>Ga0335397_10009966_pt1 | contig 11802 bp, 10 predicted proteins | sample MAT04_FD_205740 | JGI IMG/M metagenome (GOLD analysis project Ga0335397, IMG submission 205740) | Freshwater microbial communities from Lake Fryxell liftoff mats and glacier meltwater in Antarctica - MAT-04 (spades assembly) (version 2) ...
TGGGCCGAACGCGGCCACCGCGCCTTCGCCAAAACCCCGCACACCAACGCGCGCCTCACCTCATTCCTCGCCGACGAATACCACCGCCGCCGCCGTCACGACGAAGCCCTTTCGCTCATCTGGACGGAGTTCGAACGCCGCCCCTTTCTCGACACCTACCAGGCGCTCCAAACCAACGCCGCCCGCGTGCGCCCGCGCACCGTCTGGCCCGCCTGGCGCGAGCGCGCCCTCCAGCGGCTGCGCGAGGATTTCGCCAATGAGATGCAGCGGTCAAAATCCACCCAGCGCACCTCGTGGCTGAGCCGCCCTCACTGCTCCACGCTCGTCGAGATCTTCCTCTGGGAAGGAGACGTCGAAACCGCCTGGCAGGAGGCGCAATCTGGCGGTTGCACCGACGCTCTCTGGCTCACCCTCGCGCACCAACGGGAGAAGACCCATCCCGCCGACGCCCTCCCCATCTTCCAACGCCTCGCCGAAAAACGAATCGCCGCGAAAAACAACGCCTCCTACGCCGAAGCCGTAAAACTCCTCATCCACGCCCGCTCCGCCTTCCGCCGTCTGAAGCGCGAAGCCGACTGGCAAACCTGCCTCACCCGCCTCCGCACCGAACACCGCCGCCTCCGCAACTTCCTCGCCCTCGCCGCGAAGCTGTAGCGAATTCTTCGCACTCGGTTCGGCCAACGGCAGGAGCGGCCGTTTCCAACCGCCGAGCACTCAGCCGGCGTCTCGCGAAGCTCAAGCGTTCCTTGTCTTTCCCCGTCCGCCCGCGCACCATCGCGGACGTGGGCATGTTCGACACCATCCACCTCAGGACGCCGCTGCTTTGTCCGGTCTGCTGGGCTGAGGTGCGCAGTATTCAGACGAAGGAGTTTGATTGCATCATGGCGCATTTCAAAATCGGCACCGTGCTCACCGGCAGCCCTGTGCTGACGGGCATCATCGAAGAACACCTGTGGTGCCAGGCGTGCAGCGATGCCGGCCAGCCGTCGGATTCCCTCGTCTATCTCGTCATCTGGCATTCAGTGCTCGCCGGTGTGGAGCAGGATCTCGCGAAAGCCGAAGCGCGTCTCGCCGCCATCGACCGGCTCGACCTCATCGGCTGGCTCGACGAAGCGCAGCGCGAAGCCGCGCGCTGGCGGCGCCATTACCACAGCCTCTACCACGACGTGCAGCGCTGGCACGAGCACCTCGCCCGCACCGCCGCGCCCGAACCCGAGGCCACCACCGAACCCGCTGAACATCGCCGCGCCTTCCAGCGTCTCTTCGATCTGCCCGAAGAAATCCTCACCGCGCCCGACCCGCTCGCCGCCATCCTCGCGGCGAACAAACACGCGGACGACGAGTCGGACGATTGAGAGATTCATGGCACGACGCCGAACGTGAGCGCCCTCGCACTCCCGCTCAGAGGTGTCGCCAAGCGGATATGACCAGGAGCTGGCGTGATGCTCCGCCTTGTCATTGCTCGAGGTGAAAGGCACGCTCTCCAGCGCCATGGCAAATTTCACCGTTGATACGCATCTTTTTCGAGAGCTTGGTAAGCTCTTGGTCGGACGCGACTCAACAGCCTTGGTCGAACTCATCAAGAACGCCTATGACGCCGATGCTACGGAGGTAACGGTGCATGGTGAGCAACTCGAGCATCTCGAGCGTGGCTGCATCATCGTAAAAGACAACGGCAGCGGGATGACCAAAAAGCAATTTGAGGACGGCTTCCTCCGTATTGCCTCGCGAATCAAAGACGAAGGCGAACGCCGCTCCGACGTTTTCGAGCGGCGCTATACAGGGGCGAAAGGCGTAGGTCGTCTGGCGGCTCACAAGCTGGCGAGCTTGCTCCGGGTCACGTCGGTTCCACGTAAATCCGGCCAACACATGATCGAAGCGACCATCGATTGGAATGAGGTGGAAAAGAGGGAAACGCTTGATGAGCTCGAAGGCACAAAAGCGGTTATCGTTCACGAGATCGAACGGCCTGCGGGGGCACCGCACGGGACCACTATTCGTCTTGAGCGCCTGCGCGAGCGCTGGACGCCAGCAGCCCGGCAGCGATTTCAGCAAGAGGTAGCGAGCTTTCAGCCTCCGCCAGTAGTCTTTCAATTCGATACGGAGAAACTTGTTGGAGGATCAATCTTACGCCATCTCGATACCAGAGACGTCCAGACGGCAGGTGAAAAGGCGAAGGCGGAGGAATTTATCTGTCGGCTTGAAAACGAACTGGCGGAGGAGGACGACTATTGGGACGTAGTTGCCGACGTGGCTGATTGGGTGATCGAGATTGATGCGCGAGAAGCGACGGTGCGATACGCTGTAATCCCAACGAAACGGCATGCTGAAGAGTTGCGGAAGAAAGGTGTTGAGGCGTCCAGATGCGTCGTCAAAGGTAAACATCCGGAGCCGTCTCTAGGACCGTTTTTCCAAGCTCGCATTTTGGTGCGAATTGGAGCAGCTACAGGAGACGCGAAGCGTAAGTCCTGGCTTGGTCGCATGAGCAATATCTGGGTTTTTATGGAAGGATTCCGGGTGCTGCCGTATGGCGATGGCTTGGACGATTGGCTTAACATTAACGCGGCTTACGCACGGCGTGACCGATCCGTGTCATTGCTTGACGAGCTTGTTGGTGCGCCACCTCCGCAAGAGGATGAGGGCCTAAACCTGTCGCAGAAGCAGAATTATTTCGGCTGCGTTTTTCTTACCCAGGAAAAAAGTCAGGGTCTTCAGATGCTTGTAAACCGAGAAGGCTTTCTTCCAAATGACAGTTTTGAAGCGTTGCGTCAGGTTGTCCAAACTGCTCTTAACCTAAGCGTGCGTCACCGTGCGGCCGTCAGTGCCCCGTTGCGCAACCAGCGTGGGCAGGAGCGCGAGCAAGCAAATGCGAGTGAAGACCGGCGGACGCGGTTGGAACTCAGCGCTGCGGTCGAACGTGCCGCCAAAGAAGCGACGGAGATGGCGCATCAGGCTCGAGCAGCCGCGGCGAGTGGAAAATACGATGACGCAACGAAGCTCATCACCGAAGCGGCGCAGCATTTCCGGGAAAGTTCGGAGACACACAATCGGTTGCTGACGGAGCGGGCCACGATGCATGTGCTCGCCTCACTCGGTCTCGAGATGACGAAGTTGGTCCACGAGGTACGCGGACTCTTGGGTATCCTGAGCACTCTGGATGAAATGCTTAACGAGTTTCGTCAGCGGGCTGAATTGAGTCCCGCAGAACGCAAGCAACTCGCCGCAATTCATGGAAACATTGCTGAAGCGCGTCGAATCGTTGAACGGCAGGCCGCCTACCTTACTGATGTTTCCGCGCCCGATTCCCGTCGCCGGAGATCCCGACAAAAATTGGCCGAAAGGTTCACGGCAGCAGAGCGTCTCTTCGAGACACAAATCGCGAAACTGAAGGTCGAGGTGTCGAACGAGATCCCCATTGAACTGAAGACTCCAGCTATATTCCCGGCTGAGGTATTGCTCGCTCTGACCAATCTACTCTCAAACGCGGTGAAGGCGGCAGGTGAAGGAGGGAAGATTCTGGCGAAGGGCGAATTGTCCGAGAAAGGGACGGTTGTTTTTCGACTCGAGAACACTGGTGTGCGTGTTGACCTGTCAGAAGGTGAGCGCTGGTTTCGTCCGTTTGAAACGACCACGGCTGAAGTGGACACCCGGATCGGGCAGGGAATGGGCATGGGGTTGCCGATCACCCGCAATATGCTCGAGGAATACGGAGCGACCGTCCGCTTCGTGACACCAAGTCGGGGCTTTTCCACCGCTATCGAGGTGCGATTCGGAGATTGAGATATGGCTGAACATCCTCCTTCGGTGCTCTTCATTGACGACAATGAGGAAGAACTCCATGCAACTGCCCAAGCGTTGCGTGGGACGTCTGACCTGAAAGTCGCCAGTGCAACACCAACTGAATTGACCATTGCTGATCTTGATGGAGTCGATCTTGTGCTGGTTGATCTGGAACTAAAGCTCGACGGAGAGTCCTTCCTCACAGCGCCAGACGGGGTTGCTTTAGCGTCCGTTCTCAGGCGGCGCCTTGTTAAGCGTACTCAGCCGATCGGCTTTGCCATCCTAACAAGTCAGCCCCAGTTGCTTGCGGACCCGCTGCCGCCGACCAATCGGCAACCGCTCTTGGCTGCTCAGCACAATCTCGAGTGGGTTTTCACCAAAGGAGAGCCAGATTGGCGCCAGCGCGTTGCCAGCCTTGCTCATGCGATTCAATCTATTCCGTCCGCTTGGGGTGATGGAATCGACAATGTTGCTGAAGTTGCTCCTCAACTCGGTGTGGAAGGTTCAGACGACGCGGCCCAAGTGTGGGAGATCGTTGAACGCGCCCGACCACCGATTTACGAGTTTAGTAGTTGGAGCCACGGTCTGGCGTTCGTCCGTTGGCTTGCCCATATGGCGTTGCCATATCCGGGATTCTTGTGGGATTCGCACAGGCTCGCTGCTCGCTGGCGTGTCACTCACGCGGCGTTTGAGCAGTCCTTCGTGGAATGCCCTGCTTTGGTGGAATGGCTCAGCGATGCAAGGTATACGGGGCTTTTGAGCGATTTTTCCGGACGTCGGTGGTGGAGGCATCGAATCGAGCAACTTGTTTGGGATGCGACAGATGGCGACGCACAGAATGTCGAAGCCCTTCGCGGTGCCATTAGTGCCAAAGCCGGTCGCTCGCTCGAGCCTACGGAACAAGCTCAACCAATAGTTGTGGTCGATGGCGATATGCGCCCACAGTCGGTCTTCGCTTCCACCGCAGAAGCTGCTCGCATTCAGCCGGACGGCTGGCCGGTAAGTGCCGATCCTGCGTGGATGCGATTGTCAGACCTTAAACCTGGGTCACCGTTCCGACGTCTCGTAATTGATGAAGACCGAGAGAAGCTGCCTGGAGGTGGCGCGGATGCTTGAATTTCGAGTATTTCAATTGAAACAAGAAGCGGAGGCACTTTTGAAACTCGGAGGCAGTTTTCTCGATACAAGTAACGACGCGCTGGGGCAGTGGATTCACGCTCTGGACCGCTTGTGTTATGATAAAAATCCAAACCAACAATCGTTTGTAATTCCGGACGAAGATGGGCTGCGCATTCGGACTGTTGCGTCAAGCGCATATGAACCCGATCCCCGCGAGGGGGCATACCGAGTCGCTGGCGAGTTATGTTTCAAATGGGATGTCGCGCTCCTGCCGAATCCGCCGGCGCGCACGAAGCGCAAATTCCGCGTCTCAGGCAACGCTTCGACCAAGCTGCTGATCAAAGAAGTCCGACCGAACGAGCAAGATCGATTGTTGGGACACTGGCAGTTTGAACTTGGTGCTGCAGATGCACCGGGATGCTTTTTTCATATCGGCGTGGGGCAATCGGAGACCCCTCCAATGCACTTTCCGAAAGGCCTGTCGGTTCCTCGCCTACCAAGCATCCTTGTTACACCGACCGATGCACTGGATTTCCTCCTGGGGGAATTGTTTCAAACTCGGTGGCAGCAACGGAATACCGAGGAACTGGATGAAGCAAGAATCTGGGGAAAACATCAACGTCATCGCCTCCGCAAATTGCTCGAGTGGAAGCGCGAACAGCTTGTCGATCAATCGGGCTCCGCTTGGAATCGCCTCAAGCATCAGCGTCAGCCAAGAGCAGACTTGTTTCTCCCGTCTGATGATTAACGTCGTCCCCTACGAGCCGTGCGCTACGTGCAAAGTCTATACGCCTAAGCCCCTCGCCGAGGCGATGGTTGCAGCCTTGGGTGATTTTGCAGACGCACGCTGGCTGGAGCCAAGTTTTGGCCGCGGAATATTTCTTGAAGCACTCTCGCTAGTGGACGTGCCCCGTGTCCGCATTCGAGCAGTTGATCTCGACACCCACCCTAATCGAAACGATGCGCTGGCGAACCACCTGCGCGGCGTCGATTTTCTTGATTGGGCGCTCACAACACCGGAGCGTTTCGATCGGATAGTTGCGAATCCTCCTTTCGTCTCTACGCGGATTTTGCCGGAGAATGGACGCCGTGCTGCCCTTGCCCATCACCCGAACAGTAGCGGTAAGACTGTGCAACAAACCAATCTCTGGCTGTCCTTTCTCATGGCTGCAACCAAGCTGTTGAAGCCGGGTGGTTCGCTTGCATTCATTCTCCCAGCTAGTTGGGACTATGCTGATTATGCGGTAACTGCTCGCGCGGAATTGCCTGCAAAATTCCAGACTTTCCATGTGATTCGCAGCAAGCGACCGCTATTCGATACTGTGGAGGAAGGTTCTGTGGTGGTTTTGGCGAAAGGCTTTGGACGAAAACACGACTGGCATACCCGCGAAGTTCGTCGTGACCTAAACGATGTGTGCGACGCTCTCACGTGCCCGCTCCAACCTGCTTTACCTCCGTCCATCGCTGCACCGAACTGTGGCGGTCGTCTGCTTAGCGATGTTCTGGATATCCGAATTGGAGCGGTTACTGGAGATGCGCCGTTTTTCATTTTGGACGAAGAACGACGCATTGCTTTGGGATTACCCGCCGAGGCGTGTCGCCGAGTGGTCAGTAAGACTCGCCATATCACTAAAGCGACGATTACTCGAAAGACATGGAATGCGTTGCGTGATGGCGGAGAGCCGGTTTGGTTGTTCCGTCCGCCTGCTCATTTGGAACAACATCCAGCCGTCGTCGGGTATTTCGAACTCGCTGAGGGCAAAGGGGGTTGTCGGCGTGACGCTTACAAGGTTGCAGGGCGCGAAGTTTGGCATCGCACGCCTCTACCAGATTTCCCGCACGCATTCATTTCGGCAACTGCCACCAGCGGACCTTGGCTCGCCCTGAATGGCACTCCAGGGCTCACTGCGACGAACACTCTCTATGTGGCTCGATTCAAGGAAGCCAGGACGTTGGAGGAACGGAGCGCGATTGGGCTCTCCTTGCTGACTTCTGTTGCACGCGCGCAGTTAAAGGCACGGCAACGGCTCTACGCTGGAGGATTGTGTAAGTTCGAGCCCAGCGATCTCTCTCAGATTTCTCTGCCGCCATGCCTGAAACAAGAGGGCTGCATCAAAGAATATTCACTCGCTCTCAACCTTTTGCTTTCCGGCAATCTCGACGAAGCTTCTCAGGTAGCTGACAAGGCAGTTGGACTCCGTCAGTCGTTTCGTTAGCCACTGGAATGAAGACACGCATTACGGCCGGCGCAAGTCACGGCTTTTCAGCTAATTTTCCTCCCAGCACGCCTCGACTTGGGCGAGGACGATGCGGAAGGGGACGGTGGAGTGGCGGGCGAACTCGGGGCGTTTGGTGAGTTTGGCGCGGGTGGTGGCGGGGCTGGTCAGGCCGCAGAGGAGGCGGGTGACGGCGCGGAGCGTGGCGAGGGAGGGGATTTCTTCGAAGATGAGGGCGCGGATTTCTTCGGCGTCTTCTTTGGTGAAAGGTGGGATCGGGGTGGCGGGAAGGACGACGGCGGTGGCGGGTTCGCCGGTGCGGCAGCAGTGGCAGTGGCCGCAGTTTTCGTCGGCGAGGGGTTCGCCGAAGTAGCCGAGCAGGCGGCGCGTGATGCAACCGCTGGCGCTGGCGAAGTCGAGGATTTGCGCGAGGCGCTGGGAGTCGCGGGCTTCGCGTTGGGCGAATTGTTCGGCGAGGGCGGCGGCGACTTGCGCGGGGTCGCGATCCGCGGCGTCGGGGCTGAGGCGGTAGCCGTGGCGCAGGGTGAGGAGATGTCCGGCACGGCTGAATCCGCGCTGGGGGGTGCGGCACCATTGATCGAGGGACTCGGCTTGCCGCGGATCGCGGTGCCCGATGAGCGCGATTCCACGGCGCAGCTCCGCGAGCGTGATGACGCTGAGATAAAGCTCCCGCTTGTCCCGCTCCTGATACCGTGCGGCGAGGCCGGGATTGGTGCGGTCGCCTTTGCGCAATTCGGAGACGACGTTGGTATCGAGCAGGTAGCCCCTCACGAGAGGTCCACCTCGCGGGGGAATTCCCGAATCCGCTCGCAGTCGGCATCCTCTCCGGCGTCGGGCATGCCCTGGAGCAATACCTTGAGGTCCGGGAAATCTTCCGCCGGCTGCGTCAAATCCTGACGAAGAATACGGCGATGCTCCTCCTCGGCCAAGACGCCGTGTTCGACCGCGCGTTCTTTCAAGCGCTGGACGAATTCAAGTTCGCGGACAACGAGCCGGGCCACGCAATCATTGAAAGCGCTCTTGGCGACTATTGACAATTTTGGCGTCTCGAAAAGTCACCCATACTCCTGCCAGCACGCCGCTACCTGCGTCGGTAAGGTGCGGACGCGGTCAGACGGCAAATTCCTTCCGGCTCACTCCGCCCCAGGCGGATCGAGCAGACGGCGCGGGAGGTCGCGCGCTCCGGGCACGACGCGGAAGGCGACCAATTCCTCGCTGGAAATCCGGTAGTAGATGAGGTGTCGGTCGAACGGCTTCTCGACGAGGTAAAACCGCAAATCGGAAAGTTGCGGTTCGGAGTAGCCGCACCGCGTTCCGGCGTGCGGATGCCCCGCGAGAAACTCCAAGGTCGCTTCCACAGCGTGTGCGTAGTCGAGGGCAAGTGCGTCATCCCGCTGCCGGGCATACCAGAGAGCCTGCCGTGAAACGTCCGCCGGGAAGTCGTCGGTATAGACGACGTGCAGGCTCATGCGCCGCGATCTTCGGCGATCACGCGCTGCGCGAGTTCGACGAATTCACCCTTCCGATACGGGCTCGTGGGTTTGCTCACGGCCGCGAGAAGCGAAGCCTTTAGCTCCGCGCTATCGGGGACGGGCGGATATTCCGGCAACGCATCGGTGGGAATCCCGTTCTCGATCAAGTGATTCACTACATCATCCGGGGTCGCGTAACGACCGGTCTTCAATTGCGCCTGAACGATCTCCTCGGTTCGTTTGGTAAGCGTCACGGTCATTCCGCATTTTCCGCTGAGTTGCGAATCCGTCAATTCCCCATTGACACCCGCCAGACGGGGGCGTTCGCGAGTTGGCGTAGTCGCTTTCAATCCACTTCCTCCCAGCACGCCTCGACTTGCGCGAGGACGGTGCGGAAGGGGATGGCGGCGTGGCGGGCGAACTCGGGGCGTTTGGTGAGTTTGGCGCGGGTGGTGGCGGGGCTGGTCAGGCCGCAAAGGAGGCGGGTGACGGCGCGGGGTGTGGCGAGGGAGGGGATCTCCTCGAAGATGAGGGCGCGGATTTCTTCGGCGTCTTCTTCGGTGAAGGGTGGGATGGGGGTGGCAGGGAGGGCGATGGGGGCGGCGGGTTCGCCGGTGCGGCAGTAGTGGCAGTGGCCGCAGTTTTCGTCGGCGAGCGGTTCGCCGAAGTAGCCGAGCAGGCGGCGGGTGATACAGCCGGAGGCGCGGGCGAAATCGAGGATTTGCGCGAGGCGCTGGGAGTCGCGGGCTTCGCGTTGGGCGAATTGTTCGGCGAGGGCGGCGGCGACTTGCGCGGGGTCGCGATCGGTGGCGGCGGCGCTGAGTCGGTAGCCGTGGCGCAGGCCGGCGGGCCTCTGGGTGATGGCGCCGGTTTCCTCCAGCCAGGTGAGCGCTTTCACGATGCGGTCGCGGGGTTCGTTGAGTTGTTGCGCGGCGGCTTCGATCGCGAGTGTGAGGTATTTTGGGCCGCGCTTTCCGGCGGCGAAGAGCGCGGTGAGGAAGCGGCGCCGATCATCATTGAGGCCGTCGAGGATCTCGGCTTCGCGCTTCAAGAACTGGACTTGCGTGCTTTCGTAAAAGGCGCGCGTGGGGCGCAGCAGGCCGTCGAGTTCGAGGTAGGTGATGACCGTCTCGACGACGAGCGGGCGGATGTCGGTCTCCTGACTGAGGTCGTAACGGCTCACGTCGAACTCCTCGCCGGAGCCGAGCATCTTCCTCACGAGCGCCTCGACCGCGACGGGCTCGGGCGTGTCGCCGAGGGTGAAGTTTTCCAGCGGCACGGCGTCGTCCGCGCAGGCGAGCAGTTCGCAGAGCGCGGGCTGTCCGTCGCGGCCCGCGCGCCCGATTTCCTGCTGATAGTTTTCCAGCGTCTTCGGCAGGTTGAAATGGATGACGCTGCGGATGTCCGCCTTGTCGATACCCATGCCGAACGCAATCGTGGCCACGATGATCTCGCACGCGCCGCGCATGAACGCATCCTGAGTCGCGTCGCGTTCCTCGGGCTTCATCCCGGCGTGATACGCCTGCGCCGCCAACCCCGCGGCGGCGAGAAACGCGGCCACTTCCTCGGCGGTTTTTTGGAAAGTGACATAGACCACCGCCGGTCGCACCTTCGCGCTGGCGAGCCGCTTCGTGAGCACCCCCAGCTTTTCGCGCGCAGCGCACGGCGTGATGCGCAGGTGGAGGTTTTTGCGGCGGAAGGAAGTCTGCACATGCCGCTGCGGCGCGATGCCGAACGCTTTGCAAATATCCCGCGCCACATCCGGCGTCGCCGTCGCCGTGAGCGCGAGCACCGGTCGCAGCGCCAGCTCCTCCGCCACGCGGGCGAGCCGCAGATATTCCGGGCGGAAATTGTGGCCCCACTCCGAGATGCAATGCGCCTCGTCGATCGCCAGCAGCGAGATCTTCACCCGCCGCAACCGCTCGATAAAGGCCTCGCCCGACAACCGCTCCGGCGCTACGTAGAGCAGCTTCAACGTCCCCGCGCGCAGGTCCGCATACACGCGCTGCGTTTCCTCCGCCGTGAGCGAAGAGTCCAGCCGCGCCGCCGCAATTCCGCGCGCTCGCAGCGCATCCACCTGATCCTTCATCAACGCGATGAGTGGCGAAATCACGAGCGCCGTCCCTTCCAGCAACACCGCCGGCAACTGATAACAAAGCGACTTCCCCGCACCGGTGGGAAACAGCGCGAGCGCCGATTCGCCGTCGATGAGTGCGCGGATTACCGCCTCCTGGCCTTCACGAAAACCCTCGTGGCCGAAGTGCGTCTGGAGGGCGCTCAGCAAATCCATGGTGTCGTTGGTATTCGTCGGCGCGAACACAAGCAAGCCGACGGTAGTGGCCTCGTTTGGTAGGGAAGCCGCGCCGCGGGTTCCCACGTTGAAGGGCGGGCGCCCAAGGAGCCCGCCCCGCGATTGTGGGAACCCGCGGCGCGGCTTCCCTACCGCGATTTCCGTAAATTAAGCCACCACCAAGCCGACGCTGGGTGATGTGGGTTCCGTTTCGCGCGAGTCTTCAGCACGCGCGCACTTCCCGCCAACGCGCTTCGCCGCGGCTACAGCGTCAACTCCAGCGTGAAGCCGCGGATTTTCCCGGTGTCGGCCCGGTCCTTGTCCTGCACCACCAGCGTCCAGGTGCCTTGCGGGCTTTTGCCGTGGAGCGCGGCGAGGGTCGGAGTGTTCGCGGTGTTGTAGGTTTTTTTGATGTTGTCCGCGCCGCGCCCTTCGCGGTTGTGGAGGGCAATGGGGGCGACGCCGGTGGCCGCGGGGGGTTGCAGCGTGACGATGAGGTCGCCGATGTAGGTGTGCTCGATGTCCACGGTGACTTTGATCGCTTTCACCGCGGCGGTGTCGGCCACGGGCAGCGCGAGTTTCGCGGTTCCGAGATCCTTGATCGGCACGTCCTGCGTGGCGGTGCGGATGGCGATGAGGTTGGGTTGGACCGGGGCGGCGAGTTCGACGGCTTTGCGCGCGTTGACGCGGCCGTAGCCGTAGAGCTGGCTGTGCCCCTTGGCGTCGTAGGCACCGTGCGCCGGGTCGATGCGGTCGCAACTGCGCTTGAGGATGTCGCGCACTTCATCCCAGCGCAGGTTTGGGTTGCGCGCGAGGATGAGCGCGGCCACGCCGGCGACGCCGGGCGCGGCGCTGGAGGTGCCGCCGAAGCTGTTCGTGTAATGGCCCGCGACATCGCCTTCGC
>Ga0335397_10009972_pt1 | contig 11799 bp, 11 predicted proteins | sample MAT04_FD_205740 | JGI IMG/M metagenome (GOLD analysis project Ga0335397, IMG submission 205740) | Freshwater microbial communities from Lake Fryxell liftoff mats and glacier meltwater in Antarctica - MAT-04 (spades assembly) (version 2) ...
ATCATCGACAAAGAAGAGCTACGGCGGCGGCTGAGCTTGTCGTCAGTGCGAATGGTCGAGGAAATGATGCGGAAACGGAAAATTCCTTTCATGCGACTTGGTCATCGTACCATCCGGTTTTCATGGTCCCGTGTTCTCCTCGCTGTGCAGCGATTGGAGTATCGAGCTGTAGGCGGATAGGCTCGGATTTTTTCATCACCTAATGACAACGATAACTGCGGAGGTATTGCGCTACACCGCTAATTTCCCGATTGTGTGATTGTGTAGGCGTGCTCGGGAGTATTTGATCGTCTCGGGTTTATTGGAATTAATGAAGTCCCAAGGGCAAAGCCAAGTGGCAATTCAGTGCCAATAAAATAGGTATTTTACCGTGTTTTTATGTTCTTATGCGACCGAATTGGTTATCTCACAAATAATTCGTAAGTTGTTTATTTGCACTATTTTGGGAGCAATTAAGGTTATTAAAATCGAGAGTCAGAAAAAAGAATTTACGCCCCGTTGGGGCTTGGAGAGACGTTCCATTCTCAATGGAGAATTGGTATAAGATCAAGAGCAAGACAAAGAGTAAGATTTTGCCCCAGCCATATGTGTCGCTTGGTATTTCAACAGTCCCCTAATCCACTTCAGCTTCACTGAGACGGATGCGATAGACTTGGCGGGCGTGCTCGTATGTGGCGATAGCGTCGACTTTCTCCGCCTCGGCGTAGGTTTTCTCCTTCATCGTCCAGCATTGATCCACCGCTTTCAAACACCACTCGATGCTCTTTTTAGACGCACGGATTGGCTTATCTCCAACTAAAACAAAAACCGGATTGGTGTGTGAACTTCCCAGAACACGGAGCGTCACCCAACTACTGTACTCCACCGGTGCACTGAATTTTAAATCTCGCAGGGTGCCGTCGGCAACAATGTTCTGACGCGCGATGGAGATACCGTTGACCACAAGCTCCACGGGCACTTCGCGGCTTTCGCCGATTCGCGCATGCTCCAGATGCCATACGGGGAAATCACGCTTTTCGGGTTTCTCTGGAAGCATCGCTGCGAATTTTGTCGTGATCTCCAACGTGCCTTTTCCAGCCAGGCGCAACTCGCTCTCAGGTTGATCCTTTTTAACCACATCCCCAGGAGCGACCCCGTTTACTTTGAACTCGATGAAGTGCGAACGTCCGTCTCCCACGTAAGAGCGTCCAGCACGCAACGCCTCCAACCAGTCCTCATAAGTGAAATCCTTTTCCAGCTTCATATAGCCGCGACCGAGACCAACCCGCTCGCCGTAGATACATGGAAAGTCCGTCTCTCCGCTGATGCGTGCACGGAATCCGGCGTTGAGAGTGTGATACCAAAAGTTCAGCTCCCACACCACAGGCGTATCGCAGGTGCTGATGAAATCAATCGCTGGGACCAGTTTGCCGTCCGGCCCTGGCACTTCGTGAGTAATATCTGCAATCGTCTCACACGCACCGATTCCGTCCATGGGCGGAATGTTGTAGTTGGGAAGATTGTTATCTGGCAGCTTGAGTCCCCAACCGGAATGTGCGGGACCGCAAATTGCGCCCTGCTTTTTCGCCCACTTGAGCGTGTTTAGCCCCAGCGTGGGCCAGTGCTGGTTGGAATCGCCACCGGGATATATCTGCTCTTTCAATCCAAGTAGAACAAGGTGTCCGCTTTCATGCGAGCCGAAGCCGCTCACTTCGATGTCGTAACGCATTAGATACGGAAACTTGGAGGTTTTATCGTCTTTGCCGCTAAAGAATTGCTTTTGATAATCAAAACACGGCCCCCAGGTAAGGTTCACACCAATCTTCAAATCCTCACCCCGACAATGCAGCGCCATGTCGGGAGCATGAACCCCTTGGGTGGGATTCTCATAATGTGCACAACCTGCCGCGTGAATATGATGATCACTGCTGATCCAGCCAAACGCGGCGGCATCTATCCAGCGCTTCACTTTAAAATCCAGCTTCTTGAGATCTTTGTTCACCGTCACTTTGCGAACTTCCTTCAGCGATTCCGGCCCGCGACTGAATTCAATCGTGTAGTCACCATCCGGCAGGCCGATTTTATTCCCATCTTCACGGTAAATTTGCGGTTGAAATCCAAAATCCGGCGCGAGACGTTTTGACTGTGCAGGTAAAATATGTCCGGCGGCATCAGTAATGACGAACGACGCAGCACATGGAGCGCCTTTATCGTCCAGAACACCCAGACTGATCTCGCGAGCGGGAAGGCATTCGAACGCTATTTTGCAGTCACCCTGATAGTTTGCATGCTGCGCCTCTGCTCCTATACCGAGGCTGAAGTCCGCCTCCTTAGTGCCGTTATCCCGGCTGTAAAGACTCACCAGCATGTAATCAACCCCCAGCCCGCTGAGAGTTTTTTGCATGGGCGGCTTGCTGTAAATCGACGCTTCAAGCCAGCGCTCGGCTTCAGGAATCGGATTGGGTGCCTTGGGGGAAAATGAACGCTCACCTTGTGGACTGCGAATATGCAGCGCCTCTGTCACGCTTGCAGTGTTGATGATTTTCACCAAAAAACTCCTCCATCCTTTTTCAACCAGAACGGGCTTTGCTGCACCAGCCACGATGGTGATATTCTTGTCTGCGCCAATGGTAGCGATCAGTAAAACGCGTTGATCCAATACTTCCTGGATTTTTAAACTCGCCTGCGCTTCACCTGGTGAAACTGCCTGCTCAAACGCTTTTTTCTGATCCGAAGAAAACGGCTCCCCAAGGTAATCCGTCGCCTCAAAAATTCGACGGGCAAGTGAAGTCAGTGGTTGCGCATCCACACTGGCAGGTGCTGGCGTGGACTCGCCGCGAAGCAGGCCGCAGATGGAGCAAAACAGAAGGGTAAAAAATGAAATAGATCTCATGGTGTTGGGATTAGAGGGTTTAAACAAACAGGCCGCGACCTTATAGAAAGGCCACGGCCTGTAAATTGTTTGAAGCAAAAGTTACTGTTTCACGAGCAAAGGACCGGCTGGATCCTTAAACCATCCCGAACTCATCATGAAAGCACGCGATGGGTCTGGATCGTTACGTTGATCGAGTTTGCGCACAACGTGACCATACTGTTTGTCCTCGGGCTGGGAGGATGCGATGCTCACCGGAGTGCCGACTTTTACGAGAGCAAAGAAACGGGCTGCTGCCTCGCGGTGCATACGGATGCAGCCATGCGTGCGTGGGATGCTCCATACAAATCCTTCATGAAATCCATAGGCGGGTTTGAAATCACACCAGTATGCCATCGGATAGCCCGCGTCCGGCTGGCTGATACGACGCTTGTTCTTGATCTTGCTTTGAATGCGGAAACTACCTTTCGGCGTACTACCGTTTGCACCCACGCATCCCTGCACGCCCATGAGAAGACGGTCGCCTTCCAGCACATAGATGTTCTGGGTGGAAGTGGAGACCTTTACCCGCACGGCGTCCGGGTTTTTCGGGGCATATGCGGTAACTTTATAAGAACCGGATCGGGGGGCAACACATGCACCGAGTGCGAGTGCTGCGACAATAATTGATAAGCGAAGGAATTTCATCGCCGCAGAGAGAACGTGATGTGTGGCGAAAAGTCAAAACATCGGTTCGCGGTTTCTCAAAAACGACGAAGCAATTATTTCTTTTTACCAAACAGACTCCATCCCCCACCGCCGCTCGCCTGAACGGGCTTCTCGCCCTGCTTGGTAAGCTGCACTTTTAAATGTCCCAGCAGTGACTGCAAAGTAAGATAGATGCGATGCCATTGTCCTTCTACGCTTGCGAAGGAGTCGGACATCTCCGCCATATAGCGCAATGAAGGCGCGGCTGAAAACAGTGAGAGAACCTCGTCCTTGCGGGGGCCCCCTTTAATATCACTCGCAGCAATCACCTCGGTACCCTGAGTAATCAGACTCTTAAGGTCGAGGAACATGGCTTCATCCTCTGCGGTAAATCTTTTGTCGCGCGCAAGATTGATGCAGTGGTTTAATTCCTTCCAACATTCGATGTGGGCTTCAAGGTGGAGGATGAATTCTTCGAGATTTTTGCTACTCATAACCTGCGGTGGGGCTTTACGGACGAATTTATGCTGAAGTGGATGGATGAAAACAAGGACGCCGCCGCGGAGATCACATGCTGTGATGCGGCAGCCGCTGTATCGGATGATGACTTCGGTAACGCCAAGATTGGTCTGCTGAGAGGCTTGGATTGCGCCAATTGCCACGCCAGCAATCTCAAGAATCATATCCTCCGGAACATCGCTCGGCAGGGTGGACACCACAATGCCACCTTCACGATGAACCGAAAAACAACCCGAGGGAATGTTCTCTGTGCTGACTGGAGCTGGAGTGCGGGCGTAGGACCTTAGGATACCCATTTGATCTCGACCTGCTTCATGGTTTCTTGAATCTGCTGCACACCCAGCGTTCTGGTAAAGCCAATGACCAGAATTTCGTTATCGCTAGAAAGCAGGGAAATATAACGCTGCGGACAAATCACTTCGATGCTTTGCATTTCACCACACCCCAGCTTTTCGCCCAGCGTCTTAAATGTGGACGTCGCCGAATCCAGCCAGACACTGAGAGCGGCGGGCTCATCTGCGCCACAGTGATCATACTGAAGATCCGCACCGGTCGCGACTGCCAGCGAAAATTGCACGCCGGGATACTTCATGAAGGAAGCGAGCAGTGACTCCTGCTCGATCTTGGGTGGCGGAGGAAGATCGGTGGTCGTCTCGTCCATCGTCTGCGCCGACTCCATGAGCAGATTTTCATAATTTAGGAAAATGGTCCTTGGCCGCGGCTGACCAAACGGCAGCACTTCAAAATTGCCGGTCTTCCAGCGCAACATCTCCACCATTGCATCCTTAGCGTTAAGATCATTCACCGAGGCATCCACAAGCCTGCCTTTCTCAATCCAGATTCTTCCTTCACCAACCACATTAGTGAGCTTCAACATCACCGTGTTTTGCGTGAGACACTCCATCTGGATAATATCCAGGAGCGTCTTGCTTTGCACGCCGCGGAATCCGCCCTGATTCTCACGCTCAAGCAGGGACTCGATGCACTCTACAAAGAAAGTGATTTCGCGTCCGGTTTTCGGCTTCTCTATATAAAGATCAACGCCAATCCGGTAACAGCGCGCACGTAAATCCGCGTCTGTATCGCCCGACATCACCACTGTGCGCAGCGAAGGAAAGCGCCTGCACACGATTGCGAGGACCTGGAATCCATCCATCTGCGGCATGTTTAAATCCGTGAGGAGCAACGCGAATGGCTCGTTCTCAAGCAAGGCTATCGCTTCCTGTCCGCTGCTTGTAGTCTTGATATCAAGCTGCGCAGGAAGACGCGAAAGGATCTCCTGATAAATATCCAGGATGTCGGGATCGTCGTCCAAAATGAGAATTCTAGGGCGGGTTGCCATAATACTTTGGCCAAGCCTTTACTATTGCCCCCGTCTCAATCAAGACGTTTGAGTAAAAATCATACGAGGAAAGTAGATGCAAAATATTACCGAGGCTGCTAAGACCGTCTCCCCAACTTCGGCCACGATGTTCGATTTCATTAAAAAACTCCTTTCAAAACAACAAAGTAAACCGGCATCCACGCCGGCTGCAAAGACAGCAACCCCTGTGCGTTCCGCACAGCTCGCAAGCTCTTCAGCCGTTTCTGGTGTTGAGGTTTTATCGCTTTCACTGCGCGCCATTTTAGAAAAATTTACGCCCGATCTGCGCGCGCAAGTGAATCAAATGCCCGACGAAAACACCAAAGTGGTACTGCCTGTAACCACGATTATGAAGCAGCTGACTGTAGGCGTGGTAAAAATGTCACTCGCCAGTCTTCAGCGTCAGGCGCCTCCCGGCGTCTTTCGGAAAACGAGCATTGAAGAAAAGCAAATGGTGGATGTGCCGCTTGGGGAAATTTTTAAAACCTTTGATGTAACCCGTCTGAAACTGCGCCCCGATCAGCGCCAGTATGAATCGCTCGACATGGCAGGACTTTTTACAGGGGGACAGGAACCGGTGATTCTGTCTGCGATCCAATCTGCACCGGCGACATCACAATCAAACAAATTATTCCCGACGGGTAATTTTAGTGACCCAGCGTCTCAAGCGCACAAAATGTCCGCTCCTGCCGCAGCAGAATCGGCTGTGCCCGATGAACCAGAGGAGACACTGGATTTCCCTTTAAAGGATATTGCCGTAGGCTGGCCCGATGCGGACATGGAAGAAATTTTCACACTTGCACCGGGGTCCATAGTAAAGGTGCCGCTTTCTGCTTTTACTACAGGAATGCCGATAGGAAATGTGACGATGACGTGGGCTCAGATTATTCGCGGACTGGAACCTCAGCCTACTGCATCGCTGCCAATTCCCACAGACAGAATATATCCTCTTCCACTCAAAGTAGTCGCTCCAAAGTATTTCGCGATCAAAGCATTGCCTGCAGCGAAGGAAAATAAAGTAAAGGTGGACGCTTCACTGCCAGACTTTTTTGGAGGTGCTTTCGCCACTCCTAAATCAAAACCTGTAGCGGCTACACCTGCCCCCATTCCAGCGGCACCTGTAAGGCAGCCAGAAATCCCATCTTCAGGAATTAAAGCCCCTGTGGAGCCAGCACCAATTCCTCCTGCTCCAATAATAGCGCCTATCGCAGAACCTGAACCAGTCTCCCCTGCGCCAGCAGCAGAGGATGTTCACGAACGACTCAAGTTCAACCCAAGCAGTGATCCAGTTGTCATTCCTGAACCCGAGCCTGAGCCAGCCCCCGCGCCGGTGGAAGATCATCACGAACGACTTAAGTTTAACCCAAGCAGTGATCCAGTTGTCATTCCTGAACCCGAGCCAGAGCCAGCCCCCGCGCCGATGGAAGATGCTCACGAACGACTCAAGTTTAACCCAAGCAGTGATCCAGTTGTCATTCCTGAACCCGAGCCTGAACCAGCTCCCGCGCCAGTGGAAGATCATCACGAACGACTTAAGTTTAACCCAAGCAGTGATCCAGTTGTCATTCCTGAACCCGAGCCTGAACCAGCTCCCGCGCCAGTGGAAGATGATCACGAACGACTCAAGTTTAACCCAAGCAGTGATCCAGTTGTCATTCCTGAACCCGAGCCAGAGCCAGCCCCCGCGCCGATGGAAGATCATCACGAACGACTTAAGTTTAACCCAAGCAGTGATCCAGTTGTCATTCCTGAACCCGAGCCTGAACCAGCTCCCGCGCCAGTGGAAGATGATCACGAACGACTCAAGTTTAACCCAAGTAATGAATCAGTTGTTTCTGAACAGGAGCCCACAATCATTCCCGAGCTAAAAACCGCAGTGGAGACTGCGGAGGATTCAAGTGTCACGGCCGCCGATTCACCTCAGATATCATTTACAGAGCCCGAATCTGTATTGGAAATCGAACCGATGTCTCCTGAACCCGAGATTCAATCGGAGTCCGTTAATACAGAGGAAGAGCATATAGAAATCCCGAGTCCATCTTCTGCCGCACAATATACACCTGCGCCATTTGCGGTCGGAAGCCTTGCAGATTTATTTAATGTGCCAGCGAACACCAACTGGACTGCGAGCGATTTAATCAAACACACTTGTATGCTAGAAGGCGTTGCTGGTGCATTGATTGCATTGGAAGAAGGCTTAGTGGTGGCTCATCAACTTCCAGAAACCTTTTCCTCAGACAGTTTCGCTGCGTTTTTGCCACAGATATTCAAACGCATCGGGCGTTATGTCCGCGAAATGCAACTTGAAGAAACCAAGGAACTAATGATCATGACCCCGAAAGGTCCTTGTCATCTCTTTCATCGAGGTAAAGTCTTCTTTGCCGTTCTGGGTTACCCCGGAAAAACCATCCCAAACGGCGCTGGCTTAATTGCCGACGAGATTGCCAAACAAAACACCTAGTCATCCCACAACCCAGTTTTAACGCTTATGGCCATTATCAACCGCGCGACAAAAGAACTTCAACTGAAGATCGTTTTTTACGGTCCTGCAAAGAGCGGAAAGACGACAAATTTGGAACAAATCCACACCAATGTTCAGGTGCCTGATCCCAATCTGAAGGGTAAAATGACATCGCTGGCAACCAGCAGTGATCGCACCTTGTTCTTCGACTTCTTCCCTTTGGAAGCCACCTCGATCAAAGGATTTAAAACCAAATTCTCTCTTTTCACTGTTCCAGGTCAGGTCATCTATAATGCAACCCGTCAGATCGTATTGCGTGGTGTGGACGGCATTGTTTTCGTTGCCGACTCGCAATACGACAAGATGCAGGAAAACATCGAGACATTCGGCCACATGCAGGAGAACCTGAAGTCACTCAATCTGAACATGGAAGATATTCCTTATGTAATGCAGTATAACAAACGTGACATGCCCGATGTCGCCCCGGTAGAATATTTGGAATATGTGCTCAACAACCGTGAGACCCATGTTCCCTATTTTGAGGCTTCGGCAGCTAACTGTAACGGCGTTTTCGAAACATTAAATATGATTTCGAAAATGCTGATTCACAAATTCCTCAACAAGACTTAGACATTAGTCAGCCATGGGCTTTCCACAACTAGTACAGGAAGATTTGGATGTGTTCGACCGCATCCTTGGTGAATTAATGCTGAAGAGTGAGGCGATGTTCACGATGATCGTCGAAAAGGCGGGCTATCTGATCCATCAGCATGGCCCCAGCAACACCTTGGACACCACCACGCTGGCAACGCTTGGCTCCAACGCATTCAACGCCACGAATTTCATGGCGCAATTGGTCAACGAAAACAATTTCACCAGCCTCTATCAGCAAGGCGACAGCTACAACACACTCATCGTGAACATCGATGAAAACTGTCTACTAGTCATCGTTTTCGGCTCAGATCACACCGTCGGCTCCATGAAGTACTACGCGGCCCAGGCTGTGAAGCAACTGGGAGATCAGGTAAAAGTCGCCGACCTTCGTGGAAACCCCGAACTGGATCTGGCCGACATGGATACGACCGACGTGCAGGCGCTGTTTAAAAAACAGTAACTACTTACGGCGTCGTTCCACTTCCTCCCAGACTTTCACTACACCCAAAAAAAGCAGAACTGGGCGGACGAGCATCAAAGCCAGACCCACTATACCGCGTATTATCAAGTTGAGTGGCAGGATCGTAATAAACAGGCTGATAAAAAATCCCCAGACGATGGCTTTTATGCCGTCATCTTTATTTTCAGCGTTTTCCGCTGATGTTTGAGATTCGTCGTCCTTTGGTTTTTTGCCGGTGTTGCGTGCTTTGTTGGACATGGAGCCATTTAACCCGCCAAGTATCGCAATGGTCAACGGTGATCAATTGGGTTATCACAAAAAAACGTGTTACCACTGGCCGTAAATTCAATTCCTTCCTCCGCATCCGCGATGTTGCCAGCGCTCATTACGACCGCACTTTGGTCGTGCTCGGCAATATACGCAGCACGTTCTGCAAATATCATCGGAGCCCAACGTGCAAATCTGGCGCGCATCACACTCGCAACCATCTTCCTTGGGATATGGGCACACACTTTTGGAAAAGGCTTCGAAGGTCCTGCATTCCAATGGTTTCTGCTCAGTGGGGCGACAGGATTTGGCTTTGGTGATCTCGCACTTTTCGGAGCCCTGCCACGAATCGGACCCCGCCTCACCATTTTGCTCACGCATTGTCTGGCCGCTCCGCTAGCGGCTTTTACTGAATGGGCGTGGCTGGGCACGACACTAGGCTCGCAAGAGATACTCTGCGCAACGGTCATTCTTGGAGGAGTTGCCGTCGCCCTTGCACCAGACAGGGGAATGGTTGTAGCGCGCTCCACCTTTTGGATCGGCGTGGCTTTTGGAGTCGGTTCGGCAGTCGGACAGGGCCTTGGCTCGGTGATTAGCACCAAAGCCGCCCACGTCGCTGAGCTGGCCAATTATCCAATCGATGGAGGAACCGCCGCTTATCAGCGAATCGTTGCTGGTCTGGCGCTCACTGCGATCGTCATTTTTCTCCTCCCTAAAAAGCTCGGCGATCCTCCAGCAGCGGGTGCTTACAAAAAAGCGTGGCCCTTCGTTCTCGCAAACACGCTCGCTGGTCCGGCACTTGGAGTGGCATGCTTTCAATGGGCGCTCATGGGCGGCAAAACCGGAATCGTCATGCCTGTCGTCGCGACATCGCCAGTGGTCACACTACTCCTGGTCTGGTGGATGGATGGTGTGCGACCCACCAGACGCTCTGTGATTGGTGGAATGGTCGCCGTAGGGGGAGTCATTGCACTGCGAATGACCCAAACGCAATAGAAACCACCATTTTAATCCAGCTCCGCACACTTCAGATGCAGCCTCAAATCAAGGCAGCGGCTTGATCTCAATCTTACGGTAATGGATCTCGCTTCCGGGATCGTGTCCCTGAATTGCAATCGTTCCATGAGTGCCACGCGGGGAGTTCGGATCGATCGTGTGTTCTACTAGCACCTTGCCGTCCACTTTGGTTGTCACCTGGCCGTCCACCGATTTGATCTCCATTGTAAACCATTCGTTGTCTTTGGCTGGAGCCGTCATGTTGTCTTTTACGCTCCATAGACTGCCTGTCTTCTTGGGATCAGGATGACTATTGTTCACCTGCACTTCGTAGCCCTTTTGTGGCCAGCTATCAGGATTAAACTCGGTGTAGAAATACACGCCGGAGTTGGCACCGGGTTTCGCCATGATTTCCAGGCGCATCTCGAAGTTCTTGAAGTCCGCCTTGCCCACGGGTCCTTCATAATACATGTGCGAGCGCTCGCCCTTCACGATCAGGATGCCGTCCTTTACTTCAAAGGTGCCGGGCTTTTCGCTGATCTTCCAGCCATCGAGATTTTTACCGTTAAAAAGTGGAACCCAGCCGTCCTTAGGTGCTGGAGGTGCGGCAAAAGAAGCAACGCTGGTAAGCGCGAGGAGAGATGCAATGAAGAGAGATTTCATGGCGGCGGACGCTAGGTGGCTGGCTGGAATGTGTCAATCACCCCGCCCGCCAATTACGACTTCGGATGCCAGTCGATACCCAATCACCGTTTCCCCCCGCTCCGCTGCCCCGTGCAGCAGTGTGTAGAAATCCATCTCGCTTCCCGTTTCCACATAGTCGCCAACCGGCTTGAGATAGATTTCCGAACCTTCATCACGGAAAAGATCGATGAACACCCTGTGCAGATGCTTGTTCTCGGAAAGCTGTGAAAGCATGAGGCTCACAAGCTTGTCGCTGACGATGAAAACATCCGCACGCGCAACCTCGGCCAGCGCCCGGTTGCGGACGTCGAGCATTTCGCTGACGATATTGAGATGCACTCCCGTTTCCTCGGCGATATTGCGCAAGTGAAGCAGTGTTATCAATGTGCGGGCGTCCGACTCCTCCACGTCCATAAGCGGTGAACACAACAGAATGATGTGATGGTATTCCAAAACACTAAGCGCATCAGGGACCGCCCGCTCCGTGGTGTTCGCCGACTGATGTGTGATTGTCTGTTTCGTAATACTTCCCACCAGATTGACCACCCGGCCTGTCGCCCCGGAATCCTGCGTGACCACCACCACTTCGGACCCGGCTGGAACATAATTATCCAGCTCACGGATGATTGACCCCGCAATGCCGTTCTAGCCCAGAATGAGTGTCCGTTCAGGCAAGGAAACAGCAGAATCCCTTTGATGAATCAGGTTCGGATTGATCGCAGGAATTGCGACATCAGAAAGCTTGAGTGTATCGTCGTCTTCGGAAATCGCAATTAGCCGGTCTCCGGGATGAATCACGGTATGCATCGGCGGATTGATCAGCATCTTTTCGTCTGCTTTGAAAATTCCCGTGACCG
>Ga0335397_10009973_pt1 | contig 11799 bp, 8 predicted proteins | sample MAT04_FD_205740 | JGI IMG/M metagenome (GOLD analysis project Ga0335397, IMG submission 205740) | Freshwater microbial communities from Lake Fryxell liftoff mats and glacier meltwater in Antarctica - MAT-04 (spades assembly) (version 2) ...
GAATTTCAAGCAAACAATGCAGCACGTTTTAAAGCGCTGCATTGTTATTATTAAAAGAATATGCATGTCAATTCATACGCCACTATTCCACCATTGGTTACCATAAAGTAAACAGGGATGGTAAATTCATTAGCAGACACAGGCCCATATGCAACCTCAGCAGTAACATTCCAGTTAGGAGAAGGGCATCCTATATATTCTGATGAACCATCAAAAACATGGAAAGAAGAATACCCGGCTTCGTTGCTTGCTGTATTGATCTTTGAAGGATCTGTTACATCAAAAATATGCATTGCACTGCTGTAAGGACTTGCATCCACAACTGCTGCAAATTTTGCATTGTTAAATTCGAAATAAGTAAGTGCTGGTGTTAACCCTCTTGAATTATTTATGTAATCAGGACTGAATGAATACTGAACAGCATTATTGGTTCCACTCACATAATTGATAAAGCTCGGCGAATTGGAACAAAAATAATAAGGATCTGTTGCCAGCGTGCCGGTAGGAATTGCTTTAGCAACATAACCAAATACAGTTGGATAATGAATAACCTGAGGATCCTGTGATAACAACACACCATTCTTGATTGTCCACTTTAATGCATTATTTGCTCCACTCGCATTTGTTCCATCAGTCGTGGCCATAATAACTGCATCTGCATCCAGGTCTCCGAATACAGAAATCTTCCTTCCATAGAACGCACTTCCAACACTGCTCCAGTCTGTTGATCTGGCCAATAACACCGGTGCGGCATTTACATTATCCCATATATACAGGCTTACATTTCCCCCGGCATACAGATTATTGATTCCAACAATCTTTCCCTTTTTATCATTTGCTATTGAATAGATACCATTAATACTGCCAACATTTAAATTACCTGTAAACGCACCGGTTATACGGTTATAATACTTGATGACAGATCCACTGGCCCATTCATTGGAAGTGGGCAGTACAAGATAATCTCCGCTCACTGCCATTGATATCTGTGCATAATCATCAAAGCTAAGATCTCCTGCTGATAAAGACCACAGCTTCTTCACCTTACTGAACCCCTTGGGTATTTTAACCGGCACACCGATCTTAACAGTATATTTAAACGTAGTACCATCATCAGCGGTTACAGTATATGTAACAGGATTATTATAATTATGTACAGTTGAAGGATCAGGAGAAATTTTTGCATAGTTGGAAAGCTCTACTGTTGCAGTCTGGCTGCTTAAATCAACAAGTGTATAAGGTATTATCACAGTATCATTCACTACTATTCCTTCAATATCGGCTTCATTTAATTTGAAGGATTTAATTTCAGTTTGGTTACTCCTTTTTCTTACAACATTGATTGTGTACTTTTTTGAAGTTCCGTCCTGCGCATTGAAATAGTATGTTTTTGATATAGTAAAATTGGTTAATCCGAAAGCCGGGTTTATATTAACGTTATTAGGAATTGACCCGCTGATAAAAAGGCTGTCCAATGACGTTTCGATTAAAGAACCATCCGGGAAGTACCAGGGAATTTCAACTGTAATTGATTCAGGGTATGGTTCGGCTGCAGTTGGATTGTAACCCCCTTTACCGTCTGCATACCTTATCATTAGTGAAGTAAGCCCATTCGAGCTGCTCTTCACCGTAAATTTAGAATCAATCTTGGCGCAGGAGTTTAATACAAACATTCCCAGTGCCATTACCATTATAGAGTTTATTAACTTTTTCATATTGTTTTTCAGTTTACCAGTTCTCAATTTGAGTGCAGTTTGTATTGTTTACAAGTTCAGATGATAAGATTGGAAATGCATACATCTTCTTCAAAAACTGTCTTTGTGCATCATCACAAATTATATAATCGTAAGAATAAGAAGACCCCAGCATATTTACTTTTATTCCATGAACTTTTAGTCCTGTTAAGGTTGTTTCAGCATCTTTCCACCTTCTTAAATCCCAATAATGATGCCCTTCACCTGCAAGTTCAATTGTTCTTTCTTTTTTAATCTGTACCAATAAAGCCGCTCCGGTTGCATTAAAGGAAGGTAACCCTGCACGGCTTCTTATTGTATTCACTGCAATAGCTGACTCTGTCGATTTACTTAAATGATAAGCTGCTTCAGCATAATTCAGAATCACTTCTGCCAGCCTTATTTCAACCATAGTTTGAGAACTTCTGGTATTTACCAGATCGCTATGTGTTTCATCTAAATATTTTTTCAGATAATAACCTGTAACGGTTGCCCCTTTATTGGTTCCGCCTGCAGGCGGGTAAGATACCCATCCATCTTTACCCCCTGAATACGCCTGAATCATTCTTCCTTTCCATGCAGCTCCATTATAAAGAACGGTTGCCTGAAAACGTGGCTCAAGTGTTCCCCATGGTGGTGTTGTTGTAACACTTGTTGAATGCCAGTTGCTCCAGTCAACAGTTCCTCCACCTGCTTTCTCATACAATTCAATAAGCTCCTGAGTAGGTTCCACATCTCCGCCATATTCAAAAAAAGCGTCATCTCCGCCTGGGCTTGCTATTGCATCGTAATTATGAACCAGTTGAGGGTAATTGTAATTAAATTCAAGAATTGATTCTTTATTTCCACTTACATATGATCTGAATGCTTTAGAATAATCGGCATTCAAGGCATACATACCATCAATCCTGCTTATTATTTTTGCGGCTGCATCGAGAGATGATTGCCAGCGTTCTGCATATAACATTGCCCTTGATTTCATGCCGTAAGCTGCTCCACTTGTTAAACGGCCAGCTTCTGCTGCAGTTCGTTTATCGGGTAAATTTTGAGCAGCAAAATCAAGATCCGCTGCTACAAGGTCCCAGCATTTATCTTTTGTACTTCTTGGTAATGATGCAGTGGTTGGTTCCGTAATCAGAATAACACTTCCGTGATTGCGTATCAATAAAAAATACAGATAACCCCTGAAAAAACGTGCTTCCGCAGTTAATCTTGTTTTAACCGTATTATCAAGTTTACTGTTGTTAAGTCCCTGTAAAAATTCGTTAATAAGACGTATATAATAGTAACCATTTGTCCATATGTCTAAAGAATTCTGATCGGTAGTAATTAAACTCGGATTGGTCGCATAAAGATTGGCAACGGCACCATTGCTCCCAATTGTACTGCCTCCTGTTTTCATGATATCTGTAAGGCCATCAGTATACATATTCCCGCCGAGATAAGCGCCTCCGAATAAACCATAATAATTTAAAATGGGATAAAAGGAATTTGCATATAAAGTTGCATTTGCTTCACTCTTAAAGGCTGTGCTTTCTGAATAGCGGTCAGTTGGTTCGGGTGTTACAAACTTCTTGCACCCCGCAAATAAAGCGGAAAGAAGTATAATCGCATATAAAACATTTTTTTTCATAATCATGTTTGGTTTTTTGTTTAATTAAAAGGACAACCTTACACCCGCACTCAATGTTTTTTGCTGAGGATAATAACCATTACTTACATTGGGTGCTTCCGGATCGAGGTATTTAAATGATGAAAGAGTAACTACATTCATTGCAGCCAGATATACTTTAACACTAAATGCTCCCGGCTTACTTTTCCACTTAGAGAAATTATAAGCAACCTGCACATTTTTTAGACGTACATAAGCACCATTTACAATCCACATGGAAGATGCCCAGTTATTATTCGGTCGCCACTGGTTATCTAGTCTTGGATACTTACCCGAAGTATTAGTTGGAGACCATGCATTTTCAACAAGATATTTAGGAGTATTACCACCGTAAAATGCACGGGTAAATTGTGTATCATCCCAACCAATACCATCATACCAGCCCATCAGTGCGTTATCACAAATAGCAGCCCCCTGTATAAGAAAAGAGGCTTCAAAATTTTTATAACCTGCTTCATAAGCAAAACTGTAATTGAGTTCCGGAAGACTGCTGCGGCCGATTACGGTTACATCCTGCTCATAAGTGATTTTTCCGTCACCATTAAGATCTTTATACCGGATATCACCAGCCTTTGCAGATGTATTTACAACAGGCAATGCTTTGGCTTCAATATCTGTTGAAAATAATCCTTCAGCTACAAGACCGATTTTCAAACCCATTGCCCTTCCAATTAAACGCAGGTATTCAGGTATACCGGCAGACTGATCCATGTTTAAAATACGGTTATGGGCCCAACTGATACTTCCAACAACAATGTGATTAAATTTACCTATCTGGTTTCTATGTCTTACTACCAATTCAAATCCTCTGTTATCAACCTTACCAGAATTAACAGTTGTTGGGAAAAAGCCCCCAACAGATGGGGGGTAAACATTTGAAACACTAGTAAGAATGTCTGTAGTCACTTTATAAAAACCATTGAACTCTATACCTAATAAACCCTTCCATAATTCTGCAGTTAAACCAATGTTTGCAGTTCTTGCTTTTTCCCAGGTAAGCTCAGTATTAGGATAAGAAGTAGGCAATAATCCATTTACATTAATACCTCCAATATTCGCAACAGGCCTGGTCGTAAGTGTCATAAAACGCAAGTACTCATAAGAGCCTCCTGTAACATCGTTTCCCAGTATACCATAAGAGGCTGTCAGTTTTAAATCATTAATGGGAGAATGAAGTTTACTGAAGAATTCTTCATTCGATATCCTCCAGCCAACTGAAGCAGAAGGGAAAAAACCAAAGCGGTTATTCTCTGGGAAATTGGTAGAAGCATCTACCCTTCCAGAAAATTCAGCCAGATAACGATTATCAAAAACATAATTAAGTCGGCCCACCCAGCCAATTCTGTTGGTAGTACCACTGCTTCCGTATGGACGATCTGGATTTTCTTTTGCAAATCCAAACTGATCAAGATCAGTTAAATCAAAATTTTGTGCTGAAGCACCAAGACCTGAGTATTTATAACTTGATTGTTCAGCCACCACCAATGCTCCTACTGTATGCTTATTAAAATCTCGGCCATACCTTATATACTCCTGTAATGTCCAGCGGGAAGATTGCGTATAACTTTCACTTAAGATGGCAACTGTTCCATAAGGAGCTGCTGTTTCATTAGTAGAAGAAGAACCCTGGGTTGGATCAATCGTAGCCAGTGTATATGGTTTGTAAAATGATTTGGTATGGTAAAAGTTTTTATCATAACTGCCTATAACCTTAAATGATAACCCCTTTAAAAAAGGCGCTTTATAATTTAATGCCAAACTGTTTTGTAACCCCGTGTTGTCATTATTATTATAGCCCGATAAATCTCTTGCAGCTAAAGGATTATTTCCTGACTGTAGACTTGATGTTAAATACATACCATCTACTGAAATTGGGTTCAGATATGGGTGAGCCACCATAATCTGGTTCATAAGATTAATGGAAACCGTATTGCCATTTCCTGAAAAATTCGAAATCTGCGGGCTTTTCGCATCTGCAGTATTTGCACTTACATCCAGTGAAATGGAGAAGTCTTTTGTTATAGTAGCATCCAGATTTGTTCTCAGGTTATAACGGGAATAACTAACACCTTTTACAATACCATCCTGGTTGAGATACCCTAATGAACAAAAGTATTTCACATTTTGATTACCACCATTCACACTTAAATTATGCTGTGATGTAAGTGTGGATGGTTTGAGTAATTTATTTACCCAGTTCGTATTTCCATAAATCCCATCAGGATCACCATTAGTGATCTTATTTACAACAGCATCAGGGAAAGTATGATTCCTTCCATTGATCTCATCAGCATAATTATACCATTCTACAAATTCTTCCCCATTCAGGTATTGAGGCATTCTTGTATTGGAACTGGAAGTAACTGAACCCGAGTATACAAAAGTTGGTTTGCCCTCTTTTCCCCTTTTTGTAGTAACAAGAATAACACCGGTTGCACCTCTTACACCATATACTGAAGCAGAGGCTGCATCCTTTAAAATTGTTACAGATTCAATTTCAGAAGGATCAAGATTATTGAAAGAACGCTCTACCCCGTCAACTAATATAAGCGGTGAATTGCTGTTTAATGAACTGAACCCCCTCACATACAGATCCACATCATCTGAACCGGGCAATCCGGATGATTGACGGGTAATTAATCCCGGTAATTTCCCAACAAGCGCTTGCGACAAATTAGTTGAAGGCACTTTTGTAATATCGCTTGCCTTTACGGTCGATATTGAGCCAAGTAAAGAAGTTTTCTTTTGAGTACCATATCCTACTACTACTACATCCTGAAGATCTTTTGCATCTTCCTGTAAAATAATATTCGCAAACATTCCCGCTTTTATAATTACTTCCTGGCTTTTATAACCTGACATTGAAATAATAAAATTGCCCTGGCTGATGGAAGTTTTAAAAACAAATGCTCCGTTTGCATCAGTAATGGTGCCTTTTTTGGATCCTTTTAACTGTACACTTGCACCGGTCAGCGGGTTGCCATCATTACCGGTAACCTTACCGGATATAACCTCAGTCTGCGCCGTGGCAATGCTGAACTGTATTACACATACTATCAAAAACAACATCTGTTTCCATAGATGTACAAATAATTTTGACTTTCTCATAATAAAAAATGTGTGTTTGGTTAAGAATTAATATTATTTATGTTAAACTGTTACTGTTGTTTTATATTCTTATCATTCCGGTAGTGAAAAAGAGTAGACTCAGATCAGTTCTCTTTTTGTTCAAATGTTTTCCATACCTGGTAAAGACCTCTGGGAATATGAAAACACCCCTTCCACTTTCCTCCTTTTATGGTTAGTAGCGGATGACCCTGCCTGTTCAGATAACCGAACCACTCTCCAAACTCAGGATCCCTGAAATGCTTCCAGGTGTATTCATGAACTTTTTCAAACCACTCTGCAAACCTTTCATCTCCACTGGCAATATATCCTTTGGCTAATGCTACCAGTGCTTCCACATGTACCCACCATAATTTCTGATCCCACTCCAGTTGCTGTGTTGGCTTATTTTTTATATCCATGAAATAAAATATTCCCCCGTGCTTTTTATCCCATCCATGCTCAAGGGTTTGGATTAGTATATCACATGCTTTTTTTATCAGTAATTCATCCTGCAGCCTTTTACCGAGTTCAATAATGAACCACATGGCTTCAATAGCATGCCCTGGGTTAAGGAGCCTGCCTTCAAAACTGTCGCAAAAGCTTCCATCCTCATACACATTTTCAAGAATTAGCCCCAAATCTTTTTGATAAAAAACATCCATCACTTCATGTATAACAGAGGGAATAAAATTGTTCACCCTCTCTGTACCCAGAAGCTGCTCCATTTCAAGTGAGAGATTACAGAGAATCATTGGAAGACTGAAACTCTTAAGAGTTCTGGTACCCGGATAGGTTTTGTTGAATATTCCCTTACAGTTGTGTTGCCTTTTTAAAATATGTTTAAATGTACTGAGGGCAATTTCTTTATATCGGTCCTGTGGTTGAATTTTATCTAAGGCTGCAAATGCCATTGCTGCAAAACAGTCACTGAAAATATTATATGGCTGCACAAGCGGTTTCCCATCTGCTCTTAAAGAAAAATACCAGTTCCCATCTTTGTCACGCCCCCATTTTTCAAGAAAGTCTGCACCATGCACTGCCATATCCAGCCAATCCTGCCTGGCAGCAACATTTTTATACATCGTACTGAAACACCAAACCTGCCGGGCCTGTAACCATACAAATTTATCTTCATCATAAACCTTCCCTTCCCTGTCCAAGCATGTATAATACCCCCCGTTCACTTTATCCTTACTGTATTTCATCCAAAAAGGAACAATATTCTCAAGCAATTCATCCCTGTATACTTTTGAAAAAACTTTTTCATTGAATGTTCTGACTGTACCTGTCTGCATTTGAATGCTTTAATATGTTTTACCTGATTTGACGAAGCAATTTAATAATATTTTTTATTAACTACCAAATCTTTTTAATTTTTTTTATTTAATTATGTAACTCCTCTTCCTTTTTTATTCATTTTACCCCATTTTTTGCATCCAAATTTGTTGAAAGCTGTATCTTTTATTTAATTATTGCATTATATTTACCAATTATTATTTTTTTTTAAATAGATGACGCATATGCCCAAACAACACTCCATTTTTGAAATTTTCTCAGAAGAAAATATTACCGGCGTAGCTTTTAAAAACAAATCCCTCAAAAGGGCTATTATTAATTCATTAGACGACTTAGGAAATGCAACAATTGCTGAACTGGTACAGAAATTAAATATCAGTACTCCAAAAGCTACCAGTCTTATTAATGAATTAAATCAGGATGGGCTGATTAAGGATGAGGGCAAAATTGACTCTACAGGTGGAAGACCAGCCAGCAGGTTTGGCCTGGTTGCAGATTCATGTTTCTTTATAGGGGTCGATGTGAATCGGTACTATATCAATATTGGCATGCTCGATTTTAAGAAAACTCTTGTTACAACAAAATTACAGGTGCCATTTCTTCTTGAAAATACGGTCAGCTCACTCAATGATTTAATAAAAATTATCAATGATTTTATAGCAGGAATTAAAATACCTAAAATAAAAATCCTTGCTCTCTGTATAAACCTTTCGGGAAGAATTAACACAAACAGCGGGTATAGTTATAGCTTTTTTAATTTCAGCGAAGAACCTTTATCTATCAGGCTTGAAAAAGAAATTGGTATTCGCATCTTTCTGGAAAATGACTCAAGAGCTATGGCCTATGGCGAATTTCATAGCGGTGCCGTTATAAATGAGAAAAATGTTCTTTTTGTAAACCTTGATTACGGTATTGGTCTGGGTATATTAATTGATGGCAAAATTTACTATGGTAAATCAGGCTTTGGTGGTGAGTTTGGCCATATCCCTTTATTTACGAACGAAATTATTTGTCAGTGCGGTAAAAAAGGCTGCCTTGAAACAGAGGGCTCAGGCCAGGCATTGATCCGGATTTTTAAAGAAAAGATTAAGCAGGGTTCTACCTCTTCTATTATATCAGCCAGTCAATCTTTAAATGAACTGAGATTATCTGACATTGTAAACGCTGCTATTAATGAAGATGTGCTTTCAATAGAACTGATTGAAGATATTGGTGAAAAAATCGGAAGAGGTCTTGCAATCCTTATCAACATTTTTAATCCTGAATTGGTGATACTTGGAGGAAAACTGATCGAATCAGGCGTCTATATTCGCCTGCCAATCAGAAGTGCTTTGAATAAATTCTCATTGAGTCTTGTAAATAACGACACACAGTTACGCATTTCAAAACTTGGCGAAAAGGCAGGGATAATAGGTGGCTGTTTAATTGCCAAAAACAAACTGATCTCATGATAATGAAAAATAGTTCAACAACTTGTTGCTGTTAAATATTGTTTTAAAAAAATCAAGTTCTCTACCGGTTAGCCCCTATAATAACTTCAATAGCCGCTGGCAATTCGTAGGGTTTAAGAGCTTTACGTACATACCCTATGCTACGGAATCAAGCATACTTGTTACATAAAATGGATACTCAAAATTCGAAAGCACCAGATCACGCAATGAAGGATACATCCGTATCAGTTCAACGGTTAAACCTTCCTTGGCTGTTAATTACAACATTTTCAGATATTTGGTTCTTGTCTATATTTATCTTTTATTCCATTCACCACTTTATTCACCATATTGAAACGGTATCTGTTATTCCTCTTTCTTTTTATGAGCCGGACAATAACGAACAAAATAAGCAGCAGATTACGGCTATCAATAAACGAAACGTCATCAGATACGGGATTTCCTGTTTTCATTCTCCATCTAAGACCAGATGTCTTTGAGATGCCTGAAACTATTGCCGAATTTAAAGCCTGAAATATTATCATCAATGGTAAATTTCATGGGTAAAATTCTGCGGGGCTGTATTTGAGTATTTCTTACTTGCTGCCCTTTCCCTTGGGCCATCATGCCGTTGTGACTGTTCAATAAATTAATTGTGTCCTTTCCCGAATTTTTGAATGGACCCAGAATCAACTTTAAAATTGAGGGCTTCGCAGTCTAATGCCCACTTACCCACAGCGTAAGCCTTATATCATATTTCTATGCGTCAGTTCCTCATCTTATCCGCCGCTTCCTTCAGATTTGTGGTCGCCCACAACACCCTTGCTTTGGACTAACGATTCCCGTTGGATGGCTCGTTCAAGACTTTAACTTTAAAGAACTATCGCATGCATGGCGCACAATAAATGGCCCGGGTAGAAACCCGGGCCGATTTTAATCCGTACCCTATGAAAACTTTATAAAAGATATATTTTAGAATGGTTGGATGCAAGAGCTGCGGATAATTATTACCGGTTGCATACTATTATTACCAGTTGCATAGGAGCAAGGGGTTAGTTGTTGGGGTAAAGCCCATGGATTTTGTGTGTGTTGAAGGCATTCCCGGGCTGAAGGCAGGGCAATCAATGTTGTAAGAATTGACGGCAAAAGGGTGGATGATTAAATAAACAGGTGTAGACTGTTTTGTGAACAAAGGGGAAAGGCCCTTTTAAAAATCAGAAGAAAAAATAGCTGAGTTAAAAATTGTAGGATACAATAACACACTCAACAGTAAGTTTCCCTATTATTTTTATTTTATGAAATTACTTTCATTTAAGGGCACAAAAAAGGCATCCTAAATGGACACCTGAAATTTATTGATAAAAATATTACTATCGTGTAACTTCTGTTTTTTGCAAATACTTTCTTGCATCATCCAGCTTTTTAGGAAACAACACTTTGCCTTTAAGTTTTGACGCCACTAAAGACAATAGGCCGGACGCTGGTACTTTTACCAATCCTTCTTCTTTTATTTCTTTAGCTTTTTTCATATTGTAAATTTACGTATTTTTTCTAAATAACAGCACAGAATCATAATCTTTATATCGCTTATAAGGTTCAAGCCGGGTAAGCCCCTCTTCATTTTTGTTGCCTCCAATAAATTGATAATCAGTAGCTAATTCATCGTAATACTTATTTACATAACCACGATAAATGTTAATTCTTCTATTATAATTTTTGCATTCGCCTATACAGCGTTTTGTGCAGGCTTGCCTGCATTCTGCTACAAATTCCGGACGTCCGTCACTACCCTGAACCATTAACATGGCTCCCTTATAATTGTCAAAAAAAAGAGGTATTGTAGACAAAATAGTATGTAAAACTTTGAAAGGGTCTCCATTATTTGTGTTTACATTGTCAATGATATCATTTGTTTGAACATAATAGTCACCAAATGCCAGGTTGTAAACAGCCTTTGAATCCAGTTGTTGAACATAAGAATATTCAATGGCTTTAATTACATCTGCGTCACCCTTACTTACAAAAAAATATTTTAAACCCGTTGCTTCTTTATCCTGCTCAATAACATAAATATTTTGGAGGGTACTCATGCAGATTTTATTATAATGATGTCAAAAATTATTAGGGAGATCCGGGGCATTTCAATTATCTGACAAGGTTTAATTGGTTGTAAACTAAGATACGATCTGATTTTCTTAAGATAGCCATACATGCTGATTCCAGATTTTATTGCTTCTTAAATAAAGGGCCCGGGTAGACACCCGGGCCGTTTTTAATCCGTACCCTATGAAAACTTTGTACAAGATATATTTTAGATTGGATAGATGCAAGGGGGAGGATGATTATTACTGATTGCATAGTGTTTATTACCAAATTCAATGCTTTTTGGGCGTTGCTTGTTGCTGATGTTGCTGGCAAATATTACGAATGCACAGCTTTTAATAACAGTGGTGCAGTTGCTACCGGTGCTGCGGTAAGTTTTATTGTTTCATTTAGAATGAAGTGGGTGAGTGACCAATTTAAACGGTATGCTGCCTGTCTGTCATTATAGACCCCCGGA
>Ga0335397_10009980_pt1 | contig 11797 bp, 6 predicted proteins | sample MAT04_FD_205740 | JGI IMG/M metagenome (GOLD analysis project Ga0335397, IMG submission 205740) | Freshwater microbial communities from Lake Fryxell liftoff mats and glacier meltwater in Antarctica - MAT-04 (spades assembly) (version 2) ...
CAAAATACCCTTTGTTATAAGCAGCTTATTCGGGTATTGAAATGTGATATTGCGTTTTTATTAATCGACAAGTATTTAAAAAAGCTCTATAAATGAACGTGTTCCTATTGTGCTCTTGATTTAAATTCTTCAGAAATAGTGCAGAATATATTGGTGAAGTGAATACGTCTATTTCAGCAAAATTCAAGTTGTGAAAAGATTCCATTGTTCTAAAACTAATTTGATAGAATGGAGAATGGTCAGATTGTTGTTGAACATAATAAACACCTAAACTATCGTTTCTACAGATATTGGGGAAAATTGACTCATGTTCTCCTCTTTGAATACTATCCTTATTATATGAAAATAGAACACTGTCAAAAATATTTGTTTTATAACCAAATTTAAGAACCGGTCTTTCTCCTTCATAATTTATTTTACATTTTTGCAAATAACATTTTTCATTGATCTTACTTAAAATGTATGTTCCATTTGGGTCATTCCTTAAAGTATTCCCATTAGAATCATAAATCATTCCAGCTTGTTCAATTGAAAGGAAGATTACCCAATCCTGATTGTTCAGTTGGTAATTTTTTATTGTACTATCAATCAGTTCATTTCCAAATTGAGAATATAAATTTGTAAGTTGAAAAATAAAAGCTAATAAAAATAAAACCTTTTTCATTTTATAATCGTTCGATTTATGTAGACGAGAACTTGCTTATGACTTATTCATAAATTAATAAACATAACACTTTTCAAACATTAAAAGCGATACTTCTAAAATATGATACCTTAAATCTTCCAAATAATCCTATCGCCGGTTTTCATCAGTAACCTTTCAAACCCACAGTTTCACTGCCAGCTATAATCTTCTTTCCCCTTATATAAAAATTCTAATTTTTTATGGTTATCACTCCCAAAGAAAATAGCTTTATACCTCCGTACAAATATTCATTACACTTAAATAACTCCATGCGTAGATTTTATTTTCTTTTTGCCGTTGTTGCACTATTTGCCACTTCCATTGCGGTTGCACAAAAGCCAGCCCCGAAAGCCATCTTTAAAGTGGATTATGAAAAATTTATTTTACCCAATGGGCTGCAGGTCATCTTTCATATCGACCGTTCCGACCCGGTGGTGGCGGTATCCTTGACAGCACATGTAGGCTCGGCCCGCGAGAAAGCAGGCCGTACCGGTTTTGCACACTTGTTTGAACATCTCTTATTTCTTGAATCGGAGAACCTGGGTAAGGGCGGACTGGATAAAATGACGGCAAGGATTGGTGGCTCGGGTGCCAACGGATCTACCAACACCGACCGCACCAACTATTTGCAAACCGTACCAAACGATGCATTGGAGAAAATGCTTTGGGCCGAGGCGGACAAGCTGGGTTGGTTCATCAACACCGTTACCGATGATGTGCTCGCCAAAGAAAAGCAGGTAGTTAAAAATGAAAAGCGGCAGAGCTACGACAACAACCCTTATGGCCATACTTCTTACGTGATAGATAAACATCTGTATCCCGAAGATCATCCCTATAACTGGCAGGTGATTGGCTCTTTGGAAGATTTGCAGAATGCTACCCTGCCCGATGTAAAGGAGTTTTTTAAACGCTGGTATGTACCCAACAATGTAACCCTGGTAGTGGCCGGTGACTTTGACAAAGCACAGGCACGCCGCTGGGTAGAAAAATATTTCAGCGAAATAAAAAGAGGCCAGCCGGTGAGCCCGATGGCTAAAAGACCGGGCCTTGTTAATAAAACAGTGAAACTTTTTCATGAAGATAATTTTGCCCGCTTGCCGGAACTAAACATGGCCTGGCCAACGGTAGAACAATATCATCCCGATGCTTATCCACTGGAAGTATTGGCGCAATACCTTTCTGAAGGCAAAAAAGCACCTTTGTATAAAATAATGGTGGAAGACAAAAAGATAACGTCGAGGGTGAATATGTATAACAGTACGGCTGAACTGGCCGGGAATATGCAATTATCGGTGAGGGCATTTGCAGAGAAAGATCTGGACGAAGCAACCCGGGCGATCAGCGATGGGTTTGCTCTATTTGAAAAAGAAGGGATATCTCAAAAGGACCTGAACCGCATTAAAGCCGGGCTGGAGACACAGTTTTATAGTTCGCTTTCCAGCGTGTTGGGCAAGGGTGCACAACTGGCCCAATACAATATTTTCGCCGGCAACCCTGGCTTTATTGAAAAGGATATCAACAACATGATGGCAGTAACAACGGCCGACGTAATGCGGGTGTACAACAAATACATCCGGAACAAAAATTATGTGGCCACCAGTTTTGTACCAAAGGGAAAGATTGCATTGGCATTGGAAGGTTCTGCAAAAGCAGATGTGGTGGAGGAAGCAATTGTAGCGGGCGCAGAAGCGGCGGTTGACCCTACTGCGACTGCCAGTTACCCACACACGCCATCTACTTTCGACCGGAGTAAAGAGCCGCCCTATGGCAAAACACCGGCAATAACGATACCGGTTACCTGGACTGAAAAAGCAGCCAATGGCCTCCGCATGTATGGTATTGAAAACAACGAAGTGCCGCTGGTACAATTTGAGATGGTAATGGATGGTGGTCTGTTGCTGGAAGATCCGGCCAGGGTAGGCATCGCTAACCTGATGGCCGGGATGATGACACAGGGAACCCGTAAAAAAACACCTGCGGAATTAGAGGAAGCCATTGATCAGTTGGGCGCCGGTATCAATGTTATTGCAGGCAGCGAAGATATCCGCATCAGGGTAAATACACTTGCCAGGAATTACCCGGCTACCCTTGCATTGGTAGAAGAAATACTGCTTGAACCAAGGTGGGATGCAAGGGAATTTCCGTTGGTAAAGCAAAGCGTCATTAGCCAGATCCGCCAACAGGAAGCAAACCCAGGCGCCATTGCACAAAACCAGTACAACCAGCTCATCTTTGGAAATGACAATATCCGTTCTAATAATATTTTGGGAACCATTGAAACTATCAATTCAATTACCATTGATGACCTGGAAGCCTTCTATAACAAAAGCATTTCACCATCCCTTGCACGTATGCATGTGGTAGGTTCCCTGGGTAAAGCAGCCATCACAAATTCACTGGCAGGTATTATAGGTAAATGGAAGCCGAAGCATGTGAACATTCCTGTGTTTGATACACCAAAAGCACCAGCCAAATCAGGGGTATATTTTTATGATGTGCCGGATGCGAAACAATCTGTAATAAGATTCGGTTACCCGGCCCTGGCAGTAACGGATAAGGATTATTACCCGGCAGTAGTGATGAATTATATCCTGGGTGGCGGTGGATTTGCATCGCAGCTTACCCAGCAATTAAGAGAGGGGAAAGGATATACCTACGGGATTAATTCAGGCTTTTCCGGAACGGGTACGCCTGGTCCCTTTACTATTGGAAGCAGTGTAAGAACAAACGTCACGTTGGAGTCTGCCCAGTTAATCAAAACCATCCTTCAACAGTATGGTAAAAATTATACAAAGAAAGACCTTGAAACCACTAAAAGTTTTTTAATAAAAAGCAATGCCCGGGCATTTGAAACGGCAGGATCAAAACTGGGCCTGTTGGAGAATATCAGCAAGTATGGCTGGAAACCGGATTATATAAAAGATCGGGAAGCCATCGTGAAGAAGATGAGTGTAGAACAGATCAGCGAGCTGGCTGCCAAATACCTGAACGCAGATAAAATGATCTGGCTGATTGTAGGGGATGCAAAAACGCAGTTACCCCGCTTAGCCGCTCTGGGCTTTGGTGAACCGGTTCTGCTAAATAAGTAAATAATTTATAGGAGGCGATAGTTAGAAACGTAATGATTCCAGTGTTATGTCAATATCGATTTGGCGGAGATGTGTTTTCCTGGTGAGTCACCCCCAAAGGGTGACTCACCAGGAAAACATACGAATTGATACCTCACTTTATGCGAGACAAGACATCATTGCTATGTTAGGTTTGATTTGACATATTGATTTTTGATCCGATAACTACCAGGGCAAAAATCAATGTCATTTAGTTAGGGCATTTCTTTTGCCCCGTCCTTTAGGGCGGGGACAAGGATTAACAATAGCAATTGCGGCTTAAGCCGAAAAAATTGTTTGGCTTAAGCCAATGTATAATAAAGAATTATTTCTATCAACGCTCTGAAGGGCGTGGCAAACGAAAGTTAGACCTTAACTAAACGACATTGAATGATGAACACATATCGATAAGTGCAGACTGTATATTTATTGCAGAATTATTAACTAAAAAATGTAAACCTATTTTAGGAGCAGACACCATTAACCATCAACCATCAACCACCAACCCCAACTACCAACCCTAAACCATCAACCATCAACACTTCTTCAATCATCAACCCTAAACTTCCACCTTCAACCCTCCACCTTCCACCTTCAACCCTCCACCTTCCACCTTCAACCTTAAACCTTCCACCCTCAACCTTCCACCTTCACTCTTCAACCTTCGTTGTAATATTTTTTAATCCTAATTTAAATAAAAAGTTATCTTCGGTTATAATTCTTCAGAAAGATATTTTGCTTAAACTAACGGATGCTTGTTATGAATAACGATGAAACATTGTGGAAAGGACTGCAGCAGGGCGACAAGGAAATGTTTTTAACCCTGTATAAAAAATACTACCATTGCCTCTTATTTATAGGACTGAAGGAAATAAAAGATGCCCAGTTGGTTAAAGATACCATTCAGCAATTGTTCCTGTACTTTTGGGAAAAAAGGGAAACCATCGGGGAGGCTAAAAATGTTAAATCTTATATTGTTACTTCCTTTTTACGGAAGCTAACCTCCGATTGGAAAAAGTCTGAAAAGTCAGGCAGTTTGCAAGTTGTATGGAACAACTACCCGGAAGATCCACAACCAAACCCAGAGGAAAAACTGATCAGGAAAGATGAACAAAATCATTTATTTAAATTACTGATGTATCATATCAATGGTCTCCCCAACCGGCAAAAGGAGCTTATTGTGCTTAAGTTTTATGAAGGGCTCACCTACGAAGAAATTGTACAAAGAACCGGATTATCCCATCGCACGGTGTATAATAAAATTCATGAAGCTTTAAAGAAACTAAAACTGGATATGGTTACCAGTCAACATTCCCGTAGCGCTGCCCTTATGATGTTGGTTAACATCCTGGCTACTTCTGCCACAATTTTGGGGAATTAATAATCCCCCTGCTGCCCATTATTTTTATCGGTTTTTTTGTCATTTTAAAAAAAAGCAAAAATTCTTTTCAATTAACGGGTAAAAAATGCCCGCCGGATACTCTATTTTGAAATGCTTTATTAAAACCATATTATGAAGTCAGATAAAATGGACATTGCGGATTTATTGGCTGACGAATCTTTTATTAATTATTGCAAAAAATCTTCACCGGAGGATGTGGCATTTTGGGAAAATTATATAATAGAAAATCCGGATCGTCGCTTATTGATAGAATATGCCAATGAAAAATTTGTTCAGTTATTCAATGCCCTGGCAGATGCAGACCTGGAGGAGCAGGTAACCCGGTTGCAAAACCGGTTAAACTCAACAGAGCCTGCTCCCGTTGTTAAGATGGAGGGGTTTGAAAAGAAGAAATCCAGCCATATTTTACCCATGCTGCTTAAGTGGTCTGTTGCTGTTGTTTTATTGGTAGCAGTACTTTTTACAGTTAAATATTATAACAATGGCCGGAATAAAAGCTTTAAAATATTTGTAGCAGCTTATGGCGAAAGAAAGAATATTCAATTACCTGATGGATCTAACGTTACGTTGAATGCAGGAAGTAAAATAGAAATCCATGAAGGTTTTGGCATTTCCACCCGGGATGTTTATTTGAAGGGGGAAGCATTTTTTGATGTGAAACACAATGCAAAACTTCCTTTTATTGTGCATACTCCGGCAATGGATGTAAAGGCAGTAGGCACTGCTTTTAATGTAAAGGCTTACGTGGATGAAATGATTACTGAAACTTCGTTAATCCGGGGGTTGGTTGAAATTACTTTAAAGGAAAGCGATAACAAGGTCATGTTGCTTTATCCCAATCAGAAAATAAAATGGGAACACCCCGTTTCCAAAGCTAATGATACCAATGCCGTTGCGGCAAAAAAAAGGATTAATTTGATTATAAATGACAGCCTGGTGAAGCAGCTGCAGCTCACGGATTATGGCAATATAAAAGAGGTGGGCTGGAAGGAAAACAAATTGATATTTGAAGATGAGCTGTTTGGCAATATCGCCACGTTGCTGGAAAGATGGTATGGCGTAAAAATTGAGTTTAAGGATGACGTGATCCGCGATTACCGTTTTACCGGTTTGTTTGAAAAAGAAGATTTAAATACGGTGCTTGATCTATTAAAAGAATCCAGGAGTTTCAATTATACATTAGAACTTGGCGAGGTATTAACAATTAAACTGTCTAAATAAATAAAAATACAGGGAAGAATGCGGCAACATTCCCCCTGTACTAAAAACTTTGAAAAACTTTTGAAAAACAAAAGTTGTTTCTATTTTTTAATTTAAAACCAAAATAAAGGTATGAAAAAAAATCATGCTTATTGGTGGAGATATACTACTCCATCACTAACGAAGCTGCTTAAAATTATGAAATTAACTTCCATTCTGCTTTTTGTCTGTGCAATGTCGGTCAATGCAGGAGGCTTTTCACAAGGTGTGAAGGTGAATCTTTCATTGAATGGCGTGAAACTCACAAGGTTCTTCAAGGCCATTGAAAAGGAAACCAATTACCGGTTTGCATTTTCCAATGATATTATCCCGGTAGGCCGGATAGTTACCATCAATGTAAAAGAAACCCCCGTATTCGATGTGATGAACGAGGTGATGGCGCCTACAAATCTTAAATACCGTTTTGACGAAGCATCCGGTATTTTTATTATTTCTGAGAAGACAAATAACCCTTTAAAGGAGATGGAAGCGCCGCTGGTACGTAACATTACCGGTACTGTAACCAACGAAAAGGGCGAGCCGTTGCCGGATGTATCAGTACAGGTAAAGGGGTCAAGTAAAGCAACCACTACGGCAGTAAATGGTTCATTTTCTATTGAAGTAGAAAACAATGCAAAGACGCTCGTGTTTTCTTTTGTTGGCATGACGACGAGAGAAGTGAGTATTGAAGGCAAAGCCTCGTTGCAGGTAGTACTTTCATTATCCAACAGGGCATTGGATGAAGTAGTAGTAGTGGGTTATGGTACTCAAAAAAGAACGCTGATTACAGGAGCTGTTTCCAGCGTAAGCGCTAAAACATTAAGTGAATTACCAGTCGTTTCAATTTCTCAGGCATTGCAAGGCCGTGTTGCCGGTTTACAGGTAACGAATAACGGTAGCCCCGGTACAGAGCCAATTGTACGTATCAGGGGTATTAGTTCTATCAGCTTTGCTTCCGATCCTTTGTATGTGGTGGATGGTTTCCCAACCGGCGACCTGGCAACGATTGATGTAAAAGATATCGAATCGGTGGATGTATTGAAAGATGCCTCTGCTGCTGCCATCTACGGTTCAAGAGCTACAAATGGTGTAATTATGATTACCACTAAAAAGGGTAGAAGAGATAGTAAAATGCATGTAAGCCTTGATTCTTATTACGGCAGCCAGGAAGTAACCCAGCGCCTCGACTTGTTAAACACCGATCAGTTTAAACAATATGCCCTTGCTTACAGGGGTAGCCAGGTACCTAGACTCTTACCTCCATTGATTGATCAGCCTACCTATGTGGGAGGAACCCAAACCTATGGTCAAACAAATACCGACTGGCAGGAAGCTTATTTTAAAAAAGGCGCATGGACCGGACATAATGTAGGATTGAGCGGCGGAAATGATATATCCCGTTTTTATGCTTCCGCTGGTTATACCAACCAGGAAGGAACGGCTCCCAGTGTTGGTTACCGTCGTTATAATTTCCGGATTAATTCAGATCATGTCATCAGTAAAGTATTCACTTTTGGAGAAAATTTATATGTTTCTTCCGGTGAACAGGATTATGACAATAATGAAACCAACTCCAGAACAAACCTGGTGAATGTAATCAGGATGATGCCACATATCCCCGTATTTGATCCAACTTCAAATGGTGGTTTTAGAGGAGTAGATGCAACGAAAGATGGCGGTGACCCTACCAACCCGGTAGAAGACGCATCGCTAAAAGCACCCGGTAAAAGAACTACTGCAAAAATTTTAGGTACTGCTTACATGGATCTTAATTTCACTAAATGGTTAAAATTCAAATCAACCTTTGGTATAGATTACGCCAATAGCCTGAACTACCGATTTTCACCCATTTTTAATAATAATGGTGCCATTGCAGGTTCAAGCGCTACCCTTGCCACCATTACAAATAATCGCTTTATCTCTACTGTAAAGCTGTTTACAGAACAACTTTCATTTGATAAAACTTATGGCAATCATCATATCAATGCAATTGCCGTTTATGAATTTCAGAGCCAAAATACAAGGTCTGAAAACTCCAGTGGTAACCAGTCATCCAATGATCTCAAAACATTGAACAATGCTTCCAATATTTCTGCCCAAACATTGATTGGCGAAAATGCTTTGAAATCCTACCTGGGTCGTGTAAGTTATGATTTTAAGGGTAAGTATTTATTAAGTGGCGCTGTTAGGCGTGATGGACTTTCGGTTTGGGCACCCGGAAAAAAATGGGCTACTTTCCCATCAGTTTCTGTAGGTTGGAGAATCGATCAGGAAGGATTTATGATGGCTCAGACAAAAATATCTGAATTAAAATTAAGGGCCGGTTATGGTGTTACGGGTTTGAATGGTCTTGTTTTAGGAAATACACCTTGGTTGGTAAGTGTTAATTCCAACAGTGCTCAATATCCTTTTGGCGGTTCTATTACAGGTGGCCCGGCTTCATCAATTCAGCGTTTGGGAAACCAGGACTTGGAATGGGAAAAAACAAAACAGTTGAATGTTGGTTTGGACCTGGGAATTTTAAAAAACAAGTTTACTTTGACAATGGAATATTATCAGCGTAAAACTGATAACCTGATTTTAAGCGTACCACTTCCTCCTTCTTTTGGTTATATTAATAGTACCGTATCTCAAAACGTTGGCTCTATGGAAAACAGTGGTTTTGAAGCTCAATTGGGATACAATGACAGGGAAGGTGATTTTAAATGGAATGCCAGTGCCAATCTAAGTATTGTTACCAATAAAGTAACAAGATTATCTGAAGGCGTTACGAATATAGAAGCTGGAGGAGACGGAGATTTTGGATCTTACAATATAACCAACACTGCTGTTGGCCAATCCATTCAATCTTTCTATGGCTGGCAGGTGGAAGGTATTTTCCAGGACGCGGCAGAAGTTACTAAACACGCTAAACAAACAGCCGGAACAGCACCAGGTGACCTTAAATTTAAAGATACCAATGGTGATGGCGTAATAAATAATAACGACCGCCAATTTTTAGGAAGTTTCATCCCCAAAGCGACTTACGCTTTTAACCTGGGTGCCACCTATAAGAATTTTGATTTTTCTCTTTTCTTCCAGGGTGTATCTGGTAACAAAATCTATAATGCCACCAGGGTGATTACAGAAGGCATGATTCGTTTCTTTAATGCGGGTACACAGGTATTAAATGCCTGGACACCGACCAATAAAAATACCAATATTCCCAGGGCTATTTCTGCTGATCCAAATCAAAATGCCCGCCCATCAACCCGTTTTCTTGAAGATGGCTCTTACCTGCGTCTGAAAAATATCATGCTGGGTTATAACATTCCGGTTAAATCTTTGGAGTCGTCAACAAAAGGTGTAGTAAAGAGCCTCCGTATTTATGTATCGGCTCAAAATATTCTAACCTTTACAAATTACACTGGTTATGATCCGGAAGTTGGTAACAGAACACCCGGTTCATCATTAACCAATGGTATCGATTTTGCTGTGTATCCACAGCCAAAAGCCTACCAGGTGGGTCTTCAGGTAGCTTTTTAAAGGCAATAAATTAAGTCAACTTTTCTAAAATATAGCATTATGAAACAAAATATGAAACTAATTATTCTTGCGGTTATCCTCGTCTCTTCAGGTATAACTGCCTGTAAAGATAAGTTGGAGGTGCTGGATGAAAACAATCCAACCACCGAAAGTTATTTTAAAACAGCAACCGAATTGCAAAATGGCGTAAATGCGATCTATTCAACCTTACGTTCGGCACAATTGATTGGACGGGAATGGTTCTTTACACATGATATGAGGAGTGGTGAATGTTCTCCCGGCGGCGCTCAATTGGAATCCCCGAGAGCCGAGCTAATTAAACAGCCTTCACCAGCTCCATCTAACTCAGTAATGTCGAACGTGTGGACGGGCTGTTATCAAATGATTAACAGGGCAAACCTGATGCTTTTAAAAGCGCCGGCTATAACTGATAATGCAGCCCTGAGGGACAGGCTGGTCGGAGAAACCAGGTTTTTAAGAGGCTGGGCCTATTTCGAGCTGATATCTCAGTGGGGTGATGTTCCGTTGTATACAGAAACAGTTACTTCTGCCACAGGCTTTAAGGGCAAGTCGCCCGCTGCTGAAATTTATACAGTTATTATAAATGATTTGACAGAGGCAGCTCAAAAATTACCTGCAACTTATGGCGCATCTGATAATGGCCGGGCCACAAGCGGTGCCGCAAACACTTTACTGGGAAGGGTGCTCATGCAGAAAGGCGATTATGCTGCCGCCAAAACTGCGCTGCTGAAGGTTTATGGCAAATATTCACTGGTTGATAACTACAATTGGAATTTTGATGGTGATGCCAGAGATGATAATGGTGTAATCATTTCTACTGGCCATGAATTTAATGCAGAATCTATTTTTGAGGTTGTATTTGTTGATAAAGGTGACAATAATTTTAACTGGGGTTACAATGGCGAAGGTTCTACCAGTCCATTAAGTACTGTTCGCAACCAGGAGTATGGTATTACCTGGGGTAATGTTATTCCTTCCGATAGGTTATTAAATGAATTTGAGGCGAATGACCCAAGGTATAAATTTACCATTTATGAAGAAGGAGATAATATTCTTACTTATCCCGGGCTTACTCCTAAAAAACTGGTTGCGGCGGATATGAATGTTGCGGCTTCCATGAAGGGTGGAGTAACCATCAAAAGGTTTTTCCGTAAATATGGAATATATGAATGGGTTAATTCGGGCTTTCACCCGGGCGGTCTTAATCAGCGTGTACTTCGTTATGCAGATGTGCTGCTGATGTTGGCCGAGTGTGAGGCTGAAGTTGGAACACCAACCCAGTCTGCCAGTTACATCAATGAAGTTCGCAGGCGTGCTAGTGTAAATATGCCGCCGGTTGCCCCAGCATCAAAGAACGATGCACTTAAAGCGGTGATGCATGAAAGATCCGTAGAACTGAGTGTGGAGCAAGTGAGCAGTATCGATATATTACGTTGGAGGAAAAAAGGATACTTCCCTTCCATTATCCCTGATCGGGTACCAGGCCAGGTGGATCTATTCCCCATTCCATCGATTGAAACTTCAACCAATCCGTTGTTGAAATAAGCAAACTTTTTGTATCATCAATAGAGGCTATGCAAATAGCCTCTATTTTTTTACCAGTTTTTTATCCCGATGTTACAAGTAAATCGGCACTTGTGCCACCTACCTTGGATGATATTTAGAATGGTAAAAATAAATTAGTTCCCTTGAAACACGATATTGGCAGAAAACAATTTAATTTATTTAAAGTTCCGTAGGAACGTGATATTGGTAGAGATACAATTTTAGTTTATTTAAAGTAGGAACGTGATATTGGTAGAGATACAATTTTAATTT
>Ga0335397_10009981_pt1 | contig 11797 bp, 11 predicted proteins | sample MAT04_FD_205740 | JGI IMG/M metagenome (GOLD analysis project Ga0335397, IMG submission 205740) | Freshwater microbial communities from Lake Fryxell liftoff mats and glacier meltwater in Antarctica - MAT-04 (spades assembly) (version 2) ...
TGACTGCCGGTCATGTGTTGAATTCAACTGTGTGATGCGATTCTCTGTTTTCGTTCCCAAACACTTGTTGGAAGCTGCGGGGTACGGCGAGTGTGTGGCGTTGGTCGAATGGCCCTATGAGATAAGTGATGGCGTTTGCAAAATCAATTCGCCGCTGAACCAGATCCTTTTTCGAGGCACCGCAACTCTCAGCTAATGGCGCATGAATTGCTGTCAATCCTTGGCTGCAGCGTTCACGCATGCAATCAACGCGTGTAAACAATCCCTACTTTCGAATCGAAATCCAATATCATGCCACACGTCGAACCACTTAAAACCGCTGATGCACCTGCGAAATCGCAGCCAATCCTGAAAGCCATCGAAGAAAAATTTGGGAAATCGATGAACATCTTCAGCACGGCGGCCTATCAGCCCGATTTGCTGGGGGGAATGACTCAGATCAACGATGGGATTCGCAACGACCTGCCCGACAAATTTCGCGAACTTGCCTATTTGAAATCCTCGCAAATTAATAAGTGTGACTATTGCTCACACTACCACAAGCAAGCCGCCGAGAAGGCGGGTATCACTGCCGCACAACTAGAGGCGATCGATGGCTACCAGAACAGTGACGCCTTTGACGATCAAGCGAAGGCGGTGTTGTCGTATGCGGAGCAGCTGACCAAGCAAGCCCGTGTCGATACAGCCACGGTTACGAAGCTCAAAGAGTTCCTCAACGATAAACAACTTGTCAGCTTAGCAGGCGCCGTCGCGCTGGCGAACTTCACCAATCGCTTCAACCATGGCCTGGACATTCAACTGCCATGAGCGAAAATCATGAATTCGATTTGGTTGTCATCGGCACTGGACCCGCCGCCGGAACAGTGGCTAAGAAGACCGCAGAGAGTGGAAGGTCCGTCGCCGTGATCGAGTCGCGCGGGTACGGCGGAACCTGCGCTCTACGCGGTTGCAATCCGAAGAAGGTTTACACAAACGCAGGAAACTTGATCGACCAGGCTCGTCGCGCCAACGGCAAACTGGGAACGTTTCCGGAAGCCAATATCGACTGGTCACAACTTTTGGCGTTCAAACGTGAGTTCACGCAACCCGTTGTGCAGAAAAGCGAACAGTCATTTCAGAAGCTCGGAATTGAAACGTTTCATGGCATTGCCAGGTTCGCGGGACCAACGACGATCGAAGTCAATGGTCGGCATCTTGAAGCGAAGCGGATTTTTATCGGTACCGGCGCTCGTCCCGTACCATTGGGGATCAACGGTGAGGAGCACGTTACGCATAGCGCCGAATTTTTTGAACTGAGCGAAATGCCAGACCATGTCGTGTTCATCGGGGGCGGATACATCTCGATGGAGTTCGCGCATGTCGTCGCTCGCTACGGTAGCAAAGTCACGGTGATCGACCACCATGCACGTCCCTTGAAAGGATTCGATCCTGACCTGGTAGATCAATTAACGCGCTGGTCAACCGGAATTGGCATACAGTTTATTTGCGGTTCGAGGGTTAACGCGGTTTCGAGAGAAAGAAATGGCACGCTACAAGTCGTGACCGGGGATGATGACGGTGGCCAGCAAACGATCAACACCAGGCTGGTCGTCCACGGGGCTGGGCGCGTGCCGAACATTGCAGACTTGAATCTCGATGCCGGCACAGTGCAACATACGGAGCAGGGTGTCGTGGTGGACGAGTTCATGCGCAGCGTCTCGAATCCGCATGTTTTCGCTTCCGGCGATTGTGCCGACCACGATCAGCCAAAGCTGACTCCGGTAGCCAACGAACAGGCGCGGGCGGTCGTGAAGAATCTGTTTGCCGAATTGGTGGATCGAAAACCCAATTATGGAGTCGTTCCGCGAGTGGTCTTCACTTCTCCGTGCCTGGCTGCGATCGGGATGTCGCAGTCGGAAGCCAGGCGACAGGGATTTGATCTGGATGTGCGTTATCAGGACACGTCAACGTGGGACTCGGTGAGAAAAACAGGGCAAGATTGTGCTGCCTACAAGATTCTGATCGACAAAAAAACGGACTTACTATTGGGCGCGCACCTGTTGGGCCCCGCAGCGGACGAAGTCATCAATCTGTTTGCAGTCGCAATGAAGTTCGATTTAACTGCGACGAATCTTAAATCAACGTTGTTCGCGTACCCAACATTCGGAGCGGACGTGAGGCGTATGCTCTGAGGCCACCATCATGTTCAATATCACATGACAACCATCAGCAGATCAAACAGAAACTGGTAGATTGTCGCCGGGTTCGATGGAGAAATATGTATCAACGTCAATCGTTGAGGAAGTGTTTTTAGCGATGAAATCAGCAACGGTGCTCGAAAATATATCTCGACGCGTGACGGCATGGACCGGAAGTTCCTGGGCTTTCGTACTCGCCTGTACTTCCATAATCATTTGGCTAATCACAGGGCCATTCTTTAAATATTCTGAAACCTGGCAACTCGTCATCAATACCGGGACAACGATCATTACTTTTTTGATGGTGTTTCTCATTCAGCGAGCTCAGAATAAAGAGTCCGTGTCGCTGCACCTCAAGTTAAATGAATTAGTGGCAGCGATTGAAGGCGCAAGCAACCGCCTCATCAATGTCGAAGATTTAAGTGAAGAGGAAGTAAACCTTTTGCACCAATATTACGCTAAGCTTGTCCAGCTTTCGAAGTCAGAGAAAGACTTGACACAATCGCATTCAATCGAAGAAGCGCAGGAGCGGCACGCAGCAAAACTTGGTGCGACTGCGGAATAGGGGGCATTCTTAATGCCCTGGTCGAGATTCAAACTATTTTAAACCTGCTGCCCCTTTGCCGATATCTTCCAGCATTTGCCCCAAAACCTGGAGGTCGACCGGCTTCACGAGGTGTGCGTTGAAGCCCGCATCGCGTGTCTTTTCTCGATCCGAGTCTTGTCCCCATCCGGTCAAAGCGATCAGCACCATCGTCTGCCCCCATGGTTGAGCGCGAATGTGGCGAGCGACCTCATGACCATTGAGCTTGGGCAATCCGATATCGACCAGGGCCACGTTGGGCCGGAACTCCCCGGCCACATTCACGCCCGCTTGCCCGTCGTAGACCGAGCGGATGTCGTTGCCCATGATCTCCAGGATCATCGCCAGACTGTTGGCACTGTCACGGTTATCATCCACGATGAGGATTCGGAGCGACGACTTGGCGGGCGTCCTCACTTCCACGTCCGGCTCTTGCGGTTTTGACGCCTCGATCACCACCGGCAACCACACGACGAATTCGCTTCCCTTGCCCTCGCCCTTGCTTTTGGCTTCGATCGTTCCCCCGTGCATCTCAACCAGTCCTTTCACCAGCGACAGCCCGATACCCAGCCCGCCCGTCGTCTTCTCCAGTGTCCGGTCCACTTGCGTGAACATGACGAAAACCTTTTCGAGCATGGCCAGAGGGATGCCGATGCCGGTGTCCGCGACCGATATGGCCACCCCTTCATTGTCCCGCCGCACCGTCAAGCGGATATGTCCGCCGCGGTGCATGTATTTCGAGCTGTTGGTGAGCAGGTTGGAAACGACCTGCGCCAGCCGGGTCGCGTCACCATCCACGAAGATCGGCTCCTCTGGCACGGCCACGACGAGATCGTGTCCGGCCTCCTCGATCAGCGGGCGGCTGGTTTCCACGGCGGCATCGATGACGGCCCGCACGTCGAGCCGCTCTTTGCGGAGTTCGATCTTTCCCTGGCTGATGCGGCTCACGTCGAGCAGGTCGTCCACCAGCCGTACCATATGCGTCAGCTGCCGCTCCATCATGCTCCGGGCCTGCTCGACCGTGCCGCTCACCCCGGCCAGTTTCATGACTTGCAGGCCGTTGCGGATCGGGGCCAGCGGGTTGCGGAGTTCGTGAGCCAGCGTCGCCATGAACTCATCCTTGCGATGGTCGGCCTCAGACAACTCAGCTGCGATCACCCGCAAGTTTTCCTCCAGTCGTTTGCGTGAGGTAACATCCAGGTTGGTGCCCACGACCCATTCGGTCTGCCCTTGAGCATTCGTGCGAACTGTTTCTACTGATTCGACATCGCGTTGTTCTCCGTCGCTTCGCCTAAGAATGCGGAACTCGCGGCGGCTGTTCCCGCAACGGCGCACGGTATCTTGCAGGATCTGCTCATTCTCGCGTAGTTCCTCGGGCAACAAGGCTCCGCTCCAGTCGGTGTAATCCACGAATCCACTTGGTGTAGGTTCGATGCCATAGATGCGGAACATCTGCGCATCCCAGCGGACCGTGTTGGCGGGGATGTTCCATTCCCAGATTCCCACTGCCGTCGCTTCCGTGGCCAACCGCGTGCGAGTTTCGGCTTCGCGCTGGGCCTGTTCCGCCCGTTGGCGTTCCGTGATATCCTGAAAGTAACACACCACTCCGTGTCGACCGTCAGCCAAAGTCACGCGCTGGGCTTCCCATTCGTATGCCTGCTGTTCGCCGATATCGCTCCGCTGCTCAACAAAGCGCGGCGAGACATAGTGTTCCCCCGTCGCCAGCGTGTGACGGAAAATGTCCGCGATCTGGCCACCAACTTCTGGCCCCCACAGGATCTCAATGATCTCCGCGAAATCGCGACCGATGAGCGGATGAACCTCACCGAAGACCGGGGCGGCCAGCGCATTGACCTGCTGCATCCGAAACTCGGAATCGACCACGTACGTTCCGGTCGGTGCCTGATCGACAAGTCGAGTGAACAATTCCGCGTTCTTACGAAACGCCTCCTCGGCCTGCTTCCGCTCGGTGATGTCCTCGAGCACCGAGATGAAATTCATCGGCGCGCCCTCCGCATCGCACAGCAACGACACGGTGAGATTCACCCACACCAGATCGCCGCCCTCGCGAATGTATCGCTTTTCCATCGAGTACATGCCGATCTCGCCCGCGAGGAGCCGCCGCGCCTGCGCCCAGTCTGCCTCCACATCGTCGGGATGCGTGATGTCGGCAAAAGTGAGCGTGACGAGCTTTTCGCGATCATAGCCGATGATCGTACATGTGGCGTCATTGAAGCGCAGCCAGCGGCCATCCAGATCGACGTGCGCGATTCCTACCGGAGCAGAGACAAAAGTCGCGCGGAAGCGCTCCTCGCTCGCCCGCAACTGCTCCTCCGCTTGTTTGCGGGCGTGAATGTCCTGGACGACAGTTATAGTCCGACTGGGGCGACCTTTTGCATCACGCAGTAGTGTCGAATTGACCAACACCCAGATTTCACTCCCGTCCTTCCGCAGGTAACGCTTCTCGATTTCAATCAGTGAAATCTCGCCCTGGATCAACTTCGAATATGCGATCTCGGTGCGATCCCGATCCGCTTCCAACGTAATGTCCGAGGGAGTCCGCTCCATCAACTCTGCTTCAGTGTAGCCCGTGAGTGCGCAGAATTTCTGATTGACCCGCACGTACCGCCCGGTAGCGGCTGAAATCTGCGACTTTCCGACTGCGGACTGTTCGAAGATGGCACGGAACGATTGCTCGTTCTCGTGAAGTTTCTCTTCAATCCGCTTGCGTTCCGTGATGTCGATCGCGGTGCCGATGATGCGTGACACGTCGCCAGCGGCATTTCGCGCGAACACGGTGTCACGGCTGTGAAACCAATGCCATGTCCCAGAACGGTCACGTATCCGATGCTCGAAGTCGAGAATCGCATTGTCTGGGAGAACTCTAAGGGATTGAGTGTGTGCTTCGAAGCGTGGCAAATCGTCCGGATGCATCAAGGTCTGCACGACCTGATTCCCCAGCGCCTCAATCTCTGAGGGACTGTAACCCAGCACGGTGGCGACGGTCCGATTGACGAAGACGCTGCGTTGCTTTTCGAGATCGAACACGTGAATCACGCCCGGTGTGATATCTGTGACTCGCGCCAGGAAATGCTGGCTGGCCCGCAGGTCTTCAGCGGCCCGCTTCTGAGCGGTGACATCACGAACGGCAGCGATTAACCCCCGCGGCTTCCCGTCGTTGTCGCGAAACACCGCCACTTTCGACTCGACTTGCAACTCACGACCATCCCGCGTGACGTGAATCACCTCCCATTGAGCCTGGTGTGTATTCTTCAGAGTGGCCAACGCTTCCGCTTCATACTCCAGACTGGGCCAACGGCGCTCATAAAGTTCAATCAGAGGCCGTCCGATCATCTCGGACGCTTTCACACCATAAAGTTGCTCCCCAGCAGCGTTCAGGAACAAAATCCTCTGCTCGGCATCAATGGCTCCGACAACATCATTCACCTGTTCCAAAATCTCGCTACGGAAACGAAGCTGTCGTTCACTCTCTCGCAGGTCGTCTTCCGCTCGTTTCCGTTCGCTCACGTCGCGAAAGACCAGCACGCTGCCTTTGACCACCAGATCAGCACCGCGAATGGGAGCGGCACTGTCATCGATCGGACGCTCGGTGCCGTCTTTATGGATGAGCAGAGTATGGTTTGCCAAGCCGACGATCATGCCTTCTTCGAGGGCTTTGAACACGGGGTTAAGGACCGGCTGGCGGGTCGCCTCATTCACGATCTGGAAGACCGTGGTGAGCGGCTGGCCCTGGGCCGCAAGCGTCGTCCAGCCCGTCAGTGCCTCGGCGACCGGATTCAGATTTGTGACGCGGCCTTCCACATCGGTGGTGATTAAGCCATCCCCGATGCTCTGCAACGTCGTTTTGAGGAGTTCGCGTTCGTTGCCGATTTCGATCAGGGCCTGCTTCAACTCTGCCGATCGCTCCTCGACCCGCTGCTCCAGCGCCATATTTGCCCTCAGCAATGCTTCTTCGGCTTGCTTGCGGGCAGCGATTTCTTGTTCAAGTTCCTCGGGGCTGCGCAGTGCCAGGACCCTCGGGACAATCGGAATCAAGGCGAATACCGTTGCCCATGAAACGATGGCGGTGCAGAGTTTGAGAACCGCCGCCAGCCGATAAGCCGGCCACCAAAAGATGATCGCCTCAATCAAATGCGTCGTTCCACACAGGAGGATAAACGCACCAAATAGCATGAAGACCCTACGGAACGGCAGGTCTCTGCGCCGCTGGAAGAAGAACAGGAGCACGCAGGGAATCGTGACGTAGGCCGACCACACGCCGAGGTCCGAGAGGATGTGCAGCCAGCCATGGCCCGCCGTCCAGCGCCCACACATCCACCGCGCGGGGAAGTCGGAGGTATCGAACAATTGAGACAGAAAATCCAAGGTGGTGTCCGCCATCCGAAACTGCAGCCGTAGTCTCCTGGGACCATTCCTTTGGCGTAATCGAATCGCCCGTGAGACGTAGCGCCACAATATACTTCATGAAGTGTCGTTGTCTACTCTATCAACTAGACTGCATGGAATTCTTCACAGTAGTTCACACCATAGATTCCGAGAGAGTGCCCAGCATGTTCAAGATACGAAACCATTGCGGGGCCGCGACCACCATGACTACTTTGCTGGCGACTCAACATTAACAGGTTTCGGCTGAACCGGCGGACTTCGTTCGATCGACTGAGACAGCACCGGTCGTGAATCTGCCGCTAATGGCTCGATGCGGACGGCCCGACGGCTGCGGCAAGACAGTCGAATTGCTTCAAAGATTCGGACATCGATCAATCCTTCTCGTCCCGATGGTTCGGGATCTTCTTCGTTCTGTATGCAGTACGCGAAATACAGAATTTCTGCAGCGACCTGATCGCGGTGTTCAAAAACCCTCTTCTTCAGTTTTTCTCCGACAACAATTGTCTGATGAATGTCGTCGTGCCAGGTGTAGGCAGGATCCATGATGAGAATCCCTTCGGTGCCAACGACTCGGTATGCCGGCACCCCATAGAGTTTGCTTAGCGCGGCTGCTGTTTCCACGTCACCTGTAACCAGCGCGGACAGTGTGGCGTTCTCGGATGCATTTGCAAATGCCGGCAGAATCGCGGTCTGCGCAAAATGCCCAAGCCCAATGACTGCAAATCGTATTTTGGGATGCGTGGAAGAATTCATAAATCATGTCCCTAAAGGAAACCTGCAGACTTCAAATACAATTCAACCTGCACCTTGCAAGATCAATGCCCTAAGCAGCTGCATTCACCGCGTTGTGCTGGAAGGGGTTTTGGACGCCACCCGCGCAAAAGTATACTTTCAATTGCAGTCTGAATGCGTCGCTCTCACACTACTGGAGGAAGGTCTGCGGCGGCTGGAATATATTATGCTTAATTGAGTCCGGCCGGTGAACTGTCAAGTTGATCGGCCCGCGACCGTGTGGCCAACCGCACACGATGGTTTGCTTTCTGCAGCAAAGTTAAAATCGCTTGAACAATAATTGGCACCTTTCGCTCCGCGAAAGGTGATTAGAGTACACATATTGATCGAGTGATCCTTAATGTATGGCAGATCCACGAGCCTGATGGGCTCAAAACGGAGCAGGCGACAATTGCGAAGTTTTCAAGGGCGTCCTGCCGCGCAACGCCGTGAAGGGTTTCTGTAGCCGGATTCGTGAGAATTCGGGCTTTCGCCGTCCAACTTTTCCGAAGTCTCACGACTTCGGCTACAAAAACCTCCTGTTTCCTCGAAGAAAAATCCTTCACGGCGTTGCCTGCCTCGGCGGCAAAGAGGTATGCGAAATGCTCCGTCTAACACAGTTCAACGATCCGCTTGAAATTCCGCCACGTGCTAAGAGATTCGGCCATGCAGAACCCAACCATCATCGAGCCCGAACTGATCGATAAGCGATTCGAACGGCCCGATGAAACTCACAGCCTGGCACATGTCAAGATGCTGGCGCAATTGATGGACAGTGCCATTGAAATACCCGGTCTAAGAATTCGTGTAGGACTGGACGCACTACTTGGACTGGTCCCAGGCGCAGGTGATCTCGCGTCGTCGTTTGTTTCTCTCTATATCGTTCGGGTTGCCCATCGCAGTGGGGTCTCCCGCCTGACACTGGCACGCATGATGTTCAACATTCTCTGTGATTGGATTGTTGGATCGATACCGCTGGCGGGTGATGTTTTTGACATCTTTTGGAAGGCCAATCAGAAGAATGTCAAATTGTTGCTTGAGCACGAAGCGGCTGTTGCAGGCGAGCGTCGAAGTAAAACGGGGGACTGGCTGTTTCTCAGTTTGCTGATCGCCATTTCGGTAACGGTTCTGGTGGTCAGCGTGTTCATCACGCTACTCATTTTATCGCGGCTCACGCGCTGGATTTTTGCAGAGTAGAAACAAGTAACCCCTTAAAAAAATCGGTAGTCAACTTTCATTTCAGCTCCCTGGTATCTCAACAGCGCGGCACGCCATTTGCAAATGCGAGCGATAGCGCATTTTAGGGATCGGTTCCTTACATGCGGAGGATTCTTTTCATAACAGGAGTGAACAATGACCACTGGAACATGTACGACGACCGTGGGGGTATTCTCGACACGGGCAAATGCAGACGCAGCGATTACAGCATTACAACGAGCAGGATTTAGCAGCAGCGAAATCGGTGTGATCAATCGAAATTCTCAAGGTAACGCGAAACGCCGCGATCGAACGAGTGATACGGATGATACTGCCGAGGACGCTGCAGGTGGCGCAACAACAGGAGCCGTTGCGGGTCTGGGAATTGGAGCTCTCATCGGAGCCGGTGTACTTGCAGGTATCGTGCCTGTCATCGGACCAGCACTCTTTGCGGGCACACTTGGAGTGCTGGCGTCCAATGCAGCTGGAGGGGCAGCAGTCGTCGGCCTTGTCGGTGCACTCACTGGATGGGGTATGTCCAACGAGGATGCGACGTATTACGAGGGTGAAGTGACGGCAGGCCGAACAATCGTGACGGTCACTACGGATCGATGTGATGAAGCAGGCGAGATCCTGCAGAGTCACGGGGGAACCAGTCGCACCAACGTTGCAAGTTGAGCTCGCACCGCGTCCAGCAATTCCACTTCGAGTGCATGTTGAATCGAAACCAGACAACGACGCTCGTAGCCGGATTGTTTTTGGTTTTTCAATGAGAAAGCAGGCAGGGCGTGTTAATGCCCTGCCTGTTTTCGCAATCGGCGTGAACCGGAAATCCGATGCATGAAATGTTGAACGCTTTACAATGGTCAGCAATGGTCACCGCTCTGACGGCCGCCTGGCTCGTGGCGTCGCGCAGTAAATCCAAACGTCATTGGGGCTTTTGGTGCTTTATCGCTAGCAACATTATCTGAATTTTTTATCGTGGCTCTTCTATCACGACATTTTTACGATCGCGACCCCGTTCGCGTCGCTCGTGAATTAATCTGGAAATATCTTGTTCGCCGATTTTGTGAAGGCATGTGCGGGGGATACGTTGAGACTGAAGCCTATCTTTCCGCTGGAGATCCGGAATCACATGAGCATCGGGGGATACGGCGAGGGAATGCGACCATGTTTGGTCGAGCGGGATTGCCCTCATGCAAAAACGCCGTCAGTGCATGCCGATACATCTCGCTCGCGGTCCCACCAGACTCTGTGAAGCGTTCTCAGTTGACCGTCGCCCGATGGATGGGATCTGACGAGAAGGTCTCGAATCTGGATCGAGGAATCGGACGATCGTGAGCTTTACAAGCTGGATATCGCACTCTCAACACGCATTTGGGTAACTTCAGACCACGAGTTGAGACTGCGTTTCTTTTTCAACGGCTGTCGCTATGTCAGTGGCCGAGGTCAGCACGGGATGGCAAAAATACTTGATGCCAGCAGATGTCCCTTTCAACCGACGATCATCAATGTCCAGGGCGAAACAACTGCTGACACGTCCATACCTTTGAAATCCTTGTGAACGTTACACGGCAGAAAATGTTCGAAGTGATTGTTCGACGACCACGCTCAGATGTAGACCGCGAAGTGCTCCCAGGGAATGGAACGCGGTTTGCGGAAGTGCTCATGGTAAATATTGTTGATTTGTGCCTCTACCGGACTACGGATATGACACTGATCAGGACTGCTATACAGTTTCTGTTCCGGTAAGGCAGAGTGTTTATGAGCTTTCAATTGCAAACGAAAATGAACCGAGAAACCCATCGGGGCAAACGGGATTTTTTGAAGGAGGCTTACCCAGCCTGATGGAAGTATGAGAGGAGAAAAGCCGCACGTCCTTCCGCTATCCCGATCGCCACGCGGATCGGAACCAATCTGTCGGCCACCATCCAGAACGGTGCGAATGCTCGACACATACGCGAACGATGATCGACCATCCAGGATCAAATCCGACCGTCTGCATCGCTGGAACAAAGTCATCTTCCCAACCTCGGTGAACCCGCAAGAACTCTTCAGCCAATGAGTTCACTGATTTCTCAATCTCTTCAACGTTTCCCAGGAAGATAAAGAACACCAGACTGAATCCGTCGTACGCGGCATGTTGTTTGCTCTTCGGATTCCGCAGAGGGGATGCGACTGTGTCGTATCTGCAGCAATGTCTTGTGGATATTGCATTTGACCAGTTCGGCTGTGGGCGAGTAGCCACTGCCTACAAAGTCGTGAAACACCGATTCAGTAGAAACTTTGTGAGGAGACGAAAAATGTTCTTAAAGAAAACGGTAGAAAACTCATTCTCTTTGGCCGTGATGGGATTCGCGCTTTCAGGCGTGGCCGTTGGCCAAATCTCTGTTCCCGGCGTAGGGAATAGAGATGTCGGGAGTGACGCGCAAGTCGATGTAAACGCTGCGGGAAACGCTGCAGCACCAGCGGTTGATGCGACGACATCAGCAAACGTGAATGCCAATAACAATGTCAACACGATCCCTGGCTCACAGGTCAATGGCGTGAAGGCGGACGCCAATGCAGCCACTCGCGAGAATGCCCAGAACATCAATTCCGACGTTCAGTCAAATACAAACGCGGAAGGCGGTGCTTCACAGAATCGCGCGAATGCTTCACA
>Ga0335397_10009982_pt1 | contig 11796 bp, 11 predicted proteins | sample MAT04_FD_205740 | JGI IMG/M metagenome (GOLD analysis project Ga0335397, IMG submission 205740) | Freshwater microbial communities from Lake Fryxell liftoff mats and glacier meltwater in Antarctica - MAT-04 (spades assembly) (version 2) ...
CACCGGCTTCCTGAAGATGTACTCCGCCGCACTCACCACGGCACCGGCGACATCGGCAGCGAACTGGTACGAGACGAACAGCATCGTCGGCTCCGACGCGGTCGTCGCCATCGATGCGAGCGGCCGGATCAAGATCGAGGCCGGCGTGAACCAGACCCACGTCGTGGTCGATGTCATCGGCTTCATCTTCTGATCAGACCGAGATCAACGGAACATCCAGAGACGACCAGGGCCCCGTCGCCAGGCATCGGTGACGGGGCCCTGTCGCGACATGGCGGATCCTCCGACCAACGCCCGTCCCACACACCGCTCGTGCACCATGTTGGAGGCCTCGACACACTGGGTACTCGGCATCCATGGAACCCAGCACGCACGAGGCCGCCCGGGACGAGCACGATGGGGCGGCCGGCGCACCATCGGATCGCACCACACTCACCGAGGTGGTCGATGCCTACCGGGCCAGCGGGTTCGCCGCTGACTTCTTCGCCGAGGAACCGGCGGATGGCACCCGCACCGGGGGGAGCGGCGCGCACGGTGGCGGGCCGATGGTTCGCTGTGCGAGGTGTGCGTGCGTGCTCGAACCGGGCCGTCTACCGATCCACAGCATGCGCCGGCTCGAGGGAGCGTCCGATCCAGCCGACATGGTCGCCGTCATCGCGACCACCTGCCCGGTGTGCGGGAGCGACGGAACACTCGTGCTCGCATATGGCCCGATGGCGTCCGCCGTCGACTCGGACGTGCTCCTCGCCCTCAAGGACCGGCGCAACGACGACGTGCTGCCGCCCGCCATGGCTCCTGCCGAACGCGACACCATGGGCTGACATCCGGGAGCAACCGCTGCGGCCCTGGTCACCCGATCGTGTGAGATCGCGGTGTTTGCAGAACTCGTACGGGTGGTACCTCGACGCTGTGCAGCGGGGTGACCGCCACCGGCACCAGACCACCAACTCGCCACTGACCACCGGAGGTGCCCGATGAGCGACCATCCCTCGCCCGCCGACTCGACCGACAGCCGATCGCCTCTCGACTCGCGTCACGACGCGCCGCCTCGACACTCGTTCCTGCAGCCGCACGCGTCGAAACGGATCGGCATCGAGCGGCCACTGCGGATTTCCGTCATCAACGACTACGAGGTGATCGTCAGCGGGGTCGCCGGCATGTTGCGCCCCTATCCGGAGCGCGTGCGCGTCGTCGAGACCGATGTCGGCGGGCTCCCCACCGAGCGCGCCGACGTCGCGCTGTTCGACACCTTCGGTCGTCAGCGCAGCATCGTCACTCGTGCGCGCCAGACAGTGGCCAGTGCCGACATCGGCCATGTCGTGCTCTACACGTGGTCGGCCGACGCCGATCTGCTCGCCATCGCTCGGGCGAGCGGACTGTCCGGCGTGTTGTCGAAGGCCGCTCCGGCCACAGAGCTGGTCGACGGTCTCGAGCGGATCGCCAACGGTGAGCGGGTGGGTCTCGACGCGCCCTTACGCCTCGCCCACCACGGACCGCAGTCACCGCACGCGACCGCCGTGGTGCCGGGCAACCTCACACCTCGCGAGCTGGAGGTGCTGGCCATGTTGGGCCTCGGCCTCAGCAACCGCGACATCGCCGAGGAGCTCTTTCTCGGCGTCGAGACCGTGCGGACCTATGTGCGTCAGGTGTACCAGAAGCTCGGCGTGAAGAATCGCACGCAGGCAGCTGTCCGCGCCCGTGTGCTGGGGCTCGAGCCTGCGAGCGAGCGGCGGACGGCGAGTTGAGCGGCGTCAGGGCCTGCGACGTGCTGTTCACCGCCACCAGCGAACGACGCATCGATGCGTCGCCCCAGCGAGTCTTCCGCATGCTCGTCGACGCGGAGCGGTACCCGACCTGGCTCGGGGGCGCTCGCGACGTCGTCGTCGACGACGATCGATGGCCGAATCCGGGCAGCGGTTTCCACCATGAGGTCGGCGTCGGCCCGATCGACGTGCACGATTCGGCAACGGTCGTCGGACTGGAACCGTGGCGACGTCTCGACCTGGTCGTGCGTGCGCGACCCTTTCTCGTGGCGGACGTGCGCTTCGAGCTCGAGCCCGCCGGATCGGGATCCTGCGTCCGGATGACCGAGCGGCCACGGGGACTGTTCCGGCTCGCCTCGCCCTTCATCAGCCCGCTGGTCCGGTTGCGCAACGACCGATCGCTGGCCCGGTTGTCGCGCCAGCTGGAGGAGAACGTGTCGCTGTGACCGCCGGAGTCGTGACCACGGAAACACCACGTCGTGGCACCGGGCGAACCGGGCGCGATGATTGCGGCGACGTCGACGCCGTGGTGATCGGGGCCGGACCAAACGGCCTCGTCGCAGCGAACCTGCTCGCGGACGCCGGCTGGCGGGTCCTGGTGCTGGAGGCGGAGGCCACACCGGGCGGCGCGGTGCGAACCGCCGAGGTGACTGCGCCTGGCTTCCGCAACGATCTCTTCAGTGCGTTCTACCCACTTGCGGCAGCCTCACCGGCGCTGGCAGACCTGCGGCTCGAGGACCACGGCCTCACCTGGACGCAGGCCCCGACCGTGCTCGCCCACCCGCTCCCCGGCCGGACGGCAGCGGTGCTGCATCGCGACATCGACCGCACGGTGGCTGCGCTCGAGGCAGCCCATCCCGGCGATGGAGATGCCTACCGGATGGAGGATGCACGGTTCCGCCGCGTGTCGGACCCGATGCTCGACAGCCTGCTCCGACCGTTCCCCCCCGTGCGATCGGGAGTCCGCTTGGCTCTGCGCGCCGGCACCAGTGGTGTGCGCGAACTCGCTCGGCTGTCGCTTGTTCCGATGCGCCGGTACGTGGAGGAACGCTTCGGTAGCGAACAGGCGGCCGTGCTGTACGCCGGCATGGCGCTCCACGCTGATCTCACCCCCGAATCCGCAGGAAGCGCCCTGTTCGGTTGGCTGCTGACCGGACTCGGGCAGCAGCGGGGATTCCCGGTACCGGTGGGCGGCGCAGGCCGGCTCACCGACGCCCTCGTCGACCGCCTCACCGCGCGGGGTGGGGTGGTGCGCTGCTCGGCCCGTGTGGTGCAGGTGCTCGTGCGAGAGGGCCGGGCGGTGGGTGTTCGTACCGCCGACGGCGACGAGATCGGCGTGGCCCGTGCCGTGCTCGCCGACACCGACGCCTCGAAGCTGTTGCTGGACCTGGTCGGGCCCCAGCACCTCCCTGCGAGCACACTGGCCCGTGTGCCGCGCATCCAGCGCGGCGGAGCGACGTTCAAGGTCGACTGGGCGCTCTCGTCGCCCGTTCCGTGGGACGACGCAGCAGCGCACGGGGCCGGCACCGTCCACCTCGCCGACAGCCTCGATCAGCTCACCGTGACGGCATCGGAGCTGTCACGTCACCTGGTGCCCACCGAGCCCTTCGTGCTGGTGGGTCAGATGACGACCGCCGATCCCACGAGGTCACCTGCCGGGACGGAGTCGATGTGGGCGTACACCCACGTCCCGCAGGAGGTGCGTGGCGACCCCACCAGCGACCGCGACGCCGGACTCCACCGCCAGCAGGTGCGCGGCGTGTGGGACGACGACGACTGCGAGGAGTTCGCAGCGCGGATCGAGGCACGCATCGAGCGGGTGGCCCCCGGGTTCCGCTCGCGCATCCTGGCTCGCCACGTCCTCTCGCCACGCACACTCGAGCGGATGGACGCAAACCTCGTGGGTGGCGACATCAACGGCGGCACCGCACAGCTGCATCAACAGCTCGTGTTCCGTCCCGTCGCCGGGTGGGCACGCCCGGAGACCCCCGTGCGCGGGTTGTACCTCGCATCGGCGTCGGCCCATCCCGGTGGCGGCGTGCACGGTGCGTGCGGGGCCAACGCAGCCCGCGCTGCGATCGCGCACCACCGCTGGTCGCTGCGGCCCGTGCTCGCGCTCGCCACCCACCGTCGCCAGCGAGGGAGCTCGTCGATTTCGCCGACGATCGCTGCGACGGTTCGCCCTGCTGGGCAACCCGAGATCGACCGAGCCATCGACACTCCGAACGGGTGAACGGCCCGTCAGGCCTCCTTGGCCAGGCTGTCGCCCGTGGGTCGGCGGTGCGGCGCCGGGTCCCCCTTCAGTCGCCGTAGTGCCGCGCGCCGCTGATACTCGCTCTCGCCACCCCAGATGCCTGCCTCGCGGAACTGGTGAGCGTGTTCGCGGCACGGGAGGACCACCGGGCAGGTGGCGCAGACAGCCAGCGCCTGTCGCTCGCGGTCGAGCCGCTCGCGATCGCTCTCGGTCGGCCCACCGAAGAAGATGTCTGTCTGTCCGGCACAGGCTGCGTGTTCGGCCCATGCGGGCGAACGCCATCGGCGCCGTGCCCGCTCGATCGTGGCGAGGGTCGAGGCCCTGCTGCGGGTGGGGCGGAGGCCGACCGGCAGGGGTGCTGCCGTGGGATACTTCCTGTTCACGACGCTGCAGTACCCGGTGTGGTCGGGTTGCAACCCGACTCGATGCGGATCGTCTCGTGCGCCCCGGCGGCGCCGATCGGATCGTCACCGGATCTGCTCATCACACGCTCATCCCGAACACTCATGCCGGAAGCTCATGCCGGAGGCTCATGCCGGAGGCTCATCCCAGACGCTCGCGCTCCACGGCGCTGAGCTGGGCGCGTAGAACGGCCAGGCTCGAGTTGATCAGGCGGCCGACGTGCACCTGCGACGTGCCGATCCGCTCGGCGATCTGCGACTGGGTCATGCCGTCGAAGAAGCGCAACACGAGGATCGTACGTTGGCGGGCCGGCAACCGGTCGAGCAACTGGGCAACGAGGTCTCGGTCGAGCACCGCGTCGAATCCGCCGTCGACAGGCGGGGTGTGCCCGGTGCCGGTGGGATCGAGGGTGTGTGCACGGTACGCGTTGTTGGCCTCGAGCGCCTCGAGCACGGCATCCTCGGCCACGTCGAGCGCAGCGGCGATCTCGGAGACACGCGGCGAGCGGCCGAGCTCTCCGGCGAGCCTGTCCGAGGTGGCGTTCACCATCGGCCGCAGGTCCTTGGCACGCCGCGACACGTGCACGCTCCAGGTGTGGTCGCGGAAGTATCGACGCAACTCGCCCATGATCGTGGGCGTTGCATACGCACCGAACGGGACGCCGAGCGATGGATCGAACCGGTCGACCGACTTCATCAGGCCCAGACGGGCAACCTGCAGCAGGTCGTCGAACGGCTCACCGCGATCGACGAACCGTCGTGCGCCGCGGACCGCGAGCCAGTTGGCGCGTTCGATGATCTCGTCGCGAAGCTTCGGATCGCGATCGCGAGAGAACCGCTCGAGCGCCGATGCGATCCACGCATCGTCGTCATGCGCCCGATCGACATGCGCCCGATCAACACTCACCCGATCATCACTTACACGGCCAGCGTCACGTTCGAACATTGCCGGCCTCAGCCCAACTCGGTGCGAGCCACGATTGCGGTGATCCGTGCATCGCCGTCGACCAACTCGATCTCGGACGACGCGCAGACGCCCTCGAGTACGGTGCGGCACAGCACCAGGTCGGGATGGTCGAGATCGAACGACGTCACCGGCGAACTTCCGCGAACGACGAAGACCGCTGACGCGCCGACGGTTCCTGATGCCGTCTCGGCTGCAGTCGATGCTCCCTCGACCCCGAACTCGAGGTCGACCCGAGCTCCGTCGCCGTGCTCGATGAGGGCGATCAGTACCTCGCTGACGGCGATCTTGATGTCCTCGATCTCGTCGACGGTGCACCCGGCGAGCGAGGCGAGCCCGCTCGCCGCCAGTCGTGCGACCCGCGACAGGCTCGGATCGGGGGGAACCGAGAGGCGAACGGGACCCGGGTTGGTGGGAAGATCGGCCCGAGTGTGCACGGAGGTCTCAGCCACGATGGCTCCCGATCACGAACTGCGATGTGGTGCCGGTGATGTCGAGTAGTCGAGCGACCTCGGGGCCGACACGCCGGAGCACGACGTCGGTGCCTCGTCCGCGAGCGCGCCGACTGGCGCCGAGCAGACTCCGCAGCCCCGACGAATCGATGAACGACACGTCGTCGAGATCGATGACCAGCGGCTGGGCCCCAGTCGTCACGTCACGGTCGAGATCCTCGCGCCGGAGCATCGCTGCCTCGAGTACCGGCCCGCCAGCCATGTCGATGTCACCGTGGACGATGATCACCCCATCGTCATCGACGTCGATCGTGAGCGATTCGTCGTTGGTCGAACCCGTCATCTGCTGCCTCCTGGTCGTGGTCGTCGTGTTGCCCGTGATGGTATGACCGTCACGCTCGTCGCTGCCACGGGCCGCAGCGGCGGCGAAGTCAGTCTGGCTGATCTGGCCAGTCTGGCTGGTCTGGCCAGTCTGGCTGGTCGTGGACGCCATGCCGGACGGCACGCATCACCTATGGCGTGATCCAATACCCACACGGGTGAGGGTGCAGACACGAGTGTGCCGAGCGACTCGTGGCCCGCATCGCGTCGGGGCCGTCACCGAGCGTGACCAGGGGTCACCAGGCATGGTGACTGAGGCCTCACCGGCCTCGCCGGCGTCGCCGACGTCACCGGCCTCGCCGACGTACGAGCCGGGTCGAGGGATGGGCGGGGGCCGGACGGGGCACCACGGACTCATGTCATCTCTGTCGTCACTGTCGTCACTGTGCTCACCGGGGTTTCCGACCAGCGTGCCGCGCTCGGCGATCCCGGTGCCCCGGCTCACCGACGAGCCCGCGGGCGCCCAGCCGGACCAGCCGGACCAGCCGGACCAGCCGGACCAGCCGGATCAGCCGGATCGGGAGCGGCAGGTGCCGATCGATCCCGACGCGCCCGGCCGCGGGGTCGACGAGGAGGACGCACCGATTCCGGAGCCGAACGAGCCCGCCTGAAGGGTCCAGCGCTCGTCTCCTGGTCGTTCCGCGCACCGGCACCGATGCCGGCGGGCCACGCGCGTCGTCGGACCAGGGTGTGGCGTACGGGCCGGGCATGGTCGAGCCGGTCCATCACCCTGGTCGCGGTGATGCCATGCACGGCGATCGACATGAGCAGGGTGCAGGCCACCACACCCCAGAGCCGATCGGTGGCGAGATCGGCCGCACCGTCGTCGGCGGGGGCCGTGGCCGCGTATGCCAGGTAGTACACCGAACCGACCCCGCGGATGCCGAAGAAGGCGATCGCCCGTCGTTCGGGGCCGCGCACCCGGCTGCCGAGCAGCGCGAGGTGACCGGCAATGGGACGCACCACGAACAGCACCGCCAGCGCGGCCACCACGTCACGCCAGGTCATCTCGACCACCAGGATCGAGAGCGCCCCGCCGAACAGCACCAGCAGCACCGAGCTCACCACCTGCTCGATCTCGATCGTGAACGAGTGGAGCACGGCGTGGTAATCGGCAGTGCGACGTCGACGGCGGAGTGCCACGGCTGCCACGAAGACCGCGAGGAAGCCGTACCCGTGCACCGCCTCGGTGAGTCCGTAGGCCACCATCGTGAGGCCCAGCGCGACGAACCCCTGGCTGGCGGACGCGATGGGCGGCAGGCGCCACGCGCCGTCGAACACCACGGCTCCGAGCGCACGGCCGCAGAACCACCCGACGACCACGCCCGCCGTCACCGCATACAGCAGATCGACCGTGAACCAGTCGGTGAGTGCAGCGCCGAGACCGACGCCATCACCCGCTCCGCCGCTCGCACCCGCGAGGGCGAGGGCGAGCGCCAGGTAGACGAACGGGAACGCAAGACCGTCGTTCAACCCCGCCTCGCTGGTGAGACCGAAGCGGACGTCGTCCTCCTCGTGGAGTCGTCGCTCGTCGAGCACGGGCTCACCGACCTGCACGTCCGATGCCAACACCGGATCGGTGGGTGCGAGCACGGCGCCGAGCAGGACCGCCGTAGGGAGATCGAGGCGGAGCAGCACCACACCGAGCGCGGCGATGCCGGCGATCGATGCGATCATGCCCACGCTGAGCAGCCGCCAGGTGATCGCCCAGGCGCGCAGTCCGACGGGTCGGTCGATGCTGATGCCCGCACCCGCGAGCGCCACGAGCACGCCGACCTCGGTCAGCTGGCGGGTGGTGTCGAGATGGTCGCGGGGGTCGGGCGGATCGAACCACGGCAGCGCGAACATCGCTGCGCCGAGTGCGACGAGCACGATCGGCAGTGACACCGGCCGACGCTCGATCGCGCTCGGCACCCATGCTGCGAGGATCACGACGAGGCCGATACCGAACAAGAGGAATTGATCGTCGGGCACGACGGCACCCATACCCGTTCGGGGGAACGGTCAACCGGCGATCACTGCCACGTTTCGCGTCGTCGCGACGATGGGAACCATTGCATCGTGCACGACAGTTCCGATGCCTCCGACACCTCCGACACCTCCGACACCACCGACACCTCCGGCCCGGCCGACTCGGAGATCTTCGACGAGCCGTCGCGGTGGCGTGCGCAGGCGGCGCGAGCGCTGGGGCTCGACGGTGACGACCTGCTCGCCGCTGTGAGCCCGGGCGCGGCATGCCCGATGGTGTTGCGATCGCTCGTCGCGAGCATCAACGCGACCGGGCGGCCCCGGATCATCGTCGATCTCGGCAGCGGCGCCGGCGGGATCAGCGAGTGGCTCCGGCGTCACACCGGAGCGAGCGTGACCGCGGTCGAGCCGGCCGCTGGCGCGCGTCAGGCGGCAGCCACGCTCTTCCCGGCCCTCAGCGTGCGTGCGGGCACTGCGGAGGACACCGGCCTCACCGATCGCGTCGCCGACGCTGCCGTGCTGTGCGGCGTGCTGTCATTGATCGACGAGGCCGAACCGGTGTTCGCGGAGGTGGAACGCATCCTGCGGCCCGGCGGTTCGTTCGCTGTGGCCGACCTGTTCTCGGCCGGCAGGGAGCCGCTGACCAGCCGACCCAACGTGTTCCGCAGCGTGGAACAGGTGACGGCAGCGCTGTCGGCACGCGGCTGGTCGATCGTCGGTGTCGGGTGCGGAGCGCCGGAGCCCGGCACGACCTGGGCCGCTGCGGCCGCACGAGTCGACGAGTGGATCCGTTCCCATTGCGCCGCCCGTCCGGCCTTCGCCGCCTGGGCCGCCGACCAGGATCACCTCACCCGCCACATGGTCGAGGGCGACCTGATCGCCGCCTGCGTCGTCGCCAGCAGCCCGGCGTGAGGGCGACGTGAGCCGTGCCGTGAGCCGTGGAGCTGCCGCTGACGGTCCGATCGTGTCGGGCGGTCCGATCGTGTCGGGCGGTCCGATCGTGTCGGGCGGTTCGCGACCCGACACGGCGAACACCCCGTGGGGCCCCCAGACCGCGCTGGCGATCACGAACTTCCCCATCTCCGGCGAACCGGTGCCCGCAGAGGTGATCCGCGCACTCGCGGAGATCAAGTCGGCGGCCGTGCTCGTGAACCTCCGGCACGCACTCGTGCCGTATCGCACGGCGATGGCGATCGCCGCTGCCTCCGACGAGTTGGTCGACGAACTCGAGCGTGGCGAGTCGCTCGACCAGTTCCCGGTCGACGTGTTCCAGACAGGTTCCGGGACGAGCACGAACATGAACGTCAACGAGGTGATCGCCAAACGGGCGAGCCTCCGGCTCGGTGCCGACGTCCACCCCAACGACCAGGTCAACGCCTCGCAGTCGTCGAACGACACCTTCCCCACCGCCCTGCGCATCGCCGCCGCTCGACTGGTCGTCCACGACCTCGTGCCCTCGCTCAGCGCCCTCGCCGCGTCGTTGCGTGAGCTCGCCGGTCGCCATCGCACGACGGTGAAGACCGGACGGACCCATCTCATGGACGCCGTGCCGATGACCTTCGGCCAGGAGACCGCCGGCTGGGCACGTGCCGTGGAACTCGGCATCGAGCGACTCGAGGCCGCGCTGCCACGCGTGCTCGAGCTGCCCATCGGCGGCACCGCGGTCGGCACCGGACTGAACGCCCCGGTCGGCTTCGGTGCGAGCGTCGCCGGACTGCTCCGCCGCCGGACCGGTCTGGCCGTAAGCGAAGCGGTCGATCACATGGAGGCCCAATCGACCCACGACGCGATCGTCGAGTTGAGTGGGGTGACGAAGGTGGTCGCCCTGTCGCTGCACAAGATCGCCGGCGACATCCGACTGTTGGGTTCCGGTCCCGTGGGCGGGCTCGCCGAGGTGCGCGTGCCGGCCCTGCAGGCCGGAAGCTCGATCATGCCCGGAAAGGTGAACCCGGTGATCGCCGAGGCCGTGCAGCAGGTGGCGGCACAGGTGGTGGGCAACGATGCGACGATCACCTTCGCAGCGACGATGTCGACCCTGCAGCTGAACACGGCCGCCCCCGTGATCGCCCGCTCGATCGTGTCGTCGCTGTCGTTGCTGGCTCGCGCGGCCGAGACGCTCGACCGTCGGTGCATCCGCGACCTCGAGGTCGACGCCGACCGGATGCGGTCGATCGCCCTGCGATCGCCGGCGCTCGTGACCGCACTTGCACCGCACCTCGGATACGAGGCCGCGGCAGACCTGGTGCACCGTGCCGTCACCGAGGGTCGGTCGCTCGGCGAGGTCGCGCTCGAGGCCGGCGTGCCCGCCGAGCTGGTGGCCGCGAGCACCGACCTGCTGCGCCTCGCCGGCGTGGAAGACGACCCGAACCGAACCGACCCGAACCGACCCGACCCGACCGGAACCGACCCGAACCGACCCGGAAGACACCATCAACGCCGGCACGCCGCACCCAGCTGAGCCGTCTCGGGAAGCTGGACCGAGGGTACCCACGAGGCATGACCTCCGAGTCCCCCGCCATGAGTGACCACCCCCGCCTCACCACAGGCCGCCTCGACACGAGCCCGGATGGGCACGAACCACGGTCGCTCGACGATCTCGCCCGCGCTGGCGACGTCGCGATGCTGACCACTCGATCGGTCACCGGGGCCTTGTCCAGCCGCCCGCTCACGATTGCCGAGGTGCACGGGGGCGTGCTCACCTTTCTCGTCGATGTTGCCGCGCCGTGGTTCCTCGACATCCTCGACGTCACCGCTGCCGCGGGGGTCGGGGCGATGGACGTCTCCTCACGTGAGGTGAACGTCGCGATCAGCACGGGCCGCAACGACTGGGTGTCGGTGCGCGGACGCCCGGCCGTCAGCGCCGACGCCACCACCATCGACCGGTTGTGGAGCCCAGCGGCCGCAGCGCACTTCGACGGCCGCGACGATCCCGGCGTTCGAGCGCTGCAGGTGTCGGTGATCGACGGCGAGTACTGGAGCGCACCGGGCGGCGGCGCAGTGGGACGGCTCGTCTCGGTCATCGGCGCCGCGCTCGGCAGGGACGGCGCCGCTGGCTCAGCACATGGCGAGGTCCGTCGCGACTGACCCTCAGGCCACGCCAAACATTCCCCCAACGGCCCCAACGGCCCCGCCGCTCTTTCCGCCCAACAGACCCACACACCAATCAGGAGGACGACATGCTCGCCACCGACACCCACATCATCCCGGACGTCATCCCGGACGTCATCCCGGACGTCATCCCGGACGTCATCCCGGACGTCATCCCGGACGTCATCGCATCCTCACCGGATCCGACGCAGCCGAGTCCTCCGGCGCCGCCGACTCGCCCATTGCCCGACCTTCCCGATGAGCCGATCCCGATGCCGATGCCCATCGACCCACCGATGCCGAGCCCGGGCGATCCCGTGCAAGCGACGTTCTCGAGACTTCCAGCCTCGTTCCTGGTATCCGCTGCTCGCGTCGCGGGCACCGGCTGAGCAACCCGTCGGAAGGCGGACAACAGGTCGGCCGGTCGGTGGCAAACAGCCACCGCCCGGGCCCGACCTGGTGTCAGGTGAAGACGCTGACCCCGCCGGGGCCGACGAGCAGCCCGATGACGATCAGTGCGATCCCC
>Ga0335397_10009984_pt1 | contig 11794 bp, 9 predicted proteins | sample MAT04_FD_205740 | JGI IMG/M metagenome (GOLD analysis project Ga0335397, IMG submission 205740) | Freshwater microbial communities from Lake Fryxell liftoff mats and glacier meltwater in Antarctica - MAT-04 (spades assembly) (version 2) ...
TGATAGCCCGTTTATCATATTTTTAATGGAATCAAATATCGCCATCACTCGTCCTGCATGGTTTGAGGGAGTTTGATATCAAGAGTAAAGTTAGTCTCATCAAGCGGTTTAAAATCATTAAGAAGTTTAGATTTTTTTAAATCTCGCATCATAATCTGCAAGGTATCAAAATTCTTAACAGATGCTCGTAAGATAACCGAATCGTGATTAATAGTAAGTTTCTCAATTCGTAGACCCAGCATATCTTTATCAAGTGTTGTTGTCAGTTCGAGTAAATACTTTAAGAACGACATACGAGATGGCCCCAGAGAGAACCATAATTTTTCTTTTTCTTGTAATTCGCGCCGCGAATCATCGATTACCGTTTCAAGGTCGGTAGTATCTGCGTCTGTTTTAAAAGTATCCTGTAATTCAGTAATAACCTCTTTATTCGAATTATACAGTTCTGATCGCCAATTGTGTAACTGCCACAACATAGTGCCGATAAGCAAGAGCAATGTTGCCAATGCAAGAGCCGCAGAAATTAATAACGCGCGATTACTGTGTTTACTTTGATCAGTTGCCAAATCATCTTTACGTAAATTTACATCTTGCATAACCGTAGTATCAAGTGCAGTTGCTAAGCTTATGATGTGAGTATACGGAATACTATTTTTATTTTTTGAGTTATAGCCAGGTTGAAGTATTAATTCATTGCAATCAAATAAATGAGTGTCAATTCGCGTTGAATTGCTTATTGGAGTGGCTATCCCATTTATGGTTGCACCAAGTCCTAAGATATACATGCGGTTAATTGACATATCAGGAGATTGTGCAGAAAATGAGGTTAATGTGAATAATAATTCTTGAGTAAGTGATGAAATTGATCCCAACAATGCCTGGGAATAAGTTGGAGAGTCCGGTCGGTCTAGGCCAAATCGTATAATTTGGTCAAGAGCATCTGAAGGAGTGATTTTTAGTTCTTGTGCAACATTTTTTGCAAAATCTGAAACACCTTTATTGATGGTTCTTATTGAACGTAATTGGCTATTAAAAATAAATGCTATTCGCGTTTCATATGTGCCAATATCAACTAAGGTAGTTCCGCCCGGAAGTGAGTTGTATTTTGGCAATAATTTATACAGTCCAAATAATGCAAACATATCAAGAGTTATAATTGCAGGATCTATTCCTACAGCGTTAAATAGTGCTAACTGACTTGCAATATAACTGCGTGGCGCCGCGGCGGCGATAATATTGGAACTGTTATCCTGTTTATTTTCTGAAGTAATTAAAAAATCGATAATTGCCTTATCAATAGAAAATGGCAATAGTTGCTCAATTTCATATCCTATAACTAACTCAATTTTTTCACGATTAATAAACGGCAAGCGTATATTCTTGTAAATAATTTGTGAGCTTGAGATTGATAATCTCGTTTCATCACCAGTACCTGCTTGCTCAATTATCTTTTTAATTGCATTTGAGGCTTTTGTTTCATAAGAAGCTCCATTACCATTTTCAAATGTTTCGTGTAGAAATTTTTCAATAGTAATTGTTGAGTTTTTAAACAGCACCTGTGTGGCATATGCGGCAGTTTTGGTTAACTCAAATGCTAGTACCCGCTTAGGGAATAAATAATTACTTCCGATTTTTTCAGGAATAAAAAAATTTTTTATCATGTAACTACCTCATTTTCTGTACTGCCTCTAAACCAGTTAAGTAAATTTCTACCCTTACGTGTAGGCGCTACTTTAGCAGCTTGTGAATTATTATGAGTTAGCATATCAGTGTTTTGTGCTGGAGCATCAAATGCTGCAGGTAATTCTTGTTTAAGAGGTACTTCTTTTAAGAAAGGAGTTTTAGTTGCCTCTTGGGTTCGTGTTGCAATACCAACTTGTTTTTCAATAATAGCTGTTTTTTTTGCCTCTGCTTTTTTGTTTAACTTTGTAATGTATCGTTGCGATTTGGATGCAGGGTTATTGTTAACGGTGCCATTTGCTATTTTATCATATTCATGACGTCTAAAAATTAACTCATCAGTTTCATGATCAGTTAATTGTCCAGATTTATTTTGGAAGAACACTTTATATACCGGGTCACGTTTTTCTGAGATATCATGCATGCTATCAATTACGGTTTGATATTCAGTTACACGACCTTGAGTAAAGCTTGCAACGTCTTGAGTTGAGCCAGGTTCAATGATTCGTGAAGAGATTAACACAAGCAAGTTTTGCTTGTTGTCACCTTTGTGACGGTTTTTAAAGAGCCAGCCAATAACAGGAATATCACCAAGCACTGGAGTTTTGCTCACGTTTTCATCAATTTCATTACGAATCAAACCACCAAGTGCGATAACTTCTTTGTCTGCAACAATGGTTTGTGTTTCAATTTTTCGTACGGTTTTTTGTGCGTTGTTGGGATCAGAATTACCACCAATAAATGACTCAAGAGTAACCTTAATGTCAAGGACGATCATACCATCAGAGTTAATTTGGGGCGAAATTTCAACTTTTAATGATGCACCGAAGTTACCAAACGAGTTTACGGTCTGCTGACCAACTACCTGACCGGTAATAACACGTCGAATTTCACCGACCTCAACTTTAGCTTGTGTTTTGTTGGTTGCAACAATGAAGGGGTTAGAAATAATTTGTGCATTACTAATAGTTTGTAATGCTTGGAATATACCCCACACACCAAATGCGTCAGCACCGAGTGATACAACCGTATTACCTGCCGGGGCACCTAACACTAAGTTTACCAAATTACCAAGTAATCGTTGCGAACCACTAGTGGTAGTTTGGTTTTCTTCAATACCTTGTGCGTTTACACCGTAGAATAAACCAGATGTTTGCCATCTTACATTATCGCCCAGAAGACCATCAGTTCCCGGAACTTTGCTGCGTAATTGAGCACCCAATTCTTTTTGCTCTAAAAGAGTTACACCTAAAATTAAAACTTCAACAGCAACTTGCGGCTGGGACTCGTCCAATTTGTCGATAATTTCTTTTGCTGCTAGGTAGTCAGTATAGTCGCCCTTAATTACCAACTGGTTAGTATCTGGTTCTGGAGTAAAGCTCATTGGTTTTAAGAATTTATCAGAACCACGAATACCGCCTGATCTGCCGGCTTCACTGGAATTACCAAACTTAGTGATGTTATTCATAATATCAGCAACCGTTTGTACGTCAGCGTACTTAAGTTGATAAACGTATAACGGTGAATATGGCTGTGCTAAATCAACGTCGACGTGATTGATAATAAAATCTTCAATTTTTTTAATTGCGTCTTGCGCACCCATTAATATAAGTGAGTTGGTGCGAGGTTCAGCAATTAATTTTACGTTTTCAGGAAAATAAGTTGAAGAAGGGGACTTGCGTGGTTGGAAGATACGAGGTCCACCGGCAGCCTCTTGAGAAATTAAACTTTCATATAGTGCTTTGACATCAGTAGCTTCAGCTTTATGTAATTTTAATACTGAAAGTGCTTGTGGCATGACAACTCTATCAAGCTCTTTAACGATCCCCATAAGATTTTTAATATTGTATGCTTTGTCGGTGATTAAAAACGCTTTATGATCTTGTAACGCAAGCGCAGGTGCAGCAGCACTTTTTAAAACATCTACCACGGTTTTGATTGCTTCAATAGAGCTGTTTTCAACAAAGTATACGTATCTAATAATCTGATCACTGTCAGGAAGTAGTTCAGGATCTATACCAATAAAAGTAGGCAACGGTGATTTACGAGCATTTTCCGTAATAGTAATCCGATAAATATCCTCTTGAGGTTCAGGAAGAATTGCAAACCCGGAAATGTCTAAAAAGGTGACAAACAAATCCCACGCTTCATCACGTGTTAATGGGCGGTTAGTTTTAAAGGTAATTTTAGTACCTTTAACGCTGCGTGTTCCAAGGGGAAGTGGATTAAATGCATCGTCAGTAATAAAACTAATCTTCCACAAATCGGCAATTTGATTAATCAATAATTCAAGACTTGCGTTTTCAAATTGGAATTCAATTTTATCTTCGCCTGAAAGTTGATCAACCGGAGTCATCTCTTCTTCTTTGGGCATTTCTGAAAATATCCGGGGTTTTTGATCCTCTAAAATTGATTCTTCAGTAAAAATAGGATTGATATCGCGAATGTTATCATTGGGCCTAACGGGTTCAACTTCTCGTGCAACTATTGGCTCTTTAAAATCTTGGCGACCTACACCTGCTTGTTCTTGATCTGCAAGCATAAGACTTAAGTCGCTATTGATTTGAGTTTCAACTGATTCCTTGGGTTGCGTGCTTTGATTAAGCATTGCAAGGAGCGATTTTTTTGAGCGACCCGAGGGCGGGGGTGTTAACTTTGCATTAAGTGAAATATCGCAGGTAATGCATAGTAACGATAGAATAAAAATGATATATATGTGGTGTTTTTTCATATTCTCACTCTGTTACACTGGGCGGTGCTTTACTAGATGCCTTACCTTGTTCAAACATTAATTGTTTGTCGCGCTTTCTAATGTCTTGAATTGTAGGTGCAAATTTATATTTTTTATTAAGTAGCTCTAATTGTTCTTTGTAAATTTGTTCGGGAGATTTAGTTGGAGCTTGCCCCAATTCTTCAACTTCTTTTTTAGGAATCACTATTATATAATTGAATATAATAGCATCATCATTTCGTTTAAATTCAACTTTAATAGTTTCATCAGTTTTCAACCTTTCAATGTTCTTATAGATGTCAAAACGATTGCTGCTGTCAGCAGTTGTAATACCATTAACTTTAGTAATGATATCACCTTGTTCAAATCCGAGCGATGCACCTAATGATTTAGAACTGATTTGACCAATACGGCAACCGATGCTTTTGCCTCGTTGATACACTGTAGTAATATTAAGCATATCAATAAATTGAGCCAGGCTATTTACTCTACCTATAAACTCTGGAACATTAATTTCAAATTGATTTGGACCAAGTTGTGTAACTACTTCGTCCCATTCATCAATACGCGCATATGAAGGATCGGTATTTGCGTCGCCTTCACGCAAAAACAAGACTTCTTGTTGACCATTGCTTCGGATAAAAAGAACTTTGTTGCTAAATACTCTAACGAGCTGTGCGTCATCTATTTTATCGCCAACTTTATAACTTCTTTCTACGTTAGTAGCATTGTCTGAAACGATTGCACGATTTTTAGTGTCGTCACCCATTACCATAATAATACCTCGCAATGTTATAGGTAGTGGATCAAGAAACTGTGGCTTTAAGGGTTCAGGCATTTTCACTATACGTGGAGTAGGTGGCTCAGGAAATGGCATTAACTGTTCAGGAGTTTCAACCGGAACTGGAGGAGTGAGATACGTTCCAAACAAATCGTCTTGGTAAATTTTTGAAATATTAATGCGCGACGATGCACGTGTTAAAGGTCTATCGGGGATAACAATGTCAATATCATCGCGCGCAGGCAAAGACCTACGGGTGATAAAAATTATACCCGCCACCAACACAAGAAGTATGAGTAATGCACTATTCAAAATCCAAAACGGATGTTTCATTAAATCAAATCCTTTTTAGTGATTTATCTCACACCATAACCCTCTTATCTGGAACTTGTCAAGTCCGTTTTTTATGCGTAAATAAGCATAAATTTAAGAGTTGAAGAGTTTGTCTTATGGACAAACGATTGTCGAAAGAATTTTCGAAATTATGTAGTCTGCAGTGATAGAATCCGCTTCGGCTTCATATGTTAATAACAATCGATGACGTAAAATAGGTGCGCATACTGCTTTTACATCGTCAGGAGTTACGTAATGACGTTTCTTTAAAAATGCATGTGCACGTGCGGCATTATACAATGCCAATGTTGCGCGTGGTGATACACCATACTTAATATATGGCTTAATTTCATCAAGCTTGAATAATTCAGGATTGCGCGTTGCAAAAACAATATTCACAATGTAATCAATAATTTTTTCATCAATCCAAATTTGTTGAATTAATTTTTTTGCAGTAGCAATGTCTTGCTTAGTTAAAATAGGTAGTAAGCTATTAGTGTCTAGATTGCGGTTCAATAGTTCGCGTTCTTGGCTAATGCTTGGGTACTCAACTAATAGCTTAAACATAAATCGGTCAACTTGAGCTTCGGGCAATCGGTAAGTGCCTTCTTGCTCAATTGGATTTTGTGTTGCAAATACTAAAAATGGTTCATCTACTTTAAAAGTATTTGAACCAATGGTAACTTGATGTTCTTGCATCACTTCAAGCAATGCAGCCTGCACTTTTGCAGGTGCACGGTTAATTTCATCAGCTAAAATTAAATTAGAAAAAATTGGACCCTTTTTTGTTTCAAATTCTTGCGTTCTTGGGTTATAAATTAAGGTTCCAATTAAGTCTGCTGGAAGTAAATCTGGAGTAAATTGAATTCTATTAAATTGCAGACCAAGTGTTTTTGCAACCGCCTTGATCATGGTAGTTTTTGCAACTCCCGGAACACCCTCGAGCAATATGTGCCCATCGCACAGAATTGCAATCGTAATGAATGTGATAATGTCTTGTTGCCCGACAATAACTTTAGAAATTTCTGTGCTAATAGTAGCTATTCGAGCAGCTTCTTGCTTAATCTCTTCAATTGTTTGTTGAGTAGGAGTATGTTTTTCAAACATAGCAGTTACCCTTTCTGGTTCAACTTCATTGCAATTGTATTCAATATTTTTAAAAATATAAATTGGCACATTTATTTTATCAGTATTATGGTAATCTTACAACCAGTGTATCAATATATAGACTCATGGAGCAGGACTATGATTTTATCGGGTAAAGAAATTAAGAATAAATTAGATAGAGAAATTTTTATTACTCCATTCAACGAAAAGCAATTGAATCCAAATAGCTATAATCTTCGTTTGCATAATGAATTATTGGTATATGAAGATGTTGAACTTGATATGAAAAAGAAGCATTCAGTTAGAACTATTGTAATCCCAACGCAAGGATTATTACTGGAACCAGGTAAACTATATTTAGGAAGAACTCTTGAATATACGCGCACGGACAATCATGTGCCAATGCTTGAAGGTCGCTCATCAATAGGAAGACTTGGGTTATTTATTCATATAACTGCAGGGTTTGGCGATATTGGATTTAGTGGATATTGGACACTTGAAATGTATTGCGTGCAACCAATTCGCATTTATCCTGAAGTAGAAATATGCCAAATTTTCTACCACAGCATTGAAGGCGATTTTGTTCCCTATCAAAGTAATAAATACCAAAACAATCGTGGCATTCAACCAAGCTTGATGTACAAAGATTTTGAGATGTTAGGATAACGGTTTCCACTCAAATATAGTATTATTGCAACTATATGCCCAAATAGTACCGTCATACCCAATGCTTATTTGTGGATGACTAAACAAACCATTCGATGTTTTTAATTCACAGGGTAAATAACCCAGTGATGTAACATCTTTAGTTGCAAGGTCAATAGCTAATACAATGGTTTTGAGTACTTTAGTTTTAAGTACTACATATAAATGAGTTTGAGTTATTTGCCACGGTAAATCATAACTAATAATACCGGCGCTCTCTTTGTTGATATAAAATAATTCTCCGTCGCGCGTTCTAAAACGAATAACATTGTCTTGACTGTCCATTTGTTGATAATACATCTGATCATTATGCGATATTACACTAGTAAATTCTGGCGTAATTACTTCACATTGCAATCTAATGTTGCAGCAATACCAAACGCCTGGAACATATGTCTTTAGATACATATTGTTGCAGGTTCCATAATTGAGTCGCGATGAAAGAGTGTTTGCAACATCTTGCGTGCGTAATTTAGAGCCATCAAAAGTATGCAATCTTTGAGGTATCTTATATTTAGGATCACGGGTTAAATCATACAGCCCTTTTCTACCGCCATTTTTGGTTTGAGCGTATTGCAATGCTTTACGATCATAATCTTCTAAGATATATAAATGACCTTCGGGCGTAACGGTTATATCAACGACTTCTTTAAGAGCAAATGGCATTGAAAAAACATTCCATTGTGTCCCATCCCATTTAGCGAGTGCATGTCGGCAATTCTTTATGCATACATTCCATAAACTCCAAATATCATCTTGAGAGCCAATGGCAATTTTTATTAAACGTGCATGAGCAAGTGGGGGGGTTGCAGCATTAATTACTTCAGACCATTGTGCATGTGTATTAAGCGTTGCTGCTGCAAATAGTAAACCAATAATTAATTGTTTCATTGCATAACCTTCACAATAAGTATCTTATTACTTATCAATTATGCAGAGAATGCAACGCAGAATGCAATAATGATGAGAGAATCTTAAGGATTTTGCACTAAAGGTACGTTTTGTTCTGTCCATTGATACATTATATTATCTTTGCCAAGCGCCCAGACAGTGTTATCATTGCCTACACTAAATGGTATTTGTGCAAACAACGAACGACCTTGGTATAATCCTGATGGTATTAAAGGGATATTTTGTTCATGCTTTGTCGAATTATTAAATTGAATGATTTGCCATCTGTTATTTCTTTCTAGCACAAACCATAATATGTTATCAGTGGCTACATAATGCCAATATTTAATTTTATTTATATCGGGGTTTAAAAGCGTATACATTTCTTGTGCATTACCAAGCGCGCCCTCATCTAATAATAATGTGGTAGATGAAATTTGTGTTGCTAAAGGACGAGTAGTAGCTTCTTCTTTTAGAAGCATTCCCGGTAATATTTGAAGCGCTCTAATAGGTTGTATTAAAGGTATGCGAATTGTTAAGTTGTCTGATTTATAGGTTATAAACATATTTAATGCGCTTTGAAGGGAGATGGTATTTGTATCGTATGTACTCACGCTATTAGAAAATGTATTGCCAATATCAAATCTTCTTAATATTAAACCATTCCAAAAATATAATGATTGTGAGGCATTATTGCTCTTAATATGAAAAATGGAATTTAATTTATTAAATGCTCTTTTATTGATTTTATCTTGTTCATTCTCATTAAATTTAAAGTCTTTGTAAGGCAATGTATATCTACCAGGAGTAGTTTTAGGAGGTTCTTGAATCCATGGGGTTGGATCCTTTATTTTTATAGGATGTTGTTTCGTTTCTTCAAAAAAACTCTTTTGAATTTCTTCTGTATTTTTAGAATGTTTTAACTGAGCAAATTGTTTTGCGTCATATGCTTCAAGTATGAACACGCCTCCATCAATAGTCGCGCTAATGTCTGCTATTTCTTTTATATGACGCAATTGAGTAGGATTAATCACGTTCCAATGATTATCAACCCATTGTGCCACAATGTATGGATACGATTGAGGAGTTGTTTTTGAAACTATCCACAAACTCCAAATGTTGTCTTGAGACCCTACTGATAGCTTTAATAATTGAGCGTCTGGCACGGGTGGGGTTCCTGCATTATCTACTGGAGCCCATTGTGCGTTAGCTAGTACACCCATAAATAAAAGCGTATAAAAAAGAATATTTTTAAAGGGCATGATTAATGTCCCTTTGCGCTTTCATGTTCTTCTATTATTGCAACAACTTCGGAGTGGTGTTTATCGCGTGCTAAATCGAGGGGAGTTTTGCCATATTTGTTTTTTGCATGCGCATCAGCGCCATGAGAAAGCAATAATTTTGCAGTCCATGGATATCCTGTTTGTGCCGCTAAATGCAACGCAGTGTTACCATAAATATTGGCAATGGTAATATCAGCGCCTTGATGCAACATATACGGAATGATTAGACCAATTTCGTCACTATCATCAACGGCAAAATGTAAGGGTGTATACCCAAAAATATTTTGCGAATTAATGTTTGCGCCTTTATTAATTAATATTTCGGCTGCTTGTTTATTTGCATAATACAATGCGTGATGTAGAGGAGTTGCTTCTAACGCATCTTTAGAATTTATATCAGCTCCATGTTTTATATATGAAATAATTTCATCCACCGAACCTATGTCAGCCGCATGATGCAGACCTGTAGGAGAAAAGCTTACATGAGCTTTAATGGGTGTTGATGAGGTTACTAAGTAATCTATTACGTCTTGTTTCTTTTTAAGAGCCAATTCAGGTTTGCCCAAATGAACCGCTAATATTTCTTGCATAGTAACTGGTAGCCCCTTATTAGAAGTATCAGCAGAGTTATTAGAGTCCGGTTTTAGAAAATAGGCACCAATAGCCACTATAGCTAATGCGCCAATGCTTAATAATAGCAAATCCATCCTATCCTCCTGTTTTAGAGCCAGGCTGTACCATTAAAGGCGTAACCCAAACCTGTTGACTTATTATTACAAATAGTAACAAATTTTATAAATATTAAGCAATGAATTACCCCTAAAAGCCTTTTTACGCCGTAATTTGCTTGTTTGAACGTAGAGTTTAGTAGGGGTTTATTGAAAGCGATACATTACCCCATCAAGGCCTAATCCCCAGGCTGTATCATCAAAACCAGAGCTGAACAGTATTTGGCTACCTGAATAAGACAAACCACTTGGAATGGCTGGCATAGAAGTTTCTTTTTTAGTTGTCTTGTCGGTTTTGAGTATAGATATAGTACCGGCTTGATCGAGGACTACCCAGATTGAATCATTGCTTATATTCCAATGCAAAATTGAAGATGCATCGGGACTATTAAGCGTGTAATATATGGTATCAGAAGAGCGAATTTCTACTTTTTGTTCAGCGGGCAACGCCACTAAATAATAAAAACTATTACTCCCTGCTTGTGCATTTAACGTGTTGGCAGGAGCGTCTATAAACTTTAATTGATTGTTATTAAACGTTCCATGTATTCCTGGCAGCGAGCTATTTAGAATTATATTGTTCCTGTTAAAACCATCAATTGAGTTTGCTAGCGCATTACTTGCATCCCGCTGGAATAATTGTTTGCCATTCCACACATATACATTTTGTGCAACTATAGCGGTTTTATTTTTTAAGGCGGTTAAAGCAGCTTGTTGCTTTTGAGCATCGTTTGCGCCTTTTTGGTTATCGACTAGTGTCTTAATAGATGCGTCGTTATATTTTTGTAAGATAAGAACTGTATTTGGCTCATTGGTAGCACTAATATCAGCGATCACGTCTATGCTTGCACTATTAATGGCCATCCAGATGCTGCCATTCCATTGTGCGACAATTCGATAATCAGGGTTTTCATTTAAAGGGTCTTGCCACAAACTCCAGATGTTCTGTGCTGAGCCAATCGATAGTTTGGTAAGTTGTGCGCCGGGAACCGGTGCAGCAGCCCCATTATTTACCGGAGTCCATTGAGTAAATGTTACGGTAGCAAAGCCGAGTAAGGCCAAGAATGCTAATTTTTTTACATAATTCATGAGTAATCCTTGAGATGAGAGTATTGCGTAGTTATTTATTTATAATTGTAATTAAAAATAACACAGAAAAGCAAGAGATATGCCTAGGTAAATAATAAAGTCTTATTTTATAACTTAAAGTACTTGATTATTAGATTTAAGTTTTATTACAATTATAAATAAATAAACTAGCGATAATTTTAAATTTTGGATTTAAGGAAGAAAAGTATGAAATTACAATATATAACACTGTTATTAGTGTCGCTGGTATCATTGCCAACGATTTGTTCTACTGCAACAACAGTCAGGCAAATACAGCCAAGTTCATTAATCAGGCAAGCTGCCTTGCAGATAGCGCGTACTATTCTTGGTGGAACAATGACATTAGCTCAAATAGCTCCTCCTGATCAATTGCCAGATGAATTATATGACGTAGTTATTCAGCAATTAGTGTTTCAATTAGCGCAAGAGGTGAAAAACAATACAA
>Ga0335397_10009989_pt1 | contig 11790 bp, 10 predicted proteins | sample MAT04_FD_205740 | JGI IMG/M metagenome (GOLD analysis project Ga0335397, IMG submission 205740) | Freshwater microbial communities from Lake Fryxell liftoff mats and glacier meltwater in Antarctica - MAT-04 (spades assembly) (version 2) ...
GTCGCGGGAAGCGCGGCGAGAAATGGTAGAAGGTTTGAGGCAGGGGCTGATTTTTGGGCTGATTGGTGGGCTGATTTTTGGGCTGATTGTTGGGCTGATTGGTGGGCTGATTGGTGGGCTGATTGGTGGGCTGATTGGTGGGCTGATTGGTGGGCTGATTGTTGGGCTGATTTTTGGGCTGATTTTTGGGCTGATTGTTGGGCTGAAACAAGACTTAAAAACGCGATCGCGCCCTAATCAGGGTGTTTGGAACTCGCTCCAAAGTACCTTTTGGATAGCAATTCTCAGCTATCCAGCAGGAGTCATATTTGTGATGGCTGGACCTGTTGCAAGACGAGTAGCAGAAAAGGATGACTGGATGGATTTACCTGGGATTTTCTTTAGAAACGCTCCTCAGTTTTTATTACCCGGATTGTTCGGGGCGCTATTTTTTGGGTTTTGGGTTGGGGGCGGTTTAGCCTGCATCCAGCACCTCTGTCTCCGCTTCATCCTTACCCAAGACCGCAAAATTCCCTGGAACTACGCCCGTTTCCTCAACTACTGCGTTGAACGTCGCCTGCTCCAGCGCATCGGCGGTCGCTATCGCTTCATTCACCGCGAATTGCTCGACCACTTTGCCCTCTCCAAAAATTACCCTTTATGAGAGTACCGACCCACAGATCTCCAACCCATCCAGGGGAAATGTTACTAGAAGAGTTTTTAATTCCAATGGGATTAACTCAGCGGGAATTGGCTGACGCGCTCCATGTGCCTTATCAACGGGTGAATGAACTGGTTAAGGGTAAACGGGGAATGACTCCGGGAACTGCGCTAAGAGGATGTTTGAAAAGTCTGATCAAGCACCTCAATTCTGGAGATCCCCCTAAATCCCCCTTAAGAAAGGGGGACTTTGAGTTCCGAAGCCCCCTTTCTTAAGGGGGGTTGGGGGGATCGAGCGTAAAAGTCTCATGATTTGCTACTTTTCAAACATCCTCTAAGAGAGAAAGATTAGGCTTGAAACCTAATTGAGAGAAAATGCATTCCTTGAAAGATAAATTTTCCAGGTGTGATTCGGTTTAGTATATAAAGATTAGTCTGTTAGGTTGCTCATAAAACCTTATGCTCTAATCTGGTTGATGTATCGTCTTATGCTATACGGAGAGAAGTCAGGTAGATACCATGAACTCATGAGTAGAAGAACGCTATTGTCACCGAAGTCTCGCAAGCCGTCGCTCCTAACTTCGACCAGATTAATTTCGTTAATTGCGGTTGCAGTCGTTCTATTGCTTTGGTTCATTGTTACCTCCCTCCAGTGGGTGTCGCCCTTGTTTTTACCTGCGCCCCAAGCAGTTTGGGCAGCATTTGTTAACATTTTACAGCAGGGCTATAAAGGTCAACCTCTCTGGCTCCATGTGTTTGCCAGTATGAACCGTTTGTTTTGGGCATTTGTACTAACTGTTGGCACCGCCATTCCCTTGGGGTTACTGAGCGGATGTTCGCGCAAAGTTCAAGCACTTCTTGATCCTTTCATTGAGTTTTACCGCCCTCTACCGCCCCTGGCTTATTACACACTGCTAATTATTGGGTTAGGTATTGAAGATAATTCAAAGATTGCCTTGCTTTATTTGGCGGGGTTTGCGCCGCTTTATCTGGCAGCCCTGGCAGGGGTCAAAAGAATTCCTAGCGATCGCATTAACGCTGCCCGCTCCCTGGGTGCATCTTGGACGCAGGTTTTTACCCACATTATTTTTCCATCCAGCCTGCCCGAATTATTTACTGGGCTGCGAACGGCGATCGGGTTTATGTATACCACCTTGGTTGCCGCCGAAATGATTGCCGCCGTCTCGGGGTTAGGATGGATGGTTTTAGATGCGAGTAAGTTTTTACGAAGTGACGTTATGGTTGTCGGAATCTTTTTGATGGGAGGAATTGCCATGTTAATAGACAGAGGCATCCGTTGGATACAGCATCGTCAGATCCCTTGGATGGGGCGCGAGTAAGCGATCGCCAGAATCATCACCAGGCTCATTGCAGAAAAGTTAACTCGTTAAGATTCAGTATACCGATAGGAAAATGTAAGAACCATGATTCAAAATTGGCTCAGTCGCATCATGCATCGTCGTCAGTTCAACCTTTTGCTGGGAGTACTTTCTCTCGGCATGGTGCTGACTTTTTCTGCTTGCTCACCGAACTCAACGGGTACCCCAACCTCGACCGACAGCGGCAACGCCCCCGCCCAAATTCGGATTGGCTACCAAGTCATTCCTAATGCAGAACTGTTAGTGAAAGCCACAGGAACTGCCGAAAAAGCTTTTCCTAATTCCGCAGTGAGTTGGAAGTCGTTTGAGTCTGGACGAGATGTGAATACTGCAATGGCAGCAAACGGTCTAGATTTAGGCTTAATTGGCTCTACCGGCACTTCTATTGGCATCGCCAACCAGCTCCCCTACAGGGTTTATTTCATTCACGATGTGATTGGCGATAATGAGGCGTTGGTTGTTAAAAGCAATATTAGATCTTTGGCAGATTTGAAAGGTAAAAAAGTTGGGGTGCCTTTTGGTTCAACAACGCATTTTAGTTTACTCTCTGCCCTCCAGGAACTGGGGCTAAATCCTAATGAAGTCACCATCTTAGACATGCAGCCCCCCGACATGCTAGCGGCATGGCAACGAGGCGACATTGACGCTGGATTTGTTTGGCAACCCACGTTAAACAAAATGATCAGCGCTAAAGGTTCAGTCCTGGTGTCGGCAAAAGACCTTTACCAGAAAGGAATTATTACCGCCGATGTTGGGGTTGCCCATAAGGACTTTATTACTCAGCATCCAGCATCGTTGCAAAAGTATGTGACGCTGTTAGATGATGCCGTTAAGTTTTATCGGGAACAGCCAGAAGCAGCGGCAGAGGCGATCGCCCCTCAGCTAGGGGTTTCACCCGCAGAAAGCCTCCAGCAGATGAAGCAATTAGTTTGGCTCACTTCATCGGAGCAAGCTAACGGAAAATACCTGGGTTCGGCAGAAAAGCCGGGAGCTTTTGCTAGTGTGCTGAGAGACTCAGCCGCCTTTATGAAAGCACAAGGCGCAATTCCAACCGTTCCTGATCTTGAGGTATTCAAGGCTGGCATTTACAGTGGTGGTTTAGCCAAATAGAGTATTGCCCTTGTGCCTAATCCTCTCTACGAAGAGAAAAGGGAACTAGAATCCAAAGTCCCTCCTCTTAAAGGCGAGGACTTTGGATGAGGCGATTCGTTAGTTAAGAAATAACCACCTGCGATCAGATTGATGCCATGACTCAAATTTCCTCAACTCATGACTCTGTCCCCCTCACCAGCCGGACGTCTCTGATTCGTCTGCGTGGGGTTGGCTTGACCTATCCATCGGGTCATGCACCGGGGCAAACCAACGAGGTTTTAAGAAACGTTGACCTAGAAGTGGGGGAGCGTGATTTTGTTTGTGTCATTGGTTCATCGGGCTGCGGCAAAACTTCTCTGCTGCGCATTATGGCAGGATATGTTCAACCGACTCGTGGGGCAGTCACCCTGGTAGGACAAGCTCACACGCAACCGAATGCTGAAGTCGGCGTGGTATTTCAACAACCCAATCTTTTTCCTTGGCTCACGGTCGAAGGAAACGTTGAATTTGGGCTGAAGATGAAAGGCGTTGCTAGAGTCGATCGCCGACGGCAGGTTAAGCAATATCTAGAGATGGTGGGGCTGCGCGATTCGGCTCAGTTATTGCCTTATCAATTATCGGGTGGGATGAAACAACGAGTGGCGATCGCCCGTGCCCTGGCGGCTAATCCTAAAATTATCTTAATGGATGAACCTTTTGCCGCCCTCGATGCCATTAGCCGCGAAACGATGCAGTTAAACCTCAAGCAAATTTGGGAGCAAACTCACAAAAGTATTTTTTTTATTACCCATGATGTTGAAGAAGCGTTGCTTCTAGCCACTCGCATTATGGTGATGTATCCTAATCCGGGGCGAATCGTTAAAGAGATGGTCAATCCTTTTGCCCATGAGTTGGGGCATTATTCGACCTCGCAAGTTCGATCTTCTAAAGCATTTGTAGAAATGCGAGAGTATCTCATTTCCGGAATTCGAGGCTCATATCAACATCAATAATTCTTCTCGAATTTTAATGAATGCTATGCAAATTACCCAATACCTGCACACGGCGATATTAGTCACCCAGCTTGAAAAATCAGAATATTTCTATGGCACTGTGTTGGGCTTAACAAAAGTCGATCGCCTCCTCAAGTATCCTGGTGTGTGGTATCAAGTAGGCGCTGTTCAAGTTCATCTCATAGTAGATTTAGCGTTCACTCCAGTGTTGCAAAATCCTGAAAAAATGGGACGAAATCCCCATCTTGCCCTCGGTGTAGAAAATTTAGAGATTGCCCAAAAACAGCTTGCAGCCTACGGATACGCTACGCAAATGAGCGCATCCGGTCGAGCTGCTTTGTTTACTCAAGATCCTGATGGAAATGTGATTGAATTAACGGAAGTCGGAAATTAGAATTACGCCCGAATTAGATTACGCCTGCATCTACGCCTGAATGACAAAGTCTGAAGCGGCGATCGCAGAGTTACCCGTCAATGTGGCAAACAATCCGCCCTCCCCTAACCCAATGTCCCCTTTATTGGGATTGTAAAACAAGCTGCCGTTTTCCTGGTTGTACACAATGACTGCGTTACTTTGGGTAGCATCGAGGTCGCTGCGAACAATCGCAAACTCATTGTTTTTGCTAAAGCCTTTTTGAGCCTTGCTAGTCACGCCAACAAAGGTCGTTTGATCCAAAATAATCTGGTCTTTGCCAGAACGGAATCCTTGGATGGTATCTAACCCAATGTCACTGAGAACAAAAGCGGATTCGGTGCTGTAAAGAAAACGGTCATTGCCTGCGCCGCCAATGAGCGTATCGTCGCCGAGGCTGCCAACGAGCGTATCATTACCACTGTTGCCCAGAATTGTATCAGCGCCAGAGCCACCGTTAAGGCGATCGCCCCCTGCGCCACCCTGCAAAATATCATCCCCCGCTTCACCAAAAACCTGATCATCGCCGCCACCGCCATCCACGGCATCATTACCCTCACCACCGTAAAGAAGGTCATTCCCCAATCCCCCAGACAGACTGTCATTGCCAGCTTCGCCATAGAGTGTGTCATCTCCATCGCCGCCGTCAAGCGCATCATTTCCTTCCCCGGCGTGCAGAAAATCGGCTCCAGTTCCGCCAAAAAGCGCATCATCTCCTACCTCAGCGAAAAGGCGATCGCTGCCCTCGCCGCCATTGAAGATATCGTTACCCTCACCACCGTAGAGAAGGTCATTCCCCAATCCCCCGGCAAGACTGTCACTGCCAGCTTCGCCATAGAGTGTGTCATCCCCATCGCCGCCGTTAAGCGCATCATTTCCTTCCCCGGCGTACAGAAAATCGGCTCCAGTTCCGCCAAAAAGCGCATCATCTCCCACTTCAGCAAAAAGGCGATCGCTGCCCTCGCCGCCATTGAGGGTATCGTTGCCCTCGCCGCCATACAGCTTATCGTTACCCAAGCCGCCCGACATAATGTCGTTGCCAGCTTCACCATAAAGGAAGTCATTACCGTCACCGCCCTCTAACGTATCATCGCCTTCGCCGCCGTTTAACTGATCCTTGCCTTCGCCACCGATTAACGTATCATTGCCAAACTCGCCCGCCAAGTCGTCATCGCCCTTGCCGCCATTCAGACTATCGTTGCCGAGGCTGCCCCGGAGTTTGTCGTTGCCAATACCACCCAGAAGGCTGTCATCTCCGGCTTCTCCGTAGAGTTCGTCGTCACCTTCGCCACCGTCTAAGCGATCGCTCCCTTCGCCACCATAGAGAAAGTCATCATCGGCTCCCCCATTGAGAATATCGTTGTCAGCTTCGCCATAGAGTTGATCGTTGCCGCTACCACTATTTAAGGTGTCATTGCCTTCGCCACCGTAAAGAAAATCATCTTCTGCGCCACCATTTAAAGTGTCATCGCCCTTATTTTTGCTAATAGATGCCAAAATTTTTATGCCTCTTACGATTCAGAAACATCCGCACGATGTTCCTTTATCTAGTCCTACACCCGCAAATGCCTAAGAGCAGGTCAAAGCAGCAGGTACTTCACAGGACTTTTAAACAAATCGACAAACCCGTATCTACTACTTACAGAATTTCCTCAATTATTACCAGTAATCCTAATAACATTCTTGCGGGAAAATACTGAGGCAAACAGCCATAAATCTAGGATTTTTATTGCTTTTCAAGAACTTTATACAAATGCTCAAATACCTCTTCAGTGTATTTTGCTACCTAAAGCTCCTCAGAGATTTTACGGCTCTCCCTACTGATAATACTTACCGCAACTTCAAAAATTGAGATAAGAAGTGCTGAAAAGTTTGGTAGAATAATCATCTTCAGGGTGACTAGCGCAATGGTAGCGCATCGGACTCTTAATCCGTTGGTTCTGGGTTCGAGTCCCAGGTCACCCACTTGTTAGCAGGTTGATTAGTAATTGTGATGCCAGGGTGATTGAGATGAAGCCGCGATCGCCTCAACTGTCACCTGGTCTTCATCAGGGTTTACAAACAAGCCGCTCTTAATGGTTTTCATTAACCACTGGTAAAGGCTAGGCATCTTAAGTTCTTCTAAAGAAGCTTCAAATAACTCCAGCGCCAAAGTTTCAGGCGATTCTACTTGATGTTGAAACAACCGGGGTTGTTCTAACATTAGCCAAGCTTGATCTGCCAAAATTAACCGAATTTCATCGGCGGGTAAACTGACGCATTCGGGGCACAGATCTCCTTGAATCCGCGCCCCATCGTTGACCAATAAAGGACGAATTCGACCGACCGTAAAAATTTGCCGACAGACGGTACAACGCAACTTGTCGGGGCAAGAGGATAGCCGATGTTCAAGTTGAATTTTCATTGGACATGGAGGTGTAGAAAAGCGTTGTCAGAACTTTAAGGTAACTGATATCTCGGGTACATTTTCTATTTTTTTTACAATTCTAAATCTTACAGAATAAACCTAAGTTCCAGGCAATTTGCGCAAATGATCCCCCATGTAGGCGCGATCACCCAACGATTGCAACATGGGACCATACTTATTAAATTTTACGGTGCTTAACGAAGCCGCAGGCATATCTAGGCGATCGCGGTAACGCCCTAAATCAATACCCAGCAAGCTACATAACATAATCCGAATCGTTGCCTTGTGCGAGATGATCAGCACATTGCCTTCAGTATATTTACTTTCAATTTCAGCCAGCACTAATGAAGCACGACTGGCAATTTCAACGGCAGTTTCGCCTCCCGGTGGAGAATTCCACGCGGGTTCCGTCATCCAACACATGTAGGTATCACCATCATGTTGTTTGACGTCCTCATTTGTTCTTCCTTCCCATTCACCATAGGCAATCTCTTTCAGTCCATCCCGCAGTTGCATATCCATACCTAATACATCGCAAAGCGGTTTACCCGTGGCGATCGTGCGTTTCATGGGGCTGGCGTACACATCTGTCCAGGGCAGCGTCTGATAGGCATTCGCAAAGGCTTGTGCCATCTGGAGTCCTTCGGGCGTTAGTTCAGGATCAAGAGCGCCACAGTAACCGCCTGTACGACTGTAAGTTGTTTCTCCGTGCCGTAGAAAATACAGGGTCAAGCTCATGGGTTAATTCCATCTGAGAGAACGTGGCTATTATCGCCGTTAAATTAATGGGTGACAATCTTTTAAAAGACAAGCTGTTAAAAGACAAGCTGTGCAGCAGCCTTCACCTGTTCTAAGGGCAACAGCGTTTGGGGTAATGCCGTTAGCCTCACTATTGTTTGAGCCTTAAAGCTTGGGCTTAAATTTTCTTGTCCAGGTTCAAAGCGATTATGCACGATATAATTCTGGCTCACGCCCATCTCTACTAGTGTTTGAGTGAGCCGTTCCGCTTCGGCAACAATTGCCGATTGAGCTTGGAGGACGCCGACAAATTCAGTGTGCTGAGCATCTTTTAATTTCTTTTGAGCCTGCATCACTTGTTGCCGGAGCGATCGCAGCCGCCCCATCAATTCCGTCCGCCCCACCACATCTTGATACTTAATCCACAGCCTAAAAATCCAAGCTAGCCAGCCACTCAGCGCGGTCGGCATTTCTAAAAACCGCAGTAAATGCCCAGTTGGTGCCGTATCTAAAATAATTAGATCTTGCTCTCCTTTTTCCAGCAAATCCATCACCGTGATCAACGACAACATTTCGTCAATTCCTGGCAACGCCTGTGCCACAATTTGCCGCCATGCCTGGGGCGTATAGGCAATTTGCATTGAGTCATCACTTGATTGTCCGCTCATCATCTCTGCTAGTTCCCACAAATAATCTTCACGGAACTGCTCTAGAACCTGTTTAGCGTTGATTTCTTGAGCGCTGAGGTTAGCGGTAATTTGAGTTGGTTCGTGTCCTAACTGCGTTGATAAAACATCGCCGAGAGAATGCGCTGGATCAATGGAAATAACGCGAATTTTACGATCGGGATGACGCTCTGCCATGCCCCAAGCGATCGCCCCTGCTACAGTAGTCTTACCCACACCGCCTTTACCACCCACCAAGATCAATCGTCGTTTAGCGGTAATAAAATCTTGAAAATTGGGAGAAAATTTAGTGAAGATAACAGGTTGAGAAGCAGCAGCAATGGGAAGGGATGTAACAGGTTTGAGTTGGGCAAAAAGCGTATCTAAAGCCGAAGCACCAATCGGTTCTTCGATTTGTTGGGGTAAGCCAAAAACTTGGGGAACGGGGAGAGCCGAGAACTTGCTTAGGATTTCTGTCGGTTCAGTGAGGCGGTTGACGATAATGCCGCCTACTGGAATTTTGAGTTCTTTAAGAGATTCGATAAAGCGACGACTTTCAAGATAGCTCATCGGTTCGGCGATCGCCACCACCCAACAAGCCGACCGCTCTGCATTTTGTAATAGCGATCGTCCTGCCGCTAAATCTGCCTTCATCTCTAACAAAAAAGCATCCGCCTCATCGGGTTGATAGATTCCCCCAAAGGTTTGACTCATGACCCGATGCTTTTCTTGAAAGAGATCTAATGCATCTAAAAAACTATCCAAAAAGTCCATCAATCCGAATAAATTTAACGTGTGCCCACTGGGTGCCATATCGACGACTACGCGATCGACCTCCTGTTCTCGCAAGATGCGCTGAATTTCTAAAATTCCCATCAATTCATCGAGTCCGGGCCAGCTCAAATCCCAGATGGGGCTTAGGTCTTCGCCTTGGACAAAACTGCCCCGCTCTACCAAAAGCTCTAGCACTTTGCCGTAACGAATTTTGAATTCCTGCAACAATCGTTGAGAGTCTAGCGCCCTCACCTGCAAGTTTGGCAAGTCTGCTACCCCATGAGGCGCATCCTCTACCGCCATCTGCAATACATCGCCCAAAGAATGCGCTGGGTCAGTAGACATTAGCAAAATTTGTTCGGTGGGAAACTTCTGCGCCCAGTATCGTGCAAATCCACAGGAGCAGGTCGTTTTACCCACGCCGCCCTTGCCGCTAAACATTGTTAGCTGTAAATCGGTTAGTTGCAAATCGGTTAGTTGGTTCATATCAGACCCCCAGAAAGCCATGTATTCGTTAGGATGCCCACCAAATCGGGATGACTATAAGGTGTCGGGCGAGGCAAAACACATGAGCGATCTATTTAAAGGATTTGAGCAGCTTCTAGAGATTGCAAAAGCTTTAGAAGAAAAGATGGAAAAGGGAGAACTGAAAGCCAATGTGCAAATCAACTCTCGTCGATTGAGCAGCATTCCTCGCTCCAGCGGAATGCCTTCAGGCATGGGAACCAGCCGCATTCACACTAATCCTCCTGTTCCAACATCCAACGATGATGTCATTATCACGCCGCCACCCGTCAATTCGACCGCTGATTCAACTGCTAATAATGGCGCTCCATCTGTTTCCCTTAAAGATGTGGGCGGCTTGGCTGAAGTGCTTAAAGAACTTCGAGAAGTAGTCGAAATTCCGCTTAAGCGTCCAGAGTTATTAACTCGATTAGGATTGGATGCCCCCCGTGGCGTTCTGTTGGTGGGTCCTCCAGGAACAGGCAAAACGTTGACGGCGCGATCGCTTGCTGAAGAACTGGGCGTTAATTACATCGCCATTGTTGGCCCTGAAATCATGGGCAAATATTACGGTGAAGCCGAAACCCGTCTCCGCAGCATTTTTGAAAAAGCAGCTAAAGCCGCTCCCTGCATTATCTTCATCGACGAAATTGATAGCCTAGCCCCCGATCGCTCCAAAGTTGAAGGCGAAGTTGAAAAGCGCTTGGTTGCCCAACTCCTCGGACTCATGGACGGCTTCGCCAAAACCAACGGCGTCATTGTCCTCGCCGCCACCAATCGCCCTGACCACCTTGATCCGGCGCTTCGTCGCCCCGGTCGATTCGATCGAGAAGTGCAGTTCCGTGTCCCCGATCGGGATGGACGGCTAGAGATCCTCCAGATTCTTTCGCGCGCCATGCCCTTAGATAATTCCGTAGAATTAGGCGCGATCGCCGATCTGGCAGTGGGACTTGTGGGCGCTGACCTCAAAGCCATCTGCCAAAAAGCGGCTTACTCGGCACTCCGCCGCCAGGTTCCCGACTGGCGATCGCCCATTCCTACAAACATGACGCTGACCCAGGCAGATTTATTGCAAGCCGTTAAAGAAGTCAAGCCTTCGGTATTGCGATCGGTCGAAATAGAATCGCCTGAAGTGACTTGGGATGAAATTGGTGGATTGGAAACCATTAAACAAACCCTGCAAGAATCCGTTGAAGGCGCATTGCTGTATCCCGAACTCTATCAACAAACGGGAGCAAAAGCACCGCGCGGCATTCTGCTTTGGGGACCTCCGGGCACAGGTAAAACGCTCTTAGCAAAAGCCGTTGCATCCCAGGCGCGGGCAAACTTTATTGCGGTCAATGGTCCCGAATTAATGAGTCGTTGGGTCGGTGCAGCAGAACAGGCAGTACGAGAATTATTTACCAAAGCAAGACAAGCGGCTCCTTGCGTCGTGTTTATCGATGAGATCGATACCCTGGCTCCAGCACGCGGTGGCTCTCAAGGAGATTCGGGGGTAAGCGATCGCGTGGTCGGTCAACTTCTCACCGAACTCGATGGACTGCAAGGCTGCACAAACGTCCTCCTGGTCGGAGCCACCAATCGCCCCGATGCTCTCGATCCAGCATTGCTGCGAGCCGGACGGTTAGATCTACAGCTCAAAGTCGATTTGCCAGATGTAACCAGCCGTCTTTCCATCTTGCAAGTCCATAACCAAGGTCGCCCGATCGCCCACGTTAATTTAGCAGAGTGGGCAGAGCAAACTGAAGGCTGGAATGGCGCAGACTTAGCACTTTTGAGCAACCAAGCAGCACTAGAATCTATTCGTCGCTATCGTGCCCAAGGACAAACCGATCCCAGCACGATTCAAATTACGGGTGATGATTTTGGGATGGCTTTTCAACTTTTGGCTGAGCAGAAGGTGAGGTAATCAACTGACTCATGGCGGATGTTCTCCCATTTTGACCCATAAACGACGGACGCGAATCATCTGAGGGCGATTCATCTTGAGTGCTGCGATCGTAGCTCGCCCTACGGGAGTAAGTCCGATGATCTGCGTAGCATCTTCATTCCAGGCAAAATGGTCGTCCCACTGTTCGTGAGATGGATGAAAGAGGGAAACAGACCGTTGTGTTACTTCGTCAATGGCAGTTTGGCGAGAAGCTTTGTGACGATTGCAGGAGGGGCAAGACAAACAGAGATTTTCTAA
>Ga0335397_10009990_pt1 | contig 11789 bp, 8 predicted proteins | sample MAT04_FD_205740 | JGI IMG/M metagenome (GOLD analysis project Ga0335397, IMG submission 205740) | Freshwater microbial communities from Lake Fryxell liftoff mats and glacier meltwater in Antarctica - MAT-04 (spades assembly) (version 2) ...
GGCGTCTTCGTCGCGGCTGCGGCGGGCGGCGCTGAGGAGGAGAAGTTTATCACGGGCCGCAGTCGAGAGAACGTAGCTGAAGTCGGGATCTTGGGTGAGGGCGAGCGGGGCAAACGCATCGCCGAGGCGGGTGGCTTCGAAGAGGGCGTGGAGTTTCGCGAAGCGCTTGGGTCCGCCGGAAGCGGCGATCATCTCGTAGGTGTGTGCGGCGTCGAAGTAGACGGCGGCGCGGTCGAGGTCGAACGAGGCGGCTTCGACGGCAAAGAGCGCGGGATCGGGGGGCGTGACGAGCGTGGGTTCCTCGTTGAGTTGGATCAACTGATCTTGCTCGCGCTGGAAGAGAGCGAGTCTGTCGAGGACAGACGCCACGGCGGAGATCGGCGGAGCGGAGGCATCGCGCCGGGCGATGGCGGCATACACGGACTGGAGGGCGGTTTTGACGGCGATTGCTTTGGCGGCGATATCGGTGACGGAGGGCGCATATTGGCTGACGGAGGCGCGGTAGCGTTCGATGGTGGTGGTGACGGAGGCGAAAGGCTCGGGCAGGACGACGGGCGTGTCTCGCTGGGCGGCGGGGTTTTGGATCTCGAACGCGAGCGCGGCGAGGGCGAGGCGGGCGCGGACGCCGAGGGCATCGTCGCGTTGCGCCCAGCGGGAAAGTGCGGGGATGGGTCGGGCGCGGTCGTTGAGTTGCCGGAACGAGACCGTGTAGCTCCCTTCTTCTGCGAAGGTGAGGAGGTGGAGGCGTTGGAAAAGGGCGATGGCGTGAGCGGACGAGGACCCGCGGGAGCCGGCAACAAGGAGCAGGTGCTCGAACTGATCGTAAGGGAACTTCGGTGACGGGGAGCTGCTGAGGTAACGCTCGGCGGCGGTGTCGGCGAAGAGCATGAGCGCGGGGTTGAGCTGCGGCTCGGGGAGACGGTAGACCAGCGGGGCGATGGCGCTGATTTTTTCGAGCGGCCAGGTGGCGAGGACTTTGGGGAGCTCATCGGTGGCTCGGGCGAAGATGGCGTCGGCGATGGCGTCCACAGGATTGCTGACCTTGAAGCTGCCGGCGGCCTGGGTAGAGAGTTGGCTTGCGGGATGCTCGATCATCCAGGTGTAGCCCTCGGGGAGAAATTGCAGGGCTTTTTTCTGATCGGCGCGATCGGGGGATTCGCTGAGAAGCCGGGCGAGATACCAGCGGGCTACGTCGTTGTGCGGGAGGAGGGCAAGGGCTTCGAGATCGCAGCGGGCGACGGCGGGATCAGCGGGGAAACCGAGGGGCACGCAGACCTCGGGGTGGACGGCGCGGAGGTAGGCGAAGAGGGCGGCGACTTCGGGGCGGGGTTGTTCGCCGGTAGGTTCGCGGCGGGTACGCGGGTCAAGGAGGCGGGCGGCCGCGGCGGGATCGGCGGGCACACCGTAACCGTCGATGAGAAGAATGGCGGCGTGGCCCGCGGCCCAGGGGTTGGGGGATTCGCTGTCGTGGGCGAGGTACCAGGTGAGAGCGGCGTCGGGCGTGGAGAAATGCGGCGCGCGGGAGCGGGGGATGAAGTTGTGGTTCACCGCGCGGTAGTTTTCCCAGCTGGTCTTTTCCCTGCGGTCGGCGCGGGCCTGGTATTCGGCCTCTCGGGCGCGGGCTTTGGCGGCAAGTTCGGCCTTTTCCTCGGCGATCATCCGGAGGGCGTTTTCGTAACGGGCGCGCCCGGCGGCTTCGCGGCCCGCTTCAGAATCCGCGTAGCGCTCGGCGGCGCGGCGATTGGTTTCGGCATCGAAGCGGGCTTGTTCCTGAGCGCGTAGCGCGCGTAGGCCTTCGGCGGAGGGGCCGCTGTAGCTGCGGGGGCTGGGGCTGTTGCGCTGGCTGCGCAGGGTGTCGCGGAGACTTTCGGTGTCGTTGCGGAGGTTGCGCAGGTGCTCGGAGGCGGACGTGCTGTCGCGAACGTAGGCGGCGAAAGCCACGGTCGAGGTGATGAAGGCGGCGGCGAGGGCGGCGACGAGCGCGGAGCGGGGCAGCAGGAGACGCATCGGGGGAGGTTGGGGCGCGAGGCGCAGTGGCCAAGGGAAAACGCGGGTGGCCGGCAATTTTTTTCGGCGGGCGTGGCGCGGGTTGACTAATCGTAACGGTGCATTCCGAGTGGGTTGATGAATCAAACACTCCGGGCCCGCTGCATGGCCGTTTCCACTTTTTTTGTTGGTGCGTTGCTGGCGAGCGCAGGGCTGGGGGCCGTGGCCGCGGAACAGCCCATGCCGGTGAGCCCGGCCGCCGAGATCGTGGGGCAGCTTTGGGATTTTCGCGCGGACGATAAGGGCGTGGTGGATGCGTTCGTGATTCTCGGTGAGCAGAAAGGACTCGCGGCGGGCTATGCCGATTTGAACTTGGCGAGGGCGGCGGCGATCGCGCTGCCGGGGGTGGAGGCGATCTTCGAGCGGGGAAAAAAGAGTTTCTCTTTGTATGCGGTGCGACTGATCGACAACACGCCGGAGAACCTCGAACGCCTCGCCAAGGGGGAGCTGACGACGTTGACGGAAGATTCGCCCGAGGTGCTGGAGTATCGAAAACTCAAATGCGCGATGAAATTCGAGTTGTTGCTTAAGGTGAAACCCCAGCGCGAGCAGGGAGTGATCAACGTAGTCGACGAGCGGGGGCTTTTTGTCCGCAGCTACCGCATGAGGGAAGCCGCGAGGGGCTCGAAGCTGATGCGCATGACGATCGATTGGGAACTCACGAACGGCAATTTTATGGAGGCAAAGGAGGTCTATCTGTTTTTGGAGGATCTGAACGTGAAGAATCAGGATCTCGGAATTGTGCAGGTGATGGTTCAGACTAATCTCCGGAAGTTCATGAAGAGCGAGAGCCCGGAGCTGCGCGCGTTTGCGGAGGCGGAGATGAAGCGCCGCGGGTACAGCGAGAAACAGATCGCGGACATTCTGCGTTGAAAAATGCCGTGGGAAACTTGAGAGCGCCGTGAGCCGGCTGGTGTCGGAAGCGCGACGAGCCGAGCAGCCGATGCCGGGCCTGAGGGGAAAGTTGAAGTGGTCAAGTTGCCCAATTCCCATCCCGTCCGTGAAACTGGACCGAGATGCCACCATCGGATGCTCACAGTGGAAGATGGGCAACCTTGCTGACCACCTCGTTCTCCCTAGTGCGAAGGGATCAGACCCGGTTGGGGCGTTTTTCTCGCCCTGAAGTCGCCCCGGATTGTTAACCGCGGATTACAGAGCACGCGGATCAATTTGATTCACCTAGTCTTTGGTTCAGATCGATCCGTGTCCGCAATCTGTGGTAAAGGGATCGCGCAAATCACTTTCCTGGCGAAGACGGAGTGGTGATCGCCTGGCGGATGGCCGCCAAGGGCGCGTGGTCGTCAAACGTCGTGACAACGCCGTGGCGCACGATGCCGAGTTGCTGCCACAGCGCCGGCAGGTCGACGTGTACCGGTTGATTGGCCATCTGATCGTAGAGTTCGCGCAGCACCGGCACGCCGGTGGCGCCGTCGCCCGTGGCGATCACGCGGTTCATGGACCAGTCGTGACCCACGTCGCCGCCCGCGGCGAGGATCGCACGGAGAGCGTGCTCGAGTCCGAGCTGGTTTTGGGTGCGGCGGCGGATCTCCACGTCAGCGCGCAGGCAAAATAATGCGCCGCCCCAATAGGTCCGGCCCCAGGTGTGAGTGTGGTCCAGCCCGCGATCACCCGCTTCGGGCAGACCTTGCGGGAGGCCCTCCACCAGATCGCCCCACATGTGCGCGGGAGTCAGAATCCCCGCGCGGGCGCGGGCGATGCCTTCAACGTACGTCGCGATGCCCTCCTCCAGCCACTGATGCGACTGAGGCAGCGAGGGGAAGGCGAGATGCAGCATCTCATGGGTCAGCACCCAATCCCGGCGGAAATCTTCCTCCGTGGTCGCAGTGCCGACGTTGATTTTGATGCGGGGGCCCGGCCAGCCAAAGGTTTCTCCTTGGGACACGCCTTGTCCGCTCTGCGGCGAAATGCGCAAGTTCACCGTCTCGACTGGGAACCGGCCATGGTAGCCGGCGACCGAGTGGGCGGCGGTCTCAACCCAGCGATGGACGAGCGGCCGCAGGGCAGCGGACGGAGTTTGCGCAAATTGTAGTTCGATCCTGCCGCCCGGCACCGTGATTTCCTCCGCTTGCGCCGATCCGAGCAAGGCCAGACAAACTCCCAGCGCGGCGGAAGGCATGAGACGAGTCATGGTCGCATGGGACATGCGCTTGCGCCGAATCGCAAACCGCGGGTCTCGAATGCGGGGGCAGCTTTGGATTTTAACCTGGGATAGTTCGACGAGCGCGGACCAATCCTGATGCGATTTGGGAGCGTCTGGATGAATTTTTTACCCGCGCAGGACGCGAAAAATGCGGAGGACAAGCCAGACGCATGAACGAGGAAAGAAGATCGGCGCCCGATGTTTTAACCCCGGGTATCACGGATGAGACGGATCAGAATCGGCCCGCCCCCGTGGTTCGGGGTCTATCGTTTATCCCCGGCATGCCTTTGGTCGGGCGGGATCACCCTCCGTCGCCCCACCTCCGGCTCAGCTGCACAAGTGAACACGCTTTAAGTCCGTACGCCGTGTTGGTCGGCCAAATCAGAAGGCCCGATCGAGACTTAAACCTGGATTCTTTTCGGTGCTCTTCGTCGCCAGCCTTCGACTTGGCTTGCGTCATATCTCCTCCATCGCCGGTGGGGCTACGTCACCTATAAAGTGACATGGCCGGCGAACATTTGCAGAGTCCGGAGGCCTGAACCAAGCTTCCGATCCCTTCTCCGCACGGTGATCTATTTCCTCATCCGACCCTGTCTCGCTGGCGGCCTCTTGCTGGCTGGAATCGGTCTGGCAGCTGAACCGGCGCCATTCGTCGCGGACGCGAAGCCGGGTACACCAAACGTGATATTGGCCCCGGTGAACCCCGTGCTGACCACGAGCCTGCCGGTGCTCCGCCGGGTGAAGCCTGTGCCCGAGCCTGTGTTGCCGGAGGTGCTGGCCCGGGAAAACGCCGCCGTGGGCGAGGTGCATGCGTTGCCGCGCTTCATGGTGCGGGATTCGCCTCCGCCCAAAACCGCGGATTTGCTCACGCAGGAGGGGAAACTCGATCGTTACCTAGGTCCCAGAAATGGCTTTGACCGCGGATTGCTCAACAAGGTGGTGCTGAACTGGGGCTCCGAGCAGGCCCAAGTCTCGCTGTTCGGTGCCATGAAAAACGAAACGCGTGCCAAGATCGTGGAGGAAGATGTGCTCCGTCTCAGTCGCCGGGTCGAACTGCTCGATCTGGCTAAGACGCTGAACGATACCGGCGACGAGGAGCTCGCGAAACAACTGAAACGCCAGTCGGCTCACTTTTTTGTCCGCGAGCCGCCGTTCAGTCGAAAGTAGGGAAGGAAGAAGAGGGTCGAGTGGTTCCTTGCTATCAACACCTAGCGTAACCGGTGGAGAGACGGCTTAGCGAGCAGCCGTATGGACCGGTTGCTGATGCAACGCGTCGTTCAAAAACGACTCGAAGTCGGACTTAAATTTCACGCGGGAGGGTTGATGGATGTAGAGCATATGCCCCGACTCGTAATACGAGAACCGTAAGTTTGCCCTGACCGAGTGCTCTAGGTTCATGCCCGCGACGACGGTTTCGGCGGCGTAGAAAGGAGTGGCGAGGTCGTAGTAGCTGCAGGTGACCCAGTTTTAAGGTACGGGTTGCGGGTCATCGCCTTGCGGAGGTCGTCGGCGGTGTTGGGGTAGCCGTCGCGCGCGTCACCGAAGTTCCAGGTCCCGACGTCCGTGAGTGCTTCGTAGGGGATGTCACTTTCGAACTTCAGCTCGCGGCGGATGTAGTCGTTGAAAGCGGCGAACAGCGGGCCGCTGGTGGCTTCGTCGCTCGGATCCCACTCGTTGTAACCGGCGTCGGTGCCGGGTTCGTAGCGCGGGCCGGTGAACCGGGAGTCGAAGCGGCCGAGGATCTTGTCCTCGTCACGGAGCAGCGCGGAGAAGAACATGCCGTCTGACACGCGGAGCTTGCGCTGCAGGACATACTTCAGGGGCAGGCCGGTGAGGTGGCTGTACTCGGCGGCCACGCGTTGTTTCTCGGCCGCGGGCAGGGTGTCACCGCGCGCGAGGGCGAGGGTGTAGTCGGTGCCGGCGAAGGTGCGCGCAAGGTCGGCGACCTCGGCGACGGACTTGGCCTGGAGCTCGGGGGAGAGTTTTTTGTGATACCACGCAGTGGCGGCGAACCCGGGCAGGAAGCCGATGTAGGGGAGGTCGTTCTGCGGGTTGAAGTCGATCGTGCCGAAGTTCAGGCAGGAGGAGACGAGGATGATGCCGTTGAGGTAGAGGCCGTAGCGGGTCTGCAGGTAGTCGGAGAGTCCGGCGGCGCGGGTGGTGCCGTAGCTTTCGCCGAGGACGATCTTGGGGGAGAGCCAGCGGGCATTGCGCTAAGTGTAGAGACGGATGAAGTCGCCGACGCTGGCGATGTCCTCCTTCAAGCCGTGGTATTGGGCGGGGTTTTCCTTCGGCAGGGTACGGCTGTAGCCGGTGGAAACGGGGTCAATGAAGACGAGGTCGGTGTGGTCGAGCCAGGTGGATTCGTTGTCCACGATTTGATACGGCGGCGGCGGGGCCTCGCCCTCGTCGGTGAGCTGGGCGCGGCGGGGGGCAAAGGCGCCCATGTGGAGCCAGATGGAGGCGGAGCCGGGGCCGCCGTTGAAGCAAAACGTGATTGGGCGGGTGGCCGGATCCTTCACGTCGTCGAGGGCGTAGGCGACGAAGAAGACCTTGGCCTTGGACTTGAGGCCGTCCTTGGAGAGCTTGGGCTCGTCCTTGGCAGCGTCGGCGGAAGGAGCGGGCGGGGTGGCGCCGGCGACGAGGGGTTTGCCCTCTTCCGCCTTCAAAACCATGTAGCCGGCGGTGGCGTGGTATTTGATGAGCTGGCCGTTGATCGTGATGGTGTGGGCGGTGACTATGGGGGCGGGATCTTCCGGAATATCGTCCTTCTCGTTTTTGGCGTCGGGTTTGGTGTCGATTTTCGACTCCACCTTCGTCTCGACCTTGGTGTCGGCGCGGAGGACGACGCTGAAAAGCAAGAAGGAAGAAGGAAGAATTAGGAAGTAGCGGAGGCGGACTGAAAGGCAGAAGTAAGAAAGAAGAGGGAAGAAGGTTCGGAGGTAGCAACGAAGATTCATGGAAGTGAGAGGCAGGAGGTTGAAGGAAGAAGGGAAAGCCGGAAACAGCTCATTCCTGGGCGGTCTCAATGTCGGATTTCAGCCCGGTCTTTTGCGGGGCCGTCCGAGACTCCCTCATTTTCCCTTCGGCCCATTTGCTTCACCTTTCGCCCGATTGATAATCGTGACGAAAATTGCAGTCAGTTCGTCGTATTCCTGGCGGAGGGAAGAGAGTTTCATTGGAGCGACCAGTTCCCCATCGACAAGAAGTTCGAGCCAGTAGCCGGTTTCCTCGATTTCGCGCAGGGAGTCTCCGCACTTGGAGGTGAACTCAGCTTTGCTGCGTCCGCGATAGGCCTCGTGATAGTTGGCCCCCACCGAGGTGCCGGACCTCAGGACCTGACGACCAATGATGCGTGCTTTGGTACAATTTTGTTGAGCCGCGAACGGCTTGATGATGCGCAAGGCGAAAGCTTTGGATCGCTTCCGGAGGTCTTCCATAGAAGGAAGGAAGAGGAATGAAGTGACGAACCCAGCGTAATAATTCCGAAATCAGGGGGGGGTGAGTTCTTAATTATTCCTTCTGCCTTCTTACCTCCCAGCGCCGCGGTGGGTCAGTCTTCCGCCTGCGGCGGCGGCGCTGATCCCCGCAGGAGCGACTCTTCATGATCCAAGAGCTGCTGTAGGGGCCGGTGGACTTCGTCGATGATGGTGCCGGCGCGCCAGAGGTCGTCGATCGCGTGGCGTTCGGCGTGGAGCGCGGCGGCGCGGTAGTGGAAGCTGGCGCTGCGGCGGCGGCGGGCCTTGGTCCGGGTCTCGCCTTGGGCGGTGAGCGACGCGAGGCGGCGTTCGTATTCCTCGATCACCGCGTCGAGGGACTCCTGCATCTCGGGTGTCGTCGCGGAATGCTCCATGGCCTTCAGTGTCTTCAGGCCTGCATCCACGGCGGCGGTGCGGGCGAGAAGTTCCTCCTTGGGGCGGTTCTCATCATCGCGGATGCCAAAGAGGTGGATCAGCCACTCAAGCGTGGTGCCTTGCAGGAGGAGCGTCACGGCGATCACCCCGAAGGCCAGATAGATGACGATATCGCGGTGCGGAAACGGCGAGCCGTTGGGCAGGAGCAGGGGGATGGAGAGGGCGCCGGCGAGGGTGACGGTGCCGCGCATGCCGGCCCAACCCACGATGAAAACGGCGCGGCGGGACGGGCGGGATTCCGTCGCGCGAACCTTCTTGAAGAGCCGCGGCAGGTAGGTAGCCGGATAAACCCAGATCAGGCGCGCAAAGATGGCGGTGCCGGAAACAACGAGGGGGAAGAGCACCAGCTGGAAGGTGGTGTAGTGGCTGCTGACGGCGGCGAGAAGGCGGGGGAATTGCAGCCCGAGGAGGACAAAAGCGAGGCCGTTGAGCCAGAAAATGAGCAGCGACCAGACGGCGAAGGTGCTCTGGCGCGTCTCGGCGTCCATGCGCACGGGATCACGCCACCCGGAGTAGAGTCCGGCGGCGACGACGGCAAGGATGGCCGAGACGCCACAGAGTTCCGCGGCGAGGAACGCAGCATAGGGCGTCATCAGGGAGAGCGTAATCTCGAGGAGCGGGTCGCTCACCTGCAAGTACAGGAGCAGGTCGCGGAGCTTGCCGATCGCATAGCCGATCAGCAGGCCGAGGCCCAACCCCCCCAGGGCGACCACGGAAAATTCCCCGACGGCGGATGAGAGCGAAAACGTGCCGGCGAGGACGGCGGCGATCGCGAACTTGAAGCCGACGAGACCGGTGGCGTCGTTCATCAGGCTCTCGCCGTCGAGGATGGCGGTCATGCGGGCCGGGACGCGGAGTCGGGCCGTGATGGAGTTGATCGCCACGGCATCAGTGGGCGAGATGATGGCGCCGAGGGCGAATGCCAGGGCAAGAGGCAGGCCGGGAATCAGCCAATGGGCGACGAAACCGACGGCCAGCGTGGTGAACGCGACGAGCCCGATGGCGAGGAGGAGGATGGGGCGCTTGGCTTTGACGAATTCCCGGAGCGGCATGAGCCAGCCATCGGAGAACAGCAGCGGGGGCAGGAAGCAGAGGAAGAAAAACCCGGGGTCGAGGGTGAAGCGGGGAAACGCCGGGATGAGGGCGACGGCCACGCCGCCGCCGAGGTAAGTGATCAGGGGCGGCCACCACGGCAGCCAGCGCGTCAGGATGCTCAGGCCGGAGACGAGGAGAAGGAGGATGAGGGCATGCTCGAAGGCGGACATTCGGGGAAGTAAGAACTAAGAAGGAAGGAGGAAGAAGTCAGAAAAACGAAACGCCCGGCACGCGGGCAGGATGCACGCAAGTCGGTGGGTCCGACGCTACTTCCTTCTTATTTCTTACTTCCTACGTCTTCCCTCCGCTCGCGCCTGGCGCCTCGGCAGCGGCGGCGGGGAGGATCGACCGGCGGAGGAAGGTCATGGCGCCGGAGAAGCGGATGTAGCGGTGCCAGATGAAAACGAGGTCGAAGATCAGGGAGGCGAGGCGCCAGAGGTAGAGGAAGGCCGCGCCACCGAGCACGATCGGCCAGAGCGGGGCTTTCGCGGGATGGTAGAGATGGGCATACCAGGCGGTGTTGAGCACGAGTGCCACGCCGCCGGTGATCAGCATGGAACGCAGGGCGTTGCGGACCAGCGGGCGGTGCGAGGCGGCGGATTCACTCTTCGCTTCGGAAGAGCGCGAGGGCGTCGACCCGGGCGTCGGGAGCGTGGTGCTGACGCCGAGCACGGGTTTCTTGGCAAACAAGTGCCGAAAGACCGGAGCGACTGAGTCCGCCCAGACGCGGCGGAGCCAGCGGGCGTTGGACAACATGACGAGGAAGACGAGGGCGGCGCTCAGCAGGACGAGGCCCTGGCGCGGGTCGGTCCACCGGTCGCCGAGGCTGTTGGGCAGGGTGTTGAACCACGCAAGGTCGTCGGTGCGCACGACCGCAAAATAAAACAGCCCCGCGCACGCGAGGTAGATGGCGAAGCCGACGATGTGCCAGAGACCGAAGCGAACGAGTTGGGTGAGCCGCAGCCAGATGGTGGCACCGGCCAGCAGTCCGCCGAGAGCGAAGACGTTGCGGATGAGATGGGGGTGGTCGAAGTCGCCCTTGGGATCGAGGTAGCCCTCGACGCCTTTGCACAGGAAATAGACGGCGGCAAAAATGGCGCCGAGCGGGATGAGGTAGGCGACGACGTAGCTCGTGATCCGGGCCCAGACGAGCTGACGCGGGCCGTTGGCGAGTTCCTGTCGGCGTTCGGAGGACGGGGCATCGGAGGGGGCCTGGGGCGGGGCGACCACCGTCATGATGAAATGCTGGAAGACGTCGGCGTCGTTCCAGTAGTCGGTGTGCGCCTTGCCGGGGACAAAATAGCGCGTGAAATAGAAATCGTCGTTCTCGGTGAACTCGAAGACTTGGTCGTAGCCATGGGTCGTCATCCACCAGCGGGCCGTATCAAGTTCGAAGCCCACCGGGTCACCGTTGTCCACGTAGTTGAGCCAGCGGATGGGCGGGGCCGGCCGGGGCTGGTCCGACGGCAACTGGCCGAAGAGGGCGAGGGTGTCGGGCCCCGAAAACGGCGTGAACAAGTCGGGCCAGAGGATGAGGTGCTTGTCGATCGGCGAGCCGATGGTCATCAGTCCGCGCACCTGTTTGATCCAGGGGTATTGCCGCGGATCGGTGACGGCCTGGAGGAGTCCGAGGAAGGCGACGACGGTGCCCTCGCTGTGGGCGACGACATAGATTTCTGCCTGCGGATACAGCGCGTGGGCGTTGGCGAACGCGTCGTGGAGGCGGTCGAGGATCTTGGCGCGGATGCCGTTAAACTCGGTGACGAGCTGCACATCGCCAAGGTAGTCGTCGAGCATCTGCTTGAGATCGAAGTCGAGCACGCCGGCTTTCCGGGCGAGGAAAAGCAGCGACTCCATCACGCCGATGGCGTCGATGGCCTCATCGAGGACGTATTCGATCTGGTCGTAATGGATGTCGGTGCGGCCGGGCTCGCGGCGCTCGGCGAGGACACGGACCCGGCTGACGACGGAGCGGCACCACTCCTTGGTTTCCTGCAAGGTGTAGCCGGCCGTCGCGATTTGGCGCGCGAGGTCGGCCCAGTAGATCTCGGCGAAGCCGATGGTGTTGAGGGGGCCAGGGTGGGACGGGGCGGTCTCCATGATCACAAACGGCGGCGCGCCGTTTTGGAGGGTGTCGGCGAACCCGCCGAGTGGGAGCAGGGCGCGGTAGCCGAAATTATGGCAGAACTGCGCGGCGGTGGAGAGGATGGTGCTGTTCCGCGTCTGGTCGCCGATGCCATGGACGGCGAGGACGAGCTTGTTTACGCGTGGCGTTGCCATGCCGGGAAGTAAGAAGGAAGAAGGCAGAAGGAAGAAGTCTGAAATGAGGCGAGCCGTCCCGGGGAGCAGGGGATTTTTCGGATGGATTACCGCGAAAAACACGAAATACACGAAAGGTCCGGATGGTTTAAGGAGGAAACCCGGAAGCCAGGATTGTGGGTCGGGGTTTATCGGCCAAGTGACACCATCTCCCGAACAGTCAAGTGACAGCATCTGCCGAACAGGAGACAAGGGTTTGAGCGGGCAGGCGCAAAGCTGGGGAGGTGCGGAGGGGGCTGGGCCCCCTCCGCCTC
>Ga0335397_10009995_pt1 | contig 11781 bp, 11 predicted proteins | sample MAT04_FD_205740 | JGI IMG/M metagenome (GOLD analysis project Ga0335397, IMG submission 205740) | Freshwater microbial communities from Lake Fryxell liftoff mats and glacier meltwater in Antarctica - MAT-04 (spades assembly) (version 2) ...
GCATCAATTTCCCGCTCAAGCGTAAGTACATCATTTTCTGACAGTTGAGGCAGCGGCCTGGTAATTTGAGCATCCGGATCTGTTGCCAGCAGCGATTCGGCCGTAAAAAGGTTTTCCTGCACTTTCAGTAAAACTTCACGAATGTGCAAATCGGTAAGTTGATCGCGGAGATACCCGATAAATGAGTTAAGTTCGTCCAACGTGCCATAGGCTTCAATCCGCTCGTGGTATTTGGGTACCCGCGTACCGCCAATAAGCGAGGTTTCGCCTTTATCGCCGGTTTTGGTATAAATTTTCCATTCTTTTTCCATAATGTCATTACTGTAATAAGGGATGATGAATTAAATTCCAAATCCCAAAATCCAAATCCAAAATAATAAATATCATCATAACTTGTTTAATATGGATGGAACAATCAACTATGATTCTGCCGATTCATTAATTAAATATTCACATTGTTTTGCATCCCCAAATTGTAATTGATAAAATATCTTCAGAAAATAATGCGATTCACGCATTTCTTTAAGCGATATACCAGTTTTTGTTTTAACATCAGGTCTTGTAGGAGATCCTTTGGATTCTTCATTGTTTGCTCCACTCGATGTTGATGATTTTACAAGTTGCCGTTTCATATGCATACTTTCAACTGTATTTTTAACAGTCCGAAGATAAATGATTACATAAACAGCAAACTTCAGCAATCTTTCACAAAGATTATTTTTTACAGCCATAATTTCCTGATAGCAATTTTCCTTAAACCTTAAATTGCAGGTATATGAATCTAAGTATTTGAATCCGGGTATTTGGATTTTGGTATTTGGATTTTGGTATTTGGTATTTGGTAATTTATACACCTTTTAAAGACCAAACAAGTACTAATTGTTCATTTGCCGTAAAGAAGAAATAATATCTGTATTCTGATAATCGGCTGAAACCTGTCCGTCCATAAGGCGGATAATGCGGTGCGCATGACGAGCAATATCTTCTTCGTGCGTAACCAGAATAATGGTGTTACCGGCACGGTGAATCTGCTCAAGTACTCCCATTATCTCGTATGAAGTGGTTGAATCGAGGTTGCCGGTGGGCTCATCGGCAAGTATAATCGAAGGACTGTTAACCAGAGCCCTTGCAATAGCAACCCGCTGTCGCTGACCGCCCGAAAGTTCATTCGGTTTATGATGTGCCCTATCCGCAAGGCCAACACTCTCAATCACTTTGGTTGCCCGTTCGAGCCGCTCTGATTTCGAAAAACCAGCGTATATCTGCGGAAGCATAACATTTTCCAATGCTGAGCTTCGGGGTAAAAGATTAAAGGTTTGAAAAACAAAACCAATTTCTTTGTTGCGTATCCGGGCAAGTTCGTTATCGTTCAGTTTGCTTACATCCTGGTCATTGAGGATATATTGCCCGCTGGTAGGTGTATCGAGGCAACCGAGAAGGTTCATTAATGTTGATTTCCCCGAACCTGAAGGCCCCATCAATGCAACAAATTCATTTTTATAAACTGATAGTGTTACCGATCTTAAAGCTCTGACCAATTCGGTGCCAACCTTGTAGGTACGGGTAATATCGGTTAAGCGGATTATTTCCTTCTGGCTCATTTGTAAAACGGATAAAATGATTTAATAACAAAAGTAAATGATTTTACAATTTGAAAATCAGAATATTTGAAGCGATACTTGAATTGCATTTTCCAAGGTATTTTCAATTCGTACCGAAAGCTAAAACCTGATCACAAATTTCTGTTTACTTAATTCTTTCTTCAGAAATACAATTCCCATTCTGAAAAGGTCGATACTTACTGTAACCCGCTCGTGTTCTGATATTTCGTGCCAGGCTTTCTCCATTCCCGACGACCAGTGAATATCATCGAATACAAATACGGTATCATTATGTGCTATTTTCAACAGCATTTCAAAATTTGAAAGGGTTGCCTGGCAGGTATGATTCCCATCAATAAAGGCAAAATCCAATTTCCCGGCCTCACTGATAACATCCGGCAGTATTATGTCGAACCTTCCAATATTCAACCCTATATTCGTAACATTCAATAAATTGAAATTATTTACTGCCTGCTCAGATATTGTCGTACAGCCTTCGATAGTAAAGACTTTTGATCCTGGATTTGCCTTTGCCAGATACAATGTGCTGATTCCAAGCGATGTACCTAATTCAATAATTATATCTGGTTTAAAATGCTCAACCAGGCGGAATAGCAATCTTCCGTACTTTTCAGTTACTGCACTTTTTCGCTCAATTGAGGCTACACTTTCGAAACGGTGTTCATAACTTTTAAGGCCCGAACCGGCTCCAAAATCAGTAATCTCGATGAGTTGCGATTTATTGAGAATTTTTTGCCTCAGTGCCTTAATTTCATCAAAGGCAGTATGATCTGTTCTGTTCCTTATCACATTGTCAACAAGGGAGTAAACAAATGGAGAGTGTACCGAGTAGCGTGTTCCTGATTTATTCAGGTAACGCAGGTAAGCTATTAGCTTAAATACTTTAGATATCATTATCAGTTTTAGGCGGGATGAAAAAAAAAAATCGCAAGTGAAACTATCCTTGTGTATTTTTGTTTCTTGCTAAACAAATACTGCTGTTCATGGTGTTTCAAAAAGCCGGTGCTAAAATAGAAAATTATCTGTCGCTTGTTAAATTTTCGCATACAATATTTGCGCTGCCTTTTGCATTGCTGGGGTTTTCGCTTGCAACAATACACCAAAGTGATACCTTAAGCTGGAGATTGTTGGTTCTTGTGCTGCTCTGCATGCTTTTTGCCCGAAATGCCGCTATGAGTTTTAACCGATGGGCCGACAGGCATATCGACGGAGTAAATCCTCGAACGGCACAACGTGAAATTCCTGCACAAAAAATACGGCAACAGTCGGCCCTGGCATTTTGTATTACTAATGCAGTTTTTTTTATTGTCGCGAGTTGGTTTATCAACCCCCTGTGCTTTTACCTCTCTCCCGTTGCGCTGATAGTAATATTAGGTTACAGCCTTACCAAAAGATTCACTGCATTATCACATTTCGTGCTTGGCCTGGGACTTGCCCTGGCACCTACAGGAGCATACCTGGCTGTAACCGGTACTTTCGACTGGATTCCGGTTATAATATCACTTTCAGTATTATGCTGGGTTTCGGGATTTGATATTATTTATGCCCTTCAGGATGATGAATTCGACCGCGAAAATCATCTTCGGTCGGTTCCGGTTGTTCTTGGCAGAAAAAGAGCACTTGAATTATCTTTGGTTCTTCATATTTTCACAACATTGCTTTTGGTACTTGCCGGATTGAAAGGCGATTTTAAAACTATATACTGGATCGGCTTGGGGATATTCACAGTTTTGCTTTTTTACCAGCACACCATAGTGAAATACAATGATCTGCGACGTGTGAATATGGCTTTCTTTACGCTAAACGGGATTGCAAGCGTTGTATTTGCAATTTTTGCAATTACTGATCTGATTTTATAAAATCAGGATTTCAGATTCACACCTGGTGTAACAACTTTTTTAACTGCCTTGTCGAAAAGTAATTTATCGGCTGGATGAAATTCGAATTCAATTGGAGTGTAAAAAATCGGCAGGGCACTTAAAATAGCTTCCGACTCAGCATTCTGCAAACGCTTTGCATCTTTTTCGGTGGTAACAATAATTTTCCGTTTCGTAGGCAGAGTTGTGTATCTATCCTTTAGCATCAGCAAATCGTTCGGAGTAAAAACGTGATGATCAGGAAACTCCATCAGTTCAAGGTCGGTGCAGAACCTCCGGAGGTACTCTTCCATAGGGCCGGGATTGCCGATACCTGTCAGCAGAATGATTGAATATACATTTTCTATTTTAGATGTAAAATCACAGGAATTCCGATAAACAGGTTTAAAATCCAGGTAATTGATGTACGAAAAACAAACCAACTGCCCGGGAAAAGGCTTGATTTCCTCAATCAATTGTTTTCTTACGATAGGTGAGAATATCCGGGGCGTTTTTGTAACAACAATAATATCAGCACGTTTGCGTCCCGAAATATGTTCGCGTAACTTGCCGAAAGGCAAAAGCCAGTCTTGAGTAAAAAGCTTGAAATAATCAGTTACCAAAATTGACAATTCAGGTACAACATACCTATGCTGGAACGCATCATCGAGAATTACGGCGTCGAGGCCGGCAATTTCCTTTATCAACCTTCCGATGCCTTCCCGCCTGCTCTCGCATACAGCTACTTTCAGATTCGGAAATTTGTGATGATACTGCAAAGGCTCGTCGCCAAGTGTTTCAACAGTTTCATTTTCACCTGCTAATCTATATCCCTTTGTTTTTCTTTTATATCCGCGGCTCAGGGATGCCATCGTAACTGTGTTGCCCGCAAGCCTCACAATATATTCCACTAATGGTGTTTTTCCCGATCCACCGGCAATAAGGTTACCGACTGCTATAACCGGGATTTTAAATTTCTCTGATGGTAATACCCTGATATCAAATAAAATATTCCGGACTTTTGTAAGCAGTCCGTAAAACACAGCAAAAGGAAAAAGTAAAATTCTGAAGGCTTCCATGTGATAAAGATACAAACTTTTTCAGCTGAACGATACAAGTTTTACTTTGAAAATTATTGAATTTGCAAAAGTCAGGTCACTTTTACAAGGCAGTATCATAGTAAATCGACTAATTCGCATTGCAGGAATCATGTTAATTTGCATTAAAGCGGCTTTTTATTAATTTTACAGTCTCTCCATCAAAAATACATTTCAGGAATGAACCTCGCCGAAATTACAGCATTTATAAATACTGAGATTCCATTAGCCTTGCAAGAAAGCTATGATAATTGCGGGTTGCTTATCGGAAATATTTCTGATACAATTACAGGTGCTTTAATCAGCCTTGATGTTACGGAAGAAGTTATTAACGAAGCCGTTCAGAAGAACTGTAACCTTATAATTTCGCACCATCCTCTGATTTTTTCGGGCATAAAAAGCCTTACCGGACGAACCGATACCGAACGAATGGTAATTCGGGCTATAAAGGAAAACATCGCTATTTATGCCCTTCATACCAACCTCGACAACCATTTTGAAGGGGTAAACAGTTTCCTTTGCGGTAAACTTGGCATCAGAAATGCGGACATTCTTAAGCCCATGCCTGATATGTTACGCAAGCTTGTTACATATTGTCCGCCTTCACATGCCGGGCAGGTACAGGCAGCCATATTTAAAGCCGGTGCGGGTGAAATAGGCAATTATGACAATTGCAGTTTTAGTTCGCAGGGTGAAGGAACATTCAGGGCGCATACCGGGGCTAATCCATTCGTGGGGGAAATAGGAAAACTGCATACAGAACCTGAACTACGTATCGAAACAATCTTCCCGGCATACCTCGAAAATGCGGTTATTACTGCCCTCAGGCAGGCACATCCTTACGAAGAAGTTGCATATGATATTTACCCTTTGATCAATTTAAATAACCGTATTGGTGCCGGAATGATTGGAAATCTTGAGCAAGCTATTGACGCAGAAGATTTTTTGATACATGTAAAAAAAGTCCTTCAGGTAGGATGCATCAGGCATACAAATTTTAAAAATAAAAAGGTCAGGAAAATTGCCCTTTGCGGAGGTTCAGGAAGCTTCCTGATAAAGGATGCAATGTCCTGTAAAGCTGACATTTACATGACTGGAGACATTAAATATCATGACTTTTTTATTCCTGACAATCAAATGATTTTAGCGGATATCGGTCATTACGAAAGCGAACAATTTACAAAAGAACTGATATATACCTTATTAAAGAAAAAATTTACTACTTTTGCACTCTTTATTTCCGGAACCAGCACCAATCCGGTTAATTATTTGTAAATCAACATAAAACATCATAATCTGCTATGGCAAAAAGCGTTGCTAAACCAGCTGAAACAAACGGAGAAGATATTAATAAGGCTGCAAATGTTATCGGAACAAGCGAAATTGTTGAAAATCCTGCTTCAAAAGAGCATGAAAGAGATGAAATTGATATTTCGATCGAGAAAAAACTTATTGCATTATACACCCTGCAGCAAAATGATTCGAAGATTGACCGTATAAAAATTGTACGAGGCGAATTACCGCTCGAAGTGGAAGATCTTGAAGATGACGTTGCAGGCCTCGAAACCCGTATCGACAATTACATTCAGGAAATTGAATTGCTCGAAAAGCAGGTTTCGGATAAACAGCAGTCCATTAAAGAAAGTCAGACTCTTATTAAACGCTATGAAGAGCAGCAAAACAACGTGCGCAACAACCGCGAATACGATGCGTTAACCAAAGAAGTTGAATTCCAGAGCCTCGAAATACAATTATCCGAAAAACGCATCCGTGAATTCAGTGCTCAACTCACCATGCGTAAAGAAGAAGTAGAAAGCGCGCAAAATGAACTCAACGACCGCCGTAACGACCTGGAAGCCAAGCGTAGCGAACTTACTGACATAGTTGCCGAGACCGAACTCGAAGAAAAAGAACTTATTAACAAATCGGATCAACAGCAAAAACTTATTGAAGAACGACTTCTGGTCGCCTACAAACGTATCCGCAAAAATGCCCGTAACGGCCTTGCTGTTGTACCTGTTGAACGCGATGCATGTGGCGGATGTTTCAGCTATATTCCTCCGCAACGCCAGCTCGATATTAAATTACACAAAAAAATTATCGTTTGCGAATTCTGCGGGCGTATTCTGGTTGACAAAGAACTTGCAGATTCAATTCAGTAAAGTAAATATTACGTTTAAAAGCCGGGTAATTTGTTATCCGGCTTTTTTTTGTTCAGGGAAAGTGCTTTTTTACTCTTTCCCGGTGTATAAGAGGAAAATAAAACAGGAGTATCTTTATCTGTAGCGTATTCTGGCTTTAACAGCAATATAAATTGTAAAAAAAACAATTCGCGTTTTCGATTCGTTTGCATTTTTTTTATTTATTTGTATAGTTAATCTTTTTATTAATATTATTCTAAAAAATTATCCATATGAGAGTATCATTAAGTCACATTTCTGTAATCGGATTTCTGTTTTTCTCGGCCTATGCTAATGCACAACCGAACATACAGGTCAGGCAATTTAAACTTGATAACGGGCTTACCGTCATATTAAATGAAGATCACCTGAAACCTGAAATTTTCGGGGTAGTTGTTGTAAAAGCAGGAAGTAAAAATGATCCTTCCGACGCAACCGGGCTGGCACATTACCAGGAACACATGCTTTTTAAAGGAACTGATGAACTTGGCACAACCAACTGGCAGGAAGAAAAACCTCACATTGATAAAATATTTGCACTTTACGATAAACTGGCTGTTACCAAGGATGAAAAAGAACGCAATGAAATCCAAAGCCAGATCAACGAAGAATCGTTACTGGCAAATGAATATGCAATTCCCAACGAATTAAGCAATATCATCAAAAGTTCGGGTGGCACTAAGCTTAATGCAAATACCAGTCCCGACAGAACAGTTTACTTTAATGCATTTCCATCGAACCAGATTGAGAAATGGCTCGAAATATACAGCCATCGTTTCATAAACCCGGTTTTCCGAGGTTTCCAAAGCGAACTTGAAGTGGTATATGAGGAAAAAAACAGATATGCCGATATGTTTCAGATTGCGCTCCTTGAAGAATTCAACAAACAGGCTTTCAAAAATCATCCTTACGGGCAACAGACTGCATTAGGTACTGTTGACCATTTAAAGAATCCATCCCTTACCAAGATGTATGTATTCTTTAAAACCTATTATGTAGCCAATAATATGGCTCTTGTGCTTTCAGGCGATTTTAATACTGAAGAAATAATACCTGTTATCCGTGAGAAATTCGGAAGATTAAAATCAGGGGAAATCCTGCCAAACCCGGAATTTATTGAGGCGTCTTTTGAAGGAAGGGAACTCATTGAAAAGAGGCTTTCGCCAATAAAAATTGCCATACTAGGTTTTCGCACTGTGCCCAACGGACATCCTGACAAAACAGCACTGGAAGTTTGCAACGGAATACTTTCGAACAGCAACGAAACCGGCCTTCTCGATAAGTTGTCAATTGATAATAAACTTATGGGTACTGCCGTAGTGCCTATGAGTTACAATGATCAAGGAATGGCTGTGTTCATCGTTATCCCGAAAATTGTTGGCCAAAAACTGCAAACTGCGGAGCAAATGGTACTGGCGGAACTTGAAAAACCCGGCAAGGGAGAATTTAATGATTCAATGCTCGAAGCAGTTAAGAATCAGCTATATATCAAATTTCAAACAAATATGGAATCGGTAGCTAATAAAGCTGTTTATCTTGCCGAATTATTCGGGAAAAATGAAGATCTGAAAGAGATAAATGAATACTCCGAAAAAGTCAGAAAAATCACCCGGGAAGATGTTATCAGGGTAGCCAATAAATATTATGGGAAAAACTACCTCGCCTTTTATTCAAAAATGGGGTCACCTAAAAAAATAGAGATTGATAAACCCGACTATAAACCAGTACTTAAAAATGGTGATGGAAAATCGGAATACGTAAAAATGTTTGAGCAGATAAAGGTAAAAGAACCGCTGGTAAAATATATTGATTTCGAAAAGGACATATTTACTGCTAAACTGCAAACCGGGGTTGATTTTTATTCAGTAAATAACCCTTTGAATGATATTTTTTCGTTGAAAATTAAGTTCGGTATCGGCAATATGAAAATGTTGAAACTGAATTATGCCGCCCAAATTATTAATTATTCAGGAGTTAAGGGGAAAGGGATTTCAGATTATAAAAATGAATTTGCAAAAATAGGTTGCACTTACGAAATCAGCAGCGACAACAGCTACCTGATGGTTTCACTTGAGGGATTGGAAGCAAATATGCCCCAAGCTTTAAAACTGATCAATGAACTGTTTACTTCGCCGGAATTAGATATAGAGAAGTTAAAGATTCTAATCGAAGGCGAAAAGACCAGCAGGAAAATGGAACGCTCAGAGCCCGATAATGTTGCAGATGCTCTATTCCAATATGTACAGTTTGGAAATATGTCGTCATATCTTAACAGGCTGACAATGAAAGATATAGAAGCATTGAATGCGGATTCTTTAGTTTCCCTTTTTCAAAAAGCTCTTACTTATGAATGCGAAATACATTATACAGGAAAATCGGCTCCTGAGGAAGTCATGTCGGTTCTTGAAGAAAGTATCTCATTCAGTCCGAATCCGCTGAAATCCGAATCTCCTGTTGTTCTGGAAAGTATTCAATACAATGAAGGACAAGTATTCCTGGTTGAAAAGAAAAAAGCAGTTCAAAGTAAAATATATTTATTTGCCAACGGGCAGGATTTTACTATAACCCAGCAGCCCTATATTGATGCTTTTAACCTGTATTTTGGCGGCGACTTTTCAGGATTGGTATTGCAGGAAATACGCGAATACCGGTCGCTTGCATATACAGCCGGTGCAAAATTTATAGTACCGGAATTAAACGGAAAACCTGTAAATTTCACTGGATATGTCGGAACACAGACCGATAAAACTATGGAAGCTTTAACTGTATTTGCAGGCTTGATACATACCATGCCCGGAAAGAGCGATAGATTGGAACTTATTAAACAATATGTTTCACTTTCGGCCCTGACCAACCGCCCGAATTTCAGGGAACTTAGCGAAACTACAGTAAAATGGAGGCAGCAGGGATATACAGATGATCCACTGAAAGTAAACATGCCGAAATGCAGGAACCTGACTTTTGATGATATAACCACTTTTTATCATCAAAACCTTCAGAATAAAGCAGTTGTTTATTCACTCGTGAGTGATCCGAAAAAAATAAATATAAATGAACTCGGAAAATTTGGAAAGGTCACAAAAGTGAAGGAGAAGAGTTTGTTTAAATAATAGTGGTAAGCGGAAAGGCAATTCGTTCGTTATTCGATACGTTTTGCTTCCGCACACAATGGATTGATCTTATGCTTTTACTTAGCACAGTGATCCACCTGATATAGCAATATAGCAGGTTGATTTTTCTAAACAATAAATCTGCTATTACCCGACAGGTGATTTTGATAAGCAAATATTTCGGATATTTGCATTCGCAAGTATTATACAGATGATTATCATTCAATGAGATACACCCTTATTATTTTCTTCCTGATAGCTGTATCTCCGGTGGCAAAGGCCGCATTTACATTTAATGAAAACTGCAAACAAGCATACACCGATGTAATGTGCCTCAGGTTCAGGCAAGCTGATGACCGGATGCAATCGGAGAAAAAGCTAAATCCGGAAAACCAGGTTCCCTATATTATTGATAATTATATTGATTTCTTAAAAGTACTAATCGGGGAAGAAGAGAAAGACTATATCCGCTTAAAAGAGAATAAGGAAATACGCCTGCAAAAACTCGCCAAATCAGGAAAAGACTCGCCCTGGTATCTATACAGCCAGTCGGTGATTTATTTGCAATCGGGAGTGGCAAGGATCAAATTCGGCGAGTATGTGAATGCAAGTCTCGATATCAACAGGGCCTATCGCCTGCTGATCGACAACGAGAAAAAACACCCCGGTTTCGTGATGAATAAAGCAGGTCTGGGAATTCTGCATTCGCTTATCGGAACAGTTCCTGAAAAGTACCGCTGGGCAACCCGCTCGCTTAATTTCGAAGGCACCATTCCGCAAGGCAATGCAGAAGTAAAGGAAGCATATAGGCAGGTTGCCGCCGAACCTCTGCTACAATTCTTATTGCCCGAAACCGCTTTCCTGTTTACTTTTGTTACGCTGAATCTTTCGGCTGATATCCCCTCGGCATTGGCTCTGGCAAATAAATTTGAAGATTCGCCGGTAGCTCCGCTGCTGAAAGAAAGTCCTCTGCTGATTTATGCATTCGCAAATATTTATTCAAGGGCCGGTGAAAACGATAAAGTAATCAAAATACTCACTGAGTGCCCCCGCACCGCCGACAGGTATAACTTCTGTTACCTCGACTATATGCTGGGCGTTGCCAAACTTAACCGTCTCGATGCTGATGCCTGCTATCCCATCCTTAAATTTTTAGGGAATTTCAAAGGTAAAAACTACATCCGTTCAGCCTATATGCACCTTGCATGGTATTACCTTATTCAAAACGACAATAAGAATTACAATATTTATATTCAACGTATTAAGCTCAGGGGCAACGACCAGGTTGATAACGATCGCGAAGCCCTTTCGTTTGCCGAACAAAATATAAAACCTGATTTGCAACTCTTGAAAGCACGACTTCTTTTCGATGGCGGATACTATGCAAGAGCTATTTCGGAACTTGAAGGCTATAAATCAGACAATACAAAAAATGAACTTGAACATACGTACCGTCTGGGCCGTATATACCATAACTGGGGGAAGACAGATGAAGCAATATCATCTTATAAACAAACTATTAAAGCCGGAGAAGAGCTGCCATACTATTTTGCGGCCAATTCATCACTTCAACTTGGCTTGATTTACGAAAAACGAAAGGAATATGATCTGGCTAAAAAGTACTATTCGAAAGTTCTCGATATGGATTTTAAAGAATACCAGTTTAGTATCAGCAATAAAGCGCAGGCCGGGTTGAACAGGATAAAGGGGAAATAAATTTGTGATAGTTTCTGGGTTTCAGGTTTGAAATGTTTCGGGTTTGAAGAGTTATGGGTAAAACCATTTCAACTCTTCAAACCCTTCAAACCCTTCAAACCCTTCAAACCCTTCAAACCAATAAATTTATACTTCTCAACCCTTCCCAGGTTTATACCCGGAAATCTTCAGAATTTCCTGCGAATCCGTATTTTCCATCA
>Ga0335397_10009997_pt1 | contig 11780 bp, 9 predicted proteins | sample MAT04_FD_205740 | JGI IMG/M metagenome (GOLD analysis project Ga0335397, IMG submission 205740) | Freshwater microbial communities from Lake Fryxell liftoff mats and glacier meltwater in Antarctica - MAT-04 (spades assembly) (version 2) ...
CGAACGTGATTGCGACGCTGGCGACGGCGCTCACCGGTTGGGCTTCGACCGATGTGCGCGCCAATACTGCCGCCTCGGACTTCGATGCCGAACTTGCTGTCGCACAGCCGACGGTCGTGGTGCTGACGTGTCCGGGACGTATGCGGGCGGTGTATGCGTCGTATCTGGGCGCGACGTTGCGCAAGCTGATGCTCGACCTCGATACCATCGGTGAGCGCAACAAAGGTCCGTTGCCCGTCCCGGTAGGCGTCATCCTCGATGAGTTTCCAACACTCGGCAAGCTCGATAGCCTGGTCGCCGATGTCAATCTCGTCCGTAAGCGTCGCATCTCGATCCTCATCGGGGCGCAAACGAAGGGGCAGTTCGAGATGCTCTACGGACGTGAAGGCACACAAGCGCTGTTCACGGGGCTGGCGACGCAGGTGATCTATGGCGGTTGCGATGCGGATACCGCCGAGTTCTACAGCAAAGCGAGCGGCACCGCGACGACCGACGCGAACACCGATGATCCGAATAGCCACTTACGCCAACGTCCACTGTTGACCGTTGATGAGGTGATCACGCCGCAGGTCGGCAACTGCACGATCTTCGCCCGTTATGTGGAGACGGGATTCGCCACACAAGTGATCTTCAACGCGCGATTGACGCGCTTTTATGAGCGCGCCGACTGGAAACGTCGTTTGGCGATGGCGAAAGGCAGTGAAGCGTTGCTGCTGGAACGCGGTATTGAAGTGGATGAACTTGAAATGGACACGCTGGAACCACCCGCTGCCGAATCGATTGCAGGCAGTCCTTCCTCGATTGCCATCGCCGCTGAAAACGTCATGCAAGCAAAGATCACGCAAGCTACTCAAGGGAAGGTTAAAACAGTGCCGTTAAGCCAGATTCGTGCGCAGTATCAGCGGAATCGTCAGGAGCGAACGAGATGAGCTTGAATAAAAAGAAAATGGTGCGCGAGATCGGTCGCCGCACTCGCTTGAGCAATCGTGACGTGCAGCGGGTGATCGAAACATTGGTGGAGGTGTGGACGGAGGAATTGGTCGCAGGTGGGCGGATTGAAGTGGAGAATTTTTTCGTGATTGACGTGCAGACGATTCAGCACGCGGCAAATCGCCTGCTGCCAGAACGCCGCTTTCGTCAGATTACGGTGCGTGCGAGCAAAGAGCTTAAGTCGCGACTGTAGCGCCTCAAAGTGCGCTCATCTCATCATTCAACCCCCTTGAGGGAGCTTACCAATCAATGTGAGGAAGCCATGTGACGTGTCCTTGTCATTGTGCTTTCGCGTGGCAATTCCGACTGATTATGGTGAACTGGGCTTTGTTGATGCCGAAGTCATGACTGCCATCGTAGAATGGATAACAACTAAGCTGGATGAGTGGTCTCTTTCCCCAACGCACCTTAAATTGACTGGCACAACAGAGAAGCTTCGCAGGCTTGGATCTGCGGTATACTTTCATGATGAATATACCCATTTTAGCCACTAAACTAAATCGTCCTCCGACTCGAACAAAGGTTGTCATCCGCCCGCGCCTGTTTGAGCGGCTGAACGAGGGTCTGCACAGCAAACTCATCCTGATCTCAGCGCCCGCCGGATTTGGAAAAACTACCCTCGTCAGTGAATGGGTCGAGGAAATCGAGCGACCGACCGCCTGGCTTTCGCTGGATGAAGGGGATAACGACCCCACACGCTTTCTGACTTACTTTGTCAATGCCTTGCGGACGATTGCGCCGACCATTGGCGAAGGCATGTTGACCGTACTCCAATCCCCTCAGCTCGCGCCCACCGAAACGATGCTGACCGCTTTGCTCAATGAAATCAGCACGATATCGGACAATTTCGTCCTCATTCTTGATGACTACCACGTGATTGATGCCAAGCCGATTGAGAATACACTTTCGTTTCTGGTTAAGCACCTTCCGCCCCAGATGCTCGTGGTCATCACCACCCGCGACGACCCCCAACTACCCGTGGTTCGGTTACGCGCTCACGGTCAATTGACCGAGCTGCGCGCTGCCGACCTGCGCTTTACTCATGATGAAGCGTCTGAATTCTTCAATCAAGTGATGGGACTCAATCTCTCCATGGCGGACATCACCACGCTGGAAGACCGCACGGAGGGCTGGATTGCCGGTCTCCAGCTGGCAGCCCTCTCCATACGGGGGCGCGATGACATTACCCAGTTCATCAGAACGTTCGCGGGCAACAATCGTTTCATCGTGGACTATCTGGTCGAAGAGGTTCTCCAGCGTCAGCCCGAATCTGTCCGCACTTTCTTGCTCCAGACCGCCATTCTCGACCAGATGAATGGCTCGCTGTGCGACGCCCTCACTGGACAGCAGGACGGTAGCGCACGGTTGGAAGCCTTGGAGCGAGGCAACTTCTTTGTCGTCCCGCTAGATGACAAGCGCCACTGGTATCGCTATCACCACCTTTTTGCCGATGTTCTCTACGCACATTTGATGGCAGAACAGCCCGATCAGGTATCCAGGCTGCATGAGCGCGCCAGTCAGTGGTACGAGCATAATGGCTGGGCGGATGATGCGATTCGCCACGCGCTGGTAGCCAGGAATTTCAAGCGCGCGGCGGGTTTGATCGAACTGGGACTGCCAGCGATGCGCCGCAGTCGACAGGATGCTACATTGCTGAACTGGCTCAAGGCGCTCCCCGACGCGCTGCTCCTATGCCGACCCGTGTTGAGCGCCCATTATGGTGGGGTTTTACTGGCTGGGGGTGCGCTCGAAGCCGTTGAGACCCGCTTGCGGGACGCCGAACAATGGTTGGGCGCAACCGCTGACATGCGGAAGCGACTGGAAGCCCGGATAGGTGAGATGGTTGTCACGGACGAAGCAGCATTTCGCCTGCTCCCAGGTTCGATCGCGGTGTGGCGTGCCGGATCGGCTTTGATGCAGGGCGATGTGGTTGGCACCATGAAGTACGCCCACCTGGCGCTCGAATTCGTCCCGGAGGAAGATCATATTGGGCGGGGAGGAGCTGGGGGGCTGCTCGGGCTGGCGTACTGGGCAAGTGGCGATCTCGCGGCGGCACACAAAACATTTACAGATGCCATAAGGAATTTGCAAAAGGCGGGAAACATTCCCGACGCAATTCACGGTACAACCGTCCCGGCGGACATACGAATTGCGCAAGGTCGCCTGCGTGAGGCGATGAGTACCTATGAGCGTGGCTTGCAGCTTGCGGCGGAGCAGGGCGTCTCTGTATTGTGGGGGACGGCGGATCTATACGTGGGCATGAGTGAACTCCACCGTGAGCATAACGATTTGAATGTCGCCACGCAGCACCTGCTGACAAGCAAGGCGCTGTGCGAGAGCACCGGATTCCCGCAAAACTGGTCTCGCTGGTATGTTGCGATGGCTCGCATACGAGATGCTGAAGGTGATCTGGCCGGTGCTATCGACCTGCTCCACGAAGCAGAACGACTGTATGTGAGAGGTTTCTACCCCAATGTACGCCCTGTCGCCGCTGTGAAGGCGCGTCTGTGGGTCGCCCAAGGGCGGTTGGACGAAGCGCAGCACTGGGTGCAGGAAACGGGATTGTCCGTTGACGATGAACTCAGCTATTTGCGCGAGTTCGAGCATGTCACGCTTGCCAGGGTGATGCTGGCTCGAAACAGGAATGACCGCGCCGACCACGCCATGCTTGAGTCCGTGAGACTCCTGGAGCGGCTCCTGCCGGCAGCCGAACAAGGCGAGCGGGCAGGAAGCGTGATCGAAATCCTCATGGTGCTCGCGCTTGTCCATCAGACTCTGGGTGACGCCCGCGCGGCACTTGCCGCGCTGTCACGCGCTCTGGCGCTGGCGGAGCCAGAGGGTTATGTCCGAATGTTTGTCGATGAAGGCACCTCCATGGCGGAATTGCTAGAGAAAGCTGCCAAACATGGGGTCGCTTCCAACTATGTCCGCCAACTCCTGAGAGCCTTCGGCAAAGCTGAGGGCACATCGCTTATGAAACAGAACTTGATCGAGCCGCTGAGCGAACGTGAACTGGAAGTACTTCGCTTGCTCGGAACCGACTTGAGCGGTCCCGAGATTGCCCGCGAACTCACCGTGTCCTTGAATACCATCCGCACCCACACTCACAACATTTACACTAAGCTCGGCGTTAACGACCGTCGAGCAGCCATCCGCCGTGCTCAGGAGATCGAACTCTTATAACGAACCCGCAATATCAATCCCGAGGCTGGCGGATTTGATGAACCAGACTCTGGGGCTTTTCTACTCCCTCAAAACCTCCCGATTCATGATCACCATATCAATCATCACATGTGATGACGACTGCTCATCACATTAACTTGTATCTTGTCTCTAAGAAAGGAGCGCAGGCAACGACCTAGAGAGTCAACATGCGCGAGGCACAGCGTGAGTACAACACCTATATCCACTGAAGATCACCACAGGACTGGGTACTACGAGATTCGCATCAAGGGGCATCTTGAAAATCGCTGGAATGAGTGGTTTGAAGGATTGACCATCACAATGGAGGCTAATGGTGAGACCCTGTTAACCGGCACGGTGGCTGATCAGTCCGCATTACACGGATTGCTGAGGAAAGTACGTGATTTAGGAATACCCTTAATTTCAGTCAAGCGTATTGAAACCGGCCAAACCGATGAGTCAGTTATCAAGCCTTGACACTGAACCTGAACACAATCGTTCAAACAGGAGACGAAGACATGAATATCACCCATCAGACTGCAACTATGAAAGAGGACAAGCACATGAATACGAACAAGCAGACCGCAATCAAGGAGAGCAAAGTGAGGATAACAGAATCCAAACTCATCCGTTGGGCAGGATTAGCTGCATTGGTAGCCGGGATCATTTATACGGTCATTCAACCTATCCACCCGCCTGACGTTCTCGCGTCAGTCACCACCAGCGCATGGGCTATCATCACCCCCGTGAAGACGGCTATGGCGATGCTCTTCCTAATCGGCATTACGGGGATCTACGCCCGGCAAGTGAGAGAGACCGGGTGGCTTGGTCTGGTCGGGTTTCTCCTGCTCATCGTCAGTTGGATGCTCAACCTGTCCTACATCTTTGCCGAAACCTTCATCATTCCGCTGTTGACAACGACCTCACCGACGTTGATCGATGGCTTCTTCGGGATCGTAAATGGGCATCCCGTCGATGTTAACCTCGGCGCACTCCCCGGTGTATTTGGGATTGTGGGCATCACGTACATGCTCGGCGGACTGCTATTTGGCATCGCTACGTTCCGCGCTGGCATCCTGCCACGCTGGGCTGCCGGTCTGCTTGCCGTCACCTCCGCGCTGACTCCTTTGGCCGCACTGGTCCCGCACGAATACCAGCGGTTAGCAGGAATGCCAGTAGGGATCGCGCTGGCATGGCTGGGATATGCACTCTGGTCACAACGGCAAGCGAATATTGTGGAGACCTCCACCGACGTGGGCAGCCCCCAACTTCGCCAAAGCGTTGCCAAGTAAGGTCGCTGCCAGCTGAATGGAATGAACAAGCGGCTTTCACGTCGCTTGTTTCATCTTGCACATGTTCGTCACACAATTAATCTTTATGTCAAAAGGAAATACCATGACTGCAAATGCAGCATACCGTAGAACGGCAATCTGGGTCGCCACTCTGTGGTTGCTCACCGCCTTTGGCGCTATCGCCGGTACTGGTCTCATGAACAGTGTCCTCAATGCTCCGGATTATCTGAGCACAGCATTCCCTGGGAGGACAACCGTAATCATTGGAATGCTCCTGTGGTTCATCAATGACTTTGGCATTGTGCTGATCGGGATTCTCATGTTTCCGATCTTGAAGATGCGCAGTGAACGGATGGCACTCACGTATCTGAGCATGAGAATGTTCGAAGCCATATTCCTGGTCGTCGGCGTCATCTTCGCCATGTTACTGATACCTCTAAGTCAGGCATTCATCCAGGGCGGGGCACCAAATGCCACCTCTTATGAGGCATTAGGCTCGGTGCTCAAAGAGGCAGAGTATTGGTTCATGACACCCATGCAGCTAATCCCGCTTGGCTTAGGCGGTGTCGTTCTGACCTTCTTCCTCTATCAGACAAGACTCGTTCCCCGGTCGATTTCCATCGTCGGACTTGTTGGATACGGCTTACTTGTGCCAATTACCATCCTAAACCTGTTGGGCATTTTGGACACCTCATCCGGCGCTCTGGCATCGCTCCTGGTTATTCCCGTCGCAGCCTTCGAAGTCATCCTGATGCCGATCTGGTTGTACGCAAAAGGCTTCAATGCTTCTGCTATCGCTTCCGAGTCTGCAACAACCGCGCCGAATGCGTTATTGAGTGCGGCTTAGAAAAACAAGTCAGAGACGGGAGGTTGATATGTTAGACGTAGTGATTGTTGGCGGCAGCAGTGCCGGACTGAGTGCAGCATTAATCCTGGGACGATCCCTGAGGGATGTCGTCGTGATCGACGACCATAAACCGTGCAACCGGTTTTCGACCGCATCGCATGGGTTTTTGACCCGCGACGGCATCCCGCCTCCGAAACTCATGCAGATTGCTGATGAGCAACTTGAACGTTACTCCACTGTCACCCGCAAAATGGCAACCGCTTTGCACATTGAGAAAAATGATACTGGCTTCGACATCACCAATTCGGATGCTTCCAGACTTCAGGCACGGATCGTTTTACTCGCAACCGGTCTGCACGATGAACTGCCCCGATTGGACGGAATCGAGGGGCTGTGGGGGAAAAGTGTATTCCACTGTCCCTACTGCGATGGTTACGAAGTCTGGGGCAAAGCAATCTCAGTGTATGGCGCGGGCGATGCAGCTATGCACCTGGTGATAATGCTTCGCAACTGGACAGACAACCTGACCCTTTGCGCTGCTGATGACTGGAAACTAGCGGCAAAGCAGCGCGACAGACTCGCTCGATGTGGGATTCATGTGGCTGAGCAACCGATAACTGCACTTGAAAGCACAGGTGCTCAGTTAGAGACTATTCACTTTGGAGATGGTACATCCCTGCGTTGCGATGCTTTATTCGTTCGACCCAAAACGACCCACAGAACGACTTTTGCCCACGATTTGGGGTGCAAAGTTGATGAGCATAATGTCGTTCAGGTTGATCTTCGGGGTCGAACGAGTATCGAGGGTGTGTATGCGGCAGGAGATATATCGTCACCTATGCGCAGTGTTGCCATCGCAGTCGCACAGGGTGCAGCCGCAGCCTATGGAATAAACGCCGATCTGACCGAACGGGACTTTTCGTGAGGTAAATGAAATTGAATCGACTTGAATGGATGATTTGATAGGATGGCACAGTTTATGGTGCGGCGGTTCGGCAGGCTGGCGGCTCGACCACGCTGTCGAATACCTGTGTGGTGTGCAATGGCAGCAGCGCCGCCACCTACAGCGGCGGCAATGCCGTCAACTTTACGGGCGGCACCAATCTGATGACCCTCGGCGGCAACTGGTAGGGGTCCGGTCTGGGGGCCGAACTACACCGGGCTGCCCAATCAGGGATTGCAGTGCAGAGCGGGCGATGCGCTCAACAGTGCCAATGTGCTCACAACCTACGGGATTAGCGTGACCACGCCCAGTGCCAGTTGCAGTCTTGTTCCGGTCGGCAACTGGCTGACGAGCGCGACGGGCGGTTGCACGGGCGGCGAACTGCTCGATATGTCCACCATCGATCCATCGGCGCGCATCTGCGCTGCGCCGTAAAACTCTATGCCCCGTTCTATGCTGCTTGTAGAGCGGGGCATTGTTAAACATCGTGGACAACAGAAGTCCAATACATGATCGGGCTTCCGCGCTATAGATCAATCTCAATGTGCGCTTGCTGAAGGCGATCCATCGCCTCCCGCTCCGCGTGCGGATCATGCAGATGCCATTCGCTTTCCGCCCGCATAATCGTCCGCTGACCGCTCATGAAGTCCACGATGCCGCGATAGTCCATCTCCGTCCACTCCCCGGACAGCCCCTCCATCTTTGCCACCTCCGGCGCGAGGTCGGGACCGTCCATCACCCCCGGCACCAGATACGACCGAAACTCTCTCTCGAAGCGCTCTGCCTCTTTATCATCCGCGAAGTGCGCCATCTCCAGCGTGCGCGCTTCGGTTGGGTACACGCTATCGTCCATGCCGTTTTCGTCAATATAGTCATCGAAGTTAGGCGGGAGTTGCGGGAACTCGGTCACGAACAATGCCGTCCCCAACTTTTCACCGTTCGGCGTCTCGACCGGACGATGGTGCATTTGCCAATAATGCGGTTCTGGTTCTGGTTCGGCGTCAAAGTGTTGGGCGAGCAATTCCTCCCAACTCCCCGGCTCTGGTTCCGTTTTTCCCGCGAGTTCTGCCTCACGTAGCGTGGTGAAACGATCCGGCGGTCCGTCCGTGAACAATCGCCCGTCTTCCCGACTCGGGTCAAGCTCCCCATTCTCGACCGCCATGCTTTCGGCGCGGTGCATGGCGGCTTCCAAGCCCTCGTCCTGAAAAGTGCGCTGCAAATTCTCGTGGTCGATTGCCGCGACTTCCCGCTCGATCTCGCGTTCCCACTCAAACGATTCCAGTGAGTAGCTCTTGAGCGTCTGCCCATCCTGCCTAATCTCGCCATCTTCAGTCACCCAGTGTTTCTGGGCGCTCAATTCCAGCGTCCAAGGATCGACTGTTTCGAGTTCAAACGAGTAGCGGACCGACTCTTCGGGCGTGATCGTGACTGGGGTCAAGGGTTCCGTGTCCATGTCCCCGTAGTCACGGATAAATATCGCCTCCGCCCGTTCACGCTCCAACGTGGTCGTGAACGGATCTGGCGGTCCATCGGTGAACAGACGCGCGTCATCACGATAGGGGTCGATTACGCCCGCCTCGACCCCGATAATTTCCAGCAGCGTCATCGCACCTTCCAGGTTATCCGCAAGCATCAGATTGTGCGCGGCTTGGGCATTCGCCACTGCTTCCTCCCAGGTCGGTTGCGGGATGATCAGGTGCGCGTGTCCGTCATCTCCCCAGGTCTTCGAGACGTTGAGGTGTGATAGACCATTCGCGCTGATCGCATCGATGCCGTACTGCGGTGTTTCGCGTGGGGTGTCCTCGTCCCCATAGTCACGGATGAACGTCGCCTCCCGCTCCAGTTGGGTCGTGAACGGATCAGGCGGTCCGTCGGTGAACAATTTCGGATCGGCGCGCTCGGCATCAAGGGTGCCACTGGCGACCGCCATGCTTTCCGCCAGAGTCATCGCCGCTTGCAGCCCTTCGTTGGCGCGCAGGTCGTTCAGTTCGCGCAGATCAACCTCCAGTTCGGGTCGCATTCCATAGCTGGCGATGGTCAAGCGCGCTTCCTGATCTTGGTTGCCTTCTCGCCATGATTTCACGGCTTCGATGGCAGGGCTGCCATCGGCGTTGATAGCCGTCTCGAAACGGTAATCCACGCCGGTGTGGAGCGGCGGCAGCGCCTCCGGTTCGGGGAACGCCACACCGTGCGCCTGTGCAGTCAGGTGCGCCAGATCGACCGCACTGTCGAGTTCGTCGTGCATCAGCATCCATTCAAGCGTGTCCCGCGGAAACGGGGTGTCGCCCCGGCTGTCCAGCGGCATGACCGGATGCGCGTCATGCACCAAGCGCCCATCGTCGGTTTGCGCGGCGCGGAAGTAGCGTAGCTCATACGCCAGATCATTTCCGTCCGGTTGGTTAGACATTTCGACTGCCGCGAAGAAATGCACCGTCCCGTCCCCGTCTAGATGGTTCGGGACATACATTTCCTCGTGATCGAGCGGCACAAGCATATCGTAGAGCGTCACCGGCAGCGCTGGATCACGCAGAGCGCGCGGCGGTTCTACGCCGGTGAAATCGTCATACACATCCCAGTCGGGATGCTCATTCGCGAGTTTAGAGTCGGTCATTGCTCCCCCTTTCTATTAAGCGCACGGGGATTTCACGTCCGGTGCGCCCACGTTCGACGGTAGTAAAGCGCCCATCGTGTGCCAGCCCGACCGCTGCCCGTCGGATGAGCATCCGCAGCGCGCCGGTGCGATCCAACGCGAAGCGTGTCGCCACCTGTTCAAGTCGCGCCTGATCGTCTGCCGAAAGGCGCAGTGAAAAATTCTTCGATCCATCGGTCATAGATCAATCTCCCACTGGTCGCGGGTGTAGTCCGCCAAATCCTGCGCCGCATCCGGTGCGAGTGGCATCCCCCGTTCGGCTTCCCAGAAATCGCGCTGGTCTGTTGCGAGTGCCATGCCTTCGGCGGTCTCAAATGCCCGCTCGATGCCGTCTTTCTCAACCACGCCGAGCAGGTATTCCGCCGCGCCATACGCTTTGTCCCAGTTGCCGGGCACGACTGGCGCGAGCTGTGCCTCGACCTCGCCCGTGTCCGGGTCGCGTCCAAGCGAGAGGATGCTGGTCACGGCGTTGTCGGGATCATCCTTGTCCGGTTGGAACACGCCGATCCAGTAAGCCGTTCCGGTTTCGGGATCGATGAAAGGCGGTGGATCAGCTTCCGGGTCGAAACCCTCAGCAGCGATGCCGATATCGCGTAGTGCCCGGAACGCCGGCGTCTCGACTTCCGGTGCGTCTAGTTCAATCTCATCAGGCGGCAAGTCAGGTGTATCGAGCGTTTGCATGGCTTCATAAGCGGCGTACTCAGCATCGCCCGCGCCGCGCCATTCGGGAGCCGGTTCGCCGCGTTCCGCCGCCCGTTCGAGTGCTTTTTCCCCAGCGAAATCGATCAGCTGGAAAGGCAGCAACCCTTGTTCGTGGATGTCGCCTTGCAACTCATGATAGAAAGTCGCCGCTTCGTCGAGATCGTCAAAGGTGCCGATTTCTAGGTAGCTGCCGCCCAAGTCGCCGGTGTGGACATTGGCGTAGAGATCCACTGCCCCGATGCTGAAATATTCCCCGTCGGGCGTGGTGCGTTCGACCGCGACCAGCGCGGCGTCGTGCCAACCCCAACCGTCATCGGCGTCAAAAGTCGGGGGTGGGGTAGGCGTATCAGATTCATGGGCATCGTTCGCCGGAAAGGGCGCGAACGGATCCTCATCGGGCACATAATCGAACAACCCACCCAGATCCAAGCCGTTCGGGTACGGATCATCCGGCATCGAAAAATCAATATCCGGCGGTTCTTCATCCCAGTCTGGCGGTGGAGGCATATTGTTCATCGGTTAAACCTCCTCAATAGGGTGAAGGACAATCGGCTTGTGTTCGACGACGCGCTGCGTGGCAGCGGGACTCAGCACGCCGCCGAAACGTGACCAGAAGGTGCGCAAGACCTCGATCCGCGAGCTAGTGCCCGCCTCAATCTGGTCGATGTCGGTATTGAGTTCAGTAGCGGATTGGAGCGATATAAGGTCGGCGAACATCGTCGCGAGATACTCCGCCACTGCCCGACCGTTGTCCGTCAGCGTCAGATCATCGCTCACATATCCCGCCGTTTGCAGTTGTTCAACTGCTCGTGTCGCCGACGGTGCCCATATTCCGATCTGTGCCAGCGCGTTGACCAGCGCCGCTTCGGTCAAGCTTAGAGGCGGCTCAATAGTCACACCGTCAATCTTGACCTGTGGTTGCGGGAGCGGTGCGCCCTGCGTCCAGTCTGGCAGCGCTTCCTCTATATACAGGGTGTTGAGTGCCTGCTGCCAGCCATCGAAATAGAGGTGTTTCGCTTGTGCCCGCAATTCGAGCGGGTACGGTTTGGCGTGGGATGCCCCCACAAGAATGCGCGTTGCTGTGATCCGTTCTTGCGCCGGTGTCATGTGGGCGGCGATGAACTGCCGCCAGATCAGCCCATAAAGCGCGGAGCCATCGCCGGGCAAGTCTTC
>Ga0335397_10009998_pt1 | contig 11778 bp, 10 predicted proteins | sample MAT04_FD_205740 | JGI IMG/M metagenome (GOLD analysis project Ga0335397, IMG submission 205740) | Freshwater microbial communities from Lake Fryxell liftoff mats and glacier meltwater in Antarctica - MAT-04 (spades assembly) (version 2) ...
TAAAGTTACCTTTCATGCAAAATCTAAGGACAAAGTTTCAATATTCAATAATTGTTTGAGGAACTGGAGTTATCAGGATATTACTACTGAACAAGAGGTTACAGTTTTACACTTTGTACCAAAACAAGCGATTCATTTTTTACGCTCTTCAAATCTAATCATAGGCGTCAATAGGAGGAATGATACTATAGCGATTTTGGATAAAGATTACAATGATATAATTGAAATCTGAAAGAAAATCAATGTTGTGAATTCTAGCTGGAGTTCAGAGGCAAAGGAGAATCTCAAGCCCTTTTTTACACTTTATGTGTCTGATCAAATCAATGAATTGTATTGTAAGGTTACACCCATGCTTACTATGGTATAATTAGATAGCAGTTTTGTCTTTCCACCCCAAGTGTGAGTAACATGCGTTGGCTATACAATTGACCCATCAAACAGAGGCATGATTCTATCGTTTAGTGGTCATTCCCTCTTCTTCTCTTCTTCCCTGTCTGCCGACAGGCAGGTCTTTGTAAAACAACTTGTAAACCACCTTACCCCCTCATCAACTCGCTAATATCCATCATCAATTTCTTTGCAATATTCTTCGCGGTATTCTCTGAAGTACTCTCCGCATAAATCCTAATAATTGGTTCCGTATTCGATATTCTTAGATGAACCCACTCCTCATCGAAGTCGATCTTTAATCCATCTTCTGTATTGATCGGTTGATTTTTATATTTGATCTTGATGCCTTCAAAGATCTTTTTAATATCAATTCCCTCTCCCAGTTCGATCTTATTCTTCGACATATAATAATCAGGATACGTCCGTCTGAGATCTGAAACAGGTTTGCCGAATTTCGCCAGATGAGTCAGGAATAAAGCAATCCCTATCAAGGCATCACGTCCGTAATGAAGTTCTGGAACAATGATCCCTCCATTTCCCTCGCCACCAATAACGGCATTCACTTCCTTCATCTTTTTTACCACATTCACCTCACCCACCGCGCTTGCAAAATACTCTCCGCCATGTTTTAGTGTGATGTCTTTTAACGCCCGGGTACTCGACATATTCGAAACGGTATTCCCTTTTTTCTGCGATAAGATATAGTCTGCAATGGCCACCAGGCTGTATTCTTCGCCAAACATGGAGCCATCTTCACATACAAAACAAAGACGATCAACATCAGGATCTACGACAATACCAATATCGGCTTTCTGTTTCACCACAATATTCGCGATCTCATTCAAATGTTCCGGAAGAGGTTCAGGATTATGATTGAATTTTCCGTTCATCTCGGCATTCATCACTTCAATATGGGTGATCCCCAGTTTTTCAAGAAGGTAAGGCACAAACAAAGCGCCTGTGCTATTGATCGCATCAACAACGACCTTAAAATTCCGGCTTCCGACTAATTCTGCATCTACAAGGGGATGAGCAAGTATTGCCGCCACATGCTTCTCCATATAGGAATTATCTTTCGTGACAGTTCCCAGTTTACTTACTTCAGCAAATAACACATCGCCTGAATTGCCTTTCTGAAGCACCTGTTCGCCATCCGTACCTGAAATAAATTCGCCTTTATGATTCAGCAATTTCAAAGCGTTCCATTCTCTGGGGTTATGGCTTGCGGTAATAATAATTCCACCACCCGCTTCTTCCATGGTCACCGCCATTTCTACGGTTGGCGTGGTGCTCAGTCCAAGATCAATTACCTGTATACCTAAAGATTGTAAGGTATTGACCACAAGGTTACTCACAATCTCGCCGCTCATACGAGCATCACGACCGATTACAATTTTTTTATTCCCTGTTTTTTCGATGACCCAGCTCCCAAAGGCTGCGCTGTATTTTACGATGTCAATAGGTGTTAATGCCTCATCGGGTTTTCCGCCAATCGTTCCCCGAATTCCTGAAATAGATTTGATTAATGCCAAAACCGCTGAATTTTTGAATTGCGAATGTACAAAAATTCACGCTCCTTTTTGGAATAACACTACATTTGCCGAAAGAAAAACGGTATTATGCAAGAGTGGTTTGAAGAATGGTTCGACTCCCCGTATTATCATATTTTATACAAAAACCGCAGTGATGATGAGGCTCAGCAGTTTGTAGAAAATATTGTTAGTCATTTTCAATTGGGGCCGACAACTACATTGCTGGATGTTGCCTGCGGAAAGGGGAGGCATTCAATTGCCTTTTCATCCTATGGTATTGATGTGACTGGTATCGATCTATCGAAGAATAGTATAGACTTTGCAAAGCAAGCAGAAAATGACAAATTGCATTTTTTTGTACATGATATGCGTGATCCCTTCAGGACAAATTATTTTGATATCGTCTGCAACCTCTTCACAAGTTTTGGATATTTCAAGACGGATGAAGATAATCGCCTCGCTGCAGCCAGTATGTATGAGTCGGTAAAGGATAAAGGAAGCTTGCTCATCGATTTTGTCAACCGGAATTTTGCGGTTCAGAATATCAGTGTGAACGAGGAAGAGAGTAAAACCATTGATAACATTCACTTTGAGATCAGGCGTTCCTATAATGATAAGCGTCTTATCAAACAAATAAACATCCGCGACGGTGAAAAAAAATTCCGGTTTGAGGAATGCCTGAATAGTTTTTCATTGGAAGAAATGACGGCCCTTTTTACTTCTGTCGGATTTACATTGCAAACGGTTTTTGGGAATTACCTGTTTGAGCAATATGACGAAGCGAATTCTCCACGAATGATACTTGTATTTACAAAATAGATGCTTGAATGGATCCGTCATATAGACCAGAACCTGTTACATTTTATTCATGTAACAGGTGAAAATATGTTCTTAGATCAGGTACTGCCATTTTTCAGGAACCCTTATTTCTGGTCGCCTGTTTATTTGTTCCTGCTGGTTTTTATGTGGAAGCATCATGGAAAGAAGGGATTGTGGTGGTGCGTGTTTTTTATCGCCACCTTTGTTTTCTGCGATTTTGTAAGCGCGAGCCTGATCAAGCCGTTGATACAGAGGTTAAGACCTTGCAATGATGCATCACTTTATTTCACAATTCGTTCCCTGGTGAAATGTGGCAGCGGTTATAGCTTTCCTTCTGCACATGCAGCAAATCATGTCGGGTTTGCGATGTTTATGATCATGACATTAAGACAACGATATAAATCCGTTTTTCCATTAGCCTTAGTTTGGGCATTCCTGGTTTGTTATGCACAACTCTATGTCTGTGTTCATTACCCCAGCGATATCCTTGGTGGCGCGGTATTGGGTTCTTTGTTTGGCGCTTTTTTTACCATGCTCTTTCATCGAAGGTTTGGGAGAATAAGTTAGTTTTTTTGGTTATACAAAAATTTTAGCGAGGATATTTTGGGCGGCAGACACGCTTTCCGTTCCAAGTCCACCCACACGAGGCGCGCGGTGCGGGCTTTCCTCTTCAATCGTTGCCGCAGTGTCCGTAGTAAATGAAATTATCCTTCGCATATCAAATTTAATTTATCTCTAACCGATAATTTATTTCTGACTGTGTTATATGGAACAATAATTTTTTAAGCACTTTAAAACATCCTACATTTACAGCCGAAAATTCTTACAACGCACAGTACAAATGGACATCAATAAATACATCGGCAAATTCTTAATTAAAAATAAATATTGCAGTCTTACCGGGCTTGGTGTGTTTGATTTAAAAAAAGAAGCAGCCCGTCCGAATTCTGCGAACGAGACCATTTCTGCACCTGTTTATGTCATTAAATTTACACCGGTCGGTAGCATCGACGATACCTTCGCTTCTTTTATAGCCTCTGCCGAGAATGTGAGTATCAGTAATGCCTCAAACAATATCAAGGAATATTGTAACATGGTTAAAAATGAGCTGGCAAAAACCGGAAAATATGATATTGAGTTTCTGGGTACGTTTAGTTTGTCAAATAATAAAATCAGTTTTCAGCAATCGTCTGCCCTTGATCTTGGTACCGAACCTGCGCCATTACCACCATTGATCGATAAGTCAAAATCTCCTGAAGGTTCAGGCAAGACGGATTACAGTTACCCGCCTGCAAACAGGAAACGTGAAGTGCCTATTTTGAAGATCATGGTGCCAGCGGTATTACTAATTCTCTTGCTGACAGCAGCTTATTTTGGATATGATTATTATCAGAATAATAAAGCCTCCGAAGAATCTTTCATTCCTGAAACGAGTTCCACCCATGCCGATACGATGGAAACTATACTAGATACTACAGGGTTGCATGCGTCCAATCTGAATCGTATTGATTCAACGAATACAACAGATACATCCTTAAATACAGTATCTCCGGCATCTGTTTCCGGAGGACTGTATAATGTAGTCGTGCTCTCTTATGAGAATGAAGGCATGGCCATCGCCAAAGCAAATAAACTAAAGAACTATGGAAATAATGCCTCTGTGTCGAACCGTGACGGTAGATTTTTGGTGGTTATACATGCATCAGCTCCAATGAACGATACAAACAGATTAGTAGACTCTCTCCGTCGGTTTTACAACCCGAAAGGACCGGTGTTCATTATGAAGTAATACCAATACCATTTTCATTTTATTCCAAATAAATGTGGTATTATACCGTAGAAGTAGATGTTTAGTTCATGTCTCATGGACTATACATATACGTTAACGGTATACATTGATTTCGACCTGTAGACCTAAATTGACCTTGACCTATGAATATGTTTTGGAAGGAAGTTCCTTTCTTACGAATCGTACTACCATTCGTAATTGGGATACTGATCTTTTTTTACGAACCCGCCTCGTACTGGATTCCATCTACTATTTGTGTGTTACTGTGCGCATTGCCGCTGGTTTTGTTCAATCAACTCAATGATTACCTCAAAATTAAATATGCTTTCTGGAAGGGGATCTTTCTGCAGCTCATGCTGATCTCGGCAGGATATCTTGTTTGCATATTTCACACTGTATCCAATCAGTCAAACTGGTATAAGCATGCCGTCATAAACTTCGACTATGCGCTTATCATGATCAAAGAAGAGCCTCAGGAAAAACCAAAGACTCGAAAAGTATTGGCAGAAGTCAAGGAACTTTGTAGAGGAACTTTATCAATAGCAACTAAAGGCGATGTATTTATCTATTTCAAACAATCTGAAAAGGCATCTACGCTGAAGCAAGGCGATATCCTTCTTGTAAAAAATGTTTTCCGCGATATCCGGTCCAATGGGAATCCTGGAGAGTTTGATTATGCAAGCTATTGTCATTCAAAGAATATTTATCAGACAGCCTATCTTAAAGAAAGCGATTGGGCTCTTGGTTCCCTGCATGTTACAACCTTTATATCTTTTTTTGACAGGCTGGGTGAAAGAAGCCGGAACATTTTAAAGTTAAATATTCAAGACAGTATCTCACTTGGCATTGCAGAAGCTTTGCTGATGGGTTACAGGAATGATATTGATCCAGACGTATGGCAGGCCTATTCAAATACAGGTATCGTGCATGTTATAGCCATATCGGGTATGCATATGGCGATGATCTATATGAGCGTGCGATGGCTATTATTTCTTATTCCTTTCATGAAACGAAATCGTATGTTATCGTTGAGTCTTGCGATCGTTTTTATGTGGATGTTTGCAGCCATGACGGGCTTGCCTCCATCAGTTACAAGAGCTGCAATCATGTTTAGTTTTTTAGGAATCGGAGAAATGCTTGACAGGGATATTTCCGGTTTGAATAATCTCGCGGCCTCTGCGTTTTGTTTGTTATGTATAAATCCATTCTGGCTGAGGGATGTTGGCTTTCAACTGTCTTATCTCGCCGTGTTGAGCCTGTTGTTATTTTATTCCCGAGTGTATAACTGGTTTGAACCAAAGAGTAAAATTGGCGATGCAATCTGGAAACTAATGGCCGGTACCATAGCTGCACAGATCCTGACCTTCCCGCTTTGCGTGTATTATTTTCATCAATTTCCTCTACTTTTCCTGTTGACGAACCTGATCGCAGTGCCGGCAACCACCATCATTCTGTATGCCGAGATTGTATTGATCGTCTTTAGCTGGCTTCCTATCTTCGCAAATTTTCTGGGCGGTTGTATCTCATTGGCCATTTCTTTATTGAATGAGTTCGTATTTTATATCGGAAAACTTTCCTTTGCGGTTTGGTCGGGTCTTCAGATAAATGGTTTTCAAACATTGTTGTTATTTGGAATTGTTATCCTTCTTTCCACCTGGCTTATGGCAAAGAAAAAAATGTATTTGCCCGTTGCTTTAAGCGCTGTTTTTTTGTTGCTTTGTTCATTCACGATCGATCGATTTCATTCTCTTCGGCAACAGCGTTTGATCGTTTATAATGACCCAAAGAAAAGTACCATTGATCTTATAAAAGGTGACCACTTTTACTCACCGGATGGAGATTCAATAGCAACAAGTAATAGTTTGAAGTATGTACTACAACCTTCCCGTTTATTTTATGGGGCATTCAGGAAAGACAGTACATTGATCAATTCGATGTCATCAAAAGGGATAGATGTCTTTCAGTTTGCCGGAAAACGGATCGTAAGGATCCGGAATTCAACATTCAGATCCAGTCAGACAATCCAGGCCGACTATTTAATTTTAAGCGGAACTTCAGATCCGGAAGCAGACTGGATCCGTTCAAATTTTTCTGTCAGTATGATCATTGTAGACAGTAGCATTCCTTCATGGAAAATGGAAGACCTGAAGAGGAAGCTTGGAGGATTAGCACTACCGGTATATTATGTAATTGAGAAGGGGGCCTTTGTGGTTGCTTTGTAAGATTTTGTTTCTATTTTTGCACCACAAAAAAGAGCTTTACAATGCGTAAAACTCAATCTTAAAATGTGTTCATGAATAAAACGATCTCCTCTGCCCTTATTTCTGTTTTTTACAAAGATGGTCTTGAGCCACTGGTCAGAAAACTGAACGAATTAAATGTTACGATCTATTCTACCGGCGGGACCCAGCAATTTATAGAAACCCTTGGTATTCCTTGCATAACCGCAGAAAGTGTGACGAATTATCCTTCTATCTTGGGAGGCAGGGTAAAAACCTTGCATCCAAAGATTTTTGGCGGCATATTAGGGCGTAGAGAAGTGGAACAGGACCTTCAGGAAATGAAGGATTTCGAGATCCCTGAGATCGATCTGGTGATTGTTGATTTATACCCATTTGAAGAGACACTCGCCTCTAGCAAAGAAGAAAAGTTAATTATAGAAAAGATCGATATTGGAGGACCTTCAATGATCCGTGCAGCGGCGAAAAATTTTACTCATGTTGCAGTATTGGCTTCGAAGAATGATTATGCATTTCTGACAGAAATTTTGAATAGACAAAACGGTGATACTACATTGGAGCAACGAAAACAACTCGCTGCAAAAGCCTTTGAGGTTGTGATGAACTATGATATTGCCATATCAGATTATTTTAACTCTGAAACAGTCATTCTCCGTTACGGCGAGAATCCTCATCAGAATGCAAGTTTTACTGGAAAGCTGCATGATATTTTCAATCAATTACATGGTAAAGAATTATCGTACAATAATCTGGTGGATGTGGATTCAGCTTGTCAGTTAATCAATGAATTTGAGGATAAGGAAGTGGTATTTGCCATTATCAAACATACAAATGTCTGTGGGGTGGCGGCAAGAGAAACCACCATTGATGCGTGGAAGACAGCCTTGTCAAGCGATCCTGAAAGTGCCTTTGGAGGTGTGTTGATCACCAATTCGATGATTGATGAGGAGACTGCTGCATCGATCAATGATATTTTCTTTGAAGTGCTGATCGCAGCCGACTTTACACAGGAAGCATTGAGGATTCTTCAACAAAAAAAGAACAGGATATTATTGAAGTTAAACGCGAATGAGCTAGGTGCAAGAATTATGGAAGACAATTCTTTACTTCAGAAGTCTTTACTAAACGGCACTATCAGACAACAAACAGATATAGGAAATTTTGCAAGCTGGCTTGAAGAAGGCGGACGATCTTCCACGGAGGTAGAGAATGGAGATCTTGTTTTTGCCAACCTTATTTGCAAGCATCTGAAATCAAATGCCATTGCGCTTGTCAGGAATAAACAACTTCTTGGGAAAGGTTGTGGACAAACATCCAGGATTGATGCGTTGAAACAGGCGATCGAGAAAGCAAAGCAATTTGGATTTGATGTTCAGGATGCAGTCCTGGCTTCGGATGCATTTTTTCCTTTCGATGATTGTGTAAAAATTGCTCATGCGAATGGAATTAATGCATTTATTCAGCCCGGTGGCAGTATCAGGGACAAAGATTCGATTCAATATTGTATAGAGAATAAGCTGGCGATGGTAATCACGGGTATGCGTCACTTTAAGCATTAGTTTCACGTTAACGGTCTCAATTTTAACTTTTTGATCTGGGCTTTATCTATCTTCGCTTTAATTTTTTAAAACGCAAAAAATATTCTACATGAAAAAAATAATGATCATAGCGTCTCTCAGTCTTTTCTCAATCATGAGTTTCGCGCAAAATCAGGATCTTCCAAATACCAAGGTAAGAGATCTTAACGGGAAGCAGGTATCGTTTAATGAAGCTTTCGAAAAAGGAAAAATTACTTTGGTAAGCTTTTGGGCAACCTGGTGTATTCCATGCAAGGCAGAAATTGCCAATATTAAATCCAAACTAGATGGCTGGCAGAAAGAAACCGATTTTAATTATATGACAGTTTCTATTGATGATTCCAGAGCAACAGCGATGGTAAAGACATTCGCAAAATCAAAAGGATGGACATTTCCAACATACACTGATCCAAATAGCGATTTGAAGCGATCATTAAATTTCCAGAATGTACCTTTTACGATCCTGGTCGATCAGAATGGAAAGATCGTTTACCAACATAGCGGTTATGAAGAAGGCGGCGAGGATGAATTGTATGAGAGAATCAAAGCGATCATTAAGAAGTAAAATATTTAAACTATAAAAAATAGAAACGGCTCATATCGGGCCGTTTTTCTTTATTTACTGTTGTATTAATTTTTTACAAAACGTTTTGTAACAGACTGATTGCCTGTATTTATTTTTACAAAGTAAACACCATCAGGAAGGGATTGAACGTTGAAACGGGCATCCTCTTTTGGAGAGAACGAAGTTTGTAACGTTTCTCCCATTGTATTTATAAGAGTAACAGAAACAACCTTATCTTTCATCGACTCATTCCAGGAGATTGTAATGTTCTCAGATGAAGGATTAGGATGAATAGAGAATTGATTTTCTGTGATCAATTCATTCACTGAAGTTGGCATAGAAGGTTGTGCGCAACCATTTGAATAATATTTAGCTGAATCTGCTAATGCCTGTAATGCCTGGAAATTTCCATTATTACTTCCCAACGGTGTATTGATAATAGCAAATTCCAATTTCATTTCTTGTAAAGAATGCATAGTATTTGGAGAGATTCCTAAAACCGATCTCCTATCTCCAGGTATATTATTACAGGTTTTTTCACTCCAGCCAAGTGGGTCAGATGGATCACTATAAAACATAAAATGAGTCAATGCACCTGGACCTGGTGGATGGCATGCAGTTGTAAGTATGGAACTATCAAGCCATTTTGCTGTTAAGTAGTATAAATAATGGATTGTAGTATCAGGATTTCCTGCAGGGGCATTTTGAGCATTTTCATAACTCATAAAACTTCCCAACGGTTGCTGATATCCCGCAGAATCCAAAGGGGAACGTAATATAATACAACCAGTTTGTGTAAGTTGACTGCCATATTTTCCATTATCATCATTATCACCGTTATAGCCAATCGCCATTCTTCTTAAAGTATCTACACCGACATAATCATCAAACCCATATCCGAGATCCATATCGTTCCAAATGCCAAGAGTAGTGTTTATATAATCCTGGTTCCCAAAGTTCTTGATGGAAAAGCTATAAAATGTTGTGTTTTGTAAGGATTGCACGGAATTACACGCAAAAGCCATTGCCTGTATCTCGATCTTTAGGGGAAGGCCATCTGTTTCATCGTGGGTTGGGCCGTTATCACTAAATACCCACCACAATGCCTGTTCTCCTTTAATAATAGGGTAGTCGCCATCCAGCGCATTATAAATACCATCACTATTGACATCAGAAAATGGCGCCATATCTTTTGTGATACTTAAGGCAGCTCCACCTTTCCCCTTAGCATGAACATTCCCGATAGCCGGCCATTCAAGAATTACAGCGGGGGTATTTACCAACGTGTGGGGTGTTGTGGCATTAAATGCATCGATGGTCGATTTGTCTACTTTCCAGATCTTATCCCAATCGTTCGAAGTGGCTAGTGAAAGCGAACCCGAGTTATCCAAAGGGCCAGGCCAGTAATCATTTCCTGACTGCCTGTAGGTTTGGGCACTTATATGGAGATTCCCGGACGTGTCGTAACCTCCAACCCACAGACTACTTGCAAAGTTTGAATTGAGACCACTTCCCTGCGGAAACTGGTAAGAGGCACTTCCTGTTGACGGATTCCAGAACATATCGCCATGAGTCAGAATAGCGGCTTTAACATTATTTACATCAAGGTATTCAATGGTTAACTGAGCCCGGGAAGTGAATGTTAGAGAGATGAGAATGAGGAGAGTTGGTAATAAAGTTTTCATAATAAAAGGTTTTTGTTTGCATGAAGTTACAAAAAACACTTTTCCCTGGTATATCAAAAACGGTGAACAAAGTTATTTAGACTGGTAAAGAAGAAAGACAAGAGAGAATATATGTTCAATAAAAAAGCCATCCCTAAAGATGGCCCTTTTACTATATTTAAAAGAGATTATCCGATATTCAATCTGCTGAACGCAGTTGCAGTCAGATCTTTATCGACACTTGTCAGATATTCTGCTACAGTTTTGCCACCATCTTTTACGAACGGCTGTACCAATAAAGTATTCTCTTTAAAGTACGCATTGATCTTTCCGTCTGCGATCTTAGATAGCATATCTTCAGGTTTGCCTTCCATTTTCGGATCTTGTTTCATAAGATCCATAATGATCGCTTTTTCACGATCGATCGTTTCCACAGGAACTGAAGCAGGATCTAATGCCACTGGGTTCATTGCTGCAATTTGCATTGCCACATTCTTACCTGCAGTTTCAACGGCTTCGTTATAAGGTTTGTTTAACCCTACCAATACAGCTACTCTGTAACCGGCGTGGTTGTAGGAAACCACACTTTCAGATTCAAGTCGTTCGAAGGAAGTTACATCGATCTTCTCACCAATCTTGGCCACAGTTTCCATAATCTTATCTTCGATCGTTACATTTTCAAATTTACAGGCTTTGAATTCTTCCAGTGATTTACAATCATTACTGATAGCGGTATCGCTAAAGCTCAATCCGAGTTTAATGAAGTCTTCATTCTTAGCAACGAAATCTGTTTCTGAGGTAAGATTGATAATTATTCCTATTTTATGATCTGCTGATGTATTGGCGATGACCAATCCTTCTTTTGCATCACGGTCGCTACGTTTAGCAGCTACTTTCTGACCTTTTTTACGAAGAAAATCAATCGCTGCTTCAAAGTCGCCATTGGTTTCCTGAAGGGCCGAACGACAATCCATCATACCGGCTCCTGTTGTTTGACGCAGCTTGTTTACGTCTGCTGCTGTTATTATTGTTTCACTCATGTGTTTTATTGTTAAGTTGTTACGTGTTAATGGGTTACGGGTTAGCGGGTTAGCGGGTTAATGGGTTAATGGATTACGTGTTTGCGTGTTAATGGGTTACGGGTTTGCGAGTTAATGGGTTACGGGTTTGCGAGTTAATGGGTTACGGGTTTGCGAGTTGGG
>Ga0335397_10010000_pt1 | contig 11776 bp, 16 predicted proteins | sample MAT04_FD_205740 | JGI IMG/M metagenome (GOLD analysis project Ga0335397, IMG submission 205740) | Freshwater microbial communities from Lake Fryxell liftoff mats and glacier meltwater in Antarctica - MAT-04 (spades assembly) (version 2) ...
GATCAATCCACTGGAGAATAAAACAGCGACGGCCAGGAAGGAGGCCAATCCAAACACAATTGTTTTTACATCCATATCATTTTTTCCCTTCCGCGACAATTTGTGCGGGCCCTGGCTCGCCCATGGGAAAGGTGCGGACACTGTTTAAAAGCGGATCAGGTGTCTCGGTATTTTCAAACGTCTTTATTGGTTCCTGAAGAGTCCTTTTCTTGAGATTGTTTTTTCGCTGCCCTTTGACGATATAAGGGAGCAGAAATAAATAGGCTCCGCTGAGTGCCATAATCAACATCAAAATAGATGGGATCTTATCTAATTTTTCCCATAGTGCAACTATTTCTGGATCACCCACCATTTTAATTAATAATGCGGTTGGGATTGCCAGGGCAGTCGGGATCGCAATCCAGCGGTGGAATTTACGTAACCATTTGGACAATAGCTTTGTCAAGTTTCACTACCTCTTTGTTTTAAATTGATTACTCTTTGTTTTTCAAGTTCAGATTGACGGTTCTTGCCGGGCTGGGCGCACCAGGGGATTCGATACGGTTGACCACCCCGCGTATGCCGCGCACTTGATTTGCCAGTTCTTCAGCCGCAGTGCGAATCGCCAGAAAATCCACCGTTCCAGCCAGGTGCGCGATCCCGTTCAGCACGCCCACCCGAATGTCGGTGGAGGAAGTCCGGCTGTCAGTCGCGAAAACAGTCAAAATTTCTACGCGGAGTTTTTCATCCGGGATGGATTGCGGAGGCTGCATCATTGTTCCTCGGGTCAACAATGGAAATCCTGTTTTAGTGTACAGACTGGTGGGAACTTTGTGTACGACTTTTATCGTGTCGGGTTATGAACGTATGGGTGAGCCAGTGGCGTTAGATATCTGCTGCGTTTTGTACAGGCGTGACTGGGCAAACATCAACCCCAGGATGATTCCCCAGGCTAATAATCGAATCGACATGGCTCGGATGGAATCCGGCGCGACGACATCCCGGTAGCCTGTCTGCAAAACGAGCATCACCAGGGTGTGCGCACCGAACGTCGCGATGGCTGCAGGAAAGGCAAGCCTGCTTTTGCCCCAGATCAAGATGGCGGTGATGAAGACGGTCAGAATGCCAAACGTATAGTTATAAACTGGAAGCCAGTTGATGACATAGTATCCTGGGTCTTGACCTAATAAGACCTGCCCGCCGGCAAAGATAGCCATACCGCCAATGATGAAGGCGAGAATGGATGCGATTTTGGTAAGGATTGTTTTCATTCTTTAATCTCCTTGGCTGAATGAGTAGATTGAACTTTTTTGAGTATAGGGCCATCTATCTGGCGGGGTAACGACTTAAGTCGTGCCCGCAGAAATCGGCTGTCTAACTTTTATCAAGCAGGCTGGTGTGAAAATGAGAAAACATGAATAAAAACCAGGCATCACAAAAAAACGGCTGGCATATTGAAGGCGGAATCCTACTTATCCAATCGTTCAGTTCGAATGCCTGGCATAACCTGAGCAAGTATGTTTTCTGTATCGTTGGTGAATAAAGACGCTTTCAAAATCGACAAAAGTCGTTGAATATGAATGCTAATGGACCTACAATGCAAGTAGAAAATTTAGTTCACGTGAATTGGTATTTTTAAGCAGTTGTGCTCGTCCAGCAGCTCGACTACTGGAAGAACAAAGGAGAATTCACCATGCAAATCACAAAAGATACCCGGGTGTCGGACATCCTATTAGAATACGGTGATATCGCAGAAGTGATGGAAGTATTTGGCATCCAACGCGTAGGACGATATTCGCTGCGTATGTTCCTGGCAAAGGCACTGACGGTCGAATGGGCGGCACGAGTCCACCGCGTGCCGCTTGATGATTTTTTAGACATTCTACATCGAGCAGTCGCAAGCCAAAAACTGGATTCCTGATATGAGTCAAACTAAGGAACACCCAGAAACACTCAGGCGAAAAGTGATTGCTCTCTTCTTTTTAGGGCTGCTTCTGATGGCTGTAATCGCAGTAGGGATCGGCTGGATTTGCGGTGACTGGGGGCGGTTCCAGCTCGGGTGGCTGAATTTGGCTCTTGGTCTGACGATGGCTGCTGGTGGAATTGTCCTGGTTGTCTGGTCGGTTTCTATTCAATATACGCTGGGTAAAGGCACGCCCGCACCAAAAGTAGCCACGCAAAGACTGGTAACGCAGGGACCGTATGCCTATACCCGCAACCCGATGACGCTGGGCGCACTCTTAATTTATTTAGGGATCGGAATTTGGATGGGTTCGGGTGTGGTCATCCTTCTGACACTGATCGTGTTCAGCACTTTGTTGGTTTATATCTATAACCATGAGACGCTAGAATTGACGCTGCGTTTTGGGGAGGGGTACCTGTTATACAAAAAGCAGACACCATTTTTATGGCCGCGCTTAAGAAAGAAGGTTTAGAAGATGACAACTTGGAGATGAATTGAAAGGAATTTCGATAATCGCTCTGAGTCAGGGTCTGCTCTGCGGCAAGGAATATTCACCAAAATCAGTGTTTTGCAAACCACAAAGACTGAATCGCCTTGATCAGAAAGGTTATTGCATTATCGGTCGGCGCGTTCTGCTAATCCATCTGGATTGAGCAAAATGATGGTTTGTTTATCCACCTTGAGATACCCTTCTGTTTCAAGTGTTTTCATGGCGCGGCTGAGTACATCGCGCACCGTCCCGAGCCTGACAGCCATTTCATCATAGGTAGTCCAATCGCGGCGGGGGACAATCAATTGCCCATCGTGAAGTACGGCGTTTTTTAATAAAGTACTTGCCAGCCGCGCCTCCACGTTCCGTAAGGATAGATCTTCGACGAGTCCAATATAATGTAAGACCCGCTCGGCCAGTTTTCGGATGACTGCAAGCGCGAGATCAGGGTAACTTTTTACAAGCACCAGCAGCGTTTCTGAAGGAACAGCCCAAACATCCACAGCTTCCAGTGCGGTGGCTGTTCCGGGGTAAGTCGTGCCGGTAAAAGTAGCGATATCGCCAAATATTTCCACTGGGCGCAAGAAGAGCAAGCCCTGTTCGCGACCTTCACGCGTCATGCGGGTTGCCTTAACCCAGCCGTTCTCGAGAATATAAACGGATTCGGCGGGTTCGCCTTCTAAATAGATTACCTGTCCAGCTTCATAATGGCGCAACGTGGCTGTTTCTATAATGGCGTCCTGGACCTCGACCGGCAGGGTGGTTGAAGGGAAAATTTGAGTCAGGGCCACTTTAAGCCGCTCGCGAGGTTTGGAAGTAAGTGCAAGTTTGGCATTCAAGAAAAATGTCCTCCTGTCTGATGATCCTGCTCTTAATTTTACTTATTTTTACATTTAATAGGAGCAGTGAACGGTCCAATAACCAGGGTAAAGTTAAATGAAAAAGATAATCTAATTTATCATGATATGGTTAGGTTATAATCGATCTGACCATATCAGCGTGACATGATCAAATCAGGTTGGATTTTTCGAATTAATAACTGGTTGGTTTCCTGATGAAAAAAATATTTTTTCTCCTTCCAATTGTCCTCTTTCTTGCTCTCATGGCCTTGTTGGCCGGATTATGGGCAGGTCTTCTGCGCATGGGCTGGGTACTGCCGGACATCCAGATTAACCTTGCTCTGGCGCATGGGCCATTGATGGTTTCGGGTTTCCTGGGAACGATCATCGCCATGGAACGGGTTGTGGCCTTAAAAAAGAATTGGATGTTCGCAACGCCACTATTAACCGGTTTAGGTTGGGTGGTCAGCCTGGCACTTCCCAAGACTGGATTTGGACCGCTGTTGATCACGTTGGGCAGCCTGGGTCTGGTTGTCATCCTGGGAATTATGATCCGGCGCGAACCTGCTTTGCATACGATCACGATTGGAATCGGCACAATATGCTGGTTTATTGGCAACGTGATGTGGCTTTCAGGGCTTTTGATTTATCAGGTCGTGTTCTGGTGGGCCGCTTTTCTGATCCTGACCATCGTCGGAGAACGCCTCGAACTCAGCCGCGTGCTGCGCATGACCAGGCTGAAGCAAATTCTGTTCCTGCTCAGTGCTGGATTATTTTTAGCAGGGATTGTCGTTGGCATGATTGCCAGCCAGGCTGGAGCACGGTTGGCAGGGCTGGGGATGTTGGGATTGGCACTCTGGCTGCTCTGGTTTGACCTGGCTCGTCGCAACCTGCGCCATCGCATTCCCTTGACCCGGTATATTGCCCGCTGTTTATATGCCGGTTATTTCTGGCTGGGTTTTGCGGGCATATTTAGCCTGTGGTACGGCGCTGTTTTTGCCGGTCCACCTTATGATGCCGTGCTGCACAGCATCTTTGTCGGCTTTACCATCTCAATGATCTTTGGCCATGCCCCGATCATCCTCCCGGCCGTACTCAATCGCATGCTGCCCTATCATCCTTCTTTTTACTTGAGCCTGTTTCTTTTGCACGCTTCGCTCTTACTACGAATTGCCGGTGACCTGAGCGGCTGGTACCTTCTGCGCCAATGGGGCGGGCTGCTCAACGAGATCAGTATCCTGCTGTTTCTGGCCATCCTGGTGATTACCATCCGCTCGCAGTCACCGCAGAAGGCCGGGTTGAAAAGCTGATGCCAGTCATCGTACGCTGGTACCTGAAAACCGCGCTGGTGATGTTCGTGTTGGCTCTGCTTGTAGGCGTGGTCCAAAACCTGGGCGGCTTGTTTTCTTTTCTTCCCTCTGGCCTGGCCCCGGTTTATTTTCACCTGCTGATGGTCGGTTGGGTAACGCAATTTATTTTAGGCGTGGCCCTTTGGATGCTGCCCAAGTACAGCATGGAAAAGCCGCGCGGCATTGAAGCGTTATCCTGGGCAGCCTATATCCTCTTGAATGCCGGCTTGCTGGTTCGCGCTTTTAGCGAACCCTTTAATGACCGCTTCCCTGGCACAACCTGGGGATGGATGCTGGTTTTTTCGGCAGTCTTGCAATGGTTGGCGGGGCTGCTGTTTGTGGTCAATGCCTGGAGACGGGTCAAAGTAAAATGATATGCCTCGATTAAGCATTTGGGCAGTCCGCCTTTCCCTGCTTTATCTTTTGCTTGGGTTTACATTGGGTGCGTTGATGCTGGCTAACAAGGGTATCCCGTTTGCCCCCTGGGTCTGGAGCCTGCTTCCGGCGCATATCGATATTCTCCTATTTGGTTTTGTCATTCAGCTTGCCATTGGCATCGCGTACTGGATCCTTCCGCGCTATCGCGGTGGTTCGCGCGGTAATACAACAGCGTTCTGGGTAGCGGTTGGCCTGCTCAATCTGGGTGTCTGGATAGTCGCTTTCATTGGGTTTTTGAACCTGTCAGGGCAATGGCTGGCAGTTGGCCGCCTGCTTGAAGGGATTGCCGCCGGGTTATTTGCGTTCCAGGCCTGGAAACGAATCCGGGCATCCTAAGCCATAATCCATTAAAATATTGGAAGACAAGGATCAGCAAATGACCGGACGTAGAAAATCTCCACTCGAAATCGAAGTCACCGAATCGCAGATGTGTTCAGTTAACCTGCGAATGCAAATTTTGGGGCAGGTGCCGTTTTTTGCCGGGTTATCCAAGGCTGACCTTGAACAGCTGAATATGCTCTTCCACGAACATGGATACGGACCGAATGAGACTATTTATTTTGCTGGCGACCCGGTCAAGCATCTAATGGTCGTGGCCGACGGGCGCGTCAAGCTGATGCGCCATTCACTTTCGGGAAAAGATGTTCTGCTCGACATATTGACGCCCGGCGAGTTCTTTGGTTCATTTTCCACTCAGGGCAACGAAGTCTATCCTGATACGGCCGAGGCGCTAACCCAAGCCTGTGTGCTGTGGATCAGCATTCAAGACTTCCACCGCATTCTCGAAAAACATCCCCAGGTGGTATTGAAAGTGCTGGATATTACTGCTGCCCGGTTGCAAGCGGCAAACGAGCGCGTTCAGCAGTTGAGTGCCTTACCGGTCGAGGGACGGATTGCCAATCTGCTCCTGGTCTTGAGTGCAAAATTTGGCAAACCGGGCGAGGTTGGTTTATTGATCCAGGCCCCATTGGCGCGCGATGACGTGGCTGCGATGACCGGCACGACCTCAGAAACAGCCAGCCGCGTGATGAGCCAGTTCCAGAAGGATGGGTTGATCCGAACCGGAAGGCAATGGGTGGCGATCATCGATCGGGTCTCGCTGGAAGAGATAGCTGGGACGGATATTTGACAATATTCCACTTTGGGGCATCGAGTGCGGGTGAAACCCCGCACTTTTTATTTAATCTGCACTTAAATGATGCAGATCATGGAATGGTATTCGACATAACGGTATATTGAACCTATCCATTCAAATCGAGTCATAAACAGGAGACCCACCATGAAAAAGACCTTATTGCGCAGCCAGGAACTTACTTGCCCTTCGTGTGTTGCCAAAATTGAATCTGCTCTTAAAGTCCTTAATGGCGTTACAGATGTCAAAGTGTATTTCAACACGGGAAAGATTGAAGTCCAGCACGACCCGCTGGTTGCCAAGGATGAAGATCTGGTGAAGGCAGTTAAGTCTGTTGGGTATGAAGCCCGTGTAGCGGCTTTCTAAGTTACTCTGCACTTGCTCATGGAGAGTGCGGACCTGCTCGGAGGGATTCCTCTGTCCGGGCGATCGGCACTCTTTTTTTGTTTGCAGTGGCGCGTAGTAGATTTAATTCGGAGAAATAGATGATGAAATTCAAGCAATTATTTGCAAATTTGCAGCAGCGCCGAAAAATTGTGGCGATTGTTGCCGGCGGCCTGATTGCCGCGGCCTTTACGGTAGATTATTTCTTCAATTGGAAAATGGTTTACAACCTGTTCATGGTGGCGGCGGCCATCATCGCCGGGTGGGAAATCGCACTGCATGCGGTCACCAACCTGCGCAACCGCTATGTAAGCATTGAACTGCTGGTTACGATTGCCACGCTGGGGGCAATTTGGATTGGCGAATATTGGGAAGCCGCGGCGGTGACCTTCTTGTTCACTTTTGGGGCCTATCTGGAAGCCCGCACGCTCGGCCAGACCCGTAAAATATTAAGCGGCTTGCTCGACCTGGCACCATCCACTGCCATTGTGATGCGGGATGGCACGCAGGTGGAAGTGCTGCCACATGAGGTCGAGCCGGACGAAATTGTACTGGTCAAACCGGGCACAAAAATTCCTGTGGATGGGAATGTTGTCGACGGCAGGTCAACCGTGGATGAGAGTGCGATTACGGGTGAGTCGATGCCCAAAGAAAAGGTGGCTGGAACCTCTGTTTTTGCCGGAACGGTCAACCAGGGTGGCCTGCTCAGGGTGCACGCAACTGGAATCGGCGCGGATACTACCCTTGCGCGCATTATCCATCGTGTAGAAGAAGCACAGGACGAAAAGGCACCTACTCAGCGTTTCATCGAACGCTTTGCTAAATGGTATACGCCCTTTATCATCGGACTGAGTGTTGTGGCTTACCTGATCAGCCGCGATATTGAACTGGCCCTGACCTTGCTTGTGATCGGCTGCCCGGGAGCGCTGGTTATCTCCACGCCCGTCTCGGTTGTGGCAGGGATCGGTCGTGCAGCGAAAAGAGGGATCCTGATTAAAGGTGGGGAATACCTGGAGAATGCCGGGAAAATTTCTGCCCTGGCGCTGGATAAGACCGGGACATTGACACAGGGGAAACCTCGTTTAACAGATATTATTCCATTTGGCAGCAGCGCTCTTCCAGGCCCATTTGCCGTGAATGGAAGATGGACCCTGGATCAAACATCTGTCCTGGGCTGGGCAGCGATCGTCGAAGCCGGTTCTGAGCATCCCCTGGCGCGGTCCATTCTTTCTGAGGCTGAATTGGCGGGCAAGATTCCATCTGCCGGACACTTCGAAACCCGCACTGGGCGGGGTGTGCTGGCACAATATAACGGCAGTACTTCCGCAGTGGGTACGCTCGAATGGATGAATGAGTTGGAAATTTCGGTTGGAGACGAAGCGAAAATGGCGTTGAACCGCTTAAAATCCGAGGGTAAGACGGCTGTATTGGTCTCACTCCAGGGCAAGATCATTGGCGCGCTTGGAATCGCCGATCCGATTCGGGAAACCAGCGCGGCGATGATCCGGCGGCTGAAAGAGGTTGGGGTGAAAAAAATCGTTATGCTCACCGGCGATGACCGGCTAACGGCTAAGAATATTGCCAGCCAGGCCGGAATCGAAGATGTGCGCAGCGAGTTATTGCCAGAAGATAAGCTGGTCGTTATAAAGGAGTTGCAGGGAGAAGGCTTTGTGGTCGCCATGGTTGGCGATGGCATCAACGACGCTCCTGCGCTGGCTGCCGCAGATATCGGCATCGCCATGGGTGCGGCTGGAACGGACATTGCGATTGAAACCGCGGATATTGCCCTGATGTCTGACGACCTGATGAAACTTCCTGAGGCAATCCGGCTTTCAAAAGCCACATTAAATAACATCCATCAGAATGTCTTAATCGCATTGGCAACTGTAACCATCTTGCTGGTGGGCGTTCTTTTTGGAAGGGTTAATATGGCCGGTGGAATGTTGATCCACGAGGGCTCAGTATTGATCGTTATTCTGAATGGCATGCGCCTGCTGCGGGCATAATAGCCTGATATTCTGGTTGTGACTTATATCCTTCAGTCAATGCCTATTCTGGATACCCGATCAAAAAAACCGAGGCAGCACCCTCTTTGTAGACATTTTGTTAAAACCTGATGATGCTATGAACTCACATCGGATTTCGGATCTAGCAGTAGAAGCAGACCTGCTGCTGGTCCGAAGAAAATAGGGATCCACTCTCCCGAGCGAATCGTTCGGCTAATGGAATGCGCCAGGTTTGTATCAACCCCCAATAAGATTTCGTTGACCGCAGCCATCAAGAGCATCATCTGGTCACGATTGAGCGGCAGACGGTAGCGGCGGGGAAATCCTTAACGGTCAGCGTGCCCGCCAAATATAAGAACGCCGAAGGCTTACAACAGCGGACGGTCGATTCTTGTGAATTGGTGCTAAAAAAGTGGCTTGAAAAGATGGGAGATAAGCCCATTAACAAGGTCATTCCTACCGACGTCCGAGATTACCTGGCGTATCTACGTACCGAATACACCCCACATCGATTCGGCAAGCCGATACCAACCAAAGGGCCATCGCCATTAAAGCTCTCACCAAAAACGCTGCGAAACATTTGGGTTACCTTCAAAGCTTTCTTTGGCTGGGCAGCTACCGAGTTCAAGATGGTCAATCCGATGACCGATATTCCCGCTCCCAAATATAAAACCGCGCCGGTAGCCGCGTTTTCGAAGGAGGATATTGCGGCGATGATTAAGGCCTGTACCTATGCACGCGAAACCAATCCAGTCAACCGACGTAAGTTTGTATCACGCCAACCGACCGCCAAGCGGGACGAGGCGATGATTCTCTTTTTGCTGGACACTGGCCTGCGTGCATCTGAGTTATGCCACCTGAAAATTGGAGAGGTGGATATGAGGACCGGAAAAGTAATTATCAAACATGGGGACGAAGGCGGGGCTAAAGGCGGTAAAGGCCGGACCGTTTTCATTGGCAAAAGCACACGCCGGGTAGTATGGCGTTACCTGGTAGATCGAGAAGACCGAGAGGATTCGGATGCGCCTATATTTCTGAACTGCGGCAGCCACCCGTTTAACCCCAATAGCCTGCGCCATTTAATCGTGCGCCTGGCTGAAAAAGCAGGCGTGAAAGAGGCTCACCCCCATAAATTTCGACATACCTTTGCAATCACTTATCTGCGTTCGGGCGGGGATGTGTTCACTTTGCAAGCCTTGTTAGGACACAGCTCGCTGGACATGGTCCGCCACTATGCACAAATTGCAGAAATTAACATTGAAAGGGCGCATCGAAAAGCCAGTCCGGTGGATAATATGCACCAGTAAAAACGATTCGTATCCCATCCATTCCTCTATGAAAAAGCAACGAATAGAGCGAGAAAGTTCATTGAAATAGCATAGTATCCGTGCTATAATGCTATAATGATTCAATCGTTCAAAGATCAGGGGACAGAAGATGTTTTTAACGGCGAAAACTCAAAATTCGTCCGAAAAGCCTGTCCAGAATCCGTGTGGCGAGTAGCGGCTCGTAAACTCGATCAGTTAGATTCTGTGTTGACTTTACCGGAGTTAAGAATTCCACCGGGCAATCGATTAGAAGCTCTCTCAGGCGATCGAGCCGGACAATACAGTATTCGCATTAATGATCAGTATCGCATCTGTTTTATTTGGACGGATAAGGGAGCCGATCGGGTCGAAATCTGTGATTACCATTAATGTAAGCAGGAGGTTATTTGATGATACGCGTACCGACATCTCGCACCCCCACCCATCCGGGGGAAATGTTATTGGAAGAATTCCTGACTCCTATGCGATTGACCCAACGGGAATTGGCAAGCGCTATTCATGTCCCATATCAAAGAGTTAACGATATTGTCAACGGACGGCGGAGCGTTTCACCCTCTACGGCTCTCCGCCTGGCTAAGTTTTTTGGGATGTCAGCTGATTTTTGGATGAATCTGCAATTGCGCTGGGATTTATACTTTGCCCAACAGGATGAAAATAGCATTCTGCTAGATATCCATCCGTTTGTATCCCGTACGAGTTAAGTAAAACCTCAAACCAACACAAAATAGAAACGGTGGTATTTCGCCACCGTTTCTATTTTGCTTAACTTTTCCTACTGGCGTGCGCTTCCTTATTGCATTATCAGATGAAGAAAGCCATTTCCATTGGTTACTTTCCTCTTCATTGAGATAATCGTGTTGCAATATACGTCAGCGCGAGGGGCAGCTGCTGTGGAGATAGTTTGTAAATCATCGCCTGGAGCTCGATGTCGGGACAGAGAACTGGATTGTTTACCAGTCCCTGGATCCGGTTTTTCACATCATTTTCCATGATTCTCGCGTAAATCTCGTCTGTAACAGTCAACGAGTCGTGCATCAGGTTGACTGAAATCGCCTTGTAATCCGCCATTGTTTTTGCGTGCATTAATCCGAACACGGCGTGTCCGTGCCGAAATTTATGCGCCGATTTGAAGGGTAAGCCGGCCAGGCTGTATAAAATATGCAGCCTCTTTTCAAGTGCCTGGTGGCGGTTCTTGCCCGGCGGTTCTTTGGAAAATCTTTGTTCTCCCCATTGCAGGCGGCTCTCGGCCTTGGAGTCAGTCATGATTATCCTCTAAATAGTGAAGTATATTCGCTTGCAACAGACCATTTAGGATTTTTGTATGTAGGCGGCTTCTTTACCCATGCAGGCGGTGTACCCGCGAATCATATTGCCCGTTGGGATGGGGTGAATTGGAGCGCTCTGGGTGAAGGCGTCAATGGTTCACCCCCGTATAATTCCGCTTTTGTGTATGCTTTGACCACAGACAACCGGGGCAATGTTTTTGCCGGTGGACAATTTACTTCCGCTGGAAGCGTGAATGCGATGAATATTGCCAGGTGGAATGGGGAAGCGTGGTCGGATTTGGGCGGAGGGATTCAATCCGTCGAAAAAATCAAGGCAGTTGTTATCTCAATGCTTGCGGATGGTGGAAATTTATATGTCGGCGGGAATTTTAATGGCGCTGGTGGCAATCCAATGGGGGCCATCTCGAAGTGGAACGGAACTTCTTGGGAAACATTGAGTGGAGGAATGTGACGGGAACGTTTTCAGCCAGTAATCTCAGGGATCGCCATGAATCGAGATGGGCGGGTATTCACTGTGGGAGATTTCAGGTTAGCCGGCGGCACATGTACCGATACGGTTGCGACCTGGGACGGCATGAGTTG
>Ga0335397_10010002_pt1 | contig 11773 bp, 6 predicted proteins | sample MAT04_FD_205740 | JGI IMG/M metagenome (GOLD analysis project Ga0335397, IMG submission 205740) | Freshwater microbial communities from Lake Fryxell liftoff mats and glacier meltwater in Antarctica - MAT-04 (spades assembly) (version 2) ...
GGTCGGTGTCGGCCTGTTGTCGCTGGGGCTGATCTGCTTCAAGCTCGGGACGGTTCCCACTACGGCTCTGATAGCTGTCGTGCTGACCTTGGGCGCCACGGAATTCTTCGCCACGGTTCGACGGGCCGGCTACAACCCGGCCACCTTGCTGGGAATCGCCGCCGTCGCGTCGTTTGCTGTTGCTCCAGCCGCTCGACCGGACATCGCATACCCCGTGCTCGTTGCGGTGACCGTCATCGCCACCCTCCTCTGGTTCTTCTGGGTCAGCCCCGGCGACGGCGCCGTGATGAACATCGGGGTGACGCTCCTGGGCATCGGTTGGATCGGCGGTCTCGGTTCGCTGGCGTCATTGCTCTTGGGGCAGGGGCGGTTGGCACAGGATCTCGCGAAGTTGGTCGACAGCAACGCCACCAATCAGGGGATCGGTGTCATCATCGCGGCCACGCTCGTCACGGTGAGTTATGACGTCGGCGGGTTCTTCGTGGGCCGATTCATGGGCAGCACGCCGCTGTCAGCGGCGAGCCCCAACAAAACGTTTGAAGGACTCATCGGCGGTGTCGCCGCCGCCGTGCTCATTCCGGTGCTCATTCTGTGGCTCGGAGGGGTTCACCCAGTGGGACCGAGCCTGCCCAAGGCGTTCTTCTTCTGTCTGTTCTGCGCCATCGTTGCGCCCCTTGGTGACCTGTGTCAGTCGGCGATCAAACGCGACCTCGGCGTCAAGGACATGGGCACATTGTTGCCCGCCCACGGCGGGGTGCTCGATCGCTTCGACGCCTTCTTGTTCGTCCTCCCGACAGCTTGGTTCATGTCGCATCTCCTGGAGATCGGCCCCTTCTGACCCGACCAACGTGCCGCATGCTGTGAACCGGTCATCGTCGGCCGACACGTCGCTGTCGCGCAGTCCCGGTAGCCTGAGAGCGTGGTGAGATCTGTAGCGGTCATGGGGTCGACGGGGTCGATCGGCGTGCAGGCGCTCGACGTCGTTGCCGCCTCACCTGAGAGCTTCAGAGTCAGCGTCTTGGCCTCGAACCGCAACATCGAGTTGCTGGCGGCCCAAGCTCACGCGGTGCGCCCTGATGTGGTCGTCATCGCCGACCCCGACCGAGCTGCGGATCTCAAGGAATTGCTCCCACAGGGCATCCAGATCGAAGCCGGAGCGGACGCGCTCGGTCTCGTCGCGGCCACGGCTGACGTGGCGGTGAACGGTGTCGTCGGGTTCGCTGGGTTGTCGGTGACGCTCGAGGTCCTGCGGGCTGGAAAGGTATTGGCGCTTGCCAACAAGGAATCTCTGATTGCTGCCGGCCCGGTGGTGCAACCCCTTCGATCGGTGCCCGGCGCCCAACTGGTGCCGGTCGACAGCGAGCATTGTGCAGTCCATCAGTGTCTTCGAGCGGGTGAGGGGGCGCGCCGTCTGGCGTCAGTCACCCTGACCGCATCAGGTGGTCCGTTTCGCGGCCGTTCCGAATCCGATCTCCGAGGCGTCACCATCGAGGACGCATTGACCCACCCCACATGGTCGATGGGCCCCAAGATCACGGTCGATTCCTCGACACTCATGAACAAGGGCCTTGAGGTTATCGAGGCCCACGAGCTCTTCGGGACCGATTACGACGACATCAACGTGGTGGTCCATCCGCAGTCGGTGGTGCACTCCATGGCGACGTTCACCGACGGCGCAACGATTGCTCAATTGTCGATGCCGGACATGCGGCTTCCGATCGCCTATGCCCTGTCCTATCCCGACCGGTCGACGGTCGCCTTCGGCGCGCTCGACATGTCGGCGCCGTTCAGTCTGGACTTCGAGCCGCCCGATCGAGTGGCGTTCCCCTGTCTCGACCTGGCGTACGCCGCGGGACGCAGCGGTGCGACGGCTCCTGCCTGGTTGTCAGCGTGCAACGAAGTTGCGGTCGAGGCATTTCTCGCCGGAATGATCTGCTGGGTCGATATTGCGGCGATCAACGAGGCCGGCCTCGATCAATGGGACGGAAGTGAGGCGGCGTCGGTAGATGACGTGCTCCACGCCGATGCCTCGGCACGACGAGTCGCGCGATCCTTGGTCGACGAGCGAATTTCTACCGGGTCGGGCGCCACGAGATGAACCGATCAATGAACCACCACTCGCCAGGAGCACGTACGTGAAGAGCCCGAGTAACCCACTTGCGTCGACCGCTGTCGGTGAGGTCGCCGAGGGCCGAGGGCCGGTTGTCGATGCCACCACCGAGGCTCCCGTCGAGCCAACTCCGGAGCCGACGCCATCCGGAAGTCCACTCGGCCTCGTGTTGCTCATCGGCGGGTTGGTCGCGTTGTGGATGTGGAAGGGACTCGGGCCGGTCGTCGTCGTCCTGAGTCTGATCCTCATGATCTTTCTGCACGAACTCGGTCATTTCGTGATGGCGCGACGTGCGGACATGAAGGTGACCGAGTTCTTCATCGGATTCGGCCCACGCATCTGGTCGTTCCGACGCGGGGAGGTCGAGTACGGCGTGAAGGCGATCCCAGCGGGCGCCTATGTGCGGATCATCGGGATGATGGACGCCGACGTCGTGGACGCGGTCGACGAACCACGCACCTATCGCCGAAAGTCCTTCTTGCAACGCATCGGCGTGGCAGTCGCCGGCTCCACCATGCATTTCATGCTCGCGCTGCTCCTCGCGTTCGTTGTGTTCGTGGTGATCGGACAACCGTCGGCAACTTCGTGGACCGCAGGGTCAATCAGCGAGGGAAGCTCCGCTGCGGTCGCGGGTCTGCGAGAAGGTGACCGGGTCGTCTCGGTCGCTGGCGTGCCGGTCACGACCTTTGCAGAGATGGGGGTCGAGGTTCGCCAGCACCCGGCGGAGACCGTCGACATCGGGATCGAACGTGGCGGCCAACAGCAGATGGTGCCCGCCGAGCTCGGGAGCCGGGCGTCGCTGATCGGCACGAGGGGCGAAGACCTCGTGCTCGGCTCGCTGCGCGGCGACATTCGACTCAATTCCATTCGTCCCACCTCGTTCGTGGCCGAGGCCGGACTCGTTGATGGTGATCAGGTGGTCGCCATCAATGGCGTCACGCTCACCTCGCTCGAGCAACTCAGCGTGATCGCAGCCGATGCGAGCAACGGCGAACTCACGATGACGGTCCGGCGTTCGGGGGGAGAGTCTGACCACCTGGTGGATATGGGCACCGCGATCGACGTCACGCCGCAGCAGGGATTCTTCGGGCTCGGCCCGCAACCCGGATTCGACGATGTCGGAGTTGTCGGCGCTGCCGGCCAGTCGGCCAAGATGTTCGGGAGCTCCACGTGGCTGGCGATTCGCAGCATCGGTGTCATCTTCAATCCCGTCAACATCGCAAATTTCGCTGGTCAGGTCTTCTCCGGCGGACGCGCCGATGAGAACACGACGGACGTCCCGGCGACGGCACGGGACGCACAGAATCAGTACGTGTCGGAGAATTCCGCCCGGCCGAGTTCTATTCTCGGAATTGTGTCGATCGGTTCGGACTTCACCTCGAGCTGGCCGACCTTCCTGCTCTTCATGGCGCAGATCAACATCATGATCGGCGTGCTCAACCTGATTCCGCTGCTGCCGTTCGACGGCGGCCACGTCGCCGTTGCTTGCTACGAAAAGGTGCGCGAACTCTTCAAGCGCGATGGCCAACGACATCTCGTCGATGCCAACCGTCTGATGCCCGTCGTCTACGGCGTGATCCTCGTGATGGCGACGGTCGGTCTCCTCGCGGTGATAGCCGACATCACTCAACCCCTCAAGCTCTAGGACAGGAACACCCATGGAATCGGGTCTTGTAGCCGCTGCCCGCCGTCAGACCCGCCAAATCCATGTGGGCGCCGTCGCTGTCGGCGGTGACGCTCCCATTTCGGTGCAGTCCATGACGACCACCAAGACCGCCGACGTCGACGGCACGCTGGCGCAGATCTACGCGCTGGCGGCTGCGGGGTGTGACATCGTGCGGGCGACCTGCAACGACGCCGCGGCGGCAGAGGGTCTCGCCAGGATCGTGCCACGGTCGCCGGTGCCGATCGTTGCGGACATCCACCATCAGTACAAGATGGCCTTGGCCGCACTCGAAGCCGGCGTGCACTGCTTGCGCCTCAATCCGGGCAACATCCGCAAGCCCGAACACATCAAGCTGGTGGCCTCTGAGTGTCGGGATCGGGGAGTGCCGATCCGTATCGGTGTCAACGGCGGATCACTCGACCCGGAACTGTACGAGCGCTACGGCGGCAAGGTCACTCCTGAGGCCATGGTGGAGTCCGCCATGCAGGAACTCCGTTACTTCGATGAGGTTGGCTTCGACGACGTGAAGATCTCGGTGAAGGCTTCGAACGTGCCCCTGATGATCGAGGCGTACCGCCAACTGTCGGCCGTGACCGACCATCCGCTGCATCTCGGTGTCACCGAGGCTGGACCGCTACCGGGCGGCCTCCTCAAGGCCACCGCCGGGATCGCCACGTTGCTGTCCGAAGGCATCGGAGACACCATTCGATACAGCCTGACGGCGGATCCGGTCGAGGAGGCGAAGGCCGGTCGCCAGTTGCTCGAAGCCCTCGGCCTCCGTGAGCGCAAGAACGTCGATCTGATTGCCTGTCCGAGCTGCGGTCGAGCCGAGATCGACGTGATCGCGGTGGCCGAAGCAGCCCAGGCAGCCTTCGGGGATCGGGAGATACCGCTGCAGGTCGCGGTGATGGGCTGCGTGGTCAATGGGCCGGGCGAGGCCCGAGATGCGGACATCGGGATCGCGGCCGGGCGCCATCGAGGTCACCTCTTCGTCAAGGGCACCAACGTCGCGGTGGTTCCCGAGGACGAGATGGTGTCGACGCTCGTGGAATGGGCGGAGTTCATCATGGAACACGGGGCCGACGCCGCACTCGCCAAGGCCGACCTGACCAAGGCCAAACGCGAAGCCGACCGTGATCGGTCCGCCCTGCTCGACGAGCAAGGCGACGACGCGAACATGAGCGAGCAGAAGGTCGAGCTCATCCGCAAGCTCTGACCCACTCTGGCAGTGAGACGAGTGGGAGACCAGCTTCGGTAAGGTTCGCCCGTGGCCAAGCCCCCTGTTCTCACTCCTCGCGCCGACGACTTCCCTCGCTGGTACCAAGACGTCATCGCCAAGGCCGAGTTGGCCGACAACGGTCCAGTCCGAGGCACCATGGTCATCCGGCCCTATGCCTATGGCATCTGGGAGCGCATGCAGCAAGGCGTTGATCGCCGGATCAAGGAGGCGGGGGCCGAAAACGCGTACTTCCCGTTGCTCATCCCCGAGAGCTACCTGTCGCGGGAGGCGGAGCACGTCGAGGGCTTCAGTCCGGAGCTGGCGGTCGTCACCCATGCCGGCGGAGAACAGCTCGCCGAGCCTGTGGTCATCCGCCCGACGTCGGAAACGATCATCGGCGAGTACATGGCGAAGTGGATCCAGTCCTACCGCGACCTGCCGCTGCTCCTCAATCAATGGGCGAATGTCGTGCGGTGGGAGCTTCGACCGCGCGTGTTTCTCCGCACCACTGAGTTCCTGTGGCAGGAAGGCCACTGCGCCCACGCCACCAAACAGGACGCGTCCGACTACGCGGAGCAGATTCTTCACGATGTCTACGCGGACTTCATGCGGACGGAGTTGGCCATGTCCGTCGTCGAGGGTCGTAAGACGCGTCGGGAACGCTTTGCTGGTGCGATCAACACCATGACGTGCGAGGCAATGATGGGCGACGGCAAGTCACTCCAGATGGGCACGAGCCACGAGCTCGGGCAGAACTTCGCACGAGCCTTCGACATGACGTACCTCGATGCCAACGGTGACCAGCAGCTGGCGTGGACGACCTCTTGGGGTGTCTCGACCCGCATGATGGGCGGGCTGTTCATGTGTCACGGCGATGATCGCGGACTGGTGGTCCCGCCGCGCATTGCGTCGATCGAAGTGGCGGTGATGGTCGTTCGTGATGACGACGCTGGTTCGGTGACCGAGGCCGCTCGGGCACTGACCGCTTCGCTCAGCGACGCGGGGGTGCGAGTTCGCCTTGACGACGCGGTATCGACGGCGTTCGGTCGGCGGGCGACGAACTGGGAGTTGAAAGGGGTCCCGATTCGTGTCGAGATGGGCCCCCGAGACCTCGAGGGCGGCGTCGTGACGTTCGTTCGCCGCGATCTTGATGGAAAGCGTGAGTGTCCGATCGACGGTCTCGCCGTCATGATCCGGGCGCAGCTCGACGAAATGCAGCTCGCCATGTTCGCACGGTCCGAGCAGCGACGCCTCGATGCCACGGTGCGTACGGGGTCGATCGCCGAGGCAGTCGAGGTGGCCTCGACCGGGTTCGCCGAGATTCCCTACGCGCTGCTCGGCGAAGCTGGAGAGGACGAATTGGCGAGGAGCGCCATGACCGTGCGGTGCCTCATCCGCCCCGACGGGTCGCTGCCGCTGAGCGACGACGAGCCCGACACCGTGGCGGTCGTCGCTCGCTCGTACTGAGTCGCTGCGGGCTCTGATCGGACGGCGGCAGGGGATCTCGATATACTCCCGGCACGATCTTCGGGCCGGTTGGTGCTGACGGGCGTGGGCTGCGGCCCACGCTTTTCTCATGAATGGGCGAAGTTTCGGATCCCGCACACCGTCGACGGCGGGTGCTCGACACAGCAGGAGGTGACCACATGACGACCAATGACCCGTTTCTCGACATGATCGTGCGGTTGATCACCCCCCTTGTCGCTGACGCTGGTGCCGAGTTGTACGACATCGAACGGAGCGGACCGACGGTCCGCATCACCGTTGACCGTCGGGGTGGCATCGATCTCGATGCGCTCGCGACCATCAACCGTTCGCTCTCGCGGGCGCTCGACGAGACTGACAGCGGCGACGAGGCGTACGTGCTCGAGGTATCGAGCCCCGGGCTCGAACGCGCGCTGCGAACCCCGAGCCATTGGGAACGCGCCGTCGGCGAGCGGGTCAAGGTCAAGACAACCCGTGACATCGATGGCGCTCGTCGCTTCGACGGTGCAGTGGTCGGTTGCTCGGACTCGGTCATCGTCATCGGGGTGGACAACACCACCATCTCGATCCCGCTCGACGCGGTGGATCGAGCCAAGACGGTCTTTGAGTGGGGTCCCACTCCCAAGCCCGGTGGCGCCAAGCCTGGCCCCAAGTCGACGAAGCCCGCCGCGTCGAAGCCGAACGCGGCACCTGCGCAGCCTGAGTCCCAGGCGGCGCTCGAATCACAAGAAACGTCCGAACCTCAAGAAACACAGGAGGCATCACAGTGAACGCTGACATGATGGAAGCCCTACACGCGGTGGCGCTCGACAAGGGCATCTCGGTCGAGACGCTCTTGACGGTGCTGGCCGATGCGATGCAGTCGGCCTACGAGAAGATGCCCGACGCTCACGAGTATGCCTGGGTCGTTGTGACTCCGGAGACCGGTGAGTTCCGGGTCTACGCGCAGAATCTCGACGATGACGGCGAGCCGACTGGCGAAGAGTTCGACGTCACCCCCGATGGCTTCGGGCGAATTGCCGCCCAGGCCTTCAAGCAGGTGATGACGCAGAAGATCCGCGAAGCTGAACGAGAGCTCAAGTACGAGGAGTACGCAGGGCGCGAAGGCGACATCGTGACCGGTCTCATCCAACAGTCCGACAGTCGGTACACGCTGTTGGATCTCGGTCGAGTCGAGGCCCTCATGCCGCAGTCGGAGCAGGTGGCGTACGAGCGCGCCGAGCCGGGTAAGCGAGTCAAGGCCTACATCGTCGAGGTTCGCAAGACGGCAAAGGGTCCGCAGATCGTCGTGAGTCGTACTCACCCAGGCCTCATCAAGCGTCTTTTCGAACTCGAAGTACCCGAGATCGCCGATGGCATCGTTGAAATTCGGGCGTGCGCCCGTGAGCCAGGTCAGCGGACGAAGATCGCCGTGTGGTCCAACGATCCCAACGTCGACCCGGTCGGTGCCTGCGTAGGTGCCCGTGGTGCCCGCGTCCGCATGGTCGTCAACGAGCTCAACGGCGAGAAAATCGACATCGTTCCGTACTCCGACGACCTGGAGGACTTCGTGGCGAAAGCCCTGGCTCCGGCCAAGGTCACCGAGGTTCGGATCGACTACCAAACCGGCACCGCGGAGGTCATCGTTCCTGACTTCCAGCTGAGCTTGGCCATCGGTCGTGAAGGCCAGAACGCCCGACTGGCTCACCGGCTCGTCGGGTTGCGCGTGGACATCCGCTCCGAGAGCGAGAGCTCGGCTGCGCCGCCGGCCGATTGGGCCGAGGGCGAATGGATCACGAACGACGCGGGCGAGCAGATGTGGCAACCCGCTGATGGTGGTCCTGCGATCACCGCCGCCGAATGGCAGTCGGGTGGTCCATCGGGAGGCACTCCGGCCGATGCTCCAGCTGCCGAGGACGCCGCCGTGGCGCCCGATGACGCCGTGGTCGAGCTGTCTGGCGGCGACGTATCTGGTTCCGTGCCAGCAGTTGAGCCCGATGCACCCACCGACGGCGACACTGAACCTGTGGTCGAGGTCGAGACATCGGCTCTCGGCGATGACGACACTGGCGATGTCGAAGCTGGCGATGTCGAAGCTGGCGATGTCGAAGCTGGCGATGTCGAAGCTGGCGATGTCGAAGCTGGCGATGTCGAAGCTGGCGATGTCGAAGCTGGCGATGTCGAAGCTGGCGATGTCGACGCAACCGCCGCAGATGAGCCGGCGGAGTCGCCGGAGCCGTGAAGGAAACAGGACAACCGCCGCAGCGAACATGTGTCGGTTGTCGGACGGTTCGGGCACGCAGCGAGATGATCCGCTGTGGCTTGGGCCCGGGCGGCACCGTGTGTTTTGTTGCGGTCGGTCGGGGATGCTGGTTGTGCCCGTCCGAGGAGTGTTTCGATGCGGCAGCGACGTCGCATCGGTTCAGCCGGGCATTGAAAGGTGACGTGAGTCGTACGTCACTCGCCGACACCCGGATCGCGTTCGTGCAAATGGTCACGTTCGTGGGAGGATGACATGTCGCGCAGCCGTCGGGGTTCGCGCGTACGACGAGGAAAGACAGAGATCGCAACTTGGCAGCGAAACTCCGAGTCCATGAGCTTGCGAAAGAGCTCGGACTGACCAACAAGGAGTGTTTGGACCTGAGCCTGGAACTGGGCATCGGGGTAAAGACGCATTCTTCGAGCATCATCGACGCGCAGGCGGACCGGGTCCGCCGGAAGGCCGAACGCGATGGGCTGATCCGCGATCAGCAGCCCGAGGAGCCTAAGCCGGTCAAGAAAACCTCCGCCAAGAAGGCGGCTGCCAAGCCAGCAGCAGACCAGCCGGCGATCGATGCTGCTGTTTCCGAAGCGCCGGCCGCCGAGGTGGAGATCGCTCCGGTCGTGGTTGAGACGTCCCAGGCGCCGGTGGTCGTCGAGTCAGCGCCCCCAGTTGAGGCAACGGATCCGGGACCCGTGGTCGCTGAGGCGACCGCGCCGCCAGCCGCCGTTGCATCCACCGATGCGGCCGTCGAGGTCAACGTTGCCAGTGAGACCACCGTCGGTGATGTCAGCGAGTCGGCCTCGGTGCCGCCGCCAGCGCCCATGCCGGGGCGCGTGATTTCGTCGCGTGCCAGCGAACGTCCGCGACCGACCCGTCCCGCTGGCGAGGCCGTACTCGGCACCCCTGCGCCCCGGCCGGCACCGACCAATCGCCCGACCGACGTTCCGGCAGGGCCCAACGACGCACCCCGTCCTGCGGCCCGCGGGCCTGTCCCGCCCGGAGCTCCGCTCTCGGCGAGCGGACGGCAGATTCCGCCGCCGCCTGGCCCACCGCTGTCTCGAACCGGACGCCCCATTCCACCGCCGCCTGGCGCTGGGGGACGTGGACCGACGGCACCCCCAGGCCGTGGCCCGCGCCCGGCCGGGGCGGGTGGCCCCGGTGCAGGCGGCCCGTATCGAACCGGACCTTCTCGTCCAGCGGGCCCCGGTGGCCCCGGCGGCGGACCAAGTTTCGGCCGCCCAGGTGGTGGCCCAGGTGGGGGACCGGGCGGTCGTCCCGGAGGCCCTGGTGGCGGCCGACCAGGTGGTGGGCCGCGTCCGCCTCGCCGCAAGGGTCGTCGTCGTCGTAGCCGCGAAGAACTGCAGCCGATGGACGCACCGTCGTATACCCCGCACGATGCAGCCATTCCCGATGGCGTCATCGTGGTGGAGCGGGGGTCATCTCCCCAGGTGCTCGGTCCCAAGCTCAATCGCACGGCCGCCGACGTCGTGCGCTTCTTGTTGACGAACGGCGAGATGGTCACGGCCACGCAGTCGCTCAGCGACGACATGATCGAGTTGTTCGCCGCAGAGATCGGCGCGGAAGTCTCCATGGTCGATATGGGACAGGAGCAGGAAGTCGAACTGCAGAAGGTTCTGCAGATCCCCGACGACGACGTCGACGAGAGCGATCTTCCGCACCGTCCCCCGGTCATCACGGTGATGGGACACGTGGACCATGGCAAGACGAAACTGCTCGACCGGATTCGTAGGGCCAATGTGGTCGCTGGCGAGGCCGGCGGGATCACCCAGCACATCGGTGCGTACAAAGCTCACCGCAACGGCAAGGATCTCACGTTCATCGACACCCCTGGTCACGAGGCGTTCACCGCTATGCGTGCTCGTGGCGCCGATGCCACCGACATCGTGATCCTCGTGGTTGCCGCTGACGACGGTGTGATGCCGCAGACCGAGGAGGCCATCGCTCACGCCAATGCAGCCGATGTGCCGATCGTCGTTGCCATCAACAAGATCGACCGTGATAATGCTGATCCCACTCGGGTGATGCAGCAACTCTCGGAACGGGGTCTCGTCCCCGAAGCTTGGGGTGGCGACACCGTCATGGCCGAAATCTCCGCACTCCAGGACGTCGGCATCGACGAACTGTTGGAGACGCTGCTCGTGGTCGCTGAGGTCGAAGATCTCCGTGCCAGCCCCGATGGCCGCGCTACCGGCGTGGTCCTCGAGGCGAACCTCGACATCGGTCGGGGTCCCGTGGCGACGGTGCTCGTGCAGCGTGGCACGCTCCGCGTCGGCGATCCCATGGTTGCCGGCGGCGCTTGGGGACGTGTTCGTGCGCTCATCGACGATCACGGCAACCAGGTCAAAGAAGCTGGCCCGTCCACACCAGTGCAGGTCTTGGGCCTGTCCGACGTGGCGATTGCCGGGGACGACTTCGTGGTGGCGCCGGACGAGAAGAAGGCCAAGTCCGTGGCCGAGACGCGAGCCCATTGGCATCGTGAGATCAGCCGCGGTCGCGACTCGTCGGTCATGTCCGGAGGCGCCCGCCTCGAGGACATCTTCGAACAGATCCAAAAGGGCGAGCAGGCCTCGCTCAACTTGGTCATCAAGGCCGATGTGCAGGGCTCGCTCGAAGCCGTCACCGAAAGTCTCCGCAAGTTGGAGCGTCCCGAGGTCCGAATCGGCTTCGTGCTCCGTGGTGTTGGCGGGATCAGCGAGAGCGACATCCAACTCGCCGCTACGGCGAACGCCACCATCATCGGCTTCAACGTTCGACCCGCTCGAAATGTGCGTGAACTCGCGCAGGCCGAGGGCGTCGAGATCCGCACCTACGAGATCATTTACAAATTGTTGGAAGATCTCGAATCGGCGATGGTCGGCATGTTGGCTCCTGAGTTCGAGGAGATCGTCACCGGCGACGCCGAGGTTCGGGAGATCTTCCGGGTGCCGCGTATCGGCGCCATCGCTGGTTGCATGGTGCAGAGCGGCACGATCACTCGTAACTCGAAGGTCCGTTTCATTCGTGAGGGCACCATCATCTGGAACGGTGAGG
>Ga0335397_10010008_pt1 | contig 11770 bp, 7 predicted proteins | sample MAT04_FD_205740 | JGI IMG/M metagenome (GOLD analysis project Ga0335397, IMG submission 205740) | Freshwater microbial communities from Lake Fryxell liftoff mats and glacier meltwater in Antarctica - MAT-04 (spades assembly) (version 2) ...
TGGTGACGACCCAGCAGGGACAGGAGACCTACGAACTCGTCGGCATCCTCGGCCTCGGCGCCGACGGAACCGAAGCATCGGGCGCCAAGCCGATGTTCTTCACCACCGCCACTGCGATGCGCCTGGCCGACCAGCCCGACCAGTTCAACTTCATCGCGGTGGCTGCCGAGGACACGGTCTCCGAACAACAGCTGGCCGACAACCTGGTCAGCGCCCTCCCCGACCAGCAGGTCCTGACCGGAGCAGCGTTCACCGAGGAGAACCAGCAGAGCATCTCGCAGTTCGTCGACATCCTCGGGATCTTCGTCAGCGTGTTCGGCTACATCGCACTGTTCGTGGCGATCTTCATCATCTACAACACCTTCTCGATCATCGTCACCCAACGCACCCGGGAGACAGCACTGCTGCGGGCGATCGGCGCGCGCCGACGTCAGGTCCTGGGCGCGACCATGCTCGAGGCGGTCGTCGTGGGCCTGCTCGCTGCGGTGTTCGGCCTGCTGTTCGGAGTAGCGCTCGCGGCAGCCCTGATCAAACTGGTCGGGAACTTCTTCACGGTCAGCAACGGCATCCCCAGCCTGTCGGTCGGCATCGTCATCTCGGCGCTGCTGATCGGCGTCGTCGTGACCGTGCTGTCGGCACTCATTCCGGCCTGGCGATCTTCGAAAGTGCCCCCGATCGCCGCGCTGTCCGAGACCTCGGTGGATCACTCCGACCTGTCCCTGTCGCGCAAGATCTGGGGGTCGTTGCTCTTCCTCGGCGGCGCGGCGTTGATCGGCACGGGTCTGGCCAATGCAGGTCCGAACCCGTTGGTCTTCGTCGGTGTCGGGGCCGCAGCGGTGTTGCTCTCGGTCGCCGTCATCCTCGGTCCGCTGATCGCCGCCCCGGTGAGCAGGGCACTCGCACGTGTATTGGCACTGGGAGGAGACACTGCGAGCCGCCTCGCCGGCGAGAACGCGGCGCGCAACCCCAAACGCACTGCGTCGACTGCTGCGGCGCTGACCATCGGCGTCACCCTGGTCGTGGTGATCGCGATCGTGGCCTCCTCGATCAAAGCGACCTTCGACGCCACGGTGTCTGAATCGGTCAACGCCGAGTTCGTGGTCGCCACCGCTTCGGTCACCTCCTTCGGCGCCATTCCGGCCGGGCTCCGCCAAGAGGTACAAGACACACCCGGGGTCGAGTTCGCGAGCCCCGTGCGTTTCTCGTTCATGCGACTGCTCGACGACGCCTCGAAGAAGAACGCGTCGTCGGCGCAGGAGGTCCCGGCGGGTCTGCTCGGAGCCGAGGATGCTGCGCCAGAGGGACAGGACGAGTTCGTACTCGGCATCGACCCCGACACGTGGTTCGAAGTCATCGACAACGGCGAGCTGCAGGGATCGTTGTCGGACCTTGGCGGGGGCACGATGGCCGCGAACGCCGATTACGCCAAGGAACGAGGTTGGGAGCTCGGCGACAGGATCCCGGTCTACTTCGGCGCCACCGGCCTGCTGGACCTCGAAGTCGCGCTCCTGTTCGAGAACAACATCGGCCAGGGTGACATCTACCTTCCTCTCGCCACGTTCGAACCGAACGCGCTTCCGACCTTCAACGTCGATTCGCAGATCTACGTCGCGACTGAAGAGGGCGCCGACAACGCTGCGGTGGGCGCGGCGCTGGACGAGCTGGTCGCCGATCTCCCGACAGTGCAGATCCAGGATCTTCAGGAGTTCATCGAGGCACAGACAGCCCCCATCAACACCTTTCTCGGCATCGTGTACGGGCTGCTCGCGCTGGCCATCGTCATTGCGCTGATCGGCATCGCGAACACGCTGTCGTTGTCGGTCCTCGAGCGCACCCGCGAGCTGGGGCTGTTGCGGGCGGTCGGAATGTCGCGCCGGCAGTTGCGCCGGATGATCCGCACCGAAGCGGCCATCATCGCTGTGCTCGGAACACTCATGGGGCTCGTCATCGGCATCATCTTCTCGATCGCTCTGACCGTCGCCATCTCCGCAGACACGCCGGGCCTGTTCACCTACCGACTTCCGGTGGTCCAACTCGTGATCATCACGATCACTGCCGCGCTGGCGGGCATCGTGGCGGCCTGGTTGCCAGCACGTCGGGCATCGAATCTCGACGTACTCACAGCCGTCTCGTCCGTCTGAGGCCGAAGGAACCACTCATGGCGCTCGACCCCGCGAACCTTCCGAAGAGCACGCTCGAGTTCCTCGAGGAACGACACCTCGCGTCCTTGACGACCCTGCGTGCAGATGGTTCACCGCACGTGGTGCCCGTCGGATTCTCCTACGACCCAGCGGCTCGGCTGGTCCGGATCATCACCTTCGCCGGGTCGACGAAGGTCCGCAACGCGGAGCGCGGCGGACGCGCCGTGGTGAGCCAGGTCGACGGTGGTCGCTGGCTCTCGCTCGAGGGCACAGTCACCGCGACCCAGGATCCGGACCGGGTCGCCGCTGCTGTCGCCGGCTACGCCACCCGCTATCGGGACCCTGGCGAACGTGAGGGCAGGGTCGCCCTGGAGATCCAGGTCGACCGCATCCTCGGCCGAGCTTGAGCCACTGAGCCACCCGGTGACTGCGGCGCTCAGCGACTGAGCCGCTCAGCCACTGCGACGCTCAGCCGCTCAGGTCCGGGCCCTCACTCGGATCCGGCACCGCACCCGCCGCGCGGACGGCCGCCACGGTGGCGACCGAGGTCCCTGCGAGCAGGCCGACGACTCCGATCGCCGCGACCGCGAGGCCGACGGTGTCGAGCCCGGTCACCAACACGCCCAGGCCGCAGAACGCGGCGACTCCGCCGCCGAGACCCAGCGGCCCGGCAGATGCTTCGTGTGCGGCGTACCAGGCGGCGTCGGAGCGGCGGGTCTGCGGAAGTCGAACACCGATCCAGCTGTTGGGAGCCAGGCGCCGCTGCGACCCGATCCAGGCCACCCAGAGCACGGCCGCTCCTGCGAGCACCAGCGCGAACCCGACCAGCACACCATCCATTCGGCGCAGGCCTCAGTCGATCGGAGCGATGTCGGAGGCCGTCCAGTAGGCCTTCATGTCGGAGATCAGCCCGTCCTCGTCGAAGGTGAACACGTCGATGATGTCGACGGCGAACTTCGAGCCACCCATGGAGGTGATCGCCCGCAGCGGCGCTGCAGCGAAGTGGTCGACCGCTCGGATCGGGCCGGTGACGACCAGCTCGAGGGACTCGGCGAACTCATGTGTGCCGGCGAAGAACTCGCGGATCGCGTCACGCCCGACGAAGGGCGGTTTGTCGACCGGGTCGGCGACGACGGCGTCCTCGGCGAAGATCGCGACGATGGCGTCGACGTCGCCGGCGGTGTGCGCAGCGGTGTACGCCGTGACGGCGGCCTTCATCTCGTCGGTGGTCGGCATGGCAGGTCCCCCTGGTGGGCAGTTCGTCCGGAGCGGGTCGTCCGGCGGCGTCCGGTGGCGTGCGGCGCGAGTTGCGTCACCCTAGTGCCGCGCCGCAACGGCCAGATCTGCGTCATGATCCACCCCGTGTCCGCACTGAAGACCGAGATCACCGAGATCGTGACGGGTCTGGCGATGCTCGGCGCGGACACGCTCGAGCTGGCGCTCGACGTCGAGCCACCGGAGCAACTGCGCAACGTCGACGCGACGACCTGGCAGGGCCTTCGGACGGCGCACCAGGGGCGTACCCACGACCACGACTTCCTGGCGGCGTGGAACAACGGGCGGGCGTTCCTCGCCGCACGGGACGGATTGCGGGGCCGCCCCCCCGAACTGGTCGAGTGGAAGGGCGGGCACCGCGATCCTGGCGACTCCGCCGTGCCGGCGGACCTGCGCGTCGACCACGTGTACCTCGTCAGTTGCAAGTACCTGTCGAAGGTCCTGCACAACGCGTCCCCCTGGGCGCTGTTCGAGCGGTGTCTGGTCGGAGCGCAAGGCATCCGCTCCGACGGCGACTGGTTCGACGTCGTGGCGCCTGCGGAGCACCAGGAGCTGTATCAGCTCGCACGCCGGTCCTGGGGCGACGGGCTGGAGCTGCCCGAGGCGGTGTCGCAGCTGACCAAGGCGCAACGTCGTGAGCTCCGTACGCGGATCCCTCGGGAGTGGGATGACGGGGCGAGCCGTGCATACGTCCGACTCGCCGACGCAGCCTCGACGGAGTCCGCCCGGCGCTGGAACCACCAGCTGGACTCGGATCGTGCTCGCAGCACGATGTTGTGGCGACTGCTGCGACTGGCCCCGGCGCCGTATTTCGTGCTCGGCACCGGACCGTCTCGTTCGGTGCGGTTGCGGGTCGGCACCCCGTGGGACTTCAACCAGGCGTTCCGGGTGCGGTCCTTCCAGGTCGCTGCGCAGAGGGGCGGCCAGACACTCGTCGGTTGGCGGGCCGAGGTCACCGAACTGGTGAACGGTCAGGACCGCACGGTCGAGGGTCACGTCGAGGTCCGGTGGAGTCACGGCCGGTTCGGCGGACCACCGGAGGCGAAGGTCTACCTGGACACTTCCCATGACCAGGTCCCCGGCTACTGGCCCCTGACCTGACGAGTCTGTCGAGGTGCTGCGCCCGGTGCGGGCGGGCTCAGGTCTGGCAGTTCGCGCACCAGTAGGTGATCCGGGCGAGCTCACCGCGGGTGTCCTTGCGGATCGGTGCGCCGCATCGGCGGCACGGAGCGTTGCGTCGTCCGTAGACCGCCAGACCTTCCGCCACGGTGCGGCGCCTCCCGGGTCCGAGGTTGACGCGCAGCAGACGTGAAGCGGTCGCGATCAGCCGTGTGCGGGTCGCCTCGTCGATCTGTGAGAGCGGAGCGAACGGGTCGACCCCCTCGATCCAACAGACGTCGGACTTGTAGACGTTTCCGATGCCGTTGCCGACTCTCTGGTCCAGGAGCACCTCGCCGATCGGAGTTCCAGGATCCAGGCCGCGCATGCGTGAGACGCACACGGCGACCACTGCTGCATCGGCCTCGGCGCTGCCGTTGTCGAGCACCAGATCCGGGCCGAGGTGCACGATCGGATCGGACGCTGTTCCCCTCGCTGCTGTCGGGAAGGTGCGGATCACCGGCGCCGAGAAACAGACCGCCTGGTACCCCTCGACGACGAGAGCGCACCGCATCAGGTGTGGGGCTTTGGGCCAGCGCTGCCCCTGGGCGACGACGTGCCAGGAGCCGGTCATGCGCATGTGTGTCTCGAGGGTGAGGCCACCCGAGAAGTTCACCTGCAGGTGTTTGCCGATCGCCACCACGGAGTCGATCCGTTCACCCACGCGTGGCCGCGGACCGGCCAGACGGGGCGCTTCGAAACGCAGCAGTGTCGCTCCGCCGAGAACCGGGCGCAGCCGGGCCGCTGCACGGTGGATCGTGTCACCCTCGGGCATGGACCCAGTCTCGCCCGCGGTCGACCACCACCAGCCGCGGCGACGGTGGCCACGGCTACTTCAGCAGCGCGCCCGCATCGACCGGCAGAGTCACCCCGGTGACGTACCGCGCCTCGTCGGAGCAGAGCCACAGCAGCGCGTCAGAGATGTCGTTCGCCTCGAGCCACGCGATGTCCATCGGTTGTTGCGGTCGGAGGAAGTCCGCAGCGTCGTCGAACCCTGGGTCCTCCAGGTCCATGCGCACCAACTTGGGGAACACGTCGTTCAGGATCATCGGGGTGCCGACCGAGGTCGGGTGGATCGTGTTGACGCGGATCTGGTTGGGGGCGAGCTCGAGTGCGAGCGAGCGCATGAAGCCGACGACGCCGTGCTTCGCCGCGTTGTAGGCCGGACAGCCGTAGAAGCCCTTGAGTCCTGCCGTGGACGAGGTGATCGAGATGGCACCGCCCTCGTTCTGTTGGATCATGATCTTCATACCGGCACGGACGGTGTTGAACACACCCGTCAGGTTGACGCCGATCGTCTCGTCCCACTGTTCCGAGGTCAGGTACTGCGTCGGGTTCGGTGAGTAGGTGCCGGCGTTCGCGACGATGACGTCGAGGCGTCCGAACTTCTCTACACCTGCCGTGACGACCTCACGGATGCGGGGCAGCTCCCGCACGTCGCCGACCTCTGCATGCATTGCTCCACCAGCGGCCTCGACCAGCTTGACCGTCTCGGCCAGGTCGTCCTCGGTGGCGAGCGGGTAGTAGCACTCGGGAAGGTCCTTGCAGATGTCGACGCCGATGATCTTGGCGCCCTCCTGAGCGAATCGGACCGCGTGTGAGCGGCCCTGACCACGAGCGGCGCCCGTGATGAACACGACTTTTCCCTCGTAACGACGCGGACGTTCTGCCATGACGATCCCCCTGTGCTCAGCACATCTGACAGATCGTCAGATCCGAGATCCAACTGGCTACCACAGGACCGCAGCAGGCACCGAGCCGGCGCGTGGACCCGTCAGGACCCCTTGCTGAGCCCCTTGTACCCCTCGGAGAAGCCGTGGTCGCGCAGCGTCTCGGCCCAGTCGGACGTCGCAGCCGAGACACCGTCGATGCTCTCGATGCGCAAGCGGCGGATCCGGCCGGAATCGACCAAGGAGCCGAGCACACGCGGCCAGTCGCCATGGTCGTTCGCTGCGGGGAACGTCAGCAGACGTTTACCTCCGCGCTCCAGGTACACGCACGCGTGGCCGTCGATCAGAACGACATAGGCACCGACCGCCCGGGCGGGGTGGCCGTCGTTCTCGGGCCAGGGCACTGCGGCACCGTAGGGCTGCGCGGGGTCTGTGGCGGCCAGGACCCACTGGTCGATCGTGTGGTCGGAATCGGAGGTCGGCTCCCACGGCATGCGTGCGCTGTGCACGTCGTCGTCCTCGGGACCGTCAGGACGCGCTGCGGCTGCGCGCAGCAGGTCGACCGCGCCCGGCTTGGCGAACTGCGCGGCGCCGAGGCCGTCGACGAAGTACCCGCGTCGCACCTGGCCCCGCTCCTCGAGCAGCTTGAGCACCGGGTACACCCCGGCGAACCCGCCTTCGGCACCTTCGGCGAGCGCCATCTCCCGCGTCAGGACGCCGTACCGCTCCAGCAGCTGCAGTGCGCGCTGGGTGATCGACTCGGTCGGGTTGGGTGCATCCAGGAAGAGCGGCGCCGTCAAGGACCAGCGACCCGCGCCGGCAGGCGGACCCATTCTCGAGACCCGTGCGTGGCGGCGGGCAGTGCCCCCGGCGGGCCGTCGGGAACGCGCACCCGAGGCGCCCCGGCTCGCGCCTCCCGCGACCTTGGACCGCAGAGGAGCGAGCGAATCGTTCGTGACCTCTCCCGCCCAGACCAGGTCCCACAGCGTTGCGAGCACCGTCTGCTCGTCGTAGGGCAGCTCGGCCCGCGACACCGCAGCGACCAGGTCTGTCCAGAACGACGCGCCGCGGGTCGCCAGGTGCTCCCGCAGCACATCGTGATGTGCTCCGTCCGCGCCGGATTCATCGGGCGGAGCGGGGGCTGGCACCAGCGCCGCGAGCTGGTCGCGGAACACCAGTCGGACCCGCCCGTCGTGGGCGCCGACACCACCCGCGCCGAGCCACACGACTTCGCCGGTGGCGCACAACAGGTCGAGGTCGGCCGGTCGGTAGTCCTGCACCCGCAGGCCGAGGACGTCGGGCTCGATCAGCGAGGCCGGGATCGCCGCGCCCTGCAGCACACCGATGACCTCCGCCAACGCGTCCGCGCCGCGTCGGGTGGAACCGATGCTCTGCCAACGCGGAAGGAACCTGGCCAACGCCGACGCGTCGACCGGCTCCACCTCTTTGCGCAGAGCGGCGAGCGAACGACGTCGCAGCCGGCGCAGCACCTCGGCGTCGCACCACTCCGAGCCGACACCCCCGGGGCGGAACTCGCCGGCGACCACCCGGCCCGACCCGGTCAGTTCGCCCAGCGCCAGGCGTGCGACCTCGGAGGTGATGCCCAGCCGCGCGACCAACTGTGCCGAGGTGAACGGCCCGTGGGTGCGCGTGAATCGCTCGACCAGGTCCGCCAACGCGTGGTCGCCCGGCTCGGTGAACGCCGCCGGCAGACCGACGGGGATGGCAACGCCGAGTGCATCGCGTAGCCGTGCCGCATCCTCGGCGGCGGCGAAGCGACGGTCCCCTGCGATACCGACCTCGATCACGCGGCGGCGCTCCACCAGCGAGTCGACCCAGCCACGCATCGTGTCCGTCGACACCTCGCCGACACGCGCCGACAGCTCCGTCTCGGACAGCGGTCCGAGCACGCGCAACAGGTCGTGCAACTCATCGGCGTCGCGGGCGGCGCGCTCGGGCGTCAGTCGCTGGAGCTCCATCTCGACCTGATCGACGACCTCGGCGTCGAGTAGCGATCGCAGCTCCTCCGCGCCGAGCAGGTCGCGCAGCAGTTCTCGGTCGAGCGACAAGGCCGCAGCGCGGCGCTCGGCGAGCGGCGCATCACCCTCGTACATGAACACTGCGATCCAGCCGAACAACAGCGATCGGGCGAACGGCGACGCGACCGGCGTCTCGACCTCGACGACGCGGATCCGCCGGCTGCGCACCTCGGTCATGACGCGCCGCAGCGCAGGCAGATCGAAGATGTCGTTGCAGCACTCCCTGGTCGTCTCCAACAGGATCGGGAAGCTGGGGTACTTCGCCGCGACAGCCAGCAGGTCCGCGGCGCGTTGACGTTGTTGCCACAACGGTGTGCGCTGGTCAGGGCGGCGGCGCGGCAACAACAGCGCCCGGGCCGCAGCCTCGCGGAATCGGGCTGCGAACGCGGCCGTGCCGGGCAGCGCCGCGACGACCTCGGACTCGACCTCGTCGGGGTCCGGCAGGATCAGCTCGAGCGGCAGGTCCTGCGCGGCTTCGGGCAGACGCACCACGATGCCGTCGTCGGACCACAGCACCTCGGCGCCGAACCCACCACCCAGGTCGGGGCCGCCCGGCCCGCCCGTGCCGCCGGCGAAGTGCTCGTCCAGACGGATCCGGATGATCGTCGCCCACGGTGCATGCACGCGGGCACCGAAGGGTGAATGTATGCAGATGCGCCAGTCGCCGATCTCGTCGCGGAACCGTTCGACCACCAGCGTCCGGTCGTCGGGCACCACGCCGGTGGCCTCGGCCTGCTCATCGAGGTAGGCGAGGAGGTTCGTGGCGGCGCGGTCGTCCAGGGCGTGTCGGGTGTGCAGCCGATCCAGGGCAGCCTCGGCGCTCAGGGAGCGGATCTCGCGGACGAACTCCCCCATCGCCCGTCCGAGCTCGGCCTCGCGACCGGGACCGTCGCCGTGCCAGAACGGCATCTTCCCGGGCTGGCCGGGGGCCGGGGTGACGATGACACGTTCGAAGGTGATGTCCTCGATGCGCCACGTGGACGCACCCAGGAGGAACGTCTCGCCGACACGCGACTCGTAGACCATCTCCTCGTCGAGCTCACCCACCCGAGTGCCGTCCGGCAGGAACACGCCGTACAGACCACGGTCGGGGATCGTGCCGCCGGAGGTCACCGCCAGCCGCTGCGCACCGGCCCGGCCGCGCACAGTGCCCTCGAGTCGGTCCCAGACCACACGCGGTCGCAGCTCGGCGAACTCCTCGGCCGGGTACCGCCCGGCGAGCAGGTCCAGAGTGTTGTCGAACAACTCACGCGACAACGTCGAGTAGTTCGCGGCCGAGCGACACAGATCGAAGAGGTCGTCGACCTTCCACTCGTCCAGCGCGCACGCTGCCACGATCTGCTGAGCGAGCACATCGAGAGGATTGACGGGCACGCGGGTGTGCTCGATCAGGCCGTCGTACATGCGCTGCACCACCACAGCGGCCTCGAGCAGATCCGCCCGATGCTTCGGGAAGATGCGCCCGACGCTCGGTGCGCCCACCTGGTGCCCGGCGCGACCGATGCGCTGTAGGCCGGAGGCGACCGAGCCGGGTGATTCGACCTGCACCACCAGATCGACCGCGCCCATGTCGATGCCCAACTCCAACGAGCTGGTGGCCACCAGGCCGCGCAGGTCACCACGCTTGAGCTCGTCCTCGATCAACAGCCGGCGTTCCCGCGACAGCGAGCCGTGGTGCGCCTTGACCAACTCGTGGCCCTCGACGGTGCTGGTCCCCATGGACTCCGCCCCGCCGTAGGACGGGCGACGGGAGCCGTCGTCATGGGGACCGGTGCCGTCCCGCGCCGCGGCCTGTTCTGTCGCGAGTTCGTTCAACCGGCTGGCCAGCCGCTCGGCCAACCGGCGCGCGTTGACGAACACGAGCGTCGAATGGTGCGACTCGACCAGTTCCAGCAGCTGAGGGTGCATCGACGGCCAGATGGAGCGGCGCTGCGTGGGCGAGGGCAGCTGCGCCGGATCGTCGTTCGGACCCGACACGACCTCACCGAGTGCGCCCATGTCGTCGACGGGCACGACCACGCGCACGTCGAGCTCCTTGCGCATCCCGGCATCCACGATCGTGACGGGCCGAGGCGCGGAGACGCCCTGTTGGCCGACCTCGCATCCGCCGAGGCTCTGCTGTCCGACCTCGCATCCGCCGAGGCTCTGCTGTCCGACCTCGCATCCGCCGAGGAAACCGGCCACCACCTCGAGGGGGCGTTGGGTTGCAGACAGTCCGATGCGTTGCACCTTGCGGGGCAGATGCCCGGCGTCGGTCGCACGCTCCGCGACGAGATGCTCGAGACGCTCCAGCGTCAGACTCATGTGGGCGCCGCGTTTGGTCGGCGCCAACGCGTGGATCTCGTCGATGATCACCGACTCGACCCCGACAAGCGTCTCCCGAGCGGCCGAAGTCAGCATCAGGTACAGCGACTCCGGCGTGGTGATCAGGATGTCGGGCGGACGTCGCACCAACGCACGACGCTCGGTCGCCGAGGTGTCACCAGTGCGCACGCCCACCGTCGGTTCGCTGAACGGGACGCCGAGGCGTTCCGCAGCGAGTGCGATACCGCGGATGGGGCTGCGCAGGTTCTTCTCGATGTCCACGGCGAGTGCCCGCAGCGGTGAGATGTAGATGACACGCACACCTGCGCTCGCGGGCACGGCGCCCCGGCCCAACGAGTCGATCGCCCACAGGAATGCGGCGAGGGTCTTGCCGGAACCGGTCGGAGCGCACAACAGCGTGTGGTCGCCAGCGGCGATCGGCCCCCACGCACCCACCTGAGCGGCGGTGGGCTCGACGAACGACGTGGCGAACCAGGACGCGACGGCAGGCGAGAACTGCTGAAGGACCGTCGGGTCGGTTCGGTCGGGGGCCACCGTTCGACTGTACAGAGCGCCTCTGACAGTCGGCCGGCGGCCCCCGGTCGGCCCAACAGGTCGGTCGGCCGGGAGCGGCGTCTGTCGCGCTACGGCGGGCGATCCGCCAGGATCGGCTGATCTGCCGGGGAACCCCACGGCCCGTCGCCTACTCTGGCGGAATGGTGGCCGCACGAGCGAAAGAGTTCCATCCGGCGTTCGAGGAGTACTGCGAGGCCATCTGGGAGCTGCGCGAGGACGACATCGACGTCATCCAGGCGCGGATCGCAGAACGGCTCGAGGTCTCACGACCGGCGGTGTCGGAGATGATCCGACGCATGGAACACGAGAAGCTCATCACCCTGGGCACGACGATCAGCCTGACACCCAGCGGCAAGGCGCTCGCCGAGCGTGTGGTCCGCCGTCATCGCCTGGCCGAGCGCTTCCTGACCGACATCCTGGACCTCTCCTGGGCCGAGGCCCACATGGAGGCCGGCAAGTGGGAACACGTCATCTCGGAGAATGTCGAGATCGCCCTGGCACGTGTGTTGGGCGGCCCGACGACATGCCCGCACGGCAACCCGATCCCTGGTGCCGACTACGAGGTTCCGGACTCCCATCCTCTGCGGGATGTCGGGGTCGGCGAGAA
>Ga0335397_10010011_pt1 | contig 11767 bp, 13 predicted proteins | sample MAT04_FD_205740 | JGI IMG/M metagenome (GOLD analysis project Ga0335397, IMG submission 205740) | Freshwater microbial communities from Lake Fryxell liftoff mats and glacier meltwater in Antarctica - MAT-04 (spades assembly) (version 2) ...
CAACTGACGGCAGCCGGAGAGCCGAACAACAGACTGCATCCGCACGGCAGAATAACTGACTGCAGCCGAACGGCGGAACCACAAACTGCAGCCAAACGGCCGAACAAAAAAACAGCAGCCGAATCACCCGATGTTCTTGGGCGATTCGGCTGCTGTTTTTTGTTCGGCTTTTAGCCTGCAGTCTGTTCTTCGGCTTTTAGCCTGCAGCCTGTTCTTCGGCTTTTAACCTGCAGCCCCTATTCGGCTATTAGGCCTTTAGGCTTCTCTGCACGACCCCGACGGCGGCCGCCTTGTGCTCGCCACCCTTCTCGCCCTCGAACTTCTTGTTCGTCAACAGCACGATGCCGTAGAGAATGAGTCCAATGAACAGGGCGCCGCCAATCAGGCCCATAAAGGCCGCGCCGGTGTCACTGCTCTCAGCCTGGTGTCCGCTCATGATTGTCTGAATGAAGAGGTGATGGAGAACGCTGGTTACTCGGAGTCGGTCACGCGCACGGACTTCATGGCATCGTTCGCCACGAAGCTGGGCAGCAGCTCGACACCCGTCGTGATCTTGCCGAACACCGTATGGACGTTGTTCAGGTGGCGCGTGTTGGACTCGCTCAACACCATGAAGAACTGGCTGCCTCCGGTGTTCTTGCCCGCGTGCGCCATGGAAAGTGATCCGACAGCGTGCTTGTGCGGGTTGCCGGCGGTTTCGCACTCGATCATCCAGCCTGGGCCGCCCGTACCAACGCGGCGGTCGCCCTCGGGGAGATCGCGCGAGAGCGGATCGCCACCCTGCACAACGAAGTCAGCGATAACGCGATGGAACTTGACGCCATCGTAGAAGCCAGAGTTGGCCAGCTTCTCAAAATTTGCTACGGTCTTAGGCGCTTCGGCCGGGTACAGCTCGGCGACCAGCGTTCCCTTGGTTGTCTCGAAAGTGGCCAGTTTGGTCACGGTATTCCTCGGTATCAGATGGGACAGGAAAACGGAAATTAGTCCGGGGCGACGGGCGAAGTAACCTCTCCAGCAAGCTCGGCGGAAGGACAGACGTCGTTCAGCACGCACTGCCCACAGCGCGGCTTCCGGGCCAGGCACACGCGCCGACCGTGCCAGATGAGCAGATGGCTGAGGAGGGTCCAGGATTCGCGCGGGAAAAGTGGAATCAGCGCCTGTTCGATGGCGACGGCATCGGCTTCGCGCGTGAGGCCCAGGCGCCGGCTCAGCCGCTGAACGTGCGTGTCGACGACAATGCCTTCGTTGACGTTGAACGCGTTGCCCAACACGACGTTCGCGGTTTTGCGACCGACGCCGCCGAGTGTGATTAGCTCAGGCAACGTTTGCGGTACTTCGCCGTCGAATTTTGTCTCAAGCGTCGACGCCATCGACAACAGGCTTTTCGTTTTCGCCCGAAAGAATCCCGTGCTCTTGATGATCTCTTCGACATCAGCCGCGTTGGCCGCCGCGAGCGTTTTCGCGTTGGGATATTCTTCGAACAACACGGGCGTCACCATGTTTACGCGGGTGTCGGTACACTGCGCGCTGAGAATCGTGGCGGCCACCAGCTCAAATGGATTACGAAAATCCAGCTCGCAATGAGCGTCGGGATATTCGCGCGCAAGCCGTTGCAGCGTGACCGTCGCAACGTGTTGGCGTTCCGCTCTTGTGCGCGGCGAACGTGCCACCAGCGGTGCACGCTGCGATGGTTTCTGCCCTGTTGTTTTGACGGTGCGACGAACGGCCATCAGTGCGCAGCGGGAACGCGACGGGCGCGTGCAAACTCCAGGACTTCGGATGCCGACCGTGAGTTCAAGACATCCGCGGCACCGACCCAGCCTTTGCGTGCGGTCGCGATGCCCAGCGAAATGTTTTCGAGTCCCTGCGGCGAATGCGCGTCGGGACCAATGGAGACAAGTGTGCCATGCTGTTTGGCCAACCGGCACAGGCGCCAGTCGATATCAACGCGATGCGGATCGGCGTTGAGTTCAATGGCGACGCCCACCGTGCCTGCCTTTTCGATGATCGCGTTCATGTTGATCGCGTACGCTTCACGCGTGAGCAGCAAGCGACCAGTCGGGTGGCCCAGAATCGTGATGTGAGGATCGTCGAGCGCTTTGAGTACGCGATCCGTCATCTGCCGTTCATCCATGCCGTAGCGCGAATGAATGGATGCGATGACGAAATCAAAGCGATCGAGAAATTGCGCATCGTAGTCCACGCGCCCACACGGCAGAATGTCGGCCTCAATACCCTGCAACACGCGAAAGTCGGCACCGTCGCGAGCGAATCTGGCGTTGATCTCGGCAATTTCTTCGTGTTGCCGGAGAATGGCTTCGCGCGCCAGCCCGCCCGCGTACGTGTTCGACTGCGAGTGGTCGGAAATGCCAAGGTAGCGCCAGCCCAGCGCTACGGCGGCGTTGGCCATTTCCAGAATGCTGGCGCCACCGTCGGAGTATTGCGAGTGACAATGCACCGCGCCAACGATGTCGTCGTTGGTGAGCAGCTTGGGCAACGTGTGCGCGGCCGCGGCTTCGATTTCGCCAGCGCCTTCGCGCAATTCGGGGGCGATGAAATCCAGCCCAAGATGCAGGTACAATTCGCGCTCGCTCGCGACCGATACAGGCTGGCCGTTCGCGTCACGCAGCTCATCGCCCAACACGGTGAATCCCAAGCTGGCCGCGCGGTCAAGCACGCCGCGCACGTGCGCCTGGCTACCCGTCGCGCGCCAGAGTGCAAATGCGAATTGTTCCGGACGCACGCAGGCGAGGTCCAGCCGCGCACCATTTTCAAAACGGACTGTGATGGTGCGACCACCGCCACCCAAAACATCGCGCACGCCGCTCAGGTCGTGCGCGAGCGCTGCGGCCACAACGCTGGGCGACCCACTCACAGAAGCCACAATGTCGATGTCGCGCACGGTTTCGTTGCGACGCCGAATGGATCCCGCGACGGCCACTTGCACCGTGGCCGCTTGCGCGACCAACGCGGAGCGCAAGCGTTCGGCTTCGCTATGCGCGTGGCCCCACAACACCGGCGCGCCCGCCGAGCGAAGATCGGCGATGCCTTTTCGAATTTTCTCGGCCGTTTTGTTGCCGAACTTGGGCAACGATGCCAGTCGTCCGTCACGCGCCGCCAGCTCCAACTCCTGCAGCGTTTCTAGGTGCAATCCGTCATGGATCAACCGAATCTTGGCCGGGCCCAACCCCGGTACCAAGAGCATTTCCAGCAAACCTTCGGGCGTTTTCTCCTGCAATGTTTCCAGCAACGCCGAGCTATTCGTTTCCACCAACTCTATCAAAGTCGGCAACGCCGACGCTGGAATTTCCGGAAGGGTTTCCGGACCGGGATTGCCAGTCGCATTGGGAGAAGCGTCGGCCACCAGCAGTTCCAACGCGTCGGCGCTGAGTGCCGAGACTTGTCGCGCGGCGAGTTGAAAGTCCTGCACGGTCGCGCGCGCTTCGCCGTGCAATTCGAGCAACATTGCAACCTGATTCAATGCATGGGCGGCGCTCTGCGAATCCATTCTCCAAATATAGCCAAACGGGCGCCGTTTGCGTCGGCTGCGGGTTCTGCGGCAACGGCAACGGCACTGGCATGTGCCAGTCGGCTTTCGCCGATCAGCGCTCGCCGAGTAGCGCTCGCCGAGTAGCGCTCGCCGAGTAGCGCTCGCCGAGTAGCGCTCGCCGAGTAGCGCTCGCCGAGTAGCGCTCGCCGAGTAGCGCTCGCCGAGTAGCGCTCGCTGATCAGCTTTCGACGCCGGCGAGCACCTTGGCCTGCTTCACCAATTCCACCATTTGCCGTTCGGTCAGTTCGATTTCCTGCTGCGCCGCGTCTACATCCAGCAGCCCTGAACGCGTGGACACTGCGACTTGATTCAGATACCGCACCTTCGAAAGCAGTTCGAGCGTCAGTTGGCGCAGTCCGTGAAAGCGTCGTTTCTCCGCGTTGGCCCGACGATACCGCTGCAACAACTCGTCCGGACGCAGACGGCGCGCGAGCGCCAGCACTTCGGCCTCCGTGCGCCCCGGAACAATGCCGCGGTCGGGAATGCCCGCGTCTTCCCACGCCGTGTTCGCGAACCACAAGCGCCCGACATATTCGACGCCATCGTGCGAGACGTGCAGGGTCACGCGCAAGCGATGTTCGTCCACGTCGATGGTGGCGATGGCGGTTCTGGTAACACTTCCGTATGGCAGCATGCGAATTCCCTCTAATTCGTCAGAAACGTCTCGACACTGTTGAAGAGTGCCTGTGGTTGCTCGACATAAGGCACATGCCCGCAGTCATCCAACACAACAATCTCACCGGACAATAGCTCGGCCGCGGCCCTTGCCGAAACCAGCGGAATTGGATCTTGTCGACCATGAACGACGAGTACCGATGTGTGGACGCCACGAAGTGCGTCGCGCAGGTCGAAGTCGCCCAGGCTCTCCCAGATGGATTGTTGCACGCGCCCGGTTACGCGAAATGGAGTGAGCGCCGAGGCGCGACGCGGATCTGCAAAATATCCGGCCACGCTGATCTCAAACGCGCGCTGGCGATACGCGTCGATGTCATGCTCGCGTAATCCTGACGCACTGAGCTCGGCGCGCATCGCTTCGATCTGCGGACTCCTTTGGCGATCGGCCAGAGTACCCTCAAACTCGTTTCGCCAGGCACGGGTAATCGGGGCCGGCGAAATGAGCACCAGTTTTCCGGGCGACGGCAGGGGCGATTGCGCGGCTGGACCAGACGTGCGCGCCGCTGCCTCAATCGAATACAACATGGCTAACAGTGCACCCCACGAGTAGCCAACGAGTGTGAGGGGGGTGAGTACGAACTCTGTGATGAGTTGGGCCAGATCATCGATCTGCGTGCGCCAGGTGATGGGGGTGCGATCATCCGTTTTCGACTGACCACCGCCGCGCTGGTCGTACGTGAACACGCGATGAGACCTGGCCAGTTCCAGACATTGCGGATACAAGTAGCCATGGTGCGCGCCCGGTCCCCCGTGCAACAGCACAATCGTGGGCGCGTCCATGGGTCCATCCTCGCGCCAGTACAGTGGCAGCGACGTGGTGGTCGAGAATCCTTCCGCGCGCGGCGCGGGAATGGGTGGAGGCGACGTCAGCAATGCGTGTTCGCGTGAGGGCGTTCATGGTTCGAGCGGCGCTGCGCACGGTGCGCGCACGCGGTGGACCACGTATTATCGGGGAACCGCCGAGGTCGTGAGCCTGCTGTGTGTGATCTGCTGCGGTGCGTGTGAAGTGTAGCGAACAAAGCAGTCTCACGCGCCGTATTCGGGCGCCCGGAGGGACATGGCCGCAGATGCACGTCACGAGGGTCCCACGCACACACCATCGTTGGTCATGGTGCGCGCGCTCGCGTCGCTGGTTGAACGACTGACGCCTGGTACACCGCCAGAAGGAATTTCAGTGGTGTCGCCCGGTGAACGACGTGGCGCGGTGCGCGAGTCACTTCGCGCGTTAGCCAGCGCCGCACGCACCGGTGCGTTGCATTGTCACGTCGACGAACTGGGAATGCACGTGAACGAACACGTCATATTGCCGTCGGAATTGCGTGCGGAACCGCCGCTGTACGGGTTGGCGCGTCGCCTGGTGAATCACCAGGTCGGCACGCTGAGCATTCGTCAGGGCGCCGCGCCGGGGGAACTGCTCACGCTTGGACGTTTGCTGGCCGACGCTCCGCCGCCGCCGATGCTCGCCGAGCCGGACGAATCGAACACGACTTCGCGCCGTACCACGCCAACCGAAGTCCTGCGATCATGGAGCGTGTTGGTCACGCCCGCCAGCACGCCGCTGTTCATCACCAACACGGTGTCGCAAACGGTTGGTGGCGCAATGGCCCGATTGCGCGCCGCGCGCACCGATGACACGGCACGACAAGCCGTGTCAGAGTTACTCGATCTCGCAAACGACGCGGAAGGCCGTTCGGACGCGGCTGCTGTCGAATCGATCGCGGTGACACTCGCGCTCCACGCACGTGCTTTGGGATCCGCAGAGGGGAGACTGGCGACCGAAGGCGGTTTACGAAGACTATTGCGGGAAGGCATTGTCACCTTGCTGGCCGCACGTATTCCAGAAAGCAGTGATCGCGACACGCTCATCTCCATTCTTGCCCGCACCGGCGAAATGGGAGGGAAAGCACTCGTCGAACAATTGATGTCGTCCAATGATCGCCCGGCGCGTCGCGCGTATTTCGATGCAATTGTCACGCAGGATTCCGGCGTCGCGCAACTGCGAGAAGCGTTAAACGACTCGCGCTGGTTTGTGGTGCGCAATGCCGCCGCGTTGTTGGGCGAAATGGGGATGACCGAATCGGACGCATCGCTCATTCCGCTGCTCGCACACCTGGATGAACGTATTCGGATAGCCGCGGCTCGGGCGCTCACGCGGTTGCGCACCGCCAGCGGGTTGTCGGCAGTGCAACTTCGTCTGACCGACAGCAACTCCGAAGTTCGTCGTCTCGCGGCGGCCGCATTTGCACCGGGTGACAATGTTCCCGGCGCCATCAAGCCACACTCCGCCGCGTTGGGTGCGGCCCTTGCGACGGAACCCGAAGAAGATGTCGCACTGGAAATGTTGGCGTCGCTGGGCAAACTCGGGACCGCCGACGCTGTGCAACGCTTGATTCGGCTGGCCATGAATGGTCCGGAACGCGCGCACCAGGCCGGATGGTTTCGTGTGGCCGCGCTCGAAGCGCTGGTGGTGGCGCGCGGTCACGCATCCCGGCCGACATTGGAAGTACTCGCCGCCGATACAGACGAAGAAGTCGCTGCGGCTGCGCAGCGACTTCTAGGGTCCGTCCTTACAAGTTAGGGACTACCCCAAATGCAACTACCGATCGGTGAAATCTGTTTCGCTGGTTACGAGGCGACAGGTGGCCGCAATGAGTTCGGCCGCTCGCTGCACGTCTTCCAGCGCGACCATCTCGTTGGGCGAATGCATGTAGCGATTGGGAATTGAAACCAATCCGGTCGCCACACCTTCGCGCGACAACTGAATGGCATCGGCATCCGTGCTGGTAACGCGGCCCGCGGCGTGCAACGAATACGGAATGGATGCCGCGTCGGCGGCCTGTCGCAGCAATCGATACACAATTGGGCTGATGACAGAACCGCGCGTGATTACGGGACCGCCGCCCAGTTTGTGGTCACCAACTTCCTTCTTCTCGACGCTGGGATGGTCAGTCGCGAACGTAACGTCGACCGCGATGGCCATCGTTGCGTTCACCGTGTGCGCGGCCACGCGGGCGCCGCCACCTGAGTAGCCGATTTCTTCCTGCGTAGTCGCGACCGCAACTACACGCGCGGCCCCCGGACTCTCCGCGTATAGTCGAAGCGCTTCGAGTACAACGAACGCTCCGATGCGATCGTCAATCGATCGCGACGCAATCCGACCATTTGGCAGCTCGAGCAAACGTGAATCAATCACACCGGCATCACCCACGTTCAGATGTTCCAGCGTCTCAGCGCGCGATGTTGTACCGATGTCGACCCAAAGATCGGTCATCTTCGACGCCTTCTCGCGCTCGTCCGGCTTTATGAGATGAATTGGCTTCTTGCCAATCACACCCCGCACATCGCCTTTGTGCCCGAGGAAGCGAATGCGTTGCGCGACCAGCACCTGCGGATCCCATCCACCAATCGGTTCGATGAACGCAAAGCCGTTGTCATCGATGTACGTGACAATCACGCCAATCTCATCGATGTGGCCGGCCAGCATGATGGTGGGCCCTCCGCCGCCTTCGACCGTCGCAATACTGTTGCCGACAACGTCGGCTCGGACGGTGGCGAACTTCGAGGCTTCCTCGCGCCAGATACGCGCAGGCGCGTGTTCAAAGCCAGACGGCCCGGGCGTATCCAGGAGCCGCTTCAGGAATGCAAAGGAGGAGTCTGAGAACATATGTCCGAAAACTATACGACGGCGTATGATTGAACCATGACCCTTATTTTCATCATCATCGGGCTCGCGGCGGGCATCCTGTCAGGGATGTTCGGAATTGGCGGCGGGATCATCATTGTGCCGGCTCTCATGTACGCGGCGAAAATGCAACCGCAACAGGCCGTCGGGACGTCGCTGGGCGCGCTGCTGTTGCCCGTTGGTCTACTGGGCGCCCTGGCGTTTCACCGGGCGGGACACATCAACGTGCGAGGGTCGCTTCTGATTGCAGCGGGGCTCGCGGTTGGTGTGTATTTCGGCGCTCAAATTTCCCTGCACGTTGACTCGACGGTGTTGCGAAAAGCGTTCGCCGTTTTCCTCGTACTCGTTGCCGGAAAGATGTGGCTCAGCTGACGCGCACCGCGTGGAGTGGATCAAGCGCACTGAACAACGTCGGATTGAAAATGCGCGCCATTGCTTCAATGCCTTCAACGACGCGCGGGCCAGGCCGGCTAATGAGCCCATTCGCGTCGATCGCCCAAACCTGACGGCCGGCGAGCCACGCCCAGTCTGGATGAGCGAGCAGGCGCAGTGCCTCGGCCTTGCTGGCCGCCAACGTGTAGCCGCACGGTGCAATGATCACAATTTCCGGTTCGGCCGCGCCAACCTGGTCCAGCGGGACGGCCACGGAATGCGCACCGGCGGTTCCCAGCACGTCGCGACCGCCGGCTCGAGAAATTTGTTCGGGACCCCAGTGACCCGCGATGTACACTGGCTCAGTCCACTCGATGAGCGCGACGCGTGGGCGAGGGGCGCGTTCCGACTTGAGGGTGAGGTGGACGCGATTCAATCGGTCGCGCAATCCGACAATGAGTTCCTCGGCTTCGTCCGGAACACCCAATGCTTCAGCTACTGCTGTGATGTCGGCAAAGATGCTGTCAACACTCGTGCCGCCCAACGTCACCACACGAGGAGTCGGTTCTATCCGCGTAGCGAGCGCGCGTACATCACTCTCGCGTACCGCGCACACTTCGCAAAGGGCTTGTGTCAGCAGTAAATCCGGATGCAGCGCAACGATTTTTTTCTCGTCCAGCGTGAACAGCGCGAGGCCGCTGTCGGATTGTTCGCGCACTGCGGCATCCGTCTGGCCCGGGTCGCCATGCGGAGGCAGCGCGCTGTGCGTCACGCGCGCGCGCGAGCCAACTACTGGCGGAAAATCGCATTCGTGGGTGATACCCACGAGATGTTCCGTGGCGCCAAGAAACGCGATGATTTCGGTGGCGGCCGGCAGGAGCGAAACAGCACGCATCAGGGTGTGGCTTTCCGCGAGTAGTACGGCTCGAGCAACGCTGCACCACGCGAACCCAACGCGCCGTCGGCGTACAACTTCACGCTGCGCACCCACAAGCGGCCGTCATACAGCGCCGACCGCGGTCCGATGGCGAAATAGTGCACGAGTGCCGCCGAGTCGTCGGAGATCATCGCGTCCAAGCGCAGCTCCAGCTCGCCGACCTTCGCGAGCGATTCATACAGGTCAATCTGAGCACGGCTGGCGCCGGCATCATGCAGGCCCGTGAGTCCCCAGCGATGGAGTTCACTCACCGCATCTTTGACTGCGCTTCGAACTTCCTCGGGACGCGGTGCGGGGATTGTGCGCCCGGCCAGATTCTGCGCGTTGTCGATCAACACACCGGTTGGATTGTTGTTGGCATCGCGAACGATGCGCCCACCCGTTGGATCTGTGGTTGCCGTGGTAATTGATGCAGCACGCATGGCTGCGGCGTTCACCAACACGGCGTGTCCATCAACGCGCGTGAGCAAAACCGGGTTGTCCGGTAACGCGGCGGTCAGCTTGTCGTGCGTGGGGAATCGCGTATCACCCCAATCGTTCTGATCCCAGCCGCGACCTTGCAGCCACGCACCCTTGGGTAACGTCTTCGCGCGTTCCACTACGCGCGCAATCACCTGATCATAACTTTTGGTGCCGGTCAGGTCGACGTTGCGCAACGACTGCGCCAGTCCCCCCAGATGCGCGTGCGCGTCCACCATTCCGGGGATGATCGTGCGTCCGCCCGCGTCCATCATTCTCGTCGCGGGGCCTTTGAGGGTTTGCGCTTCGCGGGAAGAACCAACGAACACGATGCGCCCAGCACGCACGGCGAACGCCTCGGCCATTGGATGCGCGTCGTCGGCAGTGTAAACGCGTGCGTTCGTGACAACGAGATCGGCCGGCGGATTGTTCGCGCGTGGTGCGTTTTGCGCGAACGCGGATTGACCGAATACCAACGACATCGCGATCACAGCGGCCCTCGATCGTGTCACTCGACGCGTTGTATCGCCGACCGCGCGAACTGACTGCGGGCAGACTGTCGGAACTGTAGCGAAAGGGCGCATAATGGCAGGGACTGAAGAGAAGCGGCAAGTCTGCCACCGCAACCGGCGAAACGCAAACGTAAAACGTGCACCCCAACAACCAAACGCCCGTGCCAGGCGTTGGCACGAGCGTTTGGTCGTAAGGGCCGAGACGCCGTGAATTATGATCCCGGCGGCAGCATCACGGCATCGATGATGTGAATGACGCCGTTGGATGCGAGGATATCGGCTTTGGTTACGTTCGCGTTGTTCACCATGATGCCGGTTCCCATCATCATGATTTTGGCATCGCTGCCCTCGGCCGTTTTCTTGCTCTTGCCGTTGAGTTTTGCAATGTCGGCCGCCATCACGCTGCCCGTGACCACGTGGTACAACAGCATTTCCTTGAGCGCGGTTTTGTCTTTCATGAGCGCAGCCAGACGACCGGGCGGCAGTTTGGCAAACGCGTCGTCCGTTGGTATAAAAACCGTGAACGGCCCCGCGCCTTTGAGCGTGTTGGTGAGGCCAGCTTCTTCCACGGCTTTGTCAAACGTCTTGAAGTTGCCAGTAGCCTTGGCGGTTTCGAGAATATCCACGGCTTGTGCCCAGACAGATCCGGGCAACGCCATGGCTATTGCAACGGCACTCGCGATCGGCAGCAACTGCTTGCGCATCTCATCCTCCCTGAAGTGGAACAGCTGGATCAGACAGATCCGCATCCGTAATACACCAGTGGTTCCGCTAGGAGCCCATCACCAACCACTGCAGAATATTCAGCCCGAAATAGGCAACCAACGGTGAGAGATCGATGGGTCCAAACGTTGGCAGCACACGCCGTAACGGCGCGAGCAACCATTCCGTCATCTTGAACGACCAACCCCACCATTTGGAATACGGGCTCCCTCCTACCCAGGAGGCGATCACCCGCGCCATCAGCGCCACCTTCAGCAACATCAAGGCCCAGTTCAACACCAGCTGCGCAATTCTGGTTGGGCCGGCGTAGCTGCTCGCCACCAACATCATCAACTGCTGTCGCAGGAATTCCAGCAGCGCCAGGACAATCAGTCCACCAATGGCAATTGCGCCAACCGTCCACCACGGTGCCTGCGCTGGTTGGCCGCCAAGTCTTGTAACTCTCCGCTCGGTTGGCAGAAAGAGCGGGTCGATGCCGCGCCTCGTGAGACGCGCCAACGCACTGAACGGACTAACGCGTCGCGTGCGCACAGCCCACGACGCTGTCGCCGCAACTGCAGTCACTGCCGCGGCGCCAAAAATGACGGGCCTCAAGACTGCGATCGTGTCGGAGAGTACCTGGATGGCTGGCGCGAGGACGTTCATTGCGGTGGAATGTAGTGATAGAAACGCGTGGCGAGAAATACACCGACAGCCATACTCGCCACGGAGAGCATCCACTCTTGCGGCAACGTTGCCGCAATGCCCATCGCGCGCGGAACCAGCCACATCGTCAACAGCAACGCCACGAGGCCCGCTGCCACGAATTGCCAGCGTTGCAGGTTGCCGACACGTCGATCGATAGCGTCAGCTGGTGC
>Ga0335397_10010016_pt1 | contig 11762 bp, 9 predicted proteins | sample MAT04_FD_205740 | JGI IMG/M metagenome (GOLD analysis project Ga0335397, IMG submission 205740) | Freshwater microbial communities from Lake Fryxell liftoff mats and glacier meltwater in Antarctica - MAT-04 (spades assembly) (version 2) ...
TGACAAGAGCCCGGCCATCAGGCGTATCCATCAGCTCTGCTGGCCTTTGTCCGCCCAGCGCCGGCAGGGGCCTGTCGATCCACCGACCGACCCACTTCGCAGCATCGAACCCTTCTGGGTTGCCGGACTGTTCGACCATGGCCTGGACCTGCGCGACCAAACTGGCGATCCCCGACGCGCGGGCCTCTTCAATGTACTCACCATGCTGCGTAAGCAGAGGCTTTTTGCGTCGTGTCATTGCCATTGCTGCGTATCGAACTGCCGCAAGCTTAGAACGCTTCCGGCCTTGGCGGTCGATTGCACCAGCCGTGCACAAGCCGCGTCGATATTCGTGATGCCAAGGCGCAGTAATTCCTGCCGCATGGTCTCGGCGTCCATGTCCCGCAAGAGGTAGAACTCAACCCAATCACGCGGCGACCGCGTCCAGCTGGACTTGCTCAGCTCAAAACGCTGTGGGAAGTGCCGATCGGTAGCCTCCACGGCCATTCTGGTCTGCTCGCTCAGGCCGAGGGATCGACTTGTACGCCAAAGGACTTCCTGCGCCGCCTCAATGGCTACCAGCTGTCGCGCAAGGTCGTCATCGTCCTGCTCCAAGAAGCAGGTTGCCACTGCGCGATCGTCCGGAAATGCAGCCAGCACGGCCGCCGACTCCGCCTTGACCTCAGCGGGCGCTCCAGGGTCGCTGCAAATGCCCTCGAAGGTCGCTCTTGCACAGCGCAGGGCGCGTCGGCGTTCAGCTGGTGTAGTCATGGCGTCTCCGAGGACTTCCGATCAGTGTACCGACTGTGGCAGGAACAGCGACCGTCGCCGGTATACCTTTTAATGGTTCGCTGGGTATACCTTTCGTCGAAGCGTCAGGCGCGGGATACTTTGCCGACGCTTCGAGCTCCCCCAGTCGGGCGACGTAGTCCTCAAGTTGATCATCATCGACGTCGGTGTACCGCCCGGCCTCAATGTCCGACCAACCTTCGTCGGCAGCTTGCTTCAAGGCCTGCAGCTTGGCTTCTTCGATGGGCCCGGCTTGCCTGTTGAGCCGCTTTGTCATGGCCACTGCTGCGCCGCGTGCAGCACCCGCAGCACTTCGACGACATCGCCGGTGATTCTGTAGATCATCACGTAGTTGGGTCGCACCACGATTTCGCGTGTGCCCTTGACCCTGCCAGCCTTGTACAGCTTCGGCCTCATCCGGGCGCTCTCCGCCTTGGCCTCGAACTCGAGGTCCAGGTCGAAAGCCACAACCGGGTTGTCCTGCGCGATGTAGACCATGATGTCGTCACGATCCGCGAGCGCCATCGGCCGCCAGGTCAGACGGTTCAATGAGCGGCCTTTTTCAGGCCTTTGTCGGCGGCGCCTGTGCGCTTGGCCAAGGCAGCGCGCTTGGCGGCGAACTCCTTCTTGGCCGCTGCGTCGTCAACGCTCGGCCGCGGGTCGTCGATCGAGGCTTGGACCTGCTCGCGGAACCATGTGTCGTGGGCAGCAGCTTGGTGCGCGCGCTTCATGCGCTCCGACGCCGTGGTACTGCGTTTGTCGTCCTGCTTGCCCGCCGCCGCACCGGGCGCGAACTCGGCCGTGTTGACGCGGTACTCGACGATGCCGAGTTCCTTCAGGTAGCCGGCCAGCGTCTCGAACTGGCGCCAGGTCCGCGGTGCGCCGCGCGTGGCGGCCAGCGTCTGGCTGGCACGGCCGTAGCTGATGACCACGCCCCAGCCGCCGGCTCCCCCGATCACTTCGGCGCCGACGTGCGCGCCGGCGTCGACCAGGCGGCGCAGGGTGCTGTGGTCGATGGTCTTCTCGGGGGTTTGCATGTGGGCCAGCCTCGCGAAACATGGTCTAAGAAGACGGTTCATCACTTTCTAGGAAAGTGCGTCCCGGCATCTTAGCCGAAGTGTCTGGCTTTTGACGTAACGTCGGTCGGCCGCTCGTCACCCTGTGCGGCCCTGGGTGAGATCGATGGCCACCGGTCTCAGTGGGTCGGCTTTTCGGTCGACGCAAACAGCGCTCGGGGTTGAATCGATCCGGCCGGGCGGGCGTAGCGCGCCTTGGGCTGGATTACATCAGCCGGTCCCATCAGGACACGGCGACAGCACGTGCACAGCGTGAATACCGCTCAGTCCGGTCCATCGAGCAACCTGCCCGGGAGCGTTGCTCTCCCAGCTGCCCGCGACTGAAAAGTGGCTTGCGTGCGAACACTGGCTCGCGGGCAGTGCGTTCGACGCTTCGCACATTTCCAGGGGCCGAATAGCGGCTTAGCCGCCGACATCGTTAGCGCAATCTTGAAGTCGCTCAAACAGCTTCAAACGCGCATTGATGACCGGACCTCCTATTCCACCGCTGCAACCGGCTGCAGTTGGGTGCTGCCTTTCGGAGCCAGGCGGGCGCCTCCGAACCAGGACTGCTCGGGACACCGTTCTGAATTCCTGCGGCTGGCTGTTTTGCGCTCTGCGATCCCGTACCACCCTTTGGCGGGGTCCTCGAGGTCCACCGGCGTTGCGCTGGCTTGACCAAGCCCAAGCCCAAGCCCACTCGCCCCGGTTGAAGCGAGGCGCGTCTGGAACCACTCGACAGCAATCCATTGAAGGAAATCCATGAACCTGAAATCCATGTTTGTGACCGTTACGGCTGCGGCGTGCCTCGGCGGCTGTGCCTCCATGACACCCACCCACGAAACCGTCCAGGGGTACGCCGTGTTTGACATCACAGCGGCGCAGGGCGTCAGCGCGTCCCAGCTGTCTGACGCGGTGAAGTCCGCCCTGCAGCTCAATATGAGCAAGGTACAGGTCGTCAACGGCATCCCTCCGTCGCCGTTGCCCGAGAAGGCGCCGCGGTTCCAGCTGGTTTCGCCGTTCAAGGGCTCTGGTCTCGGCGCCCTGGCCGCCGCCTCGGGTCAATCGCTTCATGTGCCGTCCTGTGAAGGCGCGGTGCTGACGGCCAACGGTGTGGACAGCTCGATGAGCGGCTACGGGGAACGCACCACCTTTTTTCTGTGTGTGATGCCCTACCAAGGCGGCTACGCGTTGAATGTCTACACGACGTTCTCGAAAGTCTCCGGCGGATTCAGCGCTGCGGCGCTGGGCACGGCCATGGCCAGAAGCGTGGTCGGCGACTCCAGCCAGTTCATCCCGCGCACCATCGGTCAGATCGTCGATGCGGTCCGTGCCACAGGCTCATCGGTATCGCTGAAGGAAGCCTACCCCTGAGGCAGCACGCCGCTGTCGCGCCAGGCAGGTCTTGAGCCTGCCAAGCGCGGCGGTGGCGCTTTGATTGCAGCACCGTCGCCAAGGCAGGTGCACCAACTCGTCCAAGCTGGAAGTCGCCAATGTCCATACACACCAACACCTCTTTCGATCAGACCGGCGGTTCGGCGCGTCGGCGCTTGCCGGCATCGCACCGGTCGCTCAAGGGAGTCCTTTTCGGTACGATTTTTACCCCGACCGGCCTTCTTGCAAGCGACTTCAGGGCGAGTGCGCCTTCGAACGCCGAGCCTTTCCTGGGTTATCCGCTCCCGCCAGATCCGCATCGGCAGCAGACGATCCTGCACCGACTTCGTGATGATGTGCTCGACGGCCGGGCGTCCGACCTGGAGTCGATCGTCGTGGCGGCCTGGCTGGCGCGGCGGGTCTGTCTGCGGGTCCAACATCCAGTGCGCGCCGATCTGGCGGCCGCTGCCTTGCGTGTCGCCGCGGAACTGTCACGGGCAGTACGCAAGGCAAGACCAGGCCATGCGCCGTGCCGGCGAACGCATATGCAACTTGATCGACTTGGGTGGGCGGGCCTGGGTCCGGCGTTCACCGACCAGGTCTTTGATGCGCAGGCCGACGCTATAGAAAGCTGGGGGCCGTACTGCTTGAATGCCAGCGCCGTTGCCGCAGTGACGACTTGCCTCGAACAAGCCTGCTTGTGTCGGACCTACCCACTCGATCTGGCGGACATATTTAGCCGCGCTGGGCCAGACCTTCGAAAGGTATTGGCGATGTCTTTGCTAGCGTTCACCCAGCCTGCTCCAAACAGGGATATTCCAGGGGTGGGGCAGCAAGCTTTGTTTCGGGTCGCGCACAGGTGGTCCTGCGGGCAGACGGAGGTGACGGCTCGTTTGGACGCGCCGGTGTCAGTCGTCATCCATGTCGCGCACGGGATCGCTCCTCTGGTGCTTTCGGCGTCCGGGTTCTGGACGATGTGCGCCACCCTGTTGTGCGGGGATGCTGACGAAGCCGCCCGAGGTCCACATGTGCGTTTATCACGCGTGGACGGAACAGCGCTTTATCAGTTGCAGGGGCTGGGGGTGAACTGGCACCTGTTGCCTGAGTTCCTGCATCAGCTTCAACGCACGGTGGGACAAGTCCTGTCTGATGAACGCTGCCAGGCGCAGCTCAGGCGGATTGAACTAACGCGCGGGTGCGTGTGAGCGCAGATCGAACCGCTTGGCCTGGAGGTCCTGTGCCAGCCTGAGTGCGTAGATCGACGACATAGCGGCTCAAATCTTCATGCGAACTCGGTTCACCAAGAACGGATTCGGGTGTCTTCTTGATCTTGTGTGCGAGGATTGATAGGTAGAAAAAGAGGACACACAGGGAGGGCAGCCAATGTCGTGGTTGCAGTGGCTTGACTACTCGTCAGCACAACGTGACGCAGCGCTGGATCTTTTGGCCGCGCAGAAGGACAAGGGCACGCTCGACGAACTTGGCATCGGCAGTGTCCGCGACGCCATTGCGGACCACCTGTTTCCGCCGCTCAACACGATCCAGACCAGAGCGAAGTACTTTCTGTTCATCCCGTGGATATACCGAAGGGTCGAGCAAAGCGCTGTCGCCGACGAGCGACTGGCGCAGGCCTGCGCCACCGGTGAAAGGCAGTTGATCCAGGCCTTGCTGGCCTCCGACGCCGAAGACAAGGCAGGCCTGATCGGCCGCGAAGCGCAGGATAAGTTGCAGCGATTGCCCTCAGGCATCTACTGGGCAGGGCTGCGGCGCCTAGGCATTTTCCGCGGCGAGAGTTCCATGGCGGAATATCTAAGCGAAGTAATCGAGATCCGTGGCCGTGCCAAGCATCGCCAGCAAGGCGCCGAGGACGCGCCCACAGAATCAGTTGTCGCGCCGTCGCAGAGCTGGGATGTAGGGTTGCCAGTCGCTGAAGCGGCTCTCCTGAAGACGTGTGACTTCCGCCTCAGCCGCGAGCAGGCCACCTACCTGCGAGAAAAGACGTTGGCCATGCCGACCGCATCAGGCAAGGAGTGCCTGCTCCAGTGGCTGCTGGAAGGTAGTGGCAGCGCAGACCTGGAGGCCGTCAACTTTCCGTGGGACGTGGCACCGCATCAAGCTTGCTCTGCGCTTCCCGCACACCTCCAGCAAGAACTGGTGCACGCTCGCAACTTTGCGCTGTGCATCAACGGCATGACGACCCTGTACTACTACTTCCTCGCCGACGCGCTGCGCCTGACCGATCTCGACGCGCGCAAGGCGGTGATGGCGAGGTGGTGTGGCGACTTGCATGCGCTCGCGCCAGCCCTGCGCGCATGGCACGACAACATCGAAGCCTTCTGGTCGTGGGTTCATCTTGTCAACCCTCGCCTGCAACGAGAGAAGCCGTTCGTCGAGGCTTGGCTTGCGCAACTCCGCGCCCATGACTTCGCCCCGAAGGGCATCGAGGTCATCGTCACCACGGAAAACCAACGCATGCTCCAGCACCGTGAGTACGCCTTGAAGGGGCAACTCGCGCGGATGTCGTACCCGGGTCCCAGGTCGCGCTGGTCGAAGAGCCTCGAAGGCGTATTGCTAGCCTATCGGTGGCCGACCGGCCGCCAGTTCGTGCTCGACATCCAGGCAGGCCTGGTCAAGGGGACCTAGGACGTGTTGGAGCCGAATGATCGACGTCTGCTAAGCGATGTACTGCGGGCACCCGCTGGCCATCAACTCGATCAAGCCATCGCTTGCACCTACTCGCTGGATCTCGTCGCGCTTGCCGGTGCGCCCTTGGCCATGCTCGAACTTGAGCCCGAGGCCGGGGAGCCAACTGCGGGCGGTTCTGCCTTGGCCGCGATGGAGTGCGTCAGACGCCTGATCGGTCGTTTCACGGTGTTCTGCCAGGCCGGTGCCGTCGCTGTGCCTCGGGAGTTCCGAGATGTTTTCTTGTGGCTTGAAGGGTGCGTGGTCGAGGTGTCGCCCCGCGCAGAACGCGCCGTCTTCCACCCCAAACTGTGGTTTGTGCGATTCACCGACGGTCAGGGCGGCGTGCGCCATCGCGTGGTGGTCCTCAGCCGTAACCTCACCTACGACCAATCCTGGGATGTCGTCGCCGCGCTGGACGGCGAGCTTACCGACCGCAGGAATGGCATCAGCCAGAACCAGCCCTTGGCCGAATTCTTAAGGGCGCTTGAGGGCGACGTCCGGCACGCACATCCGCTGCAAGCGAGCCATCAGCAGCGAGTGAGGCAGTTCGCGGAAGAGATCCGCCTCGTACGCTTCGAACCGACGGACGATTTTGAGGACTGGGCCTTTTGGCCACTGGGGGTGGCCGGTCGGAACTACAAGGCGGCGACGCTGTTCTCGGACAGCCGGGGCCCCTTCGGGAAAATCATCGAGAGCGCCCGCAAGCACAGCGGCCGAAAACTCCTGGTCGTCGCTCCCTTTGTCACCAAGGGCTTCGTTGATGCGCTGGACGCAGGGGCGGTTCCTGCCAGCCTGGTGTCGAAAGAGGAGACCCTCGACGCGCTCGGGGAGTCGCTGCCCGCCACGTGGATGGACCAGCACAAGCCGCGCGTCTGGAGTTTCCCGGGTCTCGAGGACCGCGCGGCATCGCCATTGAGCGGCCTGCATGCCAAGCTTTGGGTCGCCGACGATGGCAACAAAGCGCATCTCTGGCTCGGCTCGGCCAATGCGACCGAGGCTGCATTCGAGCGCAACGTCGAGTGTCTCCTGCAGGTGAGCGGCAAGAAGTCAGTGCTTGGCATCGACACCCTGCTGCCAGAGTCCGCGGCCAAAGGTGCACAAGGCATCACAGAACTGATCAGGCCGTACATCGCAGCGACGACGGACCCAACCGACGATGCGCTGCTTCAACGACAGCGCGAACTCAGCTACGGGCTGCAGGCGCTCGCCGGCGGGCAGTCACTGGCCGCCGAAGTCGCGCAACACGAGCCAGGGTGGCAACTCATCCTGCGTCTCACAGGCAATCTCAGCGAAAAATTCACGCTCTGCGCCAGGCCAGTGACTTTGTCCGAGAACGGGGCGGCCACGCTGCGCGACCAGCATGATTCGGACTGGTCCTTCGGCCCCCTGGAAACCCACCAGCTGACCGAGTTCTGGTCCATCACCTTACGGGATGCCGAACTCGAGGTCAGCGCAGTCACGCGCGTGCCCGCTGTGGGCATGCCCGACTTCAACAAGCGCAGCAGTGCGACCCTCATGCGCTATCTACGCGATGCGCGCAGCCTGAGCCTGTATCTCGAGTTCTTGTTGGCCGAGACGCCGGAACAGATGCAGCAGGCGCTGCGCGAGCACCGGCGTCGAAACGGAAATCGGACGCATCAGGCCGGCCGTTCGCCTCGCCCCCTTTTTGAAACCCTGCTGGGTGCCCTCGCCGCTTCGGACGACACCCTTGGCCAGATTAATTCCCTGCTCGCGAGCCAGCCCGAAGGCACGTCGCCCTTGCACGACGATCCGGACTTCCGTGCCCTGTGGGCGGCGGTCCTTGAAGCCCGAAGCCGGCAGGAGGCCACCCGATGACGGATTGGGCCGCGATCGAAGACGAGGTGATGAGCCGGCTTGAACCATTCCAGCGTCGCACCGTAGATTGGGCGTTCTCATGTCTCTATCCGACTGACGGCAGTCGCGGCAGCGGCCGCTTCCTTGTCGCAGACGAGGTGGGGCTGGGGAAGACGATGGTGGCCAAGGGCGTGCTGGTCAAGGCGCTTCGATATCTGTCCAGCCGCGTGAAGCGGGCCGACGTCGTGTACGTCTGTTCAAACGCCAGCATCGCGCAGCAGAACCTCGACCGGCTTCGCATCAAGGGGCTGCCCGGTGGCGACTTCCAAACGCAAGGCAGATTGACACTCCTGCCGCTCATCGAGCGCGACAAGAATGGCGCGCCCGTGCGCGAAGCTGCGTTTCGGGCAAGCGGTATCAACTTCCTCTCCCTCACGCCAGCCACGTCGCTCGACGTGAGCCGCGACGTCGGGCAAAGCATGGAGCGAGCACTGATGTGCGCCATGCTCAAGGGGAGCGTTGACGGGGTGAGCAATACGCAACTGCGCAACCTTTTCACCTCACGGGTCAGCACCGACAGTTTCGACCGCCAGTTGCAGCGCATCGATCAGAGCTTCGAGATCGACAAGAGTCTGCGGCAGAGCTTTGTGGAGCGCGTGACGCGACCCGGCGGTGGAATGGCCGGAGAAATCCAGTCGCTGGCCGAGCAGTTCAAGCGCTGCAAGAAGTTCGACTACAAGGCGCCGGAGCAGAAGGCCGCCTACGTGCTTATTGGGCGGATGCGCACCGAGCTGGCTCGGGTTTGCATCGATGCCGTGGAGCCCGACCTCGTTATCTTGGACGAGTTTCAGCGCTTCGCGGAACTGCTGCGTCCCGACAACCCGGACGGCGAGTTGGCGAGGCAGCTCCTGGAACATGAACAGGCGGGCCATCACGCCCGCGTGCTGCTGCTCTCAGCGACGCCCTATCGGATGAGTTCGTTTGGCGAGGAAGACGGCGACGCGCAGCACCATGATGAGTTCCTCAAGACCATTGGCTTCCTTCTCAACAACGACAAGGGGACACAGGATGCGCTGAAGGAGGACCTCGACAAGTTCAACGTGTTGCTGCGGCGAATGGATCTCTCGAATCTGGAACCACTGCTGAGCTGCCGGAAGCGCCTGGAAGATCGACTGCGCACCGTCATGGCCCGCACCGATCGGGTCCCCGCCACTGAAGATCGTGATGCGATGGTCGTGGTGCCACCGCTACCGGTGATGCCGAGCGTCGATGATCTTGTGGCCTATGTGAGCCTGCGACGGGTGGCTGAAGTGCTAAAGCAGCCTGACCTGCTGGAGTATTGGCGCTCGGCTGCGTATCCGCTGAGTTTCCTCAGCGGATACAAGCTGCGGGATCGCCTGAAGGAGGCGATCGACGCCGGCACGCCCGAGGTCCTCGCCGCACTCCGGCTGCCCGGGCTTTTCCTGCCGGCCTCGACCGCTGACTGTGCAGATGGTGCAGCCGCTCCTGTGGCCAATGCCAGGGCACAAGCATTGGCGCGCGAGCTCATCGGTGCTGGCATGCACGAACTGTTGTGGCTGCCGCCTGCGTTGCCGCTATACGCCCTGGGCGGGGCCTACGCCACCGTAGGCGAAGCAGGGCGTACGAAGAGGCTCCTGTTTTCCAGCTGGCGCATGGTCCCCCGCTCCGTCTCCACGGTCGTTGATCAAGCGATGTCGGAGGCCATCGCCTGCCTTTCACCAGGCAAGTCCACCAACCGACACGAGTGGGCGCGCAGCGACTTTGCGCTGGTCTATCCGTGCGCGACCTTCGCTGCAAACCTTCGCATTGAGGATCTGGCAGCCGAGGTGCATGCGCGCGGCGACGCTCCAACCTTCGACGCCATCGCCCACGTAGCGGCCGCTCGAATCGAGCCGCTGATCGCGGACCTGCAGCAGGAGTACAGCGACCCCGAAGCATCAACACCTGATGTGGACTGGTACTGGCTGGCGCCGCTGCTGATTGACTCGCAAGCAAGGTCCGACCTGCGCGGGTCGGGTGGAGTCACACTGGATTGGTCACTTGGCACGCTGGCAAAAGACGCCACCGCGCCAGACGCAGGCGCCATGCCTTGGCTTCAGGACAGCGGCGGCGATCTGCCAGCACGCGTGCGGAGCATCCTGGACCGCAGCCGCAAGCCCGGTCCCATGCCGGATGATCTGGTTCAGACCCTGGCCCGGATTGCAGTCGCTGGCCCAGGCAACTGCGCCTTGCGCTCTATAGGAACGAGCGCGACCGACAGGGATGGAGCGGTGGTCCGGCAGGCTGCCATGAGCATTGCGTCGAGTCTGCTCGCGTATATTGGAAACGAGCAAGCGCTGGCCGTTCTGGGCAAAGGCGCCGACCGGAGGGAGTTCTGGCGCCTGGCGTTAGAGCACTGCGGGCAGGGTTGCCTGCAGGCCGTGCTCGATGAGTATGTCGCGGTCCTGCAGTTCGACAGACCGTCCATTGCCACCGCAGATGATCGCGCCTTAGCACTCGCGCTGGCCATGGCGGCCAGCCTGCGACTGCGGCCAGCAGTGCTGAGGCCCGAGACGCTGGAGGACGCGGACGGCCGGCTGTCGCTGCGCGCAGTCTCGCGTACCTTGCGCCACTGCCGCCCGCTGCTGGAAGACAAGGCCGATGACGATGGCGGTATCCAGAACTCCATGCTTCAACTTCGAGGGGCTTTCAACTCGCCGTTCCTGCCCTTCGTTCTGAGCAGCACTTCGATCGGACAGGAAGGTCTGGACTTCCACTGGTACTGCCACAGGATCATTCACTGGAACCTGCCGTCTAACCCGGTGGACTTCGAGCAGCGCGATGGTCGCATCCATCGCTACCGCAACCACGCTGTGAGGCGGAACCTGGCCCAGGATTGGGGCGCTATGGCGTTTGCGCCAACCTCCAAGCATGCTGGCGGCAGTGAGCTGTGGGGCAACCTCTTCGGCGCTGCAGCGGCACAGCTGCAGTCCGAGGGTCGCCAAATGGAGGGTATGAGGCCCTCGTGGATCTACCGAAAGAGCGACTGTGTGGCGCCGGTCGCTGTGCCTGCGTGGATGAGTCAGTTTCAAGGTCAAGCGGCACACATCGTGCGCCAGGTACCGATGATTCCGCTGAGCCGCGATCCCGAGCGCTTGCAGGCGTTGACCAGAGCAGTAGGCTGCTATCGGATCGTGTTCGCCCAGCCGCGCCAGGACGATCTGCTGGCACACCTGACGCGCACGCATGACGCCACCGTCCTCGCTGAGCACCTTGATCAGCTCGCCATTGATCTTCGTCCGCCGGCATCGAGTCCGTGATTCCAAGCGACACGTCGTCGCGGCGACCGCACTCGTGGGCGATGCAGGTCGGCACCGGGACCGACAGCTCGCCAGCAAACTGAGATTGATGTACATCGGCCCCACCAAGGCAGCCTGGCCCGAGCTCCCGAGCTGCGCGGTTTCACTGAGTATTCCGGACCAAACCCGACACAGTGCGAGTTCGGTTTCCCCAGTTTCGGACGCATGGTGGACGAAAATCGCCGCAACGGTACCGGCTCCTGCGCCCTGTATGACTGACTGCGCTACACGTGCTTCGCCAATTCCTCATTGGACATCTCCAGGCGAAGTTGACCGTTGACGATGGGATCCGCCTGAAACGCCTGGAACTCGTACTTTGCATCACCGGCCAGCCCGCGCATGACGGTGGCGCGGTACTGCGCCGGAAAGTCAACAGCGGTCAACAGTAGGATCCGCTTAGCCAACGGTTTGCTGTCGTAGCGCACCTCGAACACGCCGCTGACCTTGGCCGTGCCAAGTTGAACCGCAGCCGCAAACTCCGGCGTGTGGACCTTGGACACGACCAGCTGAAGTTTTCGAGATTTGAGCCGGCCCAAGGTCTGCAGTTCGGCGTCGACAACGAGTTCGGTGCGCATGGTGAGCTTCTGCTTGATGGGCTGCACGTCGCTCCAGGAAATGTCCCCATCGGCGTCGCGAGTCACTGAGCCACGACGCACACCGGTCACCAGATTCAGCACGAGTGCTTGATCGCTCGAGTTCTGAATTC
>Ga0335397_10010019_pt1 | contig 11761 bp, 10 predicted proteins | sample MAT04_FD_205740 | JGI IMG/M metagenome (GOLD analysis project Ga0335397, IMG submission 205740) | Freshwater microbial communities from Lake Fryxell liftoff mats and glacier meltwater in Antarctica - MAT-04 (spades assembly) (version 2) ...
CACCACCGTTCCTCCCGCGCACGCCGGCGACGTCGTCGCGTTGGCGCAGACCATCACGGCCGGTGTTCGTGAGCGATTCGGCATTGAGCTGATGGCCGAGCCCACGCTCGTCGGCTTCGACGACACCATTCTCAGCGGAGGAGGCGCATGAGCGGTATGGACCCCTCGCCGATGGACGCCGAAGGTGAACGGCTCTTCGACTCCATGGTGCGCTGGCGTGCGTTGGCCACCACGACCATCCTGATGGGTTTCGGTGCAGGGTTCGCCAACCTCATCGTCACGAGCACCAGCGGTGCTGGATCTCTGGCGCGCGGACTTGCCGCCCTCGCGGTGCTGCTGATCGTTACGTCAGTCGTGTCTACCGGCATCGGCTGGCGTGCGCGCCGACGCTTTATGCAGTGGTACACAGACAACGCCCCCGACTGAGCCGGGGGCCTGACGTTCTCGCCTGACATTCTCGCCTGACGTTCTCGCCTGGGTTTCGCGTCCAGCGTGAGCGGCTACTCGGCCTCGCCCAGCAGCAGCGCGATGCGCGAGACGCCCTCGATCAGATCGTCGTCGCCCAGTGCGTAGGACAACCGCATGTATCCGGGGGTTCCGAAAGCCTCGCCAGGAACGACCGCCACCTCGACCTCATCAAGGATCAGCGCCGACAACTCCTGCGACGACGTAGGAACGGCGCCGCGGATGCGCTGGCCGAGTACGCCCTTCACCGAGGGGTAGGCGTAGAAGGCGCCGAACGGTTCGGGGCACTCGACGCCAGGGATGTCGTTCAGCATCGCCACGATGAGCTTGCGGCGACGATCGAAGGCCACCTTCATCGCATCAACGGCCGACAGATCACCTGTGACCGCGGCAAGCGCGGCCATCTGCGACACGTTGGCCACGTTGGACGTCGCGTGTGATTGCAAGTTGCCGGCCGCTTTGACCACGTCGTTGGGGCCGATCATCCATCCGACCCGCCAGCCGGTCATGGCATAGGTCTTGGCCACGCCGTTGACCACGATGCAGCGGTCGGCCAGCTCGGGAACGAGCGTCGGCATGGAGGAGAAGCGAGCCTCGCCGTAGACCAGGTGCTCGTAAATCTCGTCGGTGACGACCCAGATGCCGTGCTCCACGGCCCACCGGCCGATGGCCTCGACCTGCTCGGGCGGGTACACCGCACCGGTGGGGTTGGACGGCGACACGAACACGAGCACCTTGGTGCGCACGGTGCGGGCGGCTTCGAGTTGCTCGATGGTGGCCAGGTAGCCGGCCGTCTCGTCGGTCAATACCTCGATGGGCACGCCGCCGGCGAGCCGGATCGATTCGGGGTAGGTGGTCCAGTACGGCGCCGGCAGGAGCACCTCGTCGCCGGGATCCAGGATCGTCGCGAACGCGTTGTAGAGGGCCTGCTTGCCGCCGTTGGTGATCAGCACCTGCGAGGCGCTCACGGCGTAGCCGGAGTCGCGCAGGGTCTTGGCGGCCACGGCCTCACGCAAGATCGGCAGGCCCGCGGCAGGGGTGTAGCGGTGCATGGCCGGGTCGTGGCAGGCCTTCACCGCGGCCTCGACGATGTAGTCAGGGGTAGGGAAGTCGGGCTCGCCGGCGCCGAAGCCCACGACGGGACGCCCGGCGGCCTTCAGCGCCTTGGCCTTGGCGTCCACGGCCAGCGTGGCGGATTCGGCGATGCTGCCGATACGGCGTGAGATACGGGGGAACGGCGACTCGGTCATGGGCTCATCGTTCCATCCACCCCGGGATGCCGAACGCGGGCCTGGGCCGGTTGGACCGGTTGGACCTCGCGGAGCGGCCTCACCTACACTCGTCCCTCTGGCGGCTTGTCGCCCCTGCGTCAGCATGCCCGCGAACGTCGGTCGATCCGCCCCGTGCGGCTAAACCGGCTGGCTGGCAGGCTGGAATGTGTAGGAGTGGTGGCCACCGGAGGGGCGTAGCTCAACTGGCCGAGCGTCGGTCTCCAAAACCGAAGGTTGCAGGTTCAAGTCCTGTCGCCCCTGCGTGGAGGCGGTCTCCGGCCGCTTGTCCTATCTGTCAGACCGCACCCGCGGCCCGACACCATCGACCGGCCCGCCGGTCCAGGCAACAGGTGAGGATCGCGTGAGCCAAACGGCCAGCGCTGCGAAGGATCGCGACAGGGGCAAGGGCAGCAAGCAGGACCGCCCCAACCTGATCGCTCGCATCCGCCTGTTCTTCCGCCAGGTGGTGGCCGAGCTCCGCAAGGTGATCTGGCCGACCCGCAAGGAGCTCGTCACCTACACGATCGTGGTGCTGGTGTTCGCCTCCGTGTTCGCCGCGATCGTCGTGCTGCTCGACCTCGGCTTGGGCCGGCTCAACTTCGCCATCTTCGGCTGATTCCCCCCGCTCGACCACCCCAGAGGAAAGAAGACATCACTGTGACCGACCTGACCGGCACCGAGGCCCCCGAGTCGACCGACGACGCGTCGTCGGACCTCGGCGCGTCCGCACCGGCCGCCGATCTGGTCTTCTCGGCCTCCACTGTCGAGCCCGGCCCCGCCGCAGACGAGGCGGCTGAGGCCGCTCCCGCCGAGCCGGCGCGCAGCTTCGAGATTCCCGCCGACGAGCCGGCGGTGGCTGAGGCCAAGGGCGTCGAGGGCAAGGGTGTCGAGGCTGAGGGTGCCGAGGCTGAGGCCGCTCCCGCCGAGGCCGCCACGCTCGACTCCGATCAGGCCGACGTCGCTGGTGAGGCCGACTCCGACTCCGGGGCTGACCCCGAGGCTGACCCCGAGGCTGACCCCGAGGAGGAGGACGAGGAAGACCTGGTCGAGGCCTTCCGCCAGCAGATGATCTCGGCGCTGGGCGACTGGTACGTCGTGCACTCCTATGCCGGGTACGAGAACCGCGTGAAGACCAATCTCGAAAGCAGGATCGTGTCCCTCAACATGGAGGACTACATCTTCCAGATCGAGGTTCCGATCGAAGAGGTCAACGAGATCAAGAACGGCCAGCGCAAGCTGGTCAAGCGCAACAAGTTCCCTGGGTACGTGCTGGTTCGCATGGAGCTCACGGACGACTCCTGGGGAACCGTCCGCAACACCCCCGGCGTGACCGGCTTCGTGGGGCACGCCCACACGCCGTCCCCGCTCACCCTCGACGAGGTCGTCAAGATCTTGATGCCCGAGCCTCAGACCAAGGCGACGGCTGCTGCTGCTGCGGCCGCAGCTGAAGCCACGCTGGTCGACCTCGAGGTTGGCGAGACGGTCACGGTCATCGATGGTGCCTTCGCGACGCTGCCGGCGACCATCAGCGAGATCAACCCCGATACGCAGAAGCTCAAGGTTCTGGTGTCGATCTTCGGCCGCGAAACTCCGGTCGAGCTCGGCTTCCACCAGGTCCAGAAGATCTGACTCCCACTTCCCGAGCCCGCACCCCCACGAAGAAGGTTCAGCAATGCCCCCCAAGAAGAAGAAGGTCACTGGCCTCATCAAGCTTCAGATCCAGGCCGGCGCGGCCAACCCCGCCCCGCCCGTGGGTCCGGCGCTGGGCCAGCACGGCGTCAACATCATGGAGTTCTGCAAGGCCTACAACGCGGCGACCGAGAGCCAGCGCGGACAGATCGTGCCGGTCGAGATCACCGTCTACGAAGACCGCAGTTTCACCTTCATTACCAAGACCCCGCCGGCCGCGCGTTTGATTCTCAAGGCCGCCGGCGTCGACAAGGGTTCGGCCGAGCCGCACAAGACCAAGGTCGCCTCGATCACCAGCGAGCAGGTGCGCGAGATCGCCCAGCTCAAGCTGGCCGACCTGAACGCCAACGACCTCGACGCCGCATCGACGATCATCGCGGGCACCGCCCGTTCGATGGGGATCACCGTCAAGGACTGAACGACCAGCACCATCCCGCACCCGCGGGACGTGGGAGGGCCTGCGCGGTCCGCTGACCACGACTCATCCGCACCATGAAGGAGAGCAGAAATGCAGCGCGGAAAGAATTACAAGAAGGCCGCTGGCCTCTTCACGCCCGACGAGATCCACACCCCCCTCCAGGCCGTGCGCCTGGCGAAGCAGACGAACACCACCAAGTTCGATGCCACGGTCGAGGTCTCGATGCGCCTCGGTGTCGACCCCCGCAAGGCCGACCAGATGGTTCGTGGCACGGTCAACCTGCCCCACGGCACGGGTAAGACCGCCCGCGTCCTGGTGTTCGCCACCGGTGAGCTCGCCGAGCAGGCTCGTCAGGCCGGCGCCGACTTCGTCGGCGACGACGACCTGATCGAGAAGGTCGGAGCCGGCTGGACCGACTTTGACGCCGCTGTCGCCGCGCCCGACATGATGGGCAAGGTCGGACGCGTGGCCCGTGTCCTTGGCCCGCGCGGTCTCATGCCGAACCCGAAGACCGGCACTGTCACCCAGGACATCGCCAAGGCCGTTAATGAGATCAAGGGCGGCAAGATCGAGTTTCGCGTCGACCGCAACTCGAACCTGAACTTCCTCATCGGCAAGGTCTCCTTCGACGAAAGCGCCCTGGCCGAGAACTACGCCGCGGCGCTCGAAGAGATCCTGCGGCTGAAGCCGGCCTCCTCCAAGGGTCGCTACGTCAATCGGGTCGTCATCAGCACGACGATGGGCCCCGGCATCGAGGTCGACCCCAACCGCACGCGCAACGTCGCGGTGGACGACGCCGACAACTGATCCGCTGCTTCGCATCACCCGTGTGGATCGGCCCTTCGGGGTCGGCCACGCGGGTGACGTGCGTGAGCGGCACCATCGGTTTGCTGGCAACGTCGGTTACCGTCTAGCCAGAAGCGGCTGCTCGGCCGCTCGAGCGTCGAACCGTGTGGAGTCTGTGATGCGTGCTCGTCTCACCCTTGCCGTAGGAACCGTTGCCCTGGGCGGGCTTCTGCTGACCGGGTGCGGTGCCTCCGAGGAGGGAACGGCCGACGCCGGCGCAACCACGGTTCCATCGGCTGCGGCCCCGGTGCAGGACGCCGGTACCAGCGAGTCCACCGTGCTCGCTGATGTGGCCAAGGCGTCGAGTGCAGCCAAGACCGCGAAGGCCACGATCACCAGCAGCGGCGAAGGTCAGGACGTCGTGGGTGAAGGCGTATTCGCCTTCGGCACACCAGCGTCGGCCAGTTACAGCGTTTCGGTCGAGAGCGACGGACAGAAGCAGGAGATCGGGCTGATTCTGGTCGACGGAAAGGTCTACCTGAAACTGGGCGACCTCGGCCAGCAGCAGGGTGGCAAGACCTGGGTCAAGGTGGATCCCAAGGGCACTGACCCATTGTCGAAGTCGTTCGCCACCCTGGCCGAATCGCTCACCGATGCCGGTGACGTGGCAAGCAGCATCAAGCTGCTCGAAGCCGGTGCCACGGTCAAGGATCTGGGGTCAGAGAGCGTCGACGGCGTCGCCGCGACCAAGTACCTGATCACCACCGATATCGCTGCGGCGCTCAAGACCGCGACCGGCGCGACGAAGACAGGTTTGCAGCAGTTGAAGGACTCCGGTGTCACCACGGTGACCGCCACCCTGTGGGTCGATGCCCAGAACCTGCCGGTCCAGTACCAGCAGGTCTCGAAGGCCAAGGGCGTCGAGGCGACCACGAATGTGCGCTACAGCGATTGGGGCAAGCCGGTTTCGATCACCGCACCGCCGGCCTCGCAGGTCGGCACACTGCAAGATCTCCTCGGCGGCTAGGCCGACGAGGTACCCCCGGACTGTGCGGGCCGGTACGCCTCCCGTACGCTCGAATCAGCCAATGACCGCCGGTCGCGGTGCCCGGGTCTCCCGGATGCCGCCGAAAGCCCCGTTTCGCGGGCGACCCGCGCAGGACTGATCGTGACGTGAACCGGGCCTTCGGGACCGGCTTTGACGCCCCGAGCGCTCCTGCGCCGGGGCGTTCTTCGTGGCGGGGCCAGGACCACCGGCTCCCCACGGAAGGAGGCCCATGGCCAGGGCTGACAAGTCGGCAGCGGTTGCCGAGCTGACGGAGCAGTTCCGTTCCAGCAACGCCGCCGTGCTGACCGAGTACCGCGGACTCACCGTGGCCCAGCTCAAGGAGCTGCGCCTCACTCTCGGTGCCAACGCGACCTACGCCGTGGTGAAGAACACGCTGACCAAGATCGCCGCAAAGGATGCGGGCATCGAGGGACTCAACGACCTTCTGGTCGGGCCGTCCGCGATCGCCTTCGTCTCCGGTGATCCGGTCGAGGCCGCCAAGGGCCTGCGTGACTTCGCCAAGGCGAACCCGCACCTCGTCATCAAGGGCGGTGTGTTCGAGGGCGCCCCGCTCAGTGTCGAGGACTTCAAGAAGCTCGCCGACCTTGAGTCGCGCGAGGTTCTGCTCTCCAAGTTCGCTGGCGCCATGAAGGCCTCGCTGCAGAACGCGGTGTCGCTCTTCGCCGCCCCGCTGTCGCAGGCCGTCCGCACCATCGATGCCCTGCGTGCGAAGGCCGAGGCCGATCCGTCGGTCCTGGCCGGTGGCGCCGGCACCCCGGCCCCGGTTGCAGAACCGGAGCAGGAGTCGGAGCAGGAGATCGCCCCCGCAGCGTCAGAGGCCGATTCATCGGCCGACGACTCAGCACCCGCAACGTCCGACGAGACGACCCCTGCCGAGACCGACGCTGCATCTGCGGCGCAGGCTCCGGCCGAGGCCGTCGCAGAGGAAACCCCCGAGGGCTGACGCCCGCACATCCGCATGTCGCAGACGTCGGCCTCGGCCGGCACCACCGAAAGGACCGCCCCCATGGCGAAGCTCAGCACCGACGACCTTCTTGACGCGTTCAAGGAGATGTCCCTCATCGAGCTCTCAGAGTTCGTGAAGAAGTTCGAAGAGACCTTCGAGGTCACCGCAGCCGCTCCCGTCGCGATCGCCGCAGCCCCCGCTGCCGGTGGCGCGGCCGGTGGCGACGGCGCCGCAGAGGTCCAGGACGAGTTCGACGTCGTCCTCGAGGCCGCTGGCGACAAGAAGATCCAGGTCATCAAGGAGGTGCGTTCGCTCACGAGCCTCGGTCTGAAGGAGGCCAAGGACCTCGTCGAGGGCACGCCCGCCACTGTCCTGGAGAAGGTCAAGAAGGAAGACGCGGACAAGGCCAAGGAGGCCCTCGAGGCCGCCGGCGCCACCGTCGTCCTCAAGTGATCGACGGCCTGCGGCACTGAGCCGCAGGCCCGGCACCACCTCTGGACCGGCTCTCGCCGGATCCGTCAAGGGCGGTACCCACGACCTCCGGGTCGCAGGTACCGCCCTTCGGCGTGTGGCCGGCCCCAGCGCCGCTCCAGCCGGTCGGGTCTGGTGGGGGGCGTGGCGCGTCAGGATCAGCCCGCCAGGCAACGTTCGGGTGAACTCCTCGGCGTGGCGCTTGACGGCTGCCCTATGGGCGGTCATCCTCTATCAACCTCCGCTCCTGGTGGGGCCTCCCGGCCGCCAAAGCGGGGCCGGTCGACGGCGCCCTGAGCTCTCGGGTATGCTGTCGCTTTGCGCAGCCCCCCGTTCACCCTGTGGCCATCAGTGCCGCCCAGAGTCGTGCCCGCGAGCACCTCCAGGCGCCTCCGATTGGACACAGGTCGTCCGGTGTGCGCGCGTTGAGAGACGCCAGCCCCGGGAAGGACCACCTCTTGGCCGCCTCGCGCACTGCCCGTACGTCCCCGTCCATCGTCCCCGGCCCCCGCCGGGTGAGTTTTGCGAAGATCCGAGAGCCGCTGGAGGTCCCTAACCTCCTGTCGCTCCAGGTCGACAGTTTCGATTGGCTCCTGGGTAGCCCCGTTTGGCGCGCACGCGTCGACGCGGCCCTGGGTTCTGGTGGTGCGGACATCCCCAAGAAGTCCGGCCTCGCCGAGATCTTCGAAGAGATCAGTCCGATCGAGGACTTCCAGGGCACCATGTCCCTGGCCTTCTCGAAGCCTGAGTTCTACGACCCGAAGTACACGGTCGATGAATGCAAGGAGAAGGACCTCACCTTCTCCGCGCCGCTCTTCGTCACGGCCGAGTTCACCAACAACGAGACCGGCGAGATCAAGAGCCAGACGGTTTTCATGGGCGATTTCCCGCTCATGACCGACAAGGGCACCTTCGTCATCAACGGCACCGAGCGTGTCGTCGTCTCGCAGTTGGTCCGCTCGCCGGGCACGTACTTCGAGAAGAGCATCGACAAGGCGACCGACAAGGACACCTTCATCGCGAAGATCATCCCGAGTCGCGGTGCTTGGCTTGAGTTCGAGATCGACAAGAAGGACATGGTCGGCGTCCGCGTCGACCGTAAGCGCAAGCAGCCCGTCACGGTGCTGCTGAAGGCGCTGGGCTGGACCAACGAGGAGATCCTCGAGGAGTTCGGCGAGTTCGAGTCGATGCGTCTGACCCTCGAGAAGGACCACATCGAGGCCGACGCCAAGTACTCGCAGCAGGAGAACGCCCTGCTCGACATCTACCGCAAGCTGCGACCGGGCGAACCGCCTACGGTCGAGGCTGCGCAGACGCTGATCGACAACTTCTACTTCAACGACAAGCGCTACGACCTCGCGAAGGTCGGCCGCTACAAGTTGAACAAGAAGCTCGGTGTCGATCTGCCGCCGGAGCAAAAGGTCCTCACGGTCGACGACATCGTCTCGGTCATCAAGTACATCGTTCGTCTGCACGCGGGCGTCACTGAGATGGATGCCGCTCGTGGGCCGGTGCGCGTCGAGACCGACGACATCGACCACTTCGGCAACCGTCGCCTGCGCACGGTCGGCGAGCTCATTCAGAACCAGGTCCGTACGGGTCTGGCCCGGATGGAGCGCGTCGTGCGCGAGCGCATGACCACGCAGGACGTCGAGGCCATCACGCCGCAGACGCTCATCAACATCCGCCCGGTCGTGGCCTCCATCAAGGAGTTCTTCGGCACGAGCCAGCTCTCGCAGTTCATGGACCAGACGAACCCGTTGGCCGGTCTGACGCACAAGCGTCGGCTCTCGGCTCTCGGCCCCGGTGGTCTGTCCCGCGAGCGGGCCGGCTTCGAGGTTCGCGACGTGCACCCCTCGCACTACGGACGCATGTGTCCGATCGAGACGCCTGAAGGACCGAACATTGGTCTGATCGGTTCGCTCTCGACGTTCGCTCGGGTTAATGAGTTCGGCTTCATCGAGACGCCCTACCGCAAGGTGAAGAAGGGCAAGGTCACCGACCAGGTCGACTACCTCACCGCTGACGAGGAAGACCTCCACGTCATCGCTCAGGCGAACGCACCTCTCGATGACACGAACTCGTTCTCCGAGTCGCGCGTCCTCGTTCGCCGTAAGGGTGGCGAGGTCGAGTACATCGAGCCGAACGACGTCGACTACATGGACGTGTCGCCGCGCCAGATGGTGTCGGTCGCCACGGCGATGATCCCCTTCCTCGAGCACGACGACGCCAACCGTGCCCTGATGGGCTCGAACATGCAGCGCCAGTCGGTTCCGCTCCTGCGTTCGGAGTCACCGCTGGTCGGTACCGGCATGGAGTACCGCGCCGCCAAGGATGCCGGTGATGTCGTCACCGCCACCAAGGGTGGAGTGGTGTCCGAGGTCAGCGCCGATCACATCGACGTCATGAACGACGACGGCACGCACGAGCTCTACAAGCTGGCTAAGTTCCGTCGCTCGAACCAGGGCACGAGCTACAACCAGAAGGTCATCGTCGACGAGGGCGACCGCATCGAAGCGGGCCAGGTCATCGCTGACGGCCCGTGCACCCAGAACGGCGAGATGGCGCTGGGCAAGAACCTGCTCGTCGCCTTCATGTCCTGGGAAGGTCACAACTACGAAGACGCGATCATCCTCAACCAGCGTCTGGTGCAGGACGACGTCCTCTCCTCGATTCACATCGAGGAGCACGAGGTCGACGCCCGCGACACCAAGTTGGGTCCGGAAGAGATCACGCGCGACATCCCCAACGTCTCCGAGGAGATCCTCAAGGATCTCGACGAGCGCGGCATCATCCGCGTCGGCGCCGAAGTTGTTCCTGGCGACGTGCTGGTCGGCAAGGTCACGCCCAAGGGCGAGACCGAGCTGACCCCCGAGGAGCGCCTCCTGCGCGCGATCTTCGGAGAGAAGGCCCGTGAGGTGCGCGACACCTCGCTCAAGGTTCCGCACGGTGAGTCGGGCAAGATCATCGACATCCGCGTGTTTGACCGCGACGAGGGCGACGAGCTTCCCCCCGGTGTGAATCAGCTGGTGCGCGTGTACATCGCGCAGAAGCGAAAGATCACCGTGGGCGACAAGCTCGCCGGCCGCCACGGCAACAAGGGCGTGATCTCCAAGATCCTGCCCGCCGAGGACATGCCGTTCCTCGTGGACGGCACACCGGTCGATGTCGTGCTCAACCCGCTCGGGGTTCCCGGCCGTATGAACGTCGGTCAGGTTCTCGAGACGCACCTGGGTTGGGTCGCCAAGACCGGCTGGGAGGTTGCTGGAGCCGAAGGCGATTGGCAGCAGAGCCTGGTCGACATCGGCGCTGCTCAGGGCGATCCGGGCACCAACGTGGCCACGCCCGTCTTCGACGGTGCCCGCGAGGAGGAGATCACTGGTCTGCTCGCCTCCACGGTGCCTAACCGCGATGGCGTCCGCATGATCAACCAGTCCGGCAAGGCTCAGTTGTTCGACGGTCGCAGCGGCGAGCCCTTCAAGGAGCCCGTCTCGGTGGGCTACCTCTACATCCTGAAGCTGCTCCACCTGGTCGACGACAAGATCCACGCCCGTTCGACCGGTCCTTACTCGATGATCACGCAGCAGCCGCTGGGCGGTAAGGCCCAGTTCGGTGGCCAGCGGTTCGGCGAGATGGAGGTGTGGGCGCTCGAGGCTTACGGAGCGGCCTACATGCTCCAGGAGCTGCTCACCATCAAGTCCGACGACGTCCTCGGACGCGTCAAGGTCTACGAAGCCATCGTCAAGGGCGAGAACATTCCCGAGCCCGGCATCCCTGAGTCGTTCAAGGTGCTGGTCAAGGAGATGCAGTCGCTCGCGCTCAACGTCGAGGTGCTGTCCAGCGATGGACTCTCGATCGAGATGCGCGACACCGACGACGACGTCTTCCGCGCCGCCGAGGAGCTCGGCATCGACCTTTCCCGTCGCGAGCCCAGCAGCGTCGAGGAGGTGTAGGGCCGGCGTCACGCCATCGCCCTGCACCCCCAGAACACAGAAAGAAGGAATCACGTGCTCGACGTCAACTTCTTCGACGAGCTGCGCATCGGACTGGCTACGGCCGATGACATCCGCTTGTGGTCGCACGGCGAGGTTAAGAAGCCGGAGACCATCAACTACCGCACCCTGAAGCCTGAGAAGGACGGACTCTTCTGCGAGAAGATCTTCGGTCCGACGCGGGACTGGGAGTGCTACTGCGGCAAGTACAAGCGCGTCCGCTTCAAGGGCATCATCTGCGAGCGGTGTGGTGTCGAGGTCACGCGGGCCAAGGTCCGTCGTGAGCGCATGGGCCACATCGAGCTCGCGGCCCCGGTCACGCACATCTGGTACTTCAAGGGTGTGCCGTCGCGACTGGGCTACCTGCTCGACCTCGCACCGAAGGACCTCGAGAAGGTCATCTACTTCGCCGCGTACATGATCACCAGCGTCGACGAAGACGCTCGCCATACCGACCTGCCCAACCACGAGAAGAAGCTCGGACTCGAGCGCGACAAGTTCTCCAAGAAGCGTGACGTCGACGTCGAGACCCGTCAGCAGAAGCTCGAGGCCGACCTCGCCGAGCTCGAGGCCGAGGGCGCCAAGGCCGATGTGCGTCGCAAGGTGCGCGAAGGTGCCGAGCGCGAGATGGCGCAGATCCGCCGTCGTGCCGAT
>Ga0335397_10010020_pt1 | contig 11760 bp, 12 predicted proteins | sample MAT04_FD_205740 | JGI IMG/M metagenome (GOLD analysis project Ga0335397, IMG submission 205740) | Freshwater microbial communities from Lake Fryxell liftoff mats and glacier meltwater in Antarctica - MAT-04 (spades assembly) (version 2) ...
CCCTCCTCGGCGCGTTGATCGACGCCCGGATCGACAAGGTCGCTTTCGGCATGATCTGCGACCCGGTCACATTGCATGCCTGCATCACGGCCGGACCGGCGGCGACGCTGGTGGTACAGCTCGGCGGAAAATCCGGTGGAGCCTTCCATGGGCCGCTGGCGCTGCAGGTCAAGGTGGTGTCGGTGCAGCCGGGCCGCTTCACTTTCACCGGTCCGATGAGCCGCGGCATCGCGCTCGACATCGGGACCACCGCGGTGTTGCGGGTCGGCAGCATCGACATCATCGTGGCCGGCACCCGGCATCAGGTGCTGGACCCGGGTTTCTTCACGCACGCCGGGCTGGATCCGGCGAGCTACGACGTGGTCGTCGTGAAGTCGTCCCAGCATTTCCGTGCGGCCTTCGGCCCCATGGCAAGCGCGATCGTGGTCATCGACAGCGGCGACGGCCTGACCTCGTTCGACTTACGGTCTTATCGGCACGAGAAGGTGCGACGGCCGGTGTATCCGCTGGACGAATTGCCGGATTGAACGTCGAGCGCGACCAAACCGTGCCGCGCCAGACTGGCGCGCCACGGTCACTGCTACAGTCGTTGCGAGCCGCGCCCCACCATGACGCTCGGCGGCCGATCACCGAGGAGACACATGCCCACTTTCACCACTTTGCGCATCAAGGCCGACACCGGCAACCCGTGCACTGCCCGGCTGCTGCTGCACCGCCCGCACACGCGCAACGCCAACAACGACGGAGTGGCCTGATGCTCAATGGATTGCCACCGCTACTGGTGGGAGCGATAGCCAGCGTGCTGATGGTGCTCAACGCCTTGTTCTGGGTACCGATCCTGCTGTTCTTCTCACTCGTCAAATTGTTGCTGCCGTTCGCGCCGGCGCAAAAGGCCCTGGCGCCGGTGCTGTTGTGGATTGCCGAGGCCTGGATCAGCTGCAACAGCGGCTGGATGGCGCTCACGCAGCGCACGCGTTGGGATGTGCAGGGCATCGAGGGCCTGGATGCGGACAGCTGGTACATGGTCAACAGCAACCACCAGTCCTGGGTCGACATCCTGGTGCTGCAGCACCTGCTCAACCACAAGATCCCGCTGCTCAAGTTCTTCCTGAAGCAGCAGCTGATCTGGGTACCGGTGATGGGCCTGGCCTGGTGGGCGCTGGACTTTCCGTTCATGCGCCGGCACAGCGAGCAATACCTGAAGAAACACCCGCAGATGCGGGGCAAGGACCAGGAAACCACGCGCCGGGCCTGCGCCAAGTTCGCGTTGGTGCCCACCAGCGTGATGAATTTCCTCGAAGGCACCCGGTTCACGCCAGCCAAGCATGCGCACCAGCAGTCGCCCTACCAACATCTGCTCAAACCCAAGGCCGGCGGCATGGCACTGGCCCTCAATGCGATGGGGGACAAATTTCGCGCTGTCCTGGACATCACGATCGTCTACCCAGATGGCACGCCCACGTTCTGGCAGTTCCTGCAGGGCCGCGTGCGCCGGGTGGTTGTGCGCGCACGGGTGTTGCCGATCCCGGCGTACCTGATCAACGCCGACTACAGCGGTGACGCCGAGGTACGGCTGCAGTATCAGGCGTGGGTGCAGCAGTTGTGGCGCGACAAGGACGCGTTGATCGGGGACATCCTGGGCCGGTAGATTCGCAGGCCGGCCCAGCCACCGGGCTCGCACCGAACGCGCACCGGACGCGCGCCGCCATGCTCAAGACGCCGCTGCCTCGCCCCACAATTGCTTGAGCCGCGCGTCGCGGCCACAACCCGTGCGGTAATAGTTGTAGCGCACCGGATTCTTGCGGTAGTAGTCCTGGTGGTACTCCTCCGCCGGATAGAACGTGTCGGCCTTCACCACCTCGGTCACCACCGGCGCCTGGAACGGCTTGGACTTTTCGAGTGCCGCCCGCGACGCCTGCGCAATACGCAATTGCTCAGCGTCCTGCGCGAAGATCGCGGTACGGTAAGGCGAGCCGACATCGCAGAACTGGCTGTCCTTGGTCGTTGGGTCGATGGTGCGCCAGAAGTGTTCGACCAGTTGCGCGTAACCCACCTTGGCCGGATCGAACACGATCTCCACCACCTCGGCATGGCCGGTCAGTTTGGAAGTGACCTCCTGGTAACTCGGATTGGCGGTCTTGCCACCGGTGTAACCCGAGGTGGTGGACAACACGCCGGGCACCTTGTCGAAGTCGGCCTCGACGCACCAGAAACAGCCACCGGCAAACACGGCCTTCTCCGTCGGCCCCGTGTGCACCGAAGCCGGGCTTGCGGTTTCGGCTACCACCGGTTGTGCGGGTTGCGACGGGACACAGGCCGTCAAGGCGCCAGCCAGCCCCAGCAGGCACACCCCGAGGAATCTGCGGCCCCAGCGGGCAGCAACAGGTAGTGTGGACAGGGACAATCGGTTCGGGGCTCGCATGCTGATCTCCTGCTCGGGCGCTCGCCCCACGCTCGGGAAGCAAGCCGGACGGGGTAACGATGGTTGGTCGATGGTTGGTCTTTGAACCCGACCCATTCTTACCCTGCGCATCCGCAAGCGCGCTTGCCACGCAACTTAACCTACAAACGGTGGTTGAATGCGCCCGGGCGTGCCCCGACGGGCGTGCCGGGCCAGGCGAGGGGACGCGGGGCAAAGGACCAGTCGTGCCCCGTGCCGACGCAAGCGGACACGAGCGGAGCCGAGCCATAAGCCCAAGCCGCACCTGTGTCAAGCGGCGCAGGCACCGCATTGGGTGCAACAAGCGCTTCGCTACGGCATACCATATGAACCACACCCGGGCGCGGGCCTGCCGCCTGCACCGGAACCAGCGAGGGGCAAACATGCAGGCAGACGTGTTGATTCACGGCGCGCAGATGTTCGATGGCACAGGGGCGCCGCCGCGCCAGGCCGATGTCGCTATCTGCGCCGGGCTGATCACCCATGTCGGTGACGGCAGCACCGTGCATGCCGACCAGCAGATCGATGCCCGGGGCCAGGTCGTGGCGCCCGGCTTCATTGACATCCATACCCATTCGGACATCAGCCTGCTGCTCGACGGCCGCGGCCAAAGCAAGGTCAGCCAGGGCGTCACGACCGAGGTCACCGGCAACTGCGGCTTTTCGCCGTTTCCGATCAACCCGGCCCATATGCAACTGCACCTGGACCTGCTGGCCGGTATCGGCGACGACGCGCTGGCGCTGACCTGGACCGACGTCGAGGGCTACCGGCAGGAAGCCGAGCGCCGCGGCATCGCGGTCAACATCGCGCCGCTGGTCGGTCATGGTGCCTTGCGCATCGCCGCCATGGGCGTGGACAGCGCAGTGGCCAGCGCCGAACAACTGGCGACGATGCAGTCGCTGCTGGGCAGGATGCTGGACCAGGGCGCGTTCGGCCTGACCACCGGCCTGACCTATGTGCCTTCGCGTTACGCCCCGACGCAGGAGCTTGTTTCCCTGTGCGAAACACTTGCGCAGCGCCAGCGGCTGTACGCGTCGCACGCGCGCGACAAGGACCTGCACGGCGACGACCATCGTTACGGCCCTCTGGCAGAGGCGCTGGAGCTGGGGCGCAGCACCGGCGCGCGGGTGCAGTATTCGCATGCGGCCATCAACACGCCTTCCGAATGGGGCAGCGCCGGCTTGTGGACCGAGCGCTTCGACACCGCCGTGCAACAGGGTGTGGACGCCGCATTCGACGTCTACCCCTACGACGCGTCGAGTTCAGCCTTGACGCAGTACCTGCCGGCCTGGGTCCAGCAGGGCGGCGTTGCAGCGATGCGCGAACGCCTGTCCGACGAGGCCGTCATGGCGCGGGCGGAAGCCGACCTGGCGCAAGGCTGGTCGGCCAACCGCATACCCTGGCTCTGGGACCGGGTGGTGCTGGCCCGCACCGACGGTGTGCTCGGGGCCAGGGAAGGCCAGAGTATCGAGGCCGCAGCGGCTCAGGCGGGCATGACGCCCGTGCGATTGACGCTCGCGCTGTGCCGCGAAGGCGGCAACCGCATCATGGTCGTGCTGTTCTACCGGACCGAGGAGGACATGCGCACCTTTCTGACCTGCCGCCATTCGGTGATGGGCTCGGATGGCTCGGCGATCTGCTTCGACCAGGGTAGCCGGCAACCGCATCCGCGCAACTTCGGGGCCACGGCCCGGGTGCTCGGGCGCTTTGTGCGGGAGTTGAAAGATCTGGACATGGCGACGGCGATCGCCAAGATGAGCGGCCGGGTGGCCGAACGCCTGCGCATGCACGACCGCGGCACGCTGGCACCCGGCAAGGCGGCCGACATCGTGGTGTTCGACCCGAACGAGGTACGCGACCGCGCCACATACCTGGCGCCGTGCCAGCAATCCAGCGGCATATCACATGTCTTCGTCAATGGCATGGCGGTACTGACCGATGGCAGGCAGACGGCGGCCAGGCCTGGGCGAGTACTGCGCGCGACATCAAACACCCGAGCGAGCGGACCATGACACCCAACTCCTTGCCAGACTGGTTGTCCTTGCGCCAGCAGGTCGCCATCGTCACCGGCGGCGGTACCCACCTGGGCCTGGCGATGGGGACTGCGCTGGCCGAACTCGGCGCCACCGTCTACCTGCTCGGACGGCGCCAGGAGGTGGTGCAGGCCGCCGCCGCCGGGCTCGCGGCAGACGGCCTGTTGGCGTGCGCGGTTGCAGCGGATGCCGCAGATGAAACTGCGATGGAGCAGGTGGTGCAAAACATTGTGCGCGACCATGGGCGGCTCGACATCATGGTCTGCAACGCCGGCGGAGCACATGGCGCGGACATGGCGCCCCATATTTCCGTGGCCGATCTGGAGGCGACCCTGCGCCTGAACGTCACCACCGCGCTGGTCAGCGCGCAAAGCGCAGCCCGTGCCATGATGACCCGACGCAGCGGCGCCATCATCACGATCGGCTCACTGCACGCGGCACTGGGCAGCGACCCGCGCCTGTATGCGCCCGGCTACAAACGCTCGACACAGTCCTACCACGCCGCCAAGGGTGCGATCCTGAACCTGACGCGAGCGCTGGCTTGCGAGCTGGCGGAACACGCCATCACGGTGAACTGCATCAGCCCGGGCCAGATTCCCAAACCCACGCTCAATGCGTTCACGCGCGAGAACTTCCGCAACATGGTGCCGTTGGCGCGACTGGGCGAGCCACGGGACCTCAAAGGTGCAGTGGCGCTGTTCGCGTCACCGGCCGGCAAATGGATCACCGGCCAGAACCTGACCGTCGACGGCGGCTGGTCGGCCTGGTAACAGGCCGGCCTGGCGAATCAGCCGATCTGGGCCAGTTCGCCACCCGGCAACAGGCTGCGACCGCCGCGCGGCCACTCCACCCAGACGCCGAATTCAGTCTGGCCGACAACGTAACCGTCGGTGCGCTGGATCGATCCACCGCGCACATGGTTGACACGGGTACCAGCCTCGAAACGCGGCTGCTCGAACAGGGACTTGAGGAAAAGCAGAATGCTCATGATGGACATCAAAAAGAAAAAATAGGGAGGAAACCAGGGGACGAATCAGCTGTGCGCGCGCAGCCATTGGCGCTCGCGGTACTCCAGTTCGGAGGTCGATCGCGCCGAGGCCAGGTAGGTCTCGACAGCGCGTTGCTCCTGTTGGTCGGAGTGGCGCGAATACGCCTGAGTCATGGCACGCATGGCGGACCAGATAAAAAACAGATGGTTCATGATGAGGTTGTCGCCACTGTGTGTCGGGCAACCAAGGTACCTAGGGAAAACCCTGATTATCCATGCGCGAATGCTGCAGCGCACAAATACCTCTGAAAATGAATGGCTTTGGTGCGCCTGTGTTGCCCAGATCCCACACCTGGTGCGACGGGTCGATGAGTTGACCTACGACGCACGCCATTGGTGCACCGAGAAAGCGAGAGAGCAAGAGAGCGAGTTCAGTCCGGGCCGGACGCAAGCCGCCGCAACTGCTCGCGCACCGGTTCGCTGGTCACCGGGCGAACCAGTCGGCCCACCTCCTGCCCGTCGCGCAGGAACACGAGGGTCGGCCACAATGTGACGGCATAGGAGCGACCCAGCACGCGCCCCGAACCGTCCTCGACCTTGATATGGCGCACCTCGGGATGGTCAGCCAGGGCTTCGCTCACCGGGCTCTGTGCCGCCTGGCAGTGGCCGCACCAGTTGGTACCGAATTGCAGCAGCGACAGACCGCGCAGGCAGTCGATCTCGGCACGCGCCGGCTGTTGCGCAGAGTAAGGCTGATTCATCCGACCATTATCGGCTCGGGTCCTCAACCGCAGGGGTCGGCCAGTTGCCAGGAAAAAAGCGCAATGACCGCACCAGGGTTTCCTTGCCAGTGCCGCGATTTGCACACAGTCACTGTCGGCGGTAGCATCAGACGAAAAGGAACAGCCCATGAAAGACAAACAGGTTCTCCGGCTGCATGTCCCCGAGCCTTCCGGACGCCCGGGGGACAAGACCGATTTCACCTATCTGCATCTGTCGCCGGCCGGCGTTGTCCGGCGCCCGCCGGTGGATGCGACCCCATCGAGCACCAGTGATCTGGCCTACAGCCTGATTCGGGTGCTGGACGATGAAGGGCAGGCGCAGGGTCCCTGGGCTACCGACATCGGTACCGAGCCATTGCGCGCCGGTCTGCGTGCCATGATCAAGACCCGCGCCTACGACGCCCGCATGCTGATTGCGCAGCGACAAAAGAAGATTTCCTTCTACATGCAATGCCTGGGCGAGGAGGCGATCGCGGTTGCGCAGGCACAGGCGCTGCGCGAGGGCGACATGCATTTCCCCAGCTACCGCCAGCAGGGTCTGCTGCTCGCGCGCGACGACGTCGACCTGGTTGAAATGATCTGCCAGCTGATGTCGAACGAGAAAGACCCGATCAAGGGGCGCCAGTTACCGGTGATGTATTCGTACAAGCGCGCCGGCTTCTTCAGCATCTCGGGCAACCTGGCGACCCAGTTCATCCAGGCCGTGGGCTGGGCCATGGCGTCGGCGATCAAGGGCGACAGCAGGATCGCATCGGCCTGGATCGGCGATGGAGCGACGGCCGAGTCCGACTTCCACACCGCGCTGACGTTCGCCCATGTCTACCGGGCGCCGGTCATCATGAACGTGGTCAACAACCAGTGGGCCATCTCCACCTTCCAGTCCATCGCCGGCGGCGAGGCCACGACCTTTGCCGCACGCGGTGTCGGCTGCGGCATCGCATCGCTGCGGGTGGACGGCAACGACTTCCTGGCGGTGTATGCCGCATCGTGCTGGGCCGCCGAACGCGCGCGCAACAACCAGGGCCCGACGCTGATCGAATGGGTCACCTACCGTGGCGGCGCACATTCCACGTCCGATGATCCGTCGCGTTACCGACCCGCCGACGACTGGGCACAGTATCCGCTCGGAGACCCGATCACCCGACTGGCGCAGCACCTGGAACGGCTCGGCGCCTGGTCCGCCCAGGAACAAGAGGCCACGCGCAAGGAACTGGACGCCGAAGTCGGCGCCGCGCTGAAGAAGGCGGAGTCTTACGGCACGCTGTCGGGAGGTCGCATGGCCGACGCGGCAACCATGTTCGACGACGTATTCGAGTCGGTGCCCGCGCATCTGCAGACGCAGCGCCGCCAACTGCTGGGGAACCAAAGATGAACCTGCCAACCCGCTCACTGCGTTCGCTGCCCCCGCGAGGCGTGCATCAGGCCCTTTGGAACGGCCAGGCGGTACTGATATGCAGATGACCATGATCCAGGCCCTGCGCTCGGCAATGGACGTGATGCTCGGGCGCGACGACAACGTCGTGGTCTACGGGCAGGACGTCGGTTACTTCGGCGGCGTGTTCCGCTGCACCGAGGGCCTGCAGGCCAAATACGGCAAGTCACGGGTGTTCGACGCACCGATCTCCGAGGGCGGCATCGTCGGCACCGCGATCGGCATGGCCGCTTATGGCCTGCGTCCGGTGGTGGAGGTGCAGTTCGCCGACTACTTCTATCCGGCCTGCGACCAGATCGTGTCCGAGGCGGCGCGGTTGCGTTACCGCTCGGCGGCTGACTTCACGGCGCCGCTGACAATACGCATGCCGTGTGGCGGCGGCATCTACGGTGGCCAGACACACAGCCAGAGCCCCGAGGCGCTTTTCACCCATGTCAGCGGCCTGCGCACCGTGATGCCATCCAACCCCTACGACGCCAAGGGACTGCTGATCGCCTGCATCGAGAACAACGACCCGGTGATCTTCCTCGAACCCAAGCGCCTGTACAACGGCCCGTTTGATGGTCAGCATGACAAGCCGGCCGTGCCCTGGAAGGACCATCCGCAGGCCGAGGTGCCGGAGGGCCACTACACGGTACCGCTCGACAGTGCCTCCGTATTCCGCCCCGGTTCCGCGCTGACGGTGCTGACCTACGGCACCATGGTCTACGTGTCGCAGGCGGCAGCCGCGCAGAGTGGCATCGACGCCGAAATCATCGACCTGCGCAGCATCTGGCCGCTGGACCTGGACACTGTCATCGCATCGGTGAAGAAAACCAGGCGCTGCGTCGTGGTGCACGAGGCCACGCGCACCAGCGGCTTCGGCGCCGAACTGGCCGCGCTGGTGCAGGAGCACTGCTTCTACCATCTGGAGGCGCCGATCGAGCGCGTCACCGGCTGGGACACGCCCTACCCCCATGCGCAGGAATGGGCCTACTTCCCTGGCCCGGCGCGCGTCGCAGCCGCGATGCAGCGCTCGATGGAGGCATGAAGATGGCCCATCACACCGTCAAGATGCCGGACCTGGGAGAAGGCATCACCGAAGTCGAGGTCGTGGCCTGGCATGTACAGGCCGGCGACACGGTGGCGGAAGACCAGGTGCTGGCCGACGTGATGACCGACAAGGCGACGGTGGAGATTCCCTCGCCGGTGGCAGGCACGGTGGTCCGGCTCGGTGGCGAGGTGGGCGAGGTGCTGGCGGTCGGTGCGACGCTGATCGAGATCGCCACGGTCGGTGAAGGCGCAGCCGAAACAGCGCCTGTGGCCTCAACCGCGGCGGCAACGAAACCCAGGCGCGACACCGACAACGAACCCGCGTCCGCTACCAACCCGGCCAAGCTGGCGGGCAAGGCAGTTACCACCAAGGCCATTGCGTCCCCGGCGGCAGCACCGAAAACGGCGCCCGCAAAGCCGGTCGCTCCTGCCGGCTCGGACGACGCGCCAATTGCGTCGCCCGCAGCGCCGGTTGCTCCTGCCGGCTCGGACGACGCGCCGATTGCGTCGCCCGCGGCGCCGGTTGCTTCCGCCAGCCCGGACGACAGGCCGATTGCATCGCCCGCAGTGCGCCGCCGCGCCTGGGAGCTGGGCGTCGATTTGCGCCAGGTACGCGCAAGCGGCTCCGGCGGCCGCATCATGCAGGCCGACCTCGACACGCATGTGGCGCACCATGGTGCACAAGGCCTTGCCGCAGCCGCGTCGCAGGCGCCCGCCACCGCGGCAGCTGCGACGTCACGTACCGGCGAGGACACTCTGCAGGACATCAAGGTGATCGGACTGCGCCGGCGCATCGCGCAGAAGATGCAGGAATCCAAGCGCCGGATTCCGCATTTCACGTATGTCGAGGAATGCGACGTAACCGAACTCGAATCCTTGCGCGCACAACTTAACATTCGCTTCGGCGACGGCCGGGGCAAGTTGACGCTGCTGCCCTTCCTGGTCCGCGCCATGGTGCTGGCAATCGCCGATTTTCCGCAGGTCAACGCGCTGTTCGATGACGAACGCGGCGTGATCACGCGGCACAGCGCGGTCCACCTGGGCATTGCGACCCAGACCGATGCCGGCCTGATGGTGCCGGTGCTGCGCCATGCCCAGGATGGCGACCTGTGGGCAAACGCCCGCGCGATCGGCCGACTGGCCGAATCGACCCGTTCGGGGCGTGCAACCCGCGACGAACTGACCGGCTCGACCATCACACTGACCAGCCTGGGCGCGCTGGGAGGGATCGTGTCCACGCCCATCATCAACGCGCCGGAGGTGGCCATCGTGGGGGTCAATCGCATCGTCGAGCGGCCAATGGTGGTCGCGGGAGCCTTCGCCGCGCGCAAGATGATGAACCTGTCCTCTTCGTTCGACCATCGGGTCGTGGACGGGCAGGATGCCGCGAAGTTCATCCAGGCCGTCCGCGGCCTGATCGAGTCGCCCGGGGTACTGCTGGCCACCTGATCCCGGCGGCGACCTGAAAACCGTTTCCATGCCCGACCCGATCCTCGAACCATCCGCGCGCCACGGCGTCCCGCTGGCGTTGCGCGGTGCCGTGGCGGTTGTCAGCCTGCGCCGCCCTGTCAAGCGCAACGCGCTGAGCGAGGCCCTGGTCACGCTGATGTTCTCCATCACGCTTTCAGCACCCGAAGCCAGGGAGCGGGTGCGCGCCTTCCTGGACGGCAAGGCGGCCAAGGTACAGAAGTCGTCCTGACGAGCGAACGACATGTCCGGCGCCGGCTTTCGCGCCCTCACTGCCTGCTGTCGGAGCCACCCACGATCACCAACGGCGAGATCACCGTCAAGGGGTCGGGTTCGATCGGATGCCAACCAGGCCGAGCTGCGAGGCGCAATCCGCAAAAGCCCTGTGCAGTGCGGGCGCTGCCGCGCGGCGGCTGCAAATCAGTTCGCGTGCGACGCCGTCTGCGCCAGGCCCAGCCGCGCCAGCGTATCGGAGGTCGGAATACCGTCCGGGGACCAGCCACGCAGCGCGTAATATTCCGGCAGCATTTCAGGAAGACGCGCGACCAGGCCCCTGGCCGTGCCGCTGGGTGCCGGCTCGGTCAGCAGACGCTTGGGCAAGGAGTCGTCGCTCTTGGTCAGTCCCGCCGCCAGGTTGAACTGCCGCTCCAGGTTCCAGATCCGTTCGCCGGTCTCGCGCATGCGCTGCGCTGTCCAGCCGCCGCCGACGGCAGCGTCGATCTGGCCGGCATACAACTCCTCGGTCACGCCACAGTGGCTGGTGAACGAACACAGGCCGGTGGAATCGATCGCCGCGATGAAGTCCTGCGACTCCTTGACGACCTTGGCCTTGCCGGCAATTTCGGTGGAGCCGAAATCATGGCCGTACGGATTGGCGCGCAGATGGCAGGCGCCTCGGTTGCTGGTGGCATACGCCAGGCCCATGCCCTGCATGCCGCGTCCGTCGTAGGCGGCAAATTCCTGACCCTTGACCGCCATCGACAACTCCGGACGGCCGTATTTCTCGCACAGCAGTTTCGAGCCGAGCGCAATGTCGCGCCCGAAACCCTCGCCCTTGCCGACCAGCTCGGTCAGCTGGCACATGGCTTTCGCATCGCCGAACTTCAAGGACAGGCCGCCGGTTTCCTTCTCGGTGATCACGCCGATTTCGAACAGCTCCATCGCCGCGGCGATCGAACCGCCGAGCGAGATCGGATCCATGCCGTATTCGTTGCACAGAAAACCGGCGAAGGTGGCCGCATCCATGTCGTCGACACCGACTGCGGCGCCCAGCGCATAAGCGGTTTCGTATTCCAGCCCGCCGGAGGCGCCGTGGTATTGGGGCCGGTCCTTGACGCTCCAATGGGCGGGGTCGATATGGCAGATCCGGCCGCAACCGATGGTGCAGCCGAAGCAGGCGCCATTGCGGATCAGGTTGGTGTGACCATTCTTGTTGGGCTTGTTCATGAAGCTTGCGTTCATCTTCAGCAGGCCCTCGAACTGCACCTCGCGGTTGTTGCGCGTGGGCAACGCACCAAAGGTGCCGGTCACGTCCATCATCGGGATCGTGCCGAAACGGGTCAGCGCCTTGCGGCCCTCGTTGTTGG
>Ga0335397_10010021_pt1 | contig 11759 bp, 15 predicted proteins | sample MAT04_FD_205740 | JGI IMG/M metagenome (GOLD analysis project Ga0335397, IMG submission 205740) | Freshwater microbial communities from Lake Fryxell liftoff mats and glacier meltwater in Antarctica - MAT-04 (spades assembly) (version 2) ...
GCCTATGGCAATGACGTCTCGGCCGCGCTCGACAGCGGCGCCGGATCTGCGCTGAAGTTCAATCAAACCATGCAGCAGCTGAAGAACACCACGCTCGACGTCAGCAGGGGCGCGTTCGCGGATTTCCGCAGCCAGATCCAGCAGGGCATTCCGGCGATGGAAGCGCTCGGCAATGCCGGCGTCAACGCGATCGGCCGGATCGCCGACAAGATTGCGAGTACGCAGCTCGACAATCTGGTGTCCGGCCTGTTCGGCGCATTTACCGGCGGCGGCGGCAGCAGCGGCGGATGGCTGTCGTCGCTGCTCGGCGGCAGCGGCAGCGGCAGCGCGAGTTTCGCGACCGACGGCATCGGCGGCTATGGGCCGACCTTCAAGGCGGCGGCCGGCGGCACTTTCGGTCCCGGCTGGGGCGTGGTCGGCGAGGAAGGCGCGGAGCTGATCAAGGTGCATGCCGGCGGCGTGACGGTGTTTCCGCATCACGTGTCGAAACCCTATCTGCCGGGCTTCGCCGATGGCGGCTCGCTCGACAGCCTCGGCAATATCGCACGGCTGCCGAGCGTTGCGCCGGACGTCCCGTCGAGCGCTGCCGGCGCGCAGCAGAGCCTGCATATCACCGTCGGCGTCGATGTCGACGACGGCGGCAATCTCAAAGCCTTTGTCAAGAATGTCGCGCAGACGACGGCGGCGGACGGCATCAACCGCGCCTTCAAGAGCCCGCAATTCGTCGACCACGTCGCCAGTGCGAGCAACACCGGGCGTGCGCAGTGGAAGATGCGATGACGATCAGCTTCCCCCGCATCGGCATGCTCGACGGCATCGGCTTTTCCGGCGATCCGCTGCTGCTGGTGCAACAGCAGGAGGTGAGCCGGATGGCGAGCGGCATCGCGATCGGCAAGGATCTCGGACCGGCGATCTGGCAGGCGAGCTTCGTCACCGAGCCGTTGCCGAATGCGCGCGCGCTCGAACTCGAAGCCGATCTCGGCGCGCTCGACGGTGTTATCAATCCGTTCGAGGCCTATGACCTGCGCAGGCCCGCGCCGCGCTACCACGCCGACGGTTCGGCGCTCGACGGCGTGCTGGCATCGGTCGCGTCGAACAAGGTGGTCGGGCTCACTGGTCTCGCGGCCGGACAGCTGATCGCGAAAGGCGACTATTTGTCGTTCGACTTCGCGGGCGGCCGCCGCGCGCTGCATCGCGTCTCGTCCGACACGCTCGCCGCCAACGGCGCCGGCACCGCCACGATCGAGGTGCGGCCGCATCTGTGCCAGGGTTGGACACTCGGGCTCGCGATCAACCTGCGCGCGCCGCGCGGCCTGTTCATCCTCAAGCCCGGGTCGGTTGCGCCGAAGCAGTACAACGGCACGCAATGCGTGGTGTCGTTCGCCGCGGTGCAGATCCCATGACCCGCAGCATTTCCGAGCAGGCCTACAACGCGCTGCGCAGCGGCAGCCTGGTCGCCCGCGACTTCCTCTGGTTCCAGGTGCGCCGCTACAGCGACGGCTCGCCGGTGTATGACGGGATGTGGTCCGACGTCGGCGACTACACCGCGCAGGTGATCGACCCCGATACCGGCGGCATCGCGACGCGCAGCTATGTCGGCACCTTCACGCTCGTGCGGATCTCCGACATCGCGCTGGTGTCTAACCTCACCGTGCAGACCATCACGATCGACCTCGCGCAATGCTCCGGCCGGGTCAACGACCTGCTGCGCGGCTACGACTGCAAACAGGGCATCGTGCAGGTCCATCGCGGGCTGTTCGATCCCGCCACCCGTGAGCAGGCCGGGCCGGCGCTCCCCCGGTTCTATGGACTTATCGACGACATCAAGATTCCGACGCCGAAGGCCGGCGAGGACAGCCCGGTCGAGATCATCTGCACCTCTCACACTCAGGAACTGACCCGTGCGTCGTCGGACACGCGCTCGGACGCATCGCAGCGGCGACGCGGCGCCACCGACAAATTCTATCAGGATGTCGCGAATGTCGGCGACCGCCAGCATTTCTGGGGGCGCGCGAGCGGCGCGGTCGGTAGCTCGACCCGCAGCGTCACCGCCGGCGGTGGGGGCATCGGATGAAGAGCTTGCGCCGCGCGACCATCGCCGATCTGCCGCGCGCGATCGAGCTGCTGTTCGACTCTCATGTCGGCGCTGGGTTCGATCGCGAAGACGGGCCGACCGGTTTCGCGGTGCCGTTCGTGGCATCCTATGCGGACCGGCTTTTTCGCACGCACATCGCCGCACCACGGATGCTGTGCCTGGCGCTCGACCTCGACGGCCAGGCGCAGGGCGTGCTGATGGCGGCGGCCTACGAGCATCGGTTCGGGCCGGTATGGCTCGCGTCCGAGACGGTGTGGTGGATCGACCCGGCGCATCGTGGCGGCAGCGCCGCGCCGCGGATGCTCGACGCCTATGAGTCCTGGGCCCGGCAGCTCGGCTGCAAATTCGCCGGCATGGCCGGCATGGGCGACGATCCTCAGGTCGCGAAGCTGTATCTGCGGCGCGGCTATCGCGTCGCCGAGCGGCACTTCTTGAAGGTGCTTTGAGATGACGATTTTCACCGCGTTCTTCGGCGCAGTCGCCTCCGTCATCGGGCTCACCGGGTTCTTCGCCACCGCCTTCGTCGCGGTGGGCACGCTCGCGGCCACGGTCGGCATCTCGTATCTGCTGAAACAGAAAAACGACGCCGCGACGCAATCGGCCGAGAGTCATTTTTCGGCGCAGGGGCAATTACAAGCCGCCGGCGATGTGCCGCGCAGCTTCATCGTCGGCTACAGCGTCACCGGCGGCTCGCTCGTCTATGCAAATGAATGGGGCTATGACGGCGAGACGCCGAACGCCTACCACGTCCAGGTTATCGCTCTTGCGGACCTGCCGTCCGGCCCGCTGCGTGAAATGTGGGTCAACGGCGAGCAGTGCACGCTGCTGACCGGCGAGCCGCACGCTGAATTCGGCGTCCCGCTCGCCGAATACAGGAAGGACGGCAAGGATCACCTCTGGGTCAAATACTACGACGGCCGCCAGACTGCGGCCGATCCATATCTCGTCAACCGGGTGGGCTCGGCGGACTATCCCTACGAAGCGACCCGCGTCGGCTTCGGCGTCGCCTATGTGATCTGCACCGCGCTTGTCGAGGACACGCTGTTCGCGGGCTTCCCGACCTACAAATTCGTACCGGGCTCAATCGCGCTTTACGACGCGTCGCGGGACTCCTCGGCCGGCGGCGTCGGACCGCAGCGCTGGAGCGATCCGTCGAGCTGGGGCGGCGACGGCGACGATCTGCCGGTGGTGCAGGTCTACAACATCCTGCGCGGCATCCGCTACGATGGCGAATGGGTCTACGGTCTCCAACAAATGACCGCAGCGCGGCTGCCGGCCGTGAACTGGGTGGCGCAGATCGACAAATGCCGCGCCACCGTGCAGGGCGAGTCAGGCGTCGAGGCGTTGTATCGGTCGGGCGGCCAGATATCGGTCGACCAGCCGCCGCTCGCAGTGATCGAGAAGCTCAACGCCTCCTGCCAGGGCCGGCTATCGGAGATCGGCGGCTTCTATAAGTATCGCGCCGGCGCGCCGGACAGCCCGACCTTCGCCTGGACCGACGGCGACCTGCTCTCGACCGAGGAACATACTCACCGGCCGTTCTTCACACTCGGCAAGACGATCAACGGCGTGCAGGCGCGCCATCCCGACCCTGCGCAGAACTGGGCGGTCGAGACTGCGCCGGCCTATTATCGGCCTGACTTGGAAGTTAGCGCCGGCGGCCGGCGGTTGATGGCGACGCCGATGCTCGACTTCGTGCCGTATCCCGCGCAGGTCCAGCGTCTGCAAAAGAGCGCGATCGACGAGGCGCAACGCGCCCGCACGCACGAGCTGGCGTTTCCGCCGGCTTTCTGGCTGGTCGAGCCCGGCGACGTCGGGCAATGGACGAGCGTGCGCAACGGCTACGACGCCAAGCTGTTCCGCGTCGACATGATGGTCGACCACGCGAATCTCGACGTCACGATGGCGGTGACCGAAGTCGATCCGTCAGATTATCTTTGGAATCACAACGTCGACTATCAGGGCGTGACCACGGGGCCGACCGTGATCGTGCGGCCGGCGCCGCAGGCGATCCTCGACTGGCACGCCGAGCCCTACACCATCCGCGACGCGAGCGGGCTGGAAAGGCGGCCGGCCATCCGTCTGTCGTGGGACGGCACCTTGCCGGGGATATCCGGCGTGTCGTTCCGGGTGCGCGAGGCCGAAAGCGAAGAGATCGTCCACAGCAACCAGACATCCTTCTACGCTGAAGGCGTGATCGTCATCTCGCAGAACCTGCTGCCGATGACGGACTACGAGGTCGAGGGCCGACTGATCCCGAGCGCGCCGCGCGACGTGATCCCGTCGGATTGGCTCCCGGTGACGACGCCGGACGTGCGGCTGACGGCCGAGGATATATCCGCCGGTATCCGGCATCAGATCACGACGCTTCAAAACCAGTTGAAGCAAGGGTTTCAAGAGTTCGAGGCACGCTCGCTGGAGTTGATCGCCCAGGTCGCGGCGCGCGGCGTGCTCGACAAGGAGATTTTCCATCAGGAAACGGCGGACGGCCGCGCGCAGGTCACCGAGCTGGCGGGGACCGTCTCCGACCTCGATCACTCACTCGCCTCCTACCAGCTCACCGTATCGGCTGCGTTCGGCGAGGTGAGGTCTAGCGTCCAAGCTCAGGCCGATGCGCTTTCCACGCTCAACAGCTCATTTTCGAGTTACAAGACAACGGTGAGCGCTGCGCTCGGCGCAGTCAGTGCATCGGTCGAAACCAATTCGACGGCGATCGCCAATGTCACCGGCTATGTCGCGTCAAATTGGACCGTGAAGACTAATGCCGCTGGCGCTGTCGCCGGCCTGCAGCTCTACAACAGCGGGTCTGGAACATCGGGCTTTGTCATCCAGGCCGACAAGTGGGGATGGCAGCAGCCTGGTGTGAACGGTGGCGCTCCGACGCCGATCATGTCGGCAGGGTTCGTCAACGGCGTCGCGAGCTGGGGATTCACCGGCAATATGTTCATCGACGGTTCGATCAATGTCACCGCCCTCAACACGGGGACACTGACCGCCTGGATCGCCAACCTGACCTATATCAACTCCAGCTATCAAACCTCGCCGAGCGGCAAGATGGTCGCGGTGTGGTCGGAATCCAGATTGGAGTTCTACCGGTGACGGATCGCAGCGCAGTCCTTGGACGTTGGCCCGACGGAACGTTGCGACTGCGCACGTCGCTGATCGGCTTCGACGCCTTAAACGGGCCTGACGAAGGCATGTCGTTCGATTCTGAATGGGACGACGTCTTGAAGGTGCACGCGATTGGCATCGCGACGCTGGGGGACTCGACTGTCGGATACCGGGATGACGTCTATTTCCCGGACCTCGGCTACTCGCCCTTCGTGGAGATACGGAAGCTCTCCGGCAACATCGTCTACGATGATTATGTCAGCGACACTCAATACGGCATCGGCGCGTCGATCTTCAGCGATCGCTTCACCGCCGGCCTTCCGTTGGGTGGGTCTGTCATTTATGTGGTATTCAAAATTCAGGTGCCGGCGCCATGAGCGATCGAAATATTGTCGCTGGCGTTCGGGCCAACGCTGATTGTGGGCTCTTTGTGGCGCCGCCCGGCGTCGACGCCTATTATGCTGCCGACGATCAGTTGCGGCTGAATGTGTCGAGCCGGATATCGCAGCTGATCATGCTGGCATGGGTCTCCTCACCGCAAGTGGTCGCGCTTGGGCTGTCCAGGTCTCCTTACGTGATTCTGTTCAGTCGCGAGCCGCTGGCCAACACTATCCTCGGACCCGGCGGGTTAGAAGGCGCGATCCGGCCGTCGCCGTCTGGCCTGAAGAGTAGTAGCACTCAAGATGGCGGCGTGTCCTTCATCTACTACCCGCCATCCAGCGCGACGATCAATGGCAACGGCGCGTCGATGACGATCGATGCGACTCGCCCGACCTGCTACGCCGTCTACAACAAGGCCTTCACATGAGCCGCGGCGTCGTCTTCCAGGGGGGCGGGACCGGGCTGAAGATCGGCTCGGTCGAGCAGGATGCGGCCAGCGCAGACGTGTTCGACCTGCTGTTTAACTCCGACATCCAGCCGCTTCGGTTGATGGGGACAGGTTATGTCGCGGTGCCTTCGCTGCGAGCCTACAATTGGTCGCCGGTATGGGCGGAAAAGAGCAGCGCGCTGATCACAACTCCGTCCGGAACCTATCCGCTGTTCATAGTCGCTGGAAAACAATCGGGATATGGCGGTACGGGTTATCTACAAACACCGATACACACTGGAAGCCTCGGGTTCGGCGCCGTCATTACAAGTAACCGCGAATTGTGGGGCCTGAACTTCAGCAGGGACATCGGCGAGCCGTGGCAGGTTGACGCCATCGTCAACTACTGCATTCTCAAGAACTACGGGTGATCAGATGGCCCTCTACGCGATCCACGACGAGAGCGGGAAGATCAAGCAAGCGAACAAGATTTTCGCGCCGACCGCGGCCTATGAGCAGCAGCTCCGCGATCTGGGGCAGTCGTTCGCGGTCGACCCGACCGCGATGCTGCTATCGCCTGACGATTGGTATGTAGACGTTGCGGGCGGCGCGCTGACCGAGCGCCCGACGCTTCCGGTTGTCGCAGTGCGGACCAAGATCAAGGCTGGCGGCGGCGACAGAGGCGTTCTGATCGGTGTGCCAAAGGCCGGAAAGGTGACGATCACCACGGGCGGCATGGTGTTGTTCCAGGACACTCCCGGAGCGACCGAACTTGAGATCCCAATCCCGGTGCCGTGCGTCTATCGCGTCGCGATCGCGCTGTGGCCGTACCGGACCTATGTCGCCGAGATCGAGGCCTTCGCATGACCGTGTTCACTTTTCAGATCGACCCGATGCCGGCGCTGCGTGATGCCGCCAAGGCTCGCGTTGATCGTTCCTTCAACACCGAGGCCGCGGCGATGGCGCATCAGGACGCCGCCTATGCCGCGAAGCGCGAACTCGCGGTGCGGGCGCTGACCGGCGACGTGAGTGAGCTGATGGCGGTAGAAGCCGACTTGCGCGGCGTGTCGGTCGCGGACCTCGCCAGCGACATTCTGACTAAGCCCGACACTGTCGCTGCTCGCGAGATGCGACGACAGGCCGTGCTCGCCGCGATCCGCAATGCAGCGACGCCTGCCGAACTCGAGCAATTGGCGAAGTTCCATGGCTGATAACCTGATCTACAAAATCGGCAAGGTGAGCGTCGCTCACGGCTCGACGGCCGTCGCATTCTCGGGCGGTCCTCTATTGCTGTCGAACGCAAAGGCGTGGGATCGGCTCACGGTTGTCGGTCACTATCCGGTTGAGATCGCCTCGGTCGACAGCGACAGCGCGCTGACGCTGGCCGCACCGTGGCCGGCCGGCGACATTGTCTCCGGCGACTACATCATCACAAATACCGGCCTCAACAGCTTCGCCGCTCCGCAGGTGGCGCGGGACGTTGTCGCAATTTCGCAGGCGCTGAATTCGGAAGGATATTATCGCCACGTTCGCGACGGGTTGGACGCGCCAGACCCACGAAAGGGCGACGACGGCGATTACGCGCGGCAGTCGAGCACCAGCAAGGAATGGTACAAGGAAGGCGGCGTCTGGATTTTCGTCGGCGTCTACGGAAACTTTGCTTTTGCCACGGACCCGTGGTCGAGCGTGACAGCCTACAGCGCGCGCACCGTTGTCCCGCACCAGGGAAAGTTGTGGGTCAGCAGCCGCGCCAGCACCGGCGTTCCGCCCGGCTCCAGCGCTGCCGACTGGTCGGTGTTCTATCCGTTTCCGACGCAATCGAGTCTGACGATTGTCTTCGACGCTGGCGGGAGCGAGATCGCGGCCGGCTCCGCGTTCGATGTCCCGGTGGGCGTGCGCAGCATCATCCGGCGAATCCGGATGCGCGCCGACGGGATCGGCTCGCTCGTGCTCGACATCCGCAAGCGGGCCTTCGCCGATGGGATTCCTGCGCCGTCGGACAGCATCTGCGGAGCGGCAAAGCCGAGGCTGATCAGCAGCCGCGACTATGTCGACGCGACGCTGACCGGGTGGGCGACCGAGATCGATGACGACGACGCACTCCGCATCGTTGTCGAATCCTGCACGGGGCTCACCAGGCTTTCAGTGACGCTCTACACCGACCGCATCTTCACCTAGCAACGAGGGACTATCCATGGCAGTCGAGTTCGACAAGTTCTACAAAGCGATCGGCCATCAGGGCGCGGGGCGCATCAATCTTGAGACCGACACCTTTAAAGCTGTGCTCACGAACACGGCGCCAAATCTGGCGACCGCCGAAGTGCTCGCGGACATCGCCCAGATTCCTGCCGGAAACGGCTACGTGACCGGCGGTGTGACGCTGACGTCTGTCATCTGGACCGATCCTTTTTCGGACGGACGATGGCGCTTCTCCTCGGCTCAAATGAAATGGATCGCGGTAGCCGGACCGATCGCGACTTTCCGCTACATCGTCATCTATTCGTCGACCTCGGCCAACAACAAGCTCGTCGGCCGGTTCGATTGGGGGTCTGCGGTCACCGTACCGGAAGGCGGGGAATTCGGCATCACACCGCAGACCGACGGCATCTTCCGCGAGGGCAAAGGTGCATTCGTATGACATCTATCGACGATGTGAGAGAACAGATCGACGGGCTGCCAGGAGCCGAAGCTGCGGTGGTCGTACGTGCGGCGCGAGAACGGTTCAATCAGCGCCGCCTTGCACTGGTGGAAAAGGTGGCCGATCTGACCCGTCAACTTGTCGCCTTTGACGATCCAGCAAGGCCGAATCCGCAGAAGGCGGCGCGCGTTCGCTCAATGCGTGATGAGGCCAGTGTTGAGCAACAATCCGTACAGGAGGCAGCGAGCGAGATGAACACCCTGCTGCTCGATATCGAAGGACGGCCGGAGCCGGACCCGTCGATCCTGAAACCAGTGCTATTGTTGAAGCTGGCTACGTCCGAGGCGAGCACGTAACATGGCGTTCGGGCGCGGTGCATTCGGACGAACGGCATTCGGCCGGTCGGCAGCGGAGCAAATTTCGCTCATCGTCGCTCCGGCGCCCGGCGTCATTGCTATTGTGCCGGGCGCCGTACATGCCGCGATCGGCGTTGCCCCGGTCGCCGGTCGCGTTGCGACGGTGCCGGGCGCCAGCCAGGCACTGCTTTCGTCCAGCGTCAGCGGCCAGATCGTCTATCAGGGTGGCAGCGTATCGATCACGATCGGCGTTGCCCCGGTCGCCGGTCGCGTTGCGACGGTGCCGGGCGCCAGCCAGGCGCTGCTTTCGTCCAGCGTCAGCGGCCAGATCGTCTATCAGGGCGGTTTTGTTGCGGGTGGGGTATCGGTCACGCCGACAGGCGCGAAAGTCACCTACGTTTCAGGCCGAGTGAAAGCGTCGGTCGATCTCTCGCCGGTGTCGGCGAGTATCACCGTCCAGTCACCGCGCGATATCAAAGCCGGAATCCCAGGCAACTTCGAACCGGCGGTGATGGCGATCGTCGGCGGAAAGGTGCTTGCGACGATCTCAGCCTCTCCGGGCGAGAGGCGCAGATCGCTGCCCGACTGCGCCTTTGGCCGGGGCGCGTTTGGGCGCTCGGCCGATGTGGTCGTCACCTGGTTGCCGTCGCGGGAGATCGTGGTTCATGTCGGCGAAGTGGCGGCGTTCGTCACAGGTCGCCCGGCATCGGGACGAATTGTCTGGCAACCTACTCTGATCCGCTGCGTCGTCGATGCTCATCCATCGCTTGCCGCCATCGCCACCGTCTCCGGCCGCTTTCCGGTTCGGCCGCGTGTCGCTGTTTTCACGAACGATTAGAGGGGCCATCAAATGGCGAAAAAGAGCTTCGACAATGTCCGGCACCTGATTGCTACGATCGGTTCGGGAGTCATCAATCTGGGTACCGTTCCGGAGACGTGGCAGAGCTTTGCAGCGGCCGGAGCTGTCGATGGTGATCAACCATCCTACGAGATCATCGACGGCGCCCAGCGAGAGAACGGCTATCTCACGCTTGCAAACTCGGTCACGACAGCCTCTCGGACTGTGACAAGTTCGAGCAACGGTAACGCGCCAATCATCCTGTCTGGTAGCGCAGTTCTAACCTGCGTCCCGATAGCGAATGTGTTCAACAAGGACATGTTGTCGGTCGCATCGATCCAGAATCTCTCGCCAGACGAGAAAGGGATCGGCCTCGACAATCTCGGCGCAACGACTGTCGGCAAAGCACTCTTCGTTGCTGCCGATCAGGCGGCGGCGCGGAATGCCCTCGGTGCGACTGAAACGGGGCACGCGCTGATGACGGCGCCCCCTGACATGGTGGTGCGTGTTGATGTGACGCAAACGCTAAGCGCCGCGAGACAAGCGCGGGGGCGCGCCAATATTTCAGTTATGTCCCCTCCACAAGGCAGGCTGACGCTGCAAAGCGGCGTTCCCGTTATGTCGACCACGCAAGCCGCAAAGGCGATGATCTACTACACGACATATCTCGGCAACCAGGTCCCGATCTACGATGGTGCGTCGACGGTCATGACCGCTTTTATGGAGCTGTCGGCATCCACGGCCGACACCACGAAAAGCCCTGCCGCCATCGGTGCGTCCAAGGTCAACGACTGGTTCATTTGGAACGACGCCGGGACGCTCCGTCTGTCGCATGGGCCGGATTGGACCAACGACACCACCCGATCGGCCGGGACGGCTCTGACGATGGTCAATGGTATCTGGCTCAATAATGCAATGATCGCCAACGGGCCTGCTGCTTCGCGTGGCACCTATGTCGGCACGACGCGCAGCAACAGCTCGTCTCAACTTGATTTTGTCATGGGGACATCGGGCACGGCCGGGTGGGTCGGGATTTGGAATGCCTATAATCGCAGGCCGTGCACAATGACCGCGTCGGACACTGCGTCCAATTGGACCTACCAGACTGGCGCGGCCCGAGCATCAAACAATGGCGTTGTCTCGCGTGTCTCCTTTGTCAGCGGGCTTCAGGAGGACACGGTCGAGGCATCGTTTAACACTCGCGTCACGATTGGCGGCACTAACGGATATACGCTGCAAGGATTCGCGCTCGATTCGACCTCGACATTCTCCGCGCGGAGCCTGGTCGGCGGCAGCGGAACCGCGACGAACGCATACACCAACCATGCCGTGCGGAGTAGCTTCAGTCCTCTGCTGGGCTTTCACTACATCGCGTCGATAGAGGAAGGGGATGGCGTCACGCCCAATCTGGTGCACGGTTATGGGTACGCCAACCTCACGGTAACTCTCTGGAGTTAGAGTCATGCCAATCGCTTGTGAACTACACACCAAGATTGCCCGCGTATGCCCCATTCACGGGATATCGATCGGCACCGAAGACGATCGAACAACGTGGATCATATCATTCGACGGCGCGGCGACCGCCGCTCAGATGTCCGCGGCGCAAGGCGTCATCGCGGCCTTTGAGCCGACCGAACAGATCGAGCCTCGGCTCGTGCCGAAACGTTACATCATCGACCGCCTGCACGCGGCCGGCAAACTGGACGCGGCGATGGCCGCGCTCGCGGCAGCGGATACCTATACACAGCAGCGCTGGATGACGCGGGACAGCGTCTACGCAGATGACCCGACATGCCTTGCAGTGCTCGCTGCGATTGGGGCCGACCCTGCGGTGATCATGGCCCCGTAGGAGGCTGCGCTTCAGGGGTGACATTTGAAATTGCGCGCTGTGCCATTTGAAATTGCGCGCTACA
>Ga0335397_10010022_pt1 | contig 11759 bp, 2 predicted proteins | sample MAT04_FD_205740 | JGI IMG/M metagenome (GOLD analysis project Ga0335397, IMG submission 205740) | Freshwater microbial communities from Lake Fryxell liftoff mats and glacier meltwater in Antarctica - MAT-04 (spades assembly) (version 2) ...
TGAACAATCCGGTGGATGTGGCGGTGACGGTGCAGTTCAACACCTCCAACGGCACGGCCGTTGCCCCCGGCGATTATACCGCCATCGTGAATCAAACGGTGACTTTTCCGGCCGGCAGCACGACCTCCCAAATCGTGCCCGTGACGATCATTAACGATGCCATCGTGGAGGCGGATGAAGTATTCAACTTCGCCATCGGCACGCTGGCTGCTTCGGGCCGAAATGTGAGCCTTGGCACCAGCACCGGCACCAGCACCATCCTGAACGACGACGCGGCCACCGTGACGCTCACGGGCGGCATCACCCAAAACGAAGGCAACAGCGGCACCACGAACTATGTCTTCACCGCCACGCTGAACAACCCCGTGCAGGGCGGTTTCACTGTGGCTTACACTTCCAGCGACGGCACTGCCATGACCGCCAACAACGACTATGTGGACAACGACGGCCCCGCGCTCAGCTTTGCCGGAACGGCCAATGAAATAAAAATCATCACGGTGCAAGTGAACGGCGACCTGACCATCGAGGCCAACGAGACTTTTACCGTCGCGCTCGGCGCCATCACGGGCGCACCCGCCGGGGTGACAGTCGGCGGCACTTCCCAAACGGGCACCATCACCAACGACGAGCAAGATTGGGGAGACGCGCCGACTTCGATGCAGAGCGGCTTTGCAAGTTCTTATCCCACTGTTTCTGCCAATAATGGCGCGCGCCATGCGCTGGCGATCGGCGGTCTGCGCCTCGGCGCGACCGTAGATGCCGACCTCGACGGCCAGCCCGATGCCACCGCCACCGGCGACGGTGCAGACGAGGACGGCGTGACCCTGCCCGCCAGCCTCATCATCAACCTGAGCTCCAACATCACCGTGAATGTGTCGGCTGCCTCTAAACTCGATGCCTGGGTGGACTGGAACCGCGACGGCGACTGGAACGACGCGGGCGAGCAAATTTTTACAACCCAAAGCCTTGCGGCAGGCGACAACGCGCTGAGTTTTCCGGTGCCCAACGTGCCCATTGGAGCTGCATTTGCCCGCTTCCGTGTGAGCAATGCGGGCGGTCTTGCTCCTATAGGTGCTACTACTGAGGGCGAAGTGGAAGATTATCAAATCCAGATTCTGGACAGGGCCATTTCCATTGACAATGTGACGATTACCGAAGGTAATGCCGGAACGACACTGTTCAATTTCACTGTCAGCCTGAATACACCTGCCGGGCCGGGCGGCGTCACATTTGACATCGCCACGCAGGACAACACGGCCACTGATGCCAACAATGATTATGAGCCTAAATCGCTCACAGGCCAAACCATTCCTCAGAGCCAGTCAACCTACAACTTCTCCGTCACGGTCAATGGCGACAACGTGGTGGAGGACAACGAGCAGTTTTTTGTGAACCTGAGCAACGTGGTCGGTGCGGGCGTGGCCGACGCACAAGGCGAAGGCACCATCACCAACGACGACAACGCCACGCTCACTCTCACGGGGGGCACTTCGCAAAACGAAGGCACGAGTTTCACCTTCACCGCTACGCTGAACAACCCCGTGCAGGGTGGCTTCACTGCGCCTTACACCACCAACGACGGCACGGCCACGACCGCCGACAACGACTATACCGACAACGACGGCTCGCTCTCTTTTGCCGGAACGGCTGGCGAAACCAAGACCTTCACGGTGAACACCACCGCCGACAACAAGGTAGAACTCAATGAAACCTTCACTGCCGCGCTCGGCACGTTGACAGGCGCTTCTGCTGTCCAAATTGCGGCCATCACGAAGCCCGGTTCGCCGCAAACAGGCACCATTCTCAACGACGACGCAGCCACCGTCGCCATCGCCGCCAACGTCAGCCAGTCGGAAGCAACCACGCCGCAGGCCTTCTCCGTAACACTCAGCAACCCGGTGGACGTGAGTGTGACGGTGCAGTTCAGCACCTCCGACGGCACGGCCATGACGGGCGACAATGATTACACTGGTATTGGCAGTCAAACAGTTACGTTTAACGCGGGCACTACGACAGCCCAGATCGTCAACGTGACCGTCACCAACGACAACAAGGTGGAAGCCAACGAGGTGTTCAACGTCGCCATCGGTTCGCTGTCGGCGGGTGGCCGAAATGTAAGCCTCGGCGCCAGTACGAGGACTGGTACCATTACGAACGACGACGCGGCCACCGTGACGCTTACGGGCGGCGGCGGCAGCCAGGCCGAAGGCAACAGCGGCACTTCCAATTATGTCTTCACTGCTACGCTGAACAACCCGGTGCAGGGCGGCCTCACGCTGGCCTACACCACCTCCGACGGCACGGCCACGACCGCCGATGCTGACTATGTGGACAACGACGGCCCTGCGCTCGTTTTTGCCGGAACGGCGGGTGAAACCAAAACCATCACGGTGCTCGTGAACGGTGACCTGAACATCGAGGCCGATGAAACCTTCGTCGTGGCGCTCGGCGTCCTCACCAACGCGCCCGCCGGGGTCACGGTCGCAGGCACTTCCCAGATCGGCACCATCACCAACGACGAGCAAGATTGGGGAGACGCGCCGACTTCGATGCAGAGCGGCTTTGCAAGTTCTTATCCCACTGTTTCTGCCAATAATGGCGCGCGCCATGCGCTGGCGATCGGCGGTCTGCGCCTCGGCGCGACCGTAGATGCCGACCTCGACGGCCAGCCCGATGCCACCGCCACCGGCGACGGTGCAGACGAGGACGGCGTGACCCTGCCCGCCAGCCTCATCATCAACCTGAGCTCCAACATCACCGTGAATGTGTCGGCTGCCTCTAAACTCGATGCCTGGGTGGACTGGAACCGCGACGGCGACTGGAACGACGCGGGCGAGCAAATTTTTACAACCCAAAGCCTTGCGGCAGGCGACAACGCGCTGAGTTTTCCGGTGCCCAACGTGCCCATTGGAGCTGCATTTGCCCGCTTCCGTGTGAGCAATGCGGGCGGTCTTGCTCCTATAGGTGCTACTACTGAGGGCGAAGTGGAAGATTATCAAATCCAGATTCTGGACAGGGCCATTTCCATTGACAATGTGACGATTACCGAAGGTAATGCCGGAACGACACTGTTCAATTTCACTGTCAGCCTGAATACACCTGCCGGGCCGGGCGGCGTCACATTTGACATCGCCACGCAGGACAACACGGCCACTGATGCCAACAATGATTATGAGCCTAAATCGCTCACAGGCCAAACCATTCCTCAGAGCCAGTCAACCTACAACTTCTCCGTCACGGTCAATGGCGACAACGTGGTGGAGGACAACGAGCAGTTTTTTGTGAACCTGAGCAACGTGGTCGGTGCGGGCGTGGCCGACGCACAAGGCGAAGGCACCATCACCAACGACGACAACGCCACGCTCACTCTCACGGGGGGCACTTCGCAAAACGAAGGCACGAGTTTCACCTTCACCGCTACGCTGAACAACCCCGTGCAGGGTGGCTTCACTGCGCCTTACACCACCAACGACGGCACGGCCACGACCGCCGACAACGACTATACCGACAACGACGGCTCGCTCTCTTTTGCCGGAACGGCTGGCGAAACCAAGACCTTCACGGTGAACACCACCGCCGACAACAAGGTAGAACTCAATGAAACCTTCACTGCCGCGCTCGGCACGTTGACAGGCGCTTCTGCTGTCCAAATTGCGGCCATCACGAAGCCCGGTTCGCCGCAAACAGGCACCATTCTCAACGACGACGCAGCCACCGTCGCCATCGCCGCCAACGTCAGCCAGTCGGAAGCAACCACGCCGCAGGCCTTCTCCGTAACACTCAGCAACCCGGTGGACGTGAGTGTGACGGTGCAGTTCAGCACCTCCGACGGCACGGCCATGACGGGCGACAATGATTACACTGGTATTGGCAGTCAAACAGTTACGTTTAACGCGGGCACTACGACAGCCCAGATCGTCAACGTGACCGTCACCAACGACAACAAGGTGGAAGCCAACGAGGTGTTCAACGTCGCCATCGGTTCGCTGTCGGCGGGTGGCCGAAATGTAAGCCTCGGCGCCAGTACGAGGACTGGTACCATTACGAACGACGACGCGGCCACCGTGACGCTTACGGGCGGCGGCGGCAGCCAGGCCGAAGGCAACAGCGGCACTTCCAATTATGTCTTCACTGCTACGCTGAACAACCCGGTGCAGGGCGGCCTCACGCTGGCCTACACCACCTCCGACGGCACGGCCACGACCGCCGATGCTGACTATGTGGACAACGACGGCCCTGCGCTCGTTTTTGCCGGAACGGCGGGTGAAACCAAAACCATCACGGTGCTCGTGAACGGTGACCTGAACATCGAGGCCGATGAAACCTTCGTCGTGGCGCTCGGCGTCCTCACCAACGCGCCCGCCGGGGTCACGGTCGCAGGCACTTCCCAGATCGGCACCATCACCAACGACGAGCAAGACTGGGGCGACGCGCCAACCTCGGCGCAGAGCGGCCTGGCTGGCACCTACCCGACCCTCGCGGCAGACAACGGCGCTCGCCATGCCCTCTCCCTCGGCGGCTTGCGCCTCGGCGCCACGTTGGACGGCGACCTTGACGGCCAGCCCAACGTCACTGCTACGGGCGACGGCGCGGACGAGGACGGCGTGACCCTGCCCAGCGCTTTGGTCATCAACACGACCGCCAACATCACGGTGAACGCCTCCGGCGCGGGCCGCCTGCAAGCTTGGGTGGACTTCAACCGCAACGGCAACTGGAACGACGCGGGCGAGCAGATTTTTACCAATCAATTGCTCGCGGCGGGCAACAACGCGCTGAGTTTTGCGGTGCCCGCAGGCGCCTCACTCGGCGGTTCTTTCGCCCGCTTCCGTCTGGCGACCGCCTCTGGAACGCCTGTGAACGGCGGCGCCGCTGACGGCGAGGTGGAGGACTACGCCATCAACATCGTCAACACCCAGTTCTCCATTGACGACCCGACGGTGGCGGAAGGGGACGCTGGTACGACCAACCTGGCCTTCACGATCACCCGCAGCACCAACGCCAACGCCTGCTCGGTGCAATATGCCATCACGGGCGGTACAGCCACCACCGCAGACAATGATTATCAGGTATTTGCGGCCGGAACAGCCAGCTTCATGGCGGGTGGCCCTTTGACCCAAACCTTCAATGTGGTAGTGAACGGCGACACCAAAGTGGAGCTGAACGAGACGGTGGACATCACGCTCTCCAACCCGGTGAACGCTTCCATCCTTGACGGCAGCGGCTCTGGCACCATCACCAACGACGACCAGGGCATCATCACCATCAGCAGCCCGACGGTGACGGAGGGCGACGGCGGCACGGTAAACGCAACCTTCAACATCAGCCTGAGCAACCCTTCAGATGCGAACATTGTGCTGAACTACGCCACCCAGGATGGCACGGCCACGCTCGCTAATTTGGACTATATCAACACCACCGGCAGCCACACGTTCACGCCCGGTCAGACCTCGAAAACGGTGACCGTATCGGTCAACGGCGATTGTGCCATTGAGGCGGACGAGACTTTCTTGCTGACCCTCAGCGGTCTGAACACCAACGGCCGCAACATCATTTTTAGCGGAAACGCTGCTACGCTTGATGGCACAGGTACCATCACGAACGACGATGCGCTGCCCGTGATCAATTGCCCGACTGAATTTTCTGTGAATGCTGCTCCCGGCGTTTGCAATGCGCAAGTGACGATCCCGTTGCCTGTCACCAGCAGTCTTTGCGGAAGTTCCATCCTCGAATGGCGTTCGCGGGCGGTTAGCGCATCCAATGTGCCGTTGCAGCCCTTCTCTTCGTATCAGCCTTCCAACAACAACATCATTATTGCCCAGGTCGGCCGCTTTGAAGTGGAGTGGCGGGTAACAGACGGCTCAGGCAGCAGTGCCTGCAACTTTTATTTCAACGTAGTAGATAACCAGCCTCCAAGTTTTGCGACTTGCCCGTCTTCTGTAATGCTGAATAATGCTCCAAACCTCTGTGGCGCTGTCGTGACCTATGCCACCCCGACGGCGATGGACAACTGCCCTGTGTTGAATGTCGCGCTCACCAATGGATCACCGAGCGGCTCGACTTTCTCCATTGGAGCCAATTTTGTGGCTTGGAAAGCGACCGATGGGGCTGGACTGATGGCAACCTGTTCGTTCACGATCACAGTGGTAGACAATCAGTTGCCCAGCATCGTGTGTCCGGCAAACATCGTTCGCAACACGGATCCAAACCAGTGCAGTGCAGTGGTTACCTATGCAAGTCCTTCATTTTCAGACAACTGTTCTGGTGCGAGCATCATTCGCACCAGTGGTCTGCCCAGTGGCTCGGCTTTCCCCAAAGGGGTGAACATGGTGAACTGGAAAGCCACCGATGCGGCAGGCAACTCTTCCGTCTGCGGTTTCACGGTGACAGTCAATGACAGTCAGTTGCCGACCATCACCTGCCCGATCAACCTCAGCAAATCTGCGGACCTCGGCTTGTGCACGGCTGTGGTGACCTACAACACGCCGCTGATGACAGACAACTGTACCCCCGTCGGGTCGGCTGTTTTGATGAGCGGCCAGGCCAGTGGCACGGCTTTCCCGAAAGGGCAGACGGTCGTAACCTGGAAGGCGACCGACGGGTCTGGATTGACCCAAACTTGCTCGTTCACGGTGACGGTCAATGACACCCAGGCGCCTGGTATCATCTGCCCGGCAAACCAGACGAAAAGTACCGACGCTGGTCTTTGCACAGCAGTCGTGACGTATCCCACTCCGACAGCAACAGACAACTGTACGCCACCACCGAGTGTCGCTATCCAGAGTGGTTTGGCGAGCGGCTCCGCTTTCCTGAAGGGGCAGACGAACCTGATATGGCGCGCAACGGACGGCGCAGGATTGACGAAAACTTGCACGTTCCGAGTCACCGTGAACGATCCGCAGGCGCCGATGATCAGTTGTCCGGCGAACCAGGTGAAAAACACCGATGCAGGTCAATGTTCGGCAGCTGCCACCTATGCAAACGCCACCTTTACAGACAACTGTCCTGGAGGCACCGTCTTGAAAATCAGCGGTTTGGCGAGTGGATCGGCGTTTCCGAAAGGGGTGAACAATGTGGTGTTCAAAGCCACCGACGCCTCGGGCAACCAGTCACTCTGCACCATGACGGTAACGGTGACGGACAACCAGCCGCCTGTGGTGACTTGCCCGGCGAACATCAATGCCACTGGAACAAACTCAAGTGGGGTGTGCAGCGCAACAGTTGTATATTCTAATCCAACAGCCACGGATAATTGCGGGATTTTGTCCAATTACCTGCTAAGTGGCCTGGCGAGTTATTCGGTGTTCCCGGAAGGTGTCACGACCAACGTGTGGAAAGCCACCGACAACAGTGGCTTGACGGCTACATGTGCCTTCACGGTGACGGTAAGTTGTACAACTGCACCAGAGGAAACGGTGAGTATCGCTCGTTCATCGCCCATCGTGCATGGTTCATCATTCTATCTCGCTCCGAACCCTGCAGCGACGAGTGTACAGGTTGTTATGGAAAATATAGGAAGTGAGGGTGGCATATTGTCTGTATTCGATGCGCAGGGCCGCTTGGTTTGGCAGCAAAAAGTGACCATAGATCGGGAGCAGGTAGTGATTGAACTCGGCGACCGTTGGGCTGCCGGGCTATACATGGTGGCACTCCGCAGTGGTGGCGAAGTTGTGACGAAACGCCTGGTTGTACAGCGGTAAGTTACCAGGATAAATCCGGCATCTAAAAACAGCAGCCGCTTCGGGTGAAAACCCGAAGCGGCTGCTGTTTTTAGATGCCGGATTTATCCTGTCGGGGCGGCCCTTGTGGTCCGCTCTGTTTTTAGATGCTATGGGGCGGCCCTTGTGGCCGCCCTGCCAACAGGGCAGCCCCTGTCGTTGCCCCATGTAAAAGCAGGAAACATAGAGATAACTGCTAAAATTAGCCCGAGCCAGGTTGTTGGGCAGGTATCAAATATCCATTTGACGATGGTTTTTACAGCCCGCGACAAATTTCGCCGCCGCCGCGCTTCATTCCCGATCTGACACGCTTCGTTTCGCTTTTGCCCATTTTCGAGCAGAAGTATTTGCTGTAGCATCTCAGGAGATGAAAGATTTGCACCAGAATTCAACAATTCCTTCATTAAATAGGACTCCACTGCAAACTTTCATCACGAAAAAACATACCTGACATGACACACAAACCATCCCTTCTGATCCCGGTATTGCTGCTGACCTGCTTTGCCGCCGCTGCGCAGACCATCTGGACGGGCAACGCCAACACCAACTGGAACAACGCCGGCAACTGGACAGCCGGCATACCCGATGCTGCCGACGATGTGATCATCCCGAACGTGGCGAACGACCCGGTCATCTTCGGTGGCACTGCTGCGGTGGCCAAGTCGGTCTCGATAGGAAACGACGGCTCGCTCGTGGTGAACGCGATGGCCAGCCTGTCCATCAATGGTGCGGCCAACACGGGCCTCACCAATCAGGGCACGGTGAACAACGACGGCACCATCCGCATCGGGAACACGTCGAGCGTAGGCACGTATCGCCTTCTTAACAACGCCATATTCAACAACGACGCGGGCGGGGAGATCAGCATAGATCGTTCGACTGGCCCTGGTCTTTATAACTTCGGCGGCATCTTCAACGCTGGTACCTTCACCAACGCCGCTAAAATCACCATCGGTGCGGTAGCCATCATGACCACCTACGGCCTGAAGAACGAAGCCACCTTCAGCAGCCAATCCTGCGCTTTTCTCATCGTTTTTGCCCCTGTATTCAATTCCAATGCCTTCACCAATGACGGCCTCTTCTATGTCAATACTCCCAGCGCCCACAGCAACACGGGGCTGACGAACCATGGCATCCTCACTTACCCGAACGGCAACCCCATCCCCAACGTGACCAACAACGACTTCATCATGGTGCCCATCAGCGGCGCAGGGGCCATCCCAAATGCCTTGCAAAAAGGCACCGCCCCCAGTTTCACAGTCGGCAACACCTGGTACCTTGACCCACAACTCACCCAGCCCGGCGGCACCTACAACCCAGCTGCCAACACCTTCACCCCCGTCGGCGGCACAGGCATCCGGTATTTCAGCATCACTGACAACGTAAATGGTTGCTCGCGGAGAGTAGCCATCATGGTCACCGTCACAGGCGGCGGCAACCCGCCTGCCATCTCCTGCCCCGCCAACATCGTCAATAGCACCGACGCGGGCCAGTGCAGCGCGGTGGTCACTTATGCCACGCCCACCGCTGCGTGTAACTGCTCGCCCGCTCCTGTGGTGACGCACCTCAGCGGCGGACTGAGTGGCAGCAGTTTCCAGAAAGGCGCGACCACCGTGACCTGGATGGCTGCCGACGCTTCCAACAACACGGCCACCTGATTCGCCCGCAGTTTCTCGAAGCACGGCGCAAGACCAGCGAAATTCCGCAAATCTATCTCACTTCGTTGAAAGCAGCAGACCCGGAGAGCGACGCAGACTACACGATTCAATCGGCGTTCGATCACTTACCTGTTCTGGTGCTGCCCCCCGACCGCCGGCATCTGCGGGTGTCTTTTGCATTGTCCAACTATGTCCAACCCGACCGCAACCAGTTCGCCTACATGTTGGAAGGTATAGATAAAAACTGGACTTCGATCGGTTCTCAACATGAATTGGCGTTTAATGATTTACCGCCCGGTTCATACAACCTACTGATCAAGGGTTGCGATTTTCAGGGCAACTGGACGGCAAAACCGGTGCGAATCTCGATCCGTGCCCGCGATTTTTTTTACAAACAACCCTGGTTCTACGCGCTTTGCCTGTTGCCTTTCCTAGCTTTCGGGTGGGTATGGCTGCAACGGCTGCGCAGCGAAAAGAGGCGGCTGGAAAAAGAAGTGCAGCGGCGCACACACCAAATCCAGCAGGACAAGGCCCTGATCGAACAACAGGCACACGAACTTTTGCATCTCGACGAGGTGAAATCGCGCTTTTTCACCAATATCTCACACGAACTGCGCACCCCTATTACCCTCATCACGGCCCCGGTAGAGCGATGGCTGCAAAAATATAATGGTGATGCCCACGACGAGCAGCGCCGGTCGTTGCAGTCAGTCCTGTACAATGGGCGCAAATTGGCCGACCTGGTAGAAGAACTGCTCGAACTTTCCCGCCTGGAAGCCGACAAAGCCGAACTGCTGGAAACGCCGACGGCCTTTTATCCTTATTGCCGACAAATTTTCAGCGCATTTGAATCACAAGCGCAAATGAAGCGTATCCGCTACACCTTTCACTATGAAGGCGACTCAAACTGGTATCTGAATATAGACAGACGGCGGTTGGAAAAAATTATCAACAACCTGATCTCCAATGCTTTAAAGTTTACACAACCCGATGGGCAGGTCCAATTGTGGGTGCGCCCTGAACAACCGCCCCCAACAGCCGACGGCCCGTTATGGGTGACGATCCGGGTGGATGACAGTGGGCGCGGCATTCCGCCTGAAGATATGCCCCACTTATTTGAGCGGTATTTTCAGACTAACCGTATAGATATGGCCCGCGAGGGTGGCACGGGCATCGGGCTGGCGTTGGCTAAAGAACTGGCGCTGTTAATGAAAGGCGACTTGCGCGTTGAGAGTGAGTGGGGCAAGGGCAGCGTTTTTACGCTCTCGCTTCCGCTAAAAATAGTACAGACCGCATTGCCAACGCCCGAATTTGACCAGGTATTGGAATCCTTGACGGATGAAGAGTACGAACTGGCAGGCATGGAGATTGTTTCGGGCAACGGCCTCACGTCAAATCGCGACCAATTACTGGTTGTGGAAGACAACCCCGATATGCGCGCACTGCTTCAATCCCTTCTTTCCGACGAATACGCCCTGACTTTTGCCCATGACGGACAGGAAGCATGGGACTTATTGACCGGGGAGAACGAACGGGTGAAGCACCTGTCGCTGATCCTTTCCGATGTAATGATGCCGCGTATGGACGGTTACGAATTGCTGGAAAAGATCAAATCGGACCCACACTGGCAACGTGTACCAGCAATCCTGCTGACTGCCCGGGCGGAGCAGGAAGACAAAATTCACGCGCTGCGACTGGGGGTGGACGACTACCTGGTCAAACCTTTTTCGCCGACCGAACTCAGCGCTCGGGTGGCCAACCTGATCGCCAATTATCGCCGCCGGCAAACTTTTTCAGCGCAGGAAAAAACCGCGCCCAACATCAATTTTGAAAAAGTGGACGCTCAGAGCGACGTATGGCTGAAAAGCATCGAGGCTGCCGCCAAAAATGCCCTTGACAAAGGTTTGTCCCTCCAGGTGAGTCTGCTGGCCGAAGCGGGGGCGATGAGCGACCGCCAGTTCTTCCGCGAGATCAAACGTTTTACTGGCCTGACTCCCCACCAATATATTCTCGAGGTGCGGCTGCAAAAGGCCCGTCACCTGTTGCAGTATCGCGCTTACGGTACATTGGCGGAAGTGGCTTATGCTGTTGGTTTTGATACGCCGGGATATTTTACCAAGGTATTTGAACGGCATTTTGGTAAACATCCTTCGGCATACCTGGCGCTGCCGTTGAAGGCCATGTAAACACGTTTTCAGCAGCGGAAGCAATCTTTTTGATTAAATAGCCCCACTATTCGCTCAAAAAGATAGCCCATCTGAGCAAAAACCAATCTATCTGAAACTTACAAGTTATTATTTGCCCGTTCCTATTCGCAGAAAAATAGTGTTGTCTGATGAAAAAATGGTTGACCTAAAATGACTAAGTTATTGGTGCCGCGTTCCTT
>Ga0335397_10010024_pt1 | contig 11759 bp, 9 predicted proteins | sample MAT04_FD_205740 | JGI IMG/M metagenome (GOLD analysis project Ga0335397, IMG submission 205740) | Freshwater microbial communities from Lake Fryxell liftoff mats and glacier meltwater in Antarctica - MAT-04 (spades assembly) (version 2) ...
AAAGCGCTTGCCCGTGACGATTTCATTCTTCCCGTCACCATCGATATCCACCCAGGCAAGGTCATGGTATTGGCTGTTGAACGGGTCAATGGCATGTTTGATCCACGTCCGCTTGCCGGCAGGGTCGCGCTTCTGTTCCCACCAGTCCAACCCATACGCGTGTGACTGCCCGACGATGAGGTCGTTCAACCCGTCGCCGTTCACGTCGACCACCAGAACAGGAATGCTTGCTGACGGTCCGAGGTTGAACTCTTCGTGGATGATCCAGGGATTTGCAGGATTGCCGGTCTGTTCGATCCAGCCCCACGTGAGGATGAAATCTCCCCGCCCATCGCCATTCACATCGCCGAAACCCAAGCCGTGTCCCTGCGCGCGATCGGTGATGACATGTCGGGAAAACTTGCCTGTGCCTTTGCCGGCTGCATCGCGAACCAGTTTGTAGTAGGAGAGACCCGCGCCCGGTGTGTTGGGGACTATTTCAAGCTCGCCATCACCGTCGACGTCCCACGCACGGGTGGTTTCGACATTACCGACCTCGGCGATGAGGTGCTCCGGCCATTCCTTGCCCGGCTGACCGGGATTGTCTCGCCAGCGGATGGAATTGCCCCACCATCCGCCGGTCACAAAGTCGAGCCTGCCGTCGCCGTTGATGTCCATGGCGATAGTCGAGAAGTCATCGAAATACTCACCGTACCGCGCAACCTTGCCGATCGCGTGACGAATCTTGTACTCCGGTCCCTGGTACCACCATTCGCCACAGACGATGTCCAGCACACCATCGCCATCGACATCAAATACGCCGCAGGATTCGAAGGTTTCGTTGCTGATATTCTTCTTGGTGAAGCGAAGGGGCATAAGCACCTGTGAGTTAAAACTGAACGTTGTTAATGAAGCATGCGCGCTACCGGCCTGTTACCCCAACTTTCCGCCGGCAGCGATATACAGATCCAGATATTCCTTCGTCACTTCGAGGTCCTTCAGTGCATCCTCGGGACCGGCCAGCGGAGTCGATTCACCCTTGATTGCCTTCACAAAATTGATCGCCTGCTGGCGCATCGCGTGTACCCAGGGAAGCGCCGGCTCGTACGTATACGGTTCAGCCTTCTCGACATCGCTGTAAACCTGCACACGCCCGGCCCGGTTGTGCGTGAGCGGTGCGGGCAGGTCGATGCGAATCCATCCGCGATCAAAACAAACAGTGGCTGACTCCTGCCAGGAAATGCTGTTGCTGAAGGGGGCCATCTCAATCAGGCCGCTTACGCCTGTGTCGCTTTCGACGGTCATGGTGACCGAGTTTCGGTCGGCGTACTTCACATGATAATCCGCGCCGAACAGGTGGCGCATCAGGTTGATTTGATGAATGTAATAGTTAACCAGCCCGCCATAATGCTTGAACTGCACGTCACTCATCCCGTCCGGCTTGGGGTCGGCTGACATTCCGGGAATCGGTTCGCTGCTCCAGAGATTTGCATTGAACCCGCCAGCGACCCAATCCCCTGGCGGCATGGTGACTCGCACATAACGCATCTTGCCGACTTCACCCGATGCTTCCCACTTGGCGATCTGTTGCTTCGCCCACATGGTCGCGGGGTCCGAACGCTTGTGATAACCGACGTAATACCTCGCCTTGGTCTGCTTCAATGCTGCGATAATTTTTCGCCCAGCTTCGACCGAACTGGCAATCGGCTTCTCGGTGATGATTGGTAGCCCGGCCTTAAATACGTCGGGCAAAAGCTGTGCATGAAACTGAAACCCCTGGATGTTCACAATTCCATCCAGCTTCTCGCCGGCGAACAATTCAGTGTGGTTGCGATACACTTTCGGAACGCCGTACTTCGCAGCAACGCGCTTTCCAAGATCCTCGCGCAGCTCTGCAATCGCGACGACTTCTGCATCTTCGAGCGTCGCATAATTTTGCAGATGGGCCGCCTGCCCCATTCCGCCGACACCAACAAATCCTAATCGCACCTTCGCCATGACAAATTCCTTTTGTGAATGCCCCGCGATGCTAGACGTTTATGCAAATCTTGCAAAAGTGGTCAGCCGGGCTGCGCGCCGGTGGGTGATCCTCGCCATCGCGCCATCACGTCGGCGCACAAATCTATCGTCGGACGCTCACCGTTCAACCATGTCGTTTCGGGAAACCGCCTGAACCACTTCATCTGTCGTCGGGCCAACTGGCGCGTGCTGATCTTAATCTGCTCGACCGCGTCGTCCAGCGTCATCAGGCCCCCCAGGTGGGCGTGCAGGTGACGATAACCCGTCGCCTCGCCCGACGTGAGCGACAGGTTTCCGAAGCGATCGTAAAGCGCCCGCGTTTCCTCCAGCCAGCCCGCTTCTATCATGAGCTTAGCACGAGCATTAATGCGACGATTCAACGCGTCTCGCTCCCATTGCAGGCCGATGAACGTAGCCTGATGTCGGGAACCACCGGCAGCCCACTCGGTCTGCCAGGAGGTGATTGGCTTACCTGTGAGCTTGAAGACTTCGATTGCGCGGATCAGTCGCTTCGTGTCATTCTCATGAATCCGCGCGGCTGCGGTTGGATCAACATGGCTCAACTGCGCGTGCAGGACTGCATTAGGCAGGGTCCGAAGCTCCTCGCGTAGCGCTGCATCGGCGCCGGGTCCTTCAAATATTCCATCAAAAAGTGATTTAAAATAGAGAGGCGTCCCACCCGTGATGATCAAAGGCCTACCTGACTCGGTCGCCTGTGCGATCGTTGCGTCGGCGAGCGTGACGAACTTTGCCACGGTGAACTCTTCAACCGGCTCCACCACGTCGACACCATGATGCAACACCTCGGCGCGCTCCGCGGCGGTCGGCTTGGCTGTGCCGATATCCATGTGACGATAGACCTGCATGGAATCGGCACTGAGGATTTCCGCTCCACTCTGCCTTGCTACCTCCATCGCCAACGCACTTTTCCCCGAAGCTGTCGGTCCGAAAATCACGAGAAGATTGCCCGCGCCTGTCATCGCGGCACCCACCTGCCAGAATCGCAGTTTCTGCCGGTAATCGCTGGGGATTTCCGCGATGTGTAACTCATGTTTTTTCGATGGTTTACGGCACTCACTCGGATTGGTTGCATCTGGCACAATGTTTGTACTAGCACCTTCCGTCACCGGCGTGTGCCGGTCTTATCGGCGAGAAGCTTATTTCGGAGGTTCTATCATGAGATTGCCCACACGTGTTAATCGTATGGTTGCCTACGACCCGTTCGAAGGCGTACAGCGAGACTGGGAAAATGCGTTTTCCCATTTGCTCGGACGCGGTGACGGATCTGCGCCGCTTGCGCCCTTGGCCGTCGACGTCCGTGAAGATGGGGATCATCTGTACGTTGAAGCCGACGTGCCCGGTTGCAGCAAGGATGACATCGAGATCACGCTCGAGAATTCCACGCTCACGATCACGGCGCAAAAGCAGTCGAAAGCGAAAAACGCTGAGGAAAAGAATGGTGAATACCTTCTCCAGGAACGACGTTACGCCCGGCTTCAACGCAGCTTCACGCTTCCCCCAAGGGTCGACGGACGAAGCGTCGATGCAAAGTTGAGCGACGGCGTACTTTCCGTCACCCTAACCAAGCGTGAAGAGACCAAGCCCCGCAAAATCGCGGTCACCTAATGAGCGCGGTCTTACGACCGCTTTTCGGCGAAAGCGACGCACGCTGCCGGCGAGGATGTTCCTCGTCGGCAGCGTTTTTTTCGTGGCACTTGAAGCGTGTCTATCCAAGCGTTGTAAATCTCGCATACGCTCACGCGCAACTCCCGGTCGTTCACCGTAAGATGTCCCCGCACTAAGCGGGAGTCGGCGCATGAGCGATGCAGGCAGGGAAACCCAACCACCAATAATAAAACAGCCCGACCAAGGGAACGTGCCCGTCACCCGCCATTCACGGGCCGACTTTGTTGCGGTCTTACTTTGTGTCTTGGTGGCCGTGGGTCTGTGGGCACCTAGGTTGCGCGGCCCACTTGATCTGCGGTGGGATGCGAGCGTCTATTACATCCTTGGTACCTCGCTGGCGCAGGGGAGCGGGTACCGCTTGTTGAACGAGCCCGGGCAGATAGAGGCAGTGCAGTATCCCCCGCTCCTGCCAGCAATGATCGCGATATCACAGAAAGTAATGGGGACAAGCGATCCGGTCGTGGTGGCAACGGGGATGCGGAAGCTGTACCTGATGTTCTCAGTCCTGCACGCGCTGCTGACGTATCGATTGATCCGTCGCTACTTCAATCCAATGATGGCAGGACTTGGCACTGTCGCAATGCAGATCGCATTTTTTTCGTACTACCTGTCCGACGTTCTTTATACTGAAATCCCATTCGCCATTCTCACGCTGTCACTACTTCTCTGGTCGCGACGCCCTGCTCGCCCAGGATACTTACCGGTTGCCACGCTGCTGGTGTGGTCAACTTACCTCCTCCGAACGGCAGGGTTGGCAGTCCTCGTGGCGTGGGTAGCGGAGAGCTTTTTACGTCGGCAATACAAACAAGCCCTCGTCCGGCTTTCGTTGGCGGTGCTCCCTGTCCTTGCCTGGAACGGGTACGTTTATTCAGTCGTTCACTCCGAATCCTACAAGCAGGTCGCGTACGCATATCAGCGGGCGGACTATCAATATTCCAATGTGACTTATGCGCAGAATGTCACGCTTGTCGACCCCTTCAAACCCGAGCTTGGGCACATTGGTAGCGGAACAATGCTCACCCGCGCGTTGACGCACCCGCTGTATGTTCCCGAATCAGTCGGGATGGCCATCACAGCACACGATGGCTTCTGGAAATGGCCCATTATCGACGTGCTGGGCAGGCTTCACTTCAGCCACGGGAAGCGTATTCAACAGTATCTCCCAGAGTTGATCTGGGTGCCCATCATCGCGTTGGGGCTGCTAGCGCTCGCCGGCATCGTGGTGCTTTTTCGTCGGGGCGACTGGCTGGCAGCGTTGTATGTATTCCTTGCGACGGGCATGGTTTGCCTGACACCATGGCCCGAACAATTTCAGCGTTACCTCTTTCCGATGGCCTCCATATTTGTCCTGACGACCATGCTCATGGCGCGATCAATCATCGATTTCGCCCGGCAGCGCGACCATCACGTTTACGCATGCGTGGCGCTCGCGGTGGTCATATTCGTGCCGGCGATGTTTGTATCGAGCTTTACCGTCTATCGAACAATGGCCAGCGGATTGAACACTGTCTATTTTACGGACAACGCTGGGAAGAAAGTCGAAAGCCGCCAGGTTTATTACACTGCACCTTGGACAGCGCTGGACGATGCGCTGGATTATGTCTCGCAGCACGCCTCCCGTGATGCGATCGTCTCATCCACAACCCCTCACGGGGCATTTTTGCGGACTGGTCTCAAGTGCATCCTCCATCCGCTGGAAGCCGACCGTGACCGTGAGATCGACCTGCTCGAGGCGGCTTCGGTGTCGTACGTCATCACCGATGAGTTAAAGTATCCCGGCATCAGCCAGCGTTACGTCGCGCCGGCATTGGAGAAGCATCCTGATCGATGGACGATGGTGTTTGAATCCCGTCGCACCGACCGCGGATCAAAAACTCCGAGCAAAGCGCGCGTCTTCATCCGAACAAATCCGACGACCCAACCAGTAGGTCTGCCATGACGACCCTCAATCCGGCGGTGCTCATGTCACCGTCGCCCTCGCGACCGAATCGCCGGGTCATGGTGGTAGCCTGGCTCATGGCGGTGTGGATGCTGGCCACGGCTGCGGCGTTCGCCTATGTGGGCAAGTATGGACGAAATGTGCCCTCATGGGACGACTGGGACATCGTCCCCACGATGACCGGCAGCCAGTCCGTGACGTGGCATTGGTTATGGTCCCAGCACAACGAACATCGCGTGCCGGTCGCGCGGCTTGTCATGCTGGCGGTCTACCGCATTTGGCCGGACTTCCGGGCCGGGATGATCTTCAACGTCGCGTTGATGTCAGTGATGACAGCAGCGCTGATGATCTGTATTGCCCGACAGCGCGGGACATTTCGCTGGACGGACGCTTTTTTCCCGCTCGTCACGCTTCACCTCGGTCAGGGGCTGAACTTCATGTGGGGGTGGCAGATCGAGTTTTTTACGTCCACCGCCTTCGTCCTCGGTTGGCTGCTGCTTGTCACCACCAGCCGATCTCTGACGCGCGAACGCCTGCTCGCAGTCCTGGTCCTCGCGCTTCTACTGGCAGGTTCAGGCGCGCACGGATTGGCGTTGCTGCCAGCCATAACGGGTTGGCTGGTCGGTGACGCGATTATCGCCCGGCGTAGGAATGACTTGCCCGCAGGCCCGAGGCACGCCTTACTCCAGTTGACGGTCGCCTTTATCAGCGTTGCATTGATCGCCGTATACATGATGGGTTGGGAAAAGGTTCCCCACCACCCGGGCAGCCCCGGGCTTTCGTCAAGTGCCATCACCGCCGTGAAGGCCGTCACGATGAGCTTTGGGTCCGCAGTGAAACCGGCGTGGCCGATCTCAGGGATTGTCGTAATCTCTCTCGTGATCATGACGCTTGGAAGGCTGGTCAAAATCCTGCGCCGTGACCCAGCCGAGCGCGTGCGAGCGTGGGGAATGTTCTGCGTGATCGGCGGACTATTGTCGCTGGCTTTGGCGCTGGGACTTGGTCGCGATGGGTTTGAGGCGCGATACGTCACGCTTTTGTTCCCGCTGCTGTGCGCGATCTACGCAGTATGGACGATCTACCCCCCACTTCGCTGGCCACAGGCGATTCCCGTGACGCTGCTCATCTGCTCGGCGGCTGCATTTTTCCCGAACGCCCGGTCTGGAATCTATTACGCTCGTGACGTCCGCGCTCATCTTGCAGCCTTTGAGAAGGACCTGCACGCGGGCAAATCCACACCAAGCCTGATCGCCCATCATTATCGCTATCTCCACCCGCAACACGCGTTGCTCGCCGACTACCTGCCCATGCTGCAAAGCGCCGGCATCCAGCCGTACACCAATCTGCAGAAGGACTTTTCGACTGTCGAGCAGACCGTGCCGATTGAGGACTTGACAATTACCGGTGCGACGCGCGTCGGTACGACGTTGCAACATGACGGCCACGCCTCAATCGACCTGACGCTCCCGGCCATGACCCGGGTTATCGGTGTAAAAATGACCTACAGCTTTTCCAACCCAATCCATCGTCAGCCTATGATTTTGATCAAATGGCGAAAAGACGGCCAGACTTTCGACGGTCAAAAAAGGGAATATCGCTACTTCCCCACCGGCGATCGCGACAACTGGGAGCGGGGAAGTTACACCCGAACCTCTAACCCCTTGCCGGCAGTTGAATGCTACATCGACGACGACATTTCACATTTGCAGATCGTCCCCGACTACGTACCTGGTAGTTTCACAATCGAAAAACTGGTGTTAATGGTTGCCCCACCCTAGGACGGAAAACAGCCGTGATGGAATGGATGTGGAAACCCAGGGGCTGAAGACACGTCTCACGCACGTTATATTTGGGCCACCATGAGCACACGCCTACTCGAAGACAAAGTGTTAATTGTGACCGGAAGCACCACTGGCATTGGCGAAGCCATTGCGCGGCGGGCAGTCAGTGAAGGGGCGAAGGTGCTCATCCACGGGCGCGATCGCACGGCAGGTGACGCCGTCGTCAAGTCGCTTGGCAGCAATGCGACTCTGCACATCGACGATCTCACTGATCCGGAGGCCGCGCCCCGCCTCGTCGAGGCGGCCATCAAAGCTTTCGGTAAGATCGATGCAGTCTGTAACAATGCGGGCTGGAGCGCGCGGGCGACGCTGGAGCAGTCAGACGCAGCGCTTTTTGATTCGGTGATGGCGCTCAACGTGCGGGCGCCAATGCTCCTGATCCGCGCAGCCATGCCACACCTCATTCGATCTGAAGGCGCGGTGGTCAACATCGGATCAATCAACCAGTTCTGCGGCGAAGCGAACTTGATGATCTACAGCATGTCCAAGGCCGCCCTGCTGACGCTCAGTCGCAATTTGGCGGATTCGTACGGACAGAAAAAGGTGCGGATCAACCACTTCGTCGTCGGGTGGGTGATCTCGGACAACGAGAGAAAGTTGCAGATCAAGAACGGCCTGCCGACAGACTGGCATGAGCATCCCGATCCACATTTTGCCCCATCGGGCAAGATGACCTCACCTGACGACATCGCGCGGCAGGCGGTATTTTGGCTGAGCGACGCGAGCAGGCCATTTTCCGGCGGGGTCATCGAGCTTGAGCAGCACCCGATGGTGTTGCGAAATCCTCAGAAGGGTGCATGAAGATGCCAAAGTTAGCGGCTTTTCCCAAGGGCTTCATTGATGATCTTGTACTGACAGGCAAGATGTCCCTGCGCGAATGGATCGAACTGGCTGCGACGTTGGACATCGACGGCATTGAACACTACGCGGGCTTTCTTGACCTGCGCGATCCGACACGGTGGGCGACGCATCGAAGAATCGCCGAGGACCTGGGCTTGGCATCGCCGATGATGTGCTGCTCGCCGGACTTTACCCATCCCGATGCGTCCTTCCGCCAGTTGGAGATCGATAAGGAGAAAACCTGGATCGACATGACGGCTGCGCTGGGTGGCCAATTTTGTCGTGTGCTAAGCGGGCAGCGTCGACCGGAAGTCACCCGCGTTGATGGAATTCGCTTTGCTGCCGAATGTATCCAGGCGTGCATCCCCCATGCGGCCAGTCAGGGAATCACCCTCATTCTCGAAAATCACTACAAGGACAACTACTGGGCGCATCCGGAATTCGCACAGAAGATGGATGTGTTCTGTGAGCTTGTATCTCGCATCGAGTCGCCGAACTTCGGTGTCAATTACGATCCGAGCAACACCTTTCTTGCGGGCGAGGATCCATTGGAATTGCTGGAGCGCGTGAAGTCCCGCGTCGTCACCATCCATGCGAGCGATCGGTATCTCGCTGAGGGAACGCTCGCGGATTTACGTAAGGAAGAAGACAGCCTCGGTTACGCCATGCGCCTTCGACACGGCGTGATCGGCAAGGGGTTGAACGATTACGATGCGATCTTTGCCATGCTCAAAGGTGTAGGGTTTGATGGCTGGATCAGTATCGAAGATGGCGTGAACGGTATGGAAGAGCTGCGTGAAAGCGTGACATTCCTGAGAACAAAGATCGCGTCCGTGTGGGGGAGCAGCCCCGCACGTGCATGAGTCGGCGCAGCTCTCGCGTACCACGGGCACTCTGCATCAGTGACGATCAGACAAATCCGAGTTGCAGCATTGCCGATTCGCTCATGCGATCGCGCGTCCAGGCGGGTTCCCAGACGAGTTCGACGTCCGCAGTTTTTACGTCTTCGACCAAGCGCACCTTTTCAGCGACCTGCCCGGGGAGCGTACCAGCTACGGGGCACGCGGGGGCGGTAAGGGTCATGCGGATCTTCACGTTCTTCTCTGCGTCGATATCAATCCGGTAGATTAAACCCAATTCGTAGATGTTGACGGGGATTTCGGGATCATAAATGGAGGAGAGCGCCTCGATCACCTTGGCTTCGAGGAGCTTTTGACTGATCGTGATGACGGGATTGTCCACGCTGGCGACTGCACTCGACGCTGTCGGTGTCTCCTGGGCAACGGTTGACTCGCGATCAGTGGTCATGGCAAGCACCTTCACGCCTTCGATTCGTTAACGATTCTCAGGGCATCGCGTCGCACACGCTCGATGACCTTTTCAAGGCCTATCCTGCGCTGCACGGTCACAAGCTGCTCGATGCCTAACTTATCGAGAAATGCATTGATATCAAAAGCAACGATCTGCCGAGCCGGTTGTCCGGAGAAAAGCCGCAATACGATCGCAATCAACCCTTTGACCGTGGTGGTATTGCTGTCCCCGATCAACTCCATGGCTTCCTGCTTCTCCGGCACAGGACGAGATGCGATGTGAACGGTGCTCATGCAACCCTTCACGAAGTTCTCCGGTGATTTCAAGTCTGCCTGCATCGGCGGAAGCTTTTCACCAAGCTCCTCGACGAATGTCAGACGCGACTGGGCATCACCAAGCAGTTCGAACGCCTCGACAAGTTCATCTGCGATCTCGTCAGGCGAACTACCGGCCGCTGGCGAGTAAGCGCCGCGTGTCTGCGGTGATCGCGCAGGCTTTGCGACTGCAAGCTTTTTTGCAAACTCGTCGCGTAGTTCGCGCAGGGTTGCGACCAGAACGTCCGCCTCAGTGATCGTGTTGTAAAGAGCAAATGACGCTCGGATGGTCCCCTCCACCCCAAGGCGGGCCATCAAAGGCATGCAGCAATGATGCCCGGTACGCACGGCAATCCCCGCACGATCAAGACGGAGGGCAACATCAAGCGGCGCAATCGGTGGATCGTCAAACACGAAGGACATCACACCGACCTTGTTCAAATCCGTCCCGAGAATTCGCAGGCCTGGAATGGTCGACAGACCGGCAGCCGCGCGGTCGCGGAGCGCGAGTTCGTGATCGGCAAAAGTGTCGAATCCAAGTTTTGTGAGCCAAGCGATGGCGGCGGCCAGGCCGATTGCACCGGCAATGTTGGGCGTGCCGGCTTCGAACTTGTTCGGCAAGCTCGCAAACGTGGTTTTCTCGAATGTCACGACATCGACCATATCCCCGCCAGTCTGGTACGGGGGCATTGCATCCAGCAACTCTCGCTTTCCGTAGAGCACGCCGATGCCTGTCGGCCCGAATAATTTATGTCCCGAGAAAACGTAAAAGTCCGCATCGATTGCACGCACGTCGGTGGGAGCATGGGCGACCCACTGTGCGCCGTCGACCAGCACCTTCGCCCCAGCCTCGTGCGCCAAGCGAATGATGATCGCGACGTCGTTGATCACGCCCAACGCATTGGACACATGCGTGATAGCCACCATTTTTGTTCGAGGCGAGAGCAATTTCTGATACCCAGCGATCGACAGCGCGCCCGAATCGTCAACCGGTATCACTTTGAGCGTCGCGCCGTGCTCCCGGCAAGCAACCTGCCACGGGACGATGTTCGCGTGATGCTCGACAGAACTGATAATGACCTCGTCGCCTTCGCGGAGATTCAACCGGCTGAACGCGTTGGCGATCAGATTGATCCCGTCCGTCGTCCCGCGTGTAAAGATGATCTCGGCTGGCTCGGCGGCGTTGAGAAACTTCGCGACGGCCGCGCGGGCGGACTCATAGGCCCCGGTGGCCGCGATGCTCAGGGCGTATACCCCGCGATGAATGTTCGCATTTTGTGATGCGTAGTATGCATTGGTCGCATCAATGACGGCTTGCGGTTTTTGGGTGGTCGCGCCGTTGTCGAGATAGATCAGGGGCTTGCCGTTGACCTGCGTCGCGAGAATGGGGAACTCCGCTCGGACGTGATCGACATCAAACGCAGGGCCTGGCAATGTTTCAGCTGTCATTGCGGTCCTGGGTCGTTCCTCGAGAATGGAAGTTTCAACGTGCAATTTTCCTTCCGACACGGGCGTTTTTGCCTGCACAACATCTTAGGCGGACGAGTGGTGCGAATATTCTATTCTACGCCCGCACAGGCTCGTCGTGGGCGGCTGCCTTTTGGATGCGGAGGTCGCGGGGCAAACCGTGTTGGGCGGCCATGATCTCTTCCAGGCGTCGCCGAACCGGGTCCACCTTGATACGACTGGTGATGTCCGCAGCAAACGCGTACGTCAGCAGGTGACGTGCAGCTTCGGGGTTCAGGCCACGTGATCGGATGTAGAACAGCTGTTGTTCATCGAGCGGACCGGTTGTGCTACCGTGCGTGCACTTCACGTCATCCGCGTAGA
>Ga0335397_10010027_pt1 | contig 11756 bp, 11 predicted proteins | sample MAT04_FD_205740 | JGI IMG/M metagenome (GOLD analysis project Ga0335397, IMG submission 205740) | Freshwater microbial communities from Lake Fryxell liftoff mats and glacier meltwater in Antarctica - MAT-04 (spades assembly) (version 2) ...
GGGCGATCAGGCGGACGGGGATGTGCTGGGCGTACTGCTCGGCGGCATCGCACCCGGTAGCGCCGTCGGCCAGGATCTCGTCGAGCAGTTCGTCGCAGATCGACTCGGTGCGGGGCCGGAGCGCTTCGATCCGCTTCGGTGCGAAGTACGGCAGCAGGAGCCGACGGATGGCCGTGTGGTAGGGCGGGTCGCTGGAGATCGGCGGAGCGAGCACACCGAACTCCGACATGTTGAGGTACTCAGTAACCACAGGGCTCCGCGACGAGAACGTGGCGGTGTCGTGCGAAATGGCCACCATGTCGTCATACGTGGTGGGCACCCACATGCCACGGAACTTCTCCGACCGGGCGATCGGGCATTGCTCGCGCAGTTCGTCCCACACCGGAAACGGGTTCGTGTAGAAGTCCGGACTCGTGTGATCGAACTGGGTATGCCAGTCGGTGACGCTCATTCGCTTCCCCCCGGAAGTCCGCCGGCGGCAGGGCGCCGCCGATCCGTTGCTCGCTGCCCCGAAGTGTTCCCCCGAGGAGCCGATCAAGGCAAGTGGCGCTGGTCGTGCGTCGCCAACGATTGCTTCGGACACGGGCGCGCCACGTTCGGTCGGTTGCCGAGGTGGTGTCACCCGGCGATGTCTTGCACCGCCCGGCGCTGCGATCGCTCCACCAGCCACCGGCCGAGAGGGTCAGCGAGCCGAGCGAGGATCGGCCCGGAGACGGCCATTAGTAGCACGTACGCCGCCACAAGCGCACCAAGGCGGCCGTCGGCATCGGCCGCCGTCCCGCCGGCGATACCGGCGATCACGATCGAGAACTCACCGCGTGCGACCAAGGTCAGTCCGGCACGGACCCGCCCGGGCACGCCGATGCCCGCGTCCTTCGCCGCCCACCACCCTGTGGCGGCTTTGGTGATCGCGCTGATGGTGGCCAGCAGCACCGCCGACGCCATCACTCCGGTCAGCGTTCGGGGATCGATCTGCAGTGCAAAGAACACGAAGAAGGCCGCGGCGAACAGGTCGCGCAGCGGGGCGATGAGCGCCTCGGCCCGGTGCTGGGCCGCCCCCGATACCGCGACACCCACGAGGAACGCCCCGATGCCGGCCGAGACTCCCACCTGCTCCGCTGCCCCGGCCAGGAGGAAGGTGACGCCGAGCAACGAGAACAGCATCGCCTCATCAGACCGGTTGAAGATGAGACGGCTCATGGCCGGACCGAACCTCGCCGACAGCACCATGACCACGGCCACCAGGCTCACGCCGGTGCCCACGCTCAGCCCCACCGCGGCGGCGGTGCCCCCCGCCACGAGCCCGGCCAGCACGGGCAGGAACACCGCCATCACTAGGTCTTCGATTACCAGCACGCCGAGGATCACCGGCGTCTCGCGGTTGCCGATCCGGCCGAGGTCGTCGAGGGTCTTGGCGATCACGCCGGATGACGAGATGTAGGTGACGCCGCCCAGGATCAACGCCGTGGTGACCGACCAGCCGAGCGAAAGGGCCGCCACGAAGCCCGGAAGGCCGTTGAGCAGATCGACCACACCGGCGCGAGCCGTGCACCGCACCGTTGAGAGCAGTTCCCGAGGCGCGTACTCCAAGCCGAGGAAGAACAGCAGGAGCACCAGGCCGATACTGGCGCCGGTCTCGATGAAGCCGTGGGAGGCGTCGAGCCCGATCGGGCTTCCGGCACCGACGGCCAGTCCGGCCATGAGGTACAGAGGGATCGGGGAAATGCGGAGACGGCCGGCGAGACGAGCCAGCAAACCGACAGCGAAAAACACGCCGCCCAGCTCCACCAGGATGAGGGCCACCTCGGCCGAGCCTGCGGCGAACAGCAACGGGTGATCCACGAGCAGTTCGCTGGCAACCGAGACGGGATCAGACGCCGAGCAACTTGGCGGCGGCCGCGAGACCTTGCGCCGTGCCGGTCACCACGACGGTGTCGCCAGGCTCGAGCCGATCGTCGGGCCCTGGAGCGGGGATGGGGTGATCGCCTCGAACGATGGCGATCACCGACACACCAGTGGCGGTGCGCATCTGGGTTTCACCGATGGTGCGGCGAGAGAACGCCGCCGGCAGCACCAGCCAGTCAAGCGCCAGACCTTCCACCTCACGGATCACGTTGTTCAGCTGCTCCGTCACCCGCGTGCCACCGAGCAGCTCCGCGAACACCTGGCTCTCCTCCGGGGTGAGTTCCACGCTCACCGCCACCGCATCGTGATCGACACGGTGGTAAACGACTACATCTCGCCGCCCACTGTGACGCGTGATGACGCCTATGCGATCGCCGGCCTGGCAGGTGAAGTCGAGACGGACCCCCACCCCGGGAAGCGGAGTCTCCTGAATATCGGGCATGGCGCCAGTATCGCGTGGAACTCGAGGACGTGGCCGTGGAAGGCGCCGATCCGGCGCGAAGCGACGCTGCCTCGCCCTACCCGAAATCCGGAGCGAGAGCAGCGTCGATGCTGGAAGGGGTCCCGGACGAACGTCGGACCGTAGATGGTCTGTCATCGGTCGGCTACACGAGGCGAAGTCGCTTGGGGAGGTTGGCGCCGGCGGGGTGTACCCGCTTGGTGGCGGCGGCTTGGACGGCGGCACGGTCGATCTCGCCGGTGACCACCCGGACCGGGGCAACCGGTGCCACGGGGCGGTTGGTCTTCAGCGGCGCAGCTTCAATCCAGCGGTTGGACTGGCGGAGGCGGCGAGCGGCAGCGCCGAGCTCGGCGACGGCGGTGGTGCGCAGCGCCGGGTTGATACCGGCGTTGGCACGGATCACCTTCGCCGATGCACGGTGCTCGGAACGCTGCTGGGCTGCCTGGGGAACCATCACTGCCGCCATTGTTTTGTGCCTTTCGGGTGGTGGGGCACCCCCTCGGGCACCTCCGGAACTGAAGTAAGAAACGGCGCGAACGTGGATCCCCTGAACGGGACAGCGGTCACATTGCGCCGGACAAGCGTCACACTCACCGGCCAGAGGCCCATGCGGCGTACGGGGAAAAGGTCCGGCCGAGGCGTACGTCGATGTGCTCCCCCGGTGGCTCTGACCGTGCATGGCCCCCATCACCGTCAATCGCCCGTCCACTCTCCTTTCGCCGACCCACCGTTCTGGCCGGTCCGCCCGCCCGGTCCGCCGTCGGCGTCTTCGCAGGTCGATCGGGCTCGGCGTCCCAATCCTGATGGCGTTGGCGCTCACGAGTTGTTCGACGGTGGCCATCACGCTGGTGTCCGGTGAGCTCTACGTCGGCTCCCCGACCGTGGCCTGCGCCATCCCGACCGCGTCCGATGGATCGCCGATCACCGAGCCAGGCGAGATGGTGTTCGTGTGGGGGGATACCAGCAACGACCCGACGTCGATCGTGCCCACGACCGGGGGCGAGGTATGCACCGGGCACGTGTTCCTGACCCCAGGCCACTTCGACGGCCAGGTGTGGTTCCGATCCACGGGAAGCGGCACCCAGCAGTGGTCGACGGCGCCAGTGAACCTGACCTACCCCATCGACCAAACCCCCGATCCGCAGAGCTTCCTCACCGGCGCGCCGCTGACCGCCGCATCGCATTCATGGGCGTTGATCTACAACAACCGCTGGTACAGCCGCTCGTTCCAACCGTACGGCTACTCGCAGGACGCGCTGGCGCCGTTCGAGTGGCGGATCAAGGACGGCACAGGAACGGTCATCGCCGGCGCAACCATCCCCGGCACCACGTGGCAAGCCGACTTCCCGGCCGCCGGCATGTACACCGTCGAGATCACGGCGTCACGGGTGGTGCACACCTACGACGACCGACGGGTGGAGGTGCGCACCACGTCGGCCATGGCCGTCATCGTGACCTGAGCGGGCTTCACCGGCTACAGGCGGGCCGAGGCCGGACACCGGCGAAACGGCCTGCGTTCGACGTTGCCCGGCCGATTCGGATAAATTGACCGAGCAGTCAAGAAGACGGCATCGGGACACCCGGGCCGTACGAGCACACCATCAGGGGGACCCCATGGCCGACGCTTCCGCACCCACGCTCGACGACTTCCGTGAGGAGGTCATCACCTTTCTCGACGCCAACGCCGAGAAGAAGGGGGTCGAGGTCAACAAGGACACGGCCTGGGGTGAGGGCAGCGACGACGTGGCGCTGTTCGAAGAGGTCGACCGGGTGAAAGAGCTCGAGGACCTCAAGGTGGCCCAGGCCTGGCGAGCCAAACGCTACGACGCCGGGCTGGGATGGATCGGCGGCCCCAAGGAGTTCGGCGGGCGGGAGCTGGGCCAGGCCTTCGACCGTGTCTACGGATCGCTCGAAGGCAAGTACGTCGTCCCCAACATGGGCTTCTTCGGCATCGGCCTCGGCATGGTGGCGCCCACCATCAACGCCCACGCCACGCCCGAGGTGAAGGACCTCTACCTCGCCAAGATGTACCGAGGCGACCTCGTGGGCTGCCAGCTCTTCTCCGAGCCCGGCGCCGGATCCGACCTGGCCGGACTCCAGATGAAAGCGGAGCGCGATGGCGACGAGTGGATACTCAACGGGCAAAAGGTGTGGACGTCCGGTGCCCACTACTCCGACATCGGCGAGATCATCTGCCGCACCGACCCCGATCTTCCCAAACACGCCGGGCTCACCGGGTTCGTCGTCGACATGAAAGCACCCGGCGTGGAGGTGGTGCCGCTCCGTCAGATGACCGGTGGCGCCAACTTCAACGAGGTGTTCTTCACTGACGTACGGGTGCACGATTCGCACCGCCTCGGCGATGTGAACCAGGGCTGGACCGTCGCCCTCACCACGCTCATGAACGAGCGAGCGTCGATCGGTGGCGGCGCCGCCGGCGGCGGCATGGGCCTGGCGTCGGTCACCCGACTGGCTCAGCTCGTTGAGCATTTCGGGCTCTCCGAGGACTACCTCACCCGGCAGGCGTTGATGGACGTCTACATCAACTTCCAGGTTTCGAAGTTCAACAACCAGCGGTCCATGGACAAGATCAAGTCGGGTCAGCTCCCCGGCCCGGAGATGTCGATGGCCAAGCTGTCGCTCACCAACAACCTGTGGCGCACCGCCAACTTCGTGGCTGACGTGCTCGGCCCCCGCATCACCGCCGACACTGGCGAGTGGGGAACCTTCGCCTGGGGCGCGCTGCTCTGCGGCATCCCGGGGATGAAGGTGGCCGGCGGCACCGACGAGGTGATGAAGAACATCGTGGGCGAGCGTGTGCTCGGGCTCCCCAAAGACCCCGGTATCGACTCGAAGAGCCCGTTCTCGCAGATCGCCAAGAACTGATCCCCAACGGGGCCGAACTCAGCCGAACTGGGCACACCCGTCGTCGTCCGAACGACAAAACGTGTGCCCAGTTCGAGCGAGAACTCGCCGGCCGCTACGCCCACTTCCGCCCCGCCCTGGGCCTCGATGCGGGTCGGCTCCTGGATCAAACCCGAACGACGGCTCGACACGTGGCCCTGGCCACCGGCATCGCCCGCGCCCGAGCACGGCGACGGGCGGCCGACCTGCCAGACGCGCTGTTCGTGTGGGTACCCAAGACCGCCGGCACCAGCCTGTGGGAACTGCTCGCCAGGGCCGGCGGCCTCAAATGCGTCGACCCCCTCAGCGTCCGCTACGAGTTCCCGGATCGCGGGCTGGTCACCTTTGGTCATGCGCACTATCCGTCCCTCGTGGATCAGGGTGCGCTCAACCCGGCCTTCGTGGATCGGGCGTTCCGGTTCGCGGTCGTCCGCCACCCCGTCGATCGAACGATCTCGCTCTACGAGTACCTGCGCAAGATCGGCCGCTTGCCTGTCGGCATCTCATTCCGGCGATTCGTCGAGGTGATCGGCGACGGCGGAGTCGAACCCGTCGGCGCCCACCATGGCGACGGCCTCAGCACCTGCAACCCACAGGCCGCCTGGCTGGTGGACGACGCCGGCGTGCTGCGCGTCGACGAGGTCTTCCGGTTCGAGTGTCTGGCCGATGCCGTCGACCAACTTCGCACCCGGTTCCCGATAGCCGGCGCGCTCCCGCATCACAACACCACCGATCGACGACCCCGCGCCGATTACCTCACCCCACCGATCCTGCGAATGATCGAGGCGGCCTATCGCGACGACTTCACCCGGTTCGGCTACGACCTCTGATCCCGAGCCGGACGAGCGGGAGCGGGAGCGGGAGCGGGAGCGGGAGCGGGAGCGGGAGCGGGAGCGGGAAGGAGGTCGGCGAGGTGGGCGACATCGTTGAAACGCACGAGGGTGGCAGTGGCATCGAGTGGCCGCCCATCGTCGGCACGAGGCGTGGACCGTTGCTCGGTCGCGGGGTCGGCCGACGGCTGTCCGTCGATCGGGCGGAACACGTGCCACTCCGTGAGCGACACGTTGGCGAGATCAAGGAAAAGCCCCGACCGTTCATAGAGGGCGCGGGCTTCGAGCAGGTATCGGCTCGCGCCGGTGATGAACCCGCCGTGGCTGACTACCACCAGTTGTCGCCCCGCGTAGTGCGTGACGAGGTGGTCGACGGTGGCACGGATGCGACGGTCGAAGGCGACCAGGCTCTCGCCGCCGCGGGCCATGGGTCGCTCCGGCTCCGCCAACATGTCGAACCCCATGGTGGTTTGATACTCCGCGAAACCCATGCCGTCGCAAGCGCCGGGCCTCATCTCCGAGAGATCCTCCAGGATCTCAGGAGGCGTGCCGTCGACCGCCGACATGAGGAGGTTTGCGGTCTCGACGGCGCGGGGCAACGCGCTGCTGAGCAGGGTCCAGCCCGCCATCTCGCCGGTGCGAGCGAGTCGGTCGCGCAACGCCTCGCATTGACGGCGGCCGGTGTCGGTCAGGCCGGTGCACCCCGTCGGTCCACCCACGATCCGCCGCTCCCAGGCGTTGGCCTGCCCGTGACGAACGAAGGCAAGGCGCGTGGGAGTGGGGGTCGGTACCGGCACGCCGTCAGTGGACATCGGGAGCCTTCGCCGGCATCTCCGCCCCGCCGGGGAGGACCACTGTGGCGAACCCGGGTGTGAGGTGGCGCTTGAGCAGCTTGCCGTTCGGCATCCGGGGTAACGATGCAACAAATCGAATCTCGCGCGGGCAGGTGAACCCACTCAATCGCTCGCGGCAGTGCGCCAGCAACGTATCCGCCAACGCCATCTCGGGGAGCACATCGTCAGCCCGTTGCACGAAGGCCGTCACCTGTTCGCCCAGGTCGGCGTGGGGTGTGCCGATCACCGCCACGTCGACCACCGCAGGATGCATGGCCAGCGCATCCTCGATCTGGCGGGGATAGATGTTGACGCCGCCCGAGATGATCATGTTGGCACGCCGGTCGGTGAGGTAGAGGTAGCCGGCATCGTCGACGTAGCCGATGTCGCCGAGCGTGCTCCACCCTCGATCGTTCCATGCGCCGGCGGTCTTGTGCGGATCGCCGTGGTATTCGAAACGGTGCGGGCTTTCGAACCAGACCTCTCCTTCGGTCCCCGGTGCCACCTCTTGGCCGTCGTCACCGAGGATGTGGAGCACCCCGTGAAGTGACTTGCCCACCGATCCTGGGCGGACCAACCACTCCTCGGGGGAGATCGTGCAGAACCCCACGCCTTCGCTTCCGGAATAGAACTCGTGCACGATCGGCCCCAACCACTCGAGTGCGGCGTGTTTGGCCTCCACGGGGCAGGGGGCCGCGGCGTGGACCATGTGGGTGAGGGTCGAAAGTTCGTGCGCGGCACGTAGGTGAGGCGGCAGCTTCAACATCCGGATCAGATGGGTGGGAACGACGTGGGTATGGGTGATGCCGTGAACTTCGATCAGCCGGAGGAAGTGCTCCGGGTCGAAGTCCTCCATCACCACGACGGTTCCGCCCAAGCGGTGCGTTTGTGTGGTCCATCCGGCCGGACCGGCGTGATACAGCGGGGCCGGGCTGAGGTACATCGTGGTCGGGGTGAACCCGTAGAGGAATCGGAGCAACATCCCGAAGGGCTGCGGGTCGCCCACGCCGAGGGCAGGCAGCGCGGGTTTGATCCCCTTCGGACGACCCGTGGTGCCCGACGAATAGAACATCCAGGTTCCCTCCCGTTCGTCGTCCATCGGTGTGGCTGGTTGCTCCGCCGTCGACTCGGCATACGACCGGAAACCAGCGAGGTCGCCGCCCACCGCGAAACGATGCCGGACACCGTCGAGTGATCTACCCAACGCGGTGACCGTCGGGGCAAGAGCCGCGTCGGCGAAGAGTGCGGTGGCACCGGAGTCCGCCACGATGTAGCCCGCTTCGTGGGCGACCAGGTGCCAATTGATCGGCGTGACGTAGATGCCGGCCCGCAGGCAGCCCCACACGATCTCGAACCACGGCAGACCATTGGTGAGCAGCACCGCCACGTGGTCACCCACCGCCAACCCATTGGCCCGGAGCAGGTGGGCCACCCGGTTCGATGCCGCATCCAACTCGGCGTAGGTGAGCGACTCGCCCGAGCGCCCCATCACGACCGCAAGCTTGTGTGGATGGCCGACCGCGTGCGCCGCCGGATGCTCAGGCCCCATTGGTGAAGTCTGCCTCAGCAGCAGGGCGCACGACCGTGTCATCGAGATCCCCGTGCGGGAGGAGGAGGCGGCGGGCGGGGCAGTCCTCAATCGAACAACGAGAGCTGGGGGTCGACCAGGTGGGCAGGGATCACCCGGGGATAACCGGTCCAGATCATGTGCTCCATGAACACCCACGACCGCCGGTGGATCGATGTGGGCCCGTAGCCGTTGAGGGCGGTCTTGTGGCGCGGGCAGGGGTACCCCTTGTTCTGGTCGAAGGCAAAGGCCGGGAAGTGCTCGGCTTCCTTCCGCATGATCCGATCGCGGGTGACCTTCGCCAGCACCGACGCGGCGGCGATCGACAGACAGGTGGCGTCGCCCTTGATGATCATGGTGGTGTTGCCTCCCCCCACGAAATCCCAGTTGCCGTCGATCAACACCCGATCCGGCGTGACGGCGAGCCCCTCGATCGCCCGCGCCGCGGCCAACTTCTGCGCAGCCGACATGCCGAGCTCGTCGCACTCTTGTTGCGACGCAGCGCCCACCGCCCACACCTCGCACCAGGCCGCCAACTTCGGGAACAGGCGCTCCCGTTCCACCTCGGTGAGCATCTTCGAATCCCGTACGCCCACGATCTTGCGGTCGCGAGGGATGACGGCGGCCCCCACCATCAACGGACCGGCCCAAGCACCACGCCCCACCTCGTCGACGCCCACCACGACGTCGAGTCCCTCGTCCCAAAACCCGCGCTCGTTGATCCGGCCCGGCGCCGCCTTGGCCAGCGCCGGTCGCAACCGACGAGCGGATCGAGCAGGAGAAGCCATCCCCCAGGACGGTAGCGGCTCGACCCGGCATCCTTTCGGTCCCTCCTGTAGAGGAAAGGTGACAGTTCGGGGATGGTGGGAGGCAATGGCGGTAGGTTGAGCGGATGGAGGACCTGAGCTTCGCCCCAACCACGCTGGCCGACGTCGTGGCTCACGAGCGGCCGCCGGCTCCAGCCACGCCGCTCAGCCTCCAAGCCTTCGATGCCACGGTCGACCTCGGCGCCGCCACTGCCCGCTGGATGGCCCGCACCGGCTATCGGGTCGCGGCGCGAACAGCATCGGTTGCAACAGGCCGAGGCCGACGGGGCCACCGCCAGGCCCGTGCCCGATCCCGCCTCAGGGCCGGCGTCACCAACCATTGGGACACGGCTAGAAGCAACGGGTTCTCGTGGTGGTCCACTGAATCACGACTCAGCGTGGCCTCGATCCGATCCCATCAATCGGTGCTCTCAGCCTGGAGCCTGTGGTCGTTCGGCTCGATTCTCAGCGTCGGTGGCGCCGGAAGCATCGCCAGCATCGGGTCCGTTGGCTCGGTCCTGTCCATCGGATCCGCCGGCTCGGTGCTCTCGATCGGTTCCGCCGGATCGGTGCTTGCGATCGGCGGGCGCAACCAACGACCCCGCTGGCTTGGCGCTCCCGTCGAAACCCCGTCCGCGCAAACGAACGACGCCGCGTCGCGCCAAGACGCTCGGAACAGCCCCTAGCGTCACCAGTGTTGGTATCCCCGTGGAGGAGTGGGCGACAGGCTCGACAGGAGGGTGACCCCGGGAAGGGCGGAGCCGACCTCACCGATCACCACGAACCCGGCATCCACCGCCGCTGAGGCCAACTGCGGATCCAGCGCGGCGAGAAGGCCGCCGGCGGTCTGGGGATCGAACACGAGCGCTTCATGCGCCACCTCCGAGAACGCCGCGTTCGAACCTGGCGCCGGCTCCCTGGTGCCGGTGCCAGCCGCAGCCGCAGCGGCCGCGGGCAGGTCTGGTCGCTCGAAGGTGACGTGGGGGGCGAGGAACTCGGCGTTGCCGTCCGCACCCACCGCGCGACTACCGGCCTCAGCCGCGGCAAGGGCGCCCCGGTAGGCAGGGACCATCTCGAGATCGATCGCCACCCGGTAGCCCGAACCACGGGCCAACGACCATGCCGCGCCGACCAGGCTCGACGAGCCCACGTCGGTGAGCGCGTGCACCCGGTCGCCCCAACGGGCCAGTGACTGCGCCGCAGCTCGGCTCACCGTGCACATCGAGGCGACCGCTCGACGACGATCGTCGGCGGTGCCCCCCGCCAGCACCAAGCCCGTACCGACACGTTTGCTGATCACGAGCACGTCGCCCGGCTGGGCGCCGTCGCGTGTCCTCGCTTCGCCCGCCGCCACGATCCCCTGCACGGCTACCCCCAAGATCGGCTCACCGGATCGAACGGTGTGCCCACCGACGAGCGCGCCACCAGCGGCGAAGAGCGTGTCGGCCACGCCTTCACACACGGCGGCAACCACCTCGGCACCGAGCTCGACCGGGAACGCAACGATCGCTTGTCCGGCCAGCACGCGCGCGCCCATGGCCAACACATTCCCGCAGGCGTGCGCAGTGACGATGGCGCCGTAGTCGTGCGGATCGTCGACCATCGGGGGGAACCCGTCGATGGTCGACACCAGGCCAACTCCGAGCAGGCTGGCGACTTCGTCGGGCAACCGGATCACGGCGGCGTCGTCCACCGGCGAAAGCCCCACGACGATGTCGACCCCCGGGGGGCGATGGCGAGCCAGGCCAGAGGCCAAGCCCTCGACGAGCGCGCTCGGCCATGCGGCGGAGGCGCCGCCAGGACCAGCCCATTCCGTGAGGCGCACGGCTGGCTGGGTCATGGGGATTGTGCGCCGGATTCGGGCAGGTGGATGACGCCAGACCAGGTCATGGGTAGGCCGAGTGACGGCGGGCGAACGCCGGGCTCAGCGCTCCAGCCAGGTGGAGGTGAGTCGATGCACACCAGCCTGCACCGGAAGCGATTCCTTGCCATCGGGCAGCGGACCGTTGAGCATTCCCCGTACGGTCTTGTCGGCGGCGATCGACCACCGAACGTGTTGCAACCACAGGTAGGGAACGCTCTCGGCGAACCGCTTGCCCACGGTCGAGTACGACGACTTGCGAACTGCGGGGTCGGGGTTCGATCGGCCTTCGTCGAGCGCCTTGTCGAGCTCTGGGTCCACGTTGTTGGCGAAGTTGAGGCGAAGCATGCCGTCCTTGTCCGGAGACAGCGCGTTCTTGCCGGTCCAGAAGTGGAAGTCGGAGTCGGGGTCGATGGCGGAGAACTGACGCCACAGACTGGCCTCGAACTTGCCGGTGACGCTGCCGAGGATGAAGACCACCTGCTCCGACTGTCGCACGGTGGCGGTGATGCCCACCTTGTCCCACTGACTCTTCAGCATCTGGATGATGGCATCGTTGTCGGTGGAGCCGACGGTAGCCCCGAGCTCGA
>Ga0335397_10010029_pt1 | contig 11754 bp, 6 predicted proteins | sample MAT04_FD_205740 | JGI IMG/M metagenome (GOLD analysis project Ga0335397, IMG submission 205740) | Freshwater microbial communities from Lake Fryxell liftoff mats and glacier meltwater in Antarctica - MAT-04 (spades assembly) (version 2) ...
AGGTGCTAGTCGTAACATCCTTTAGGTAGGCATTAATGCTCGTAACATCCTTTAGGTAGGCATTGATGCACTCACACACATAAACCCGTTCTAAACTACGTCTCTGGAATTATGAGACTGAAACAGGACGGGTTTTGTGTTGTTTACTATTAATGTGATTTTACCCCCCTATTTAAGGGGGTAAATTTATATATATGTCAGCTAAGGTTCAAGTAACATACCAAGTAACATACTAGGTAAACGAGCGCTAGAATAATGCTAGATGAGATTGCTTGTGTAGCGGTAGCAGTTAGGCGACACTGGTAAGTAGTAAGTCGGTTACTAGGGACGCTGAAAGTACCTAAATTGGTTAATTTGAGAGTGACTTGATAGAATTTGAGGTAGCGATAGCTGAAAGTGTTGGTAAATGGTGAGATATCAAATCCTCGGAGGGGTTAATCCACGGTGAACGACTACAACAGACAAAGCCACGAAGCAGAAAAACAGTTACTTTACAACCACTTGCTGGAGTTGGTGCAAGTAGAGCAGCCGGCCGAACTCATCAGCCGCTTTCGTACTTTGTTTATCCACGGTATCGGATATCCCGATCGCGCCGTCGCCGAAGCACTCGAAAAAATAGCAGCCTCAAAACACGCCCAACAAGAATTCAAGTACATCCTCAACCGCTGCTGCCACATTCCGATCAACCGCTGGCAAACATACCCCAACAAGCAAGCAGCCATCCCCGAATTGATCGCTCTGTTTGAGGAAGCCCCCAAAATAGTAACTAAATACAGTCGATCGCGGGTGGCTCACTCGATCCCCCAATTAGTACATCAATTTACCCAAAGCGAACAGTACCTAACCCTCAAACGCTTAGCCCAAGTCATCACCCACAACAATGAAGACAGCAGCAACACCAAAACCCCCGCCACCCTAGCCCTCGGAACCTTAATTCCCCGGTATCCTTACCTCTATAAACACTGCCTCCTCAGCGACGACAGCACCTACGAACAGCAGAAAGTCATTAAAAACATCCAAGCCCAAAAGCAGCAGCAATTTGAAATCGACCTCTCGCAATACGTCGCTCACGAAGTGAGAAAAGCCCAAATAGCGCGCCGTCACACCTCACTTTCGTTCGGCAGGGATATACAGACTATAAAAAACCCGACATTGTTGAGCGATCCGGAACTGTTCTTTGCCCTCAAGCAATTTGTCGGAAAAGTAGAAGGAGCCGATACATACAGACAGCTAGCGGGTCGCTTCAAGGCGAACACCAGCACAAACCAGACCTACGGCTCCTTTAAAGATGACTTGTACGAATACCTGATTTCTTCTGTGACGGACGATCGCTACGGCAAACGCCAATTTAACGAAAAACTGTATAAGCAACTACAAAATACCTTTCCCCACAACGACGATCGCCAGTTCAACGAATTTTTAATGCTCAGAACTTGCAGCCAATTATTGAACTTTTTAGTAGTAGAGAGTCCTGCGCGGCCCAACCACTTCGTCTTCATCGACCTGATCTCAAACCTTGGGCCCACCCAAACCACAGGTTTGCTGCTGAAAATCGTGCTAATTTGCGGCAAAGTCAAGGCCTACCTAGAAAAGCGGTTGGCAATTTTGTTCGGCCACTACGAATTTTGTACGCGAGAAGGCCTAGTGTGGCTAGTCAAAGCCCTAGAAAACCTGAATCTAGCTTTGAGTACCAATTTTGGGAAAGTGGACGTATCTTTCCTGCAGTAGTCGGCCCGACAACTTTCTGTCATGGGGACTGACAAAACATCAGGGGGAGAAACCCGTCTTCTAAATCCCTAAAAACTTTACGTTTAATTATCAAGACCTCATTAACTGCTGAAAGCTATTCAAAAGAAGCTATTCTGTGTTAAAATCCCAAGTGTATCAGATTCGGTTGCAGGCTTTGTTCATTGCTACAGAATTGTTTAAAAACTTGCCCTTCTGTATCGGCAGGGAACTCTCCGAAACTGAACTCTTTGCACTGTCTAATTTTTGGAGTTATTCCTCATGTCGATATACGTCGGTAACTTATCCTACCAAGTTACCCAAGAAGACATCACCACCGTCTTCGCCGAATACGGAACCGTTAAGCGAGTACATCTACCAACCGACAGGGAAACCAGTCGCCCCCGCGGCTTCGGTTTTGTAGAAATGTCAACAGACGCAGAAGAAGATGCAGCGATTGCTGCTCTCGACGGAGCTGAGTGGATGGGTCGCGACCTCAAAGTTAACAAAGCTAAGCCCCGCGAAGATGAAGGCGGCCGGGGCGGCGGCAGCCGGGGCGGTGGCGGCCCAGGAAAATTCTCTCGCGGCGGAGGCGGAGGCGGAGGCGGAGGACGTTATTAATTTCCTAAGATCGAGAGTAGAGATTTGAGAGTAGCAGCAGGCGATCGATCCGATCTAGGTCCGAACCACTGTCCGAACCACTTCCGGTCAGGTCGATCCCTACCCCTAATCTTCAAGTTTCCCGATCGACCGCATTAAATAGATTTCTTGCATAAATATTCGATCGAGCCGGTTAACCGCAGATTTCGAGCGGATCAACATCGATCGACGCAGATGATTCAATCTTGTCTGGCGATTGAGTGCAAGAGGTGTAATATACCAAAAAGCCAGGGGCCTAACCCTTGGCTTTTTGGTATGAGCGTATCGGGTATGAGTCAAAAACCTGCCCGACAAAGCCCTTCAAGTGCCTCTACTATTTTAATCGTCAGGTTCGATGCTGCTGCTCAATCCGTGATTGTTGAGGGTTTCAGCGTAAAACTCCGCGTGTTCGAGAGCGCAAACAATCACAAGTCCCAGCCCGTTAGTGTGGGCTTCCATCATCACATTCACAGCCTGTGGCTGAGTCATACTCGGCACCGTCGCCATCAAAGTCTGCACCACGTATTCCATCGGATTGAAATCATCATTGTGCAGCAGAACCCGGTAGCGCGGTGCAAGCTTGCGGACTGTAGAACGCTTTTCAATAATTTCGACAGACACTAATCTATACCTCCTGACTTGTAAAATGTTAAAATTTGTGAATAATCTTGAGCCGGATTCTTCCCCCGTGCAAGACTATCCCACTTTCAGCTATTTTATTGAAATCTGAAAAATCAGACAAGGCGGTACTCGCGATCGATCGCTCGCGGCGAACCCAACACCAGACGCAGCCGGAGTGTGCCCAGCCTGTAGCCACGACCTGATTAACGCCATAATAGGACAAAAGCCCGAGCGGTTAAAAATAAAAAACTACTACCTGTTGAGTCCGCAAAACAGACAGAATCTAAATAATATGAAACGCAAACCTAACTCCTACAAAGACGACGCATTCCGAGACGAAGACTCCAGCCCATTGGGCGGACAGTCGCGGCGTCAACCTCAGTCCGGCAAACCTTCTTTCCTCAATTCTGCCACCATAGGGATTTTAACAGCCGTTTTTATTCTGGGAATTGGGATTGGCATCGCCTTTAGCTCCACAGCAACAATTAGCCCAGAAAACGTAGCATCGCGGGAATTTATCGATCGCAGCGCCCCGAACCCAGAACTTTGCGTGCAGTTTGGAGCCAGCGCGATGGTGACAGATATGCGCGTCTACCTCACCCTCAATCCCTTTAACGTCTACATTTCGCAGCCGAGTATGCGCCCTGGATGCGTCTTGCGAACTAATAACTGGGCAATTCTCGAACAAAGAAAACTGATTGACCAAAACCAAGTGCGCGAGTGCAAAAATCGGATGAACACCTTTGGCTTCACAGGGCCCCTGGAAGGTCAACCGCAAATTAACTGTATCTATCAAAACGATAGCGCTAAAAATCTGTTCCTCAACCAACCGGGTTCGATCGCTCCAACGGTTGAAGGTCAAAATTTCTAAATTGCCGATATAGCGGTTTTTGCTCGTCGAGTGAAGGGAAGATTTTTCTCTTCACTCGACGAGCAATTGCTTGAAGCTTTGATGGATACAGAAACCGCAGATGGTGGCAGATGCAACGCGGATAAACGCAGATTATTTTCAGAGAGTTGTTGAAGGGGTGCAAGCTGTTTCTTTTTGCTTTTTCCCTCGAACTTTTTACTTTTTTACGATCGAAAACTGAACGGGGACTTCCTGTCGGCTGGGTTTTGCTTGCAGGCGCTTCCGGCCTCACGCCCGCGTACACCAAAGTCACTTCTGTACCCGCCGGCAACAAGACATTCGTGCCAGTAGCGGCTTACCCGGATACTTACCTTTGGCGATCGCCCGGAAGCGGTTCGCCAAAGGTAAGAATCCGCTTTTGGGGTGCTGCTGTTGCCGAAATTTGAGGTTTTAGACTGGGTACAGCCGCAGGTCGTACACCAGAACGTTCATTGAGGCGAACACTGACTAAAGGCACTGTTATCGGTCGGATTTGGTCGTTTGTAGTTAGTGCAGGTACAGAATTGGTAGAAAAATTCAGGGAAGCAGGAGATTCTGGTCGATCGACCTCTGTTGCAGCAGTTGAGTTATAATCTGTCGGCGGCTGGTTGGACGGTGCTGGTATTGCAGTCTGGGGTTGAGTTTCGGGAGTTTCTACGAGTTGAGTCGGTTCGATGGAGGGACGCAACACCCAGCGATTTTCTACCCCGATTCTTTGGAATTGAATTTGTTCGCCGTTGAAAGCTGCTCCGGGAGCCAAATTTAGCACAATTCTCGCGGTTCCGGCCCTAAGTTGAGTCACGGCCACAGAACGCACTGTGCCTTGCGGGTATAGTTGAGTTGCGTCCACTCCGATCTCAGTATTGGGCAAATCCACAGCAATTTGAGTCGGGTTGAGCAGAGAATATAGGGGAGTTGTTCCCTCTGGGAGAGTAATTTCTAGCTGATTTGTGGCTGGATAGAATCGCCAACTTGTGACTGTAGAAGCATTTGCCGGTTGGAGTGTTATTTGCAGGATCGCAACTGTGGTGGCGGCGGCGCAGGCTAAATTCCCAGCGATCGACACAGAGCCTGACAGTGAGGGTATCATGTAGGTTTGAGGATAATTTTTTGTAGTAAAGATGTTGCGGGCGATCGTACTGTTAACTGCAAGCGCGGTTTAACGCTGAAAGTTTAACATTAATTGGTAATTGGTAATTGGGGAATTGGAAGTTATACAAAGCGTGAAAAACTGTTCCTACAATTGCTGATTGTAAACTAACGATATTTCACGGGCAGAACTCCCGCCGGACAAGGCGGTGCCGTTTTTCTAAATAAATATTGCCTCTGATTGATATAGCGGTTCTCAATGCCCATAGCCCATAGCCCATAGCCCATAGCCCTATGCCCTATGCCGTTCGCGTACCTCATATGAGAGATCGAAAGGCTATATGTAGCAATATTTCTCAAGCTTGGTATTATGGAACCCATTTGAGATATTTTGACGATCGCCCGCGATTGAGATCCGCTACGGCTACGGGCGAGCGGCGATCGCTACGGGCGAGAGACTCCGGCGAAGGGCGATCGCTACGGGCGAGCGGCGATCGCTACGGGCGATTGCCATCCAATTGCCCCTAATTTAAGGTGTATGACTTACTTTTTTGGTTGTAAAAATTGGTTTGTTGCAGATGTTTTTCATGGTAGAATTCCCTTGATAATTGTCGTAAGATGCCCGATTCAAGATGATAGCGGTCGCGAAAAAAAAGCTTGGATTGCAGAGTTAGAGGCTTTGCGACTTGACTGCAATCGATAGCAATAGGCTGATTTTTTTCAGCACAAAGCTGTGCTATCTGGCTCTTTGATAGCATTGCAAATATTGCCGGGACAAGCGCTGAAAATTGGGGGTTTAAATCCCAATCATCTATCTATCGGATGATGTTTCGCCTTCGGCTTTTGTTAGCGACTGTATCTTTCTACCCGCAAATCTCTTACATCCCGCAGCAGACAATCACAAAAATTCTCAAAAATTTATGTGATGAGGTTTCTGTCGATCGCCTAATGGACTTTACGGGGAGATAAATTCACTATTTCTGAACTAAGAAACCGGGATTGACAGACAAAAAGAGTTCCTTGCAGCCCTAACTCCCGGTAAAAAACCCGGTTTCTTGGGTTTTGGTGCGCTGGGCCCATTCGCAATCGCCAAAAGAGATTAATTAAGGATGGGATTGCTAGAAAGCGGCCGGGACATAATTAGACCGGCAGCGTCCAAAACCTGTGATTAAACTGAAACATACATACCCTGTAGCGACGAGGTGTCTTAAAATTTTATGAGTTGCAGTCTGGATACAACAATTCTGGTTTGAGACTGCGTTCATTTCGCCCAAAGAAGTATTTTTACCGCCTACTAATGGGATGTCGGCGATCCCGACTTCATCAAACCACAATATTAAGGCTTTTTCTTTGGGAATTAAAAGTTGTTGTTGACTTGCTAATTTTTCTAGCATCAGTTTTTTCCTCTCAACTTCATTTCTGTTAGATCAGTTGATATGAGATTTGAGATTGTACCTCTTGCACTGATTCACAAATTATCTGAAATAGTCTGCGTCTATCTGTGTCGATCGGGAGCATTTAAGTTTTACAAAAAGCATTTTTTTTACCGTGCGAGCGTCCTCGCTCGCGTATTGTACAATACGCGAGCTCTTGAGGTGCTCGCACTACAAATGCAAAACTGAGATGCTCCCTGTCGATCTGCCTTTGATCTGGGGTTTATGTATCGATCGAGGAATTATGCAATGCAAGTCTATTGAAAAATTTGAGATTTACTCCACCGCTGATGAATCGGGGAGCTTAAACTCTCGTCTAAACTTTTGCACAAATCGCGACTTCTGCCTTCAAGTTGTGTATCGTTTTTGAGCCGCGTCAAAGGAGGGTCAACAAAAAAATGTTAACTTTTGAATGTCGTTTTTTTACGAAGTTTATCCAGTTTTCTCATAGGCTGGATAGAGCAGAGTTTTTGATTGCCTCTATTTCAATAATATCACTTTTTTTATAAATAGCAAGACTGCTTGAACAAAAAAAATCCTGGCAAAAAGTTAAGAAATGGCAGTGGGGAGTTTATGTAAGCTATTATAAAAAAAACTGGCGAACAGATGAATATCTAAGATAGTTGCCACGGCTTTTTTGGCGCTGACCGCGCTGTGGTGCGGGGACAGGGCTCGGATTGTGTTGGTAGCCTAATCTACGGGCAAGAAAGAATCGGTTGCTGGGGGCGATCGCCCAAAAAACACAACACCAAGCAGCTTTATTTATTGAAGAAACCGAGCTTCTCAAAACCTTCAACTGTCAACTGTCAACTGAACAATTACCTTTTTCCCGGCGAGCCGTAACTCATATTACCCTCGAAAGGCTGTAGTTAAACCAGAAGTTTTTCAACTTTGAGCAGCGGTATTTTTGGGCATTCAATTATTTATATGCTATAATAGTTAGCTCTACTGCCTTATGACAAAAAACAAGGTATATGATATCAGTTTTGAGCTCAACCGCAAAGCAAAACGGCTTTAAAGTTCTCTTGGTCGAAGACAATCAAGCCGAAGCCGAGCTGATCGAAGAATTATTATTAGAAACAAATGTCAGCAAAGCCGAACCCCAAAGGCTGTCAGTAAGCTGTACGGATCGTCTCAGCAAAGCGCAGGAACTATTGAGCGGCGAAAATTTTGATGTGATTTTACTAGACCTTTCGCTCCCCGACAGCCAAGACTTAAATACAATTGTCAAGATACAAGAATACAGCCTCAATACTCCGATCGTGGTATTGACTGCTCGCAACGATGAAGAACTCGCCGTGCAGTCAATCCAAGCCGGAGCTCAGGATTATTTAGTCAAGCGAAAAATTGACAGCGAAGTGTTAGTGCGATCGCTCCGCTATGCAGTCGAGCGACAGCACAACCAAGAAGCTTTGCAAAAAAGCGAAGAAAAATATCGCTCGGTAGTCGAGAATTCCCTCGTCGGAATTGCGATTATTGCTCCTCCAAATTCCCCCTCAGAACCAGAAAAATGCGAGTGGTTGGAAGTTAACGATGCTTTGTGCGATTTGCTGGGATACGAGCGCCAAGAACTTCTGCACGGAAATTGGGAGCGGTGGGGTTTTCCTGAAGACGAGCCGGCCAGTTTAGAGCAGTTAAATAAAATTTTGGCAGGGGAGAGCCAAGGCTATGTTTTAGACAAAAGGTGGCGCAGAAAAGACGGAAAAATAGTTTATACTAGAGTTTCCATGCGTTGTATTCGTGGCCGGGATGGCTCGATCGACCGGATGATTAAAGTAATTTTGGATGTGAGCGATCGCTACCGCTACGAAGCTGAATTAAAAGCATCAGAAGAGTTCTTGAATCACACAATCAATGCTACTCCAGATCCAATTTTTGTCAAAGACGAGCAGCACAGGTTTGTCCTATTAAACGACGCTTTCTGCGACTTGATGGGAAAAGGGCGATCGGAACTGATGGGTACGTCGGGATACGGGTTTTTCCCCCCAGAACAAGCCTATTTTTGGGGGCAAAAAGACGAGCAAGTATTGCAAAGGAGCGGAGCTGAGGAAACGGAAGAAACTTTGACAATGGGCCCTGGCAAAGAACGCATTATATCTACTAAAAAAACGGTCTTCAAAAAAGCAGACGGCACTAAAATGTTGGTCGAAATCATGCGAGATGTGACCGAGTACAAGCGCCAGCAAATAGCTTTGCAGGAAAGCGAAGCTCGATTTCAAGCAATGACCGATAACGTGCCGGGAATGATTTATCAATACCGACTTTATGTAGATGGCAAAACGTCTTTTACTTACGTTTCTTCTGGCAGTTGGCAGCTCTACAATTTACACCCTGAAGAAATAGAAGAAAATGCTGGCTTGGCTTTTGCAACTGTTCACCCCGACGACATCTTGGACTTGCAGCGATCGATCGCAACTTCAGCGGCAACTCAGCAACCTTGGCAACACCAGTGGCGGCAAGTTGTGTCCGAGCGAGTGAAATGGCTGCAAGGCGCGTCGAGACCGGAAAAACAAACCAACGGCGATATAATTTGGGACGGTTTGGTGATGGATGTCACCGAATTAAAACAAACCCAGCAAGACCGCGATCGATTTTTTAATCTATCGCTGGATTTACTTTGTATTTCAGGTTTTGACGGCTATTTCAAGCGCTTAAACCCTGCTTGGTCTACTGTATTAGGTTACAGCAGCGATGAAATGTTAGCCCAACCTTTTGTCGATTTTCTGCATCCCGAAGACCGAGAAACCTGGTTGCAGAAATTAGAAAATCTCAAAGATGGCAGTTCGATTGTTAACTTAGAAAACCGCTACCTTTGCCAAAATGGTACTTATAAATGGCTGTCGTGGACGGCATCGCCGTTTGCAGAAGAAAGTCTAATTTATGCAGTTGCCCGCGACGTGACCTTAAGCAAGCAAGCAGAAGCTGAATTACGCCATAGCGAAGCCACCAACCGCGCTCTTTTAAATGCGATACCCGACATGATTTTTCGCTGTCGCGCCGACGGTACTTTGGTAGACTTTAAACCCGCAAAAAACCTCCAGACTCTAGTACCGGCAAACATATTTATTGGCCAAAAAGCACAAGACATATTGCCGTCTGCTTTTGCTGAAAAAATCTTGTCCGCTAATCAACAAGCCCTCGATACAGGCGAGATTCAAGTTGTAGAATATCAACTGCAAATTAAGGATGCACTGTGCCATTTTGAAGCGAGAATTGTCTTCTGCACGGATGACGAAATTATCGCGATCGTCCGCGACATCACCAATCGCAAACGTTTTGAGTCAAAACTCCACCGACAAGCAGCAGCAATGGCAGCGGCTTCCGAAGGCATCGGCATTTTCGATGCCAGCGGAGAGGTGATTTATGCCAACGCAGCTAAACTCAAAATGTACGGTTACAATTCCCTCGAACAGATGTTGGGGAAAAGTTGGAAAATGTTTTATGAAGGTGCAGAATTCACAAGGTTAGAGCGAAAAATCATGCCGAATTTAATACGCCAAGGTTATTGCAGCACTGAAGCAGTAGGCTGCCGCCGTGATGGTTCTCAGTTCCCTCAAGAAATGTCGCTGACTGTTCTGCCTAATGGCGAAATAATTTGCATTGTTCGTGATATTACTGCGAGAAAAAAGGCAGAAGCCGACCTGGAAAATAGCAAGCGGTTCGGCGATCGAATTGCTGAGGCAAGTCCTAATATTTTGTATGTCTGCGACTTGATAGAACAAAAAAATATCTATGCGAATGCTTCTATATACCACATTCTCGGCTATACAGTAGATGAGATTCAGGCAATGGGGCCGTGGATGATGTCAACTTTAATCCACCCGGAAGATTCAATCAAAATGCCTGATTATTTACAGCAAGTCGAAACGGGCTACGAAGGGGAGATCTTTGAAATTGAATACCGCATCAGGCACAATGATGGTTCTTGGCGCTGGATTGTGAGCAGAGATACTGTATTTGCAAAAACAGCAGATGGCAAGTTAAAACAAATTCTCGGCACGGGAACTGATATTACAGAAAGCAAGCAAGCAGAAGATGAAATTAAGCTGTTGCTGGCGGCAACTCAAGCAATTAGTCGGTCGGTTGATTTTCACAGCGCTATCCCTGATATTCTGCGGTTGCTGTGCAATGCGATCGGCTGGGATTTTGCGGAAGCTTGGATACCGGCTGCTAACGGTACTGTTTTGGAATACAGCGAAACTTGGTACGCTAGCGATCGCGATTTTGATAAGTTTGGCCGCGAAAGTAAAAAAATTAGATTCGCGCCCGGATTGGGAGTGTCGGGACGTATTTGGTCAACCCGAAAGGTAGAATGGATTGAAGATGTTTCTGTAGTCAATAATTCATTTTTTGCCCGGACGCAAATGGCGGCAGCAGTGGGATTGAAAGCTTGTTTCGGAGTCCCAATTCACGCTAATTCAGAGGTGCTAGCAGTTTTACTATTCTGCAAGCGCGATCGATCGATTATGGAGCCGCGGATAGTAGAGTTGGTTAAGGCGGTAGCGACTCAGTTGGCTTCTCACATTCAGCGCAAACAAGCCGAAGAAGAATTGCGTAAAAGCGAAGAACGTTGGCAGTTGGTTCTTAAAGCCAATCAAGACGGCATTTGGGATCTGAATCTTCAAACAAATGAAGCTTTTCTATCTGCCCGCTGGCAAGAAATTATCGGTTACGCAGAGGGCGAAATCGACAGCAGCAACACCGCATGGATCGATCGCATCCATCCAGACGATCGCTCACGAGTGCAAGCCACAATCCAAGATTATCTCGATCGCCAAACCCCCAATTACGCCGCCGAATACCGCTTGCAGTGCAAAGACGGCAGCTACCAGTGGGTGCTAGCCCGCGCTCAAGCCGTCTGGGACGAAGCCGGAAACCCCCTGCGGATGGTGGGTTCGATGACTGATATCAGCGATCGCAAACAAGCAGAATTAGCTTTGCTGCGGGTCACTCAAGCCGTGGAAAGTACCAGCGACGCGATCGCGATCGCCGACTTGAAAGGGCGGTCTCTTTACCACAATCAAGCCTTCATTCAGAGTTACGGCTACAGCGTGGAAGAACTCAACGAACTCGGCGATCGCGCCGGCCTTTACGTCCGCCCTCAAAGTTACAAACAAATCTATAAAAACCTTCGCCAAGGTCGCTCTTGGTGTGGCGAAATTGCGCTGCAAACTAAGAGCGGCGAAGCTGTTACCGCCCTGGTGCGAGCCGACACTATTAAAGATAAAAAATGCCATTCTATCGGCTTAATTGCAGTGATTACCGACATCACAAAACGCAAAGAAGCCGAAGCACTTTTGCACCAGCAATTAAAGCGCGAACAGTTGGCAGCAGCCATGATGGAACGCATTCGCTCTT
>Ga0335397_10010030_pt1 | contig 11753 bp, 9 predicted proteins | sample MAT04_FD_205740 | JGI IMG/M metagenome (GOLD analysis project Ga0335397, IMG submission 205740) | Freshwater microbial communities from Lake Fryxell liftoff mats and glacier meltwater in Antarctica - MAT-04 (spades assembly) (version 2) ...
GGGATGCGTCACCGAGCCCATGAACGGCTTGTCGCTGTATTTCATGTGGGCGTACACCATGTCGAAGTGGCGCTTGTTCACCGGCAGGTCGACCGGCTCGCAGATCGTGCCGCCCGAGTGATGCAGCGAAGGCGCCAGGTAGGCCAGCTTGACGAAATTGCGGAAGTCCTCGATCGTCGCGTAGCGCCGGCCCTGGTCCAGGTCGCGTACGAAGGGCGAGCCGTAGGCCGGTGCAAATACCGTGTTCTTGCCACCGATGACGACATTTCGGGCCGGGTTGCGTGCAAATTGCGTGAATTCGCGCGGTGTAGTGGCTTGCACCAGCTTGCGGGCCATGCCGGACGGAAACCGCACCCGCTCGCCCTTGACGTCGGCACCGGCGGCGCGGAACAGTTCGAGCGCCTCCGGATCGTCGCGAAAGTCGATGCCGGTTTCCTCCAGGATGGTGTCGGCATTGCGTTCGATGGTCTGCAGGCCTTCCTCGTCCAGCACTTCGTAATACGGGATGCGGCGAGTGATGTAAGGCACTGAATGGCTGCTGCGTGCGCTGCGGGCAGCCCGTTTGGCCTCGCGTCCGCCGCCGGCGCGCCGACCGCGTGGGGCGGATTCCGCCACTGGTACCAATGCCTCATCCATGGGGAATCTCCGAGAAAAGTGTGTCGTGGGCGCCAGGCGCCGTGAAGTAGCGAGAGTATGGTCAAGCCGGGCCGATCATGTGATCCGCATGCGACGTTGCCTAGCACGCTCACGCCATCGCAGGCTGTGCTGCTGCTTCGGCCTGAGCGACGGTGGGTGGCTGTGGGGCGCATTGCCTGCCGCCTGACACAGGACGGGGGGCAGCCAGTCAGCGCGCAAATGCCCGGATAATTCGCGCGATGGCGCACTTGTTGATTGTGGAAGACGATGAACTGCTGCGCGACGCATTGGGCAGCCTGCTGGAACACGCCGGGCACCAGGTGAGCATGGCGCCGGACGGCGAGTCGGCGCTGGCGCAACTGGCTGGCGGTGCGTTTGAAGGCGTGGTGCTGGACCTGGGTCTGCCGCGGATCGACGGCCTGACCGTGCTGCAACGGTTGCGCGAGCAACTCCCCACGCTGCCGGTGCTGATCCTCACGGCGCGAGACGGTGTCGAAGACCGGGTGGCCGGGCTCAACGCGGGCGCCGACGACTACCTCACCAAGCCGTTCAATGGTGACGAATTGAAGGCGCGGTTGCAGTCGATGTTGCGCCGCGCCAAGCTGCCGGCATTCGGACAAGCCGAAGCGCCCGTCGCCATCGCCGTCGGTGGCGGCCAGGTGACACTGCTGCGCATCGATTCCCTTATGCCCCGTGCCTGGCTGCTCGACGAACCGGTCGAGCTCACGCAGCGCGAATGGGAACTGCTGGCGCTGCTGATTGCGCGGCAAGGCCAGGTGGTCAGTCGAGAGGACGTATTCGCGGCCTGGCAATCCGAGTCGGGCGAAGCCGCTGGCCTGGCCTCGAACGCGCTGGAAGTGTATGTGCACCGGCTGCGACGCAAGCTGGCCCATCCCGCACTGAACATCCGCAACATCCGGGGTCTGGGTTACATGCTGGAACTCGGCAATCCGTGAGCCTGCCCGGGCCATGCAGCAACCTGCCAGCCTGTCCCTGCGCCGCCAGTTGCTGTTGTGGCTGCTGCTGCCGCAACTGGTGTTGTGGGCCGGCGGTGGCCTGCTGGCCTATCGCATCGCGCTGAGTTATACCGAAAAGGCGATCGACCAATCGCTGACGCAGTCGGTGCGGGCACTGGGGCGCCAGGTCAAGCCGATCGGCTCCGGGCTGCTGGTGGACTTTCCGCGCGCGGCGCAAGACGTGCTGGAACAGGACCCCAAGGACAAGCTGAGTTACATGGTGTCGTCGCCACCGGGCAGTTTCCTGCTCGGCAACCAGCAAATGCCGCAGCCCCCGCAGAGTCCGCCGCTGGCCGGCGAGCCGGTCCTGTACCGCGCGCTGGTGGATGGCAAACCCCAGCGCATCGTGGCGCTGGACCTGGGTTATGGCGAGGCCGGTGCGCCGCAGACGTTGCGCGTGCAGGTGGGCAAGAGCCTGGCCGTGCAGCAACAGATCGCGCGCGAACTGGTGGCCGACATGCTGGCGCCTCTGCTCGCGCTGGGCGTGTTGCTCAGCCTGCTGGTCTATGGCGGCGTGCGGCGCGGCCTGGCGCCGCTCACCCGCCTCACCGCTCAGCTCGAGCACCGCTCGGTCAACGCGCTCTCGCCGATCGGCATGACCCAGGCGCCCAGTGAAGTGCATGCCCTGGTGCAGGCGGTCAACGGTTTGCTCGATGAGGTGGCGCGCAGCGTGCACCAGGAAAAGCGCTTCATCAACGATGCCGCGCACCAGTTGCGCACGCCGTTGGCCGGATTGATCAGCCAGGTGGAATTGGCGCAGAACGAAACCAGCGACCCACTGCTGCGCCAGCGCCTGGTCAAGGTCCTGACCGGCGCCGAACGCAGCGCCCACCTGGTCCACCAGTTGTTGACGCTGGCCCGCAGCGAGACCCAGGTGCGCTTGCGGGTGATCGACCTGGCCGCGCTGGCGCGTGACGTAGCGCGGGAGTGGACACCGCGCGCCCTGGCTGCCGGTGTCGACCTGGGTTTCGAGGGAGTGCAGCGGCTCGATATCGACGGCGATGAGCTGCAACTGCGCGAGGCCATGGCCAACCTGATCGACAACGCGCTGCGATACGCCGGGCGGGGCTGCAGGTTGACCATCCGTGTCACGCAGTCCGGCCCGCAGGCACATCTGGTTTTCGAAGATGATGGTCCCGGCTTGAACGCAGACGAACTCACGCATGTGTTCCAGCGCTTCTGGCGCGCGAGCAGCCAGCCCGGCGGCTGCGGGCTGGGCCTGGCGATCGTGCGGGAAATCGCGCACCGCCATGGCGGTGAAGCGCGGGTGCAGAGCGTGGCGCCGCTCGGTTTGCGGATCGAGATCGCACTGCCGCTGTCGGGCGGTGAACGCCGCGGCCCGGCCTGAACGGGCTGGCTTTGCGTGTGCTGGCCGCCGGCTCAGCCCATGCGCAAACCGCTGTTCTTGTCGAACCAGTTGTTGTGCCGGTCGCTGACGGTCATGCCAACCGACTCGCCCAATCCGACCTTGGTGTTGGCTGGCGCCCGCACCGTGATCAGGCCGACCCCGGTTTTCAGCACCACGTAGGTGTCCGCACCCGTGGGTTCGACCAGCACCACCTCGCCGCGCCAGGGCGCGTCGGCGCTCAGGTGGATGTGTTCGGGGCGCTGGCCGAGTGTCGCTTCAACGGTATCGGGGCATGGCAGGTCGAGGGCTCCGCCGGCGAACACGAAACGGGTCTGCTCGCCCTGGCGTTCGACGCGGCCATCGATGAAATTCATGGTCGGTGAACCGATGAATCCGGCCACGTAGGTGTTGACCGGGTTGCGGTAGATCTCGTCGGGCGTGCCGATCTGCTGCAGCACGCCGCCCTTCATCACCGCGATACGGCTGCCCAGCGTCATGGCCTCGATCTGGTCGTGTGTCACGTAGACCGTGGTGATGCCGCTCTGCAGATGCAGGCGCTTGATCTCGGCGCGCATCTCCACCCGCAGCTTGGCGTCCAGGTTGGACAGCGGCTCGTCGAACAGGAACAGCTGCGGGTTGCGCGCCAGCGCGCGGCCCATGGCGACCCGCTGGCGCTGGCCACCCGAGAGCTGCGCCGGGCGGCGGTCCAGCAGCTGGTCGATCTGCAGCATGGCGGCCACCTCCTGGATTCGCTTCTTGCGCTGCTCCTTGGGCACCTTGCGCATCTCCAGCGCGAATCCGATGTTGTCGGCCACCGTCATGGTCGGATACAACGCATAACTCTGGAACACCATCGCGATGTCGCGTTGCGCCGGCGGCACGCCGATGACGTTCTTGCCTGCGATGCGCAGTTCGCCTTCGGTCGGCTCCTCGAGCCCGGCAATGATGTTGAGCAGCGTGGACTTGCCACAACCCGAGGGTCCGACCAGAATCAGGAATTCTCCCGGCGCAACCTCGATATCGATGCGCTTGAGTATCTCGACGGCCTTGGCGCCCTTGCCAAAGGTCTTGCGGATACCCGCGATCTGCAATGAAGAAGCCATGCGGTTCAACCTTTCACGGCGCCGGCCGTGAGTCCTTTGACGAAATATTGGCCTGCCAGCACGTAGACCAGCATGGTGGGCAGGCCCGCGATGACGGCCGCAGCCATGTCGACGTTGTAGTTCTTGACGCTGCTGGTGGTGTTGGCCATGTTGTTCAGGCCCACTGTCACCGGCTTGCTGTCGGCGCCGCTGAATGCGACACCGAACAGGAAGTCGTTCCAGATGTTGGTGAACTGCCAGATCAGCGTGACCATCAAGATCGGGGTGGACATCGGCACCACGATACGCAGGAAGATGCGCCAGAAACCTGCGCCGTCGATCCGTGCGGCGTTGACCAGTTCGCGCGGGATCGCGGTGTAGTAATTGCGGAAGAACAATGTGGTGCCTGCCAAGCCCGCCAGGCAATGCACCAGGATCAGGCCGACGATGGAACTCGAAATACCCAGGTACCCGAGGACCTGGCTCATCGGCAGCAGCACCACCTGAAACGGCATGAAAACACCAAACAGCAGGAAACCGAACAGGACCTCGCTGCCCCGGAACCGCCACATGCTCAGCACGTAGCCGTTGATGGCGCCCCAGGCGGTGGATATCAGCACGGCAGGCACGGCCATGATCACCGAGTTCATGAAGTAGGGCTTCAGTCCCCGGCAGTCGACGCCGGTGCAGGCAGACGACCATGCCAGGGTCCAGGCCTCGAGGTTCAGCGCCCCAGGCAGGCTGAGCAGATTGCCGGAGCGGATCTCATCGGCGTCCTTGAGCGACGTGGCCAGCATCACATACAGGGGTGCCAGAAAGAAGAACGCGGCCACCAGCAACAAGCCGTACAGCGCGGCGCGGGGAAGGACTTTAGCGATCATGGGGCTTGGCGCGAAGTTCGCTGTAAAGGTAGGGCACCACGATCGCGGCCACGGTCGCCAGCATCATCGTCGCGCTGGCGGCGCCCAGGCCGATCTGCCCGCGGGTGAAACTCATCACATACATGAAGGTGGCCGGAACGTCGGTGGCATAACCCGGGCCGCCGGAGGTCAGTGCCATCACCAGGTCGAAACTCTTGATCGACAAGTGCGACAGCACCAGGATGGTGGAGAACACCACCGGGCGCAGGATCGGCAGGATGATGCGCCAGTAGATCAGCGGCAGCGACGCACCGTCGATCTGCGCCGCCTTGATGATGCTGTCGTCGATGCCGCGCAGGCCGGCCAGGAACAGCGCCATCGCGAAACCCGCCGACTGCCAGACGCCGGCCAGCACCACGCAGTAGATGGCCATGTCGGACTGCACCAGCCAGTCGAAACTGAAACTGCCCCAGCCCAGATCGTGCATCAGTTTTTCCAGGCCCAGGCTGGGGTTGAGAATCCATTTCCAGGCGGTGCCGGTCACGATGAACGACAAGGCCATCGGATACAGGTAGACGGTGCGCAGCAGACCTTCCGCGCGCACCTTCTGGTCCAGCAAGATGGCCAGCACCATGCCCAGCCCCATCGAGACACCCACATACAGCACGCTGAAGATGCCCAGGTTGGTCAGCGCCACGTACCAGCGGTCCATCTGCCAGAGTTCGACGTATTGCTCCAGGCCCACGAACTCGTCGTAGTTGGGCAGCATGCGCGAGCCGGTGACCGACAGCACGCCGTTCCAGATCATGAAGCCATAGATGAAGGCAAATCCGAGCACGAAGCCCGGCGCAATCACCAGCTTGGGAAGTAGGTTCTCGGCGCTTTTCATGGATACCTTCAGGCACGCCCGTCCGGCGCGGGCCGGATGGGCGTGCAGCGCACGGCGCTTACTTGGTGGCTGCAGCCTTGGCGATGTTCTTCACGCCGTCGGCGACCGAGATCTTGTCGTCGTTCCAGAACTGGCTGACCGCGTCCTTGATCGCGCCTTCGGCAGCCGGGCTGACCGCCATGCCGTGCGCTATCGATGGCACCAACCCGCCCGTCTTGGAGGTTGCGACGAAGTCCTTGGACGACATCTTGGCGCAGTCGTCGAACTTGGCCATGTCCATGTTCAGCCGCACCGGGATGGAGCCCTTGTTCAGGTTGAAGACTTCCTGGAACGGTGTGTCCATGATCGACGCCGCCAGGTCGGCCTGTGCCTTCTGCGCTCCAGCATCCTTGAGCTTGAACATGGCGAAGGAGTCGACGTTGAAAGTGTAGGCGTTGCCGGTGCCCGGTGCGGCGGCGCAGAGGTAGTCCTTGCCCGGTACCTTCTTGGCCGCGGTGAATTCACCCTTGGCCCAGTCGCCCATGAACTGGAACGCAGCGCGCCCGTCGATCACCATGGCCGTTGCCAGGTTCCAGTCGCGGCCTGGCGCGGCTGGGTCGGTGTAGCTTTTGATCTTGCGAAAGGTCTCCAGCACCTTGGTCATCGTCGCACTGGTGAGCGCCTTCTGGTCGAGCTTCATCATGGCGTCTTCGTAGAATTTCGCACCCCCGACGCCCAGCACTACATTCTCGAAGGTCGTGAAATCCTGCCAGTTCTGGCCGCCATGCGCGACCGCAATCAGGCCGGTTTTCTTGACCTTCTCGGCCGCGGCAAAAAACTCGTCCCAGGTCTTCGGAGCGCCGGCCACGCCGGCTTTCTTCAATACCTCGGCATTGGCCCACATCCAGTTGACACGGTGCACATTGACCGGCGCGGCCACGTAGTTGCCCTTGTATTTCATGACATCGGCCACGCCCTTGGGCAGCAGGCTGTCCCACTTCTCGGCCTTGGCGGTTGCGTCGAGATTGGCCAGCACGCCTTCCCGTGCCCACTCCTGGATGGCTGGCCCCTTGATCTGGGCGGCGGCCGGCGGGTTGCCAGCCACTACCCGGCTCTTGAGCACTGTCATCGCGGCGTCGCCACCACCTCCGGCCACGGCAAAGTCCTTCCAGGTGTGACCCTTGCCCTCCATGATCTTCTTGAGTTCACCGACCGATTTGGCCTCGCCGCCCGAGGTCCACCAGTGCAGCACTTCCACCTCGCCGGCGGTTGTGGCACCAGCAGCCACGACCAGCGTCACCGCGGTCGCAATTTTCGACAAATTCAGCATCATGTCTCCGATCAATGGATGCCACGGACCGACAGGCCGGCGGCTTGTGTTGGCCAGACTGGCACCATGCCAGCTGCGGTCTTTAATGTTTCATTAATTAATGGGTGTGCCCATCGGGTGAAACCCTTAGGCGCGACAGAGTGAATGCAGGTTGCGCGCCAGCGGGGTGCGGGTCCTTTGCGAAGGCGGTGCTACCGACGTGCAGACCCCTACCCCGGCATGGAACGTCGCGTTCGGGTCGTGCCATGTCGTAATGTGGACACTGCCGCGGTGGGCCGTCTCGACAATCCGGGGGCAGGATAATGGCGGGTTTGCGGCCGGCGCGTGAGTCGCCCCTTCTTGGCGCCGGGCCAGCGCGCTTCATCACTCTTTAGGACCACAGCAATGGAATTGATGTCTTCGATCCAGGAATTCGACCCTGAACTGGGCGCCGCAATGGCCGCCGAGGCGCAGCGCCAGAAGGATCATCTGGAGCTGATCGCTTCCGAAAACTACACCAGCCCGCGTGTCATGGAGGCGCAGGGCAGCGTGCTGACGAATAAATACGCGGAAGGGTATCCTGGCAAACGGTATTACGGCGGGTGCGAATTCGTCGACGTGGCGGAAACGCTGGCCATCGAGCGCGCCAAGCAGTTGTTCGGTGCCGCATGGGCCAATGTGCAGCCGCATTCGGGCTCCAGCGCCAACGCGGCGGTCTACATGGCGCTGCTGCAGCCGGGTGACACGATCCTGGGCATGAGCCTGGCCCATGGCGGGCACCTGACGCACGGCTCCAAGGTCAGCTTTTCCGGCAAGATCTACCACGCCGAGCAATACGGCATCGATACCTCGACCGGCCTGATCGACTACGACGCGATCGAAGCCCAAGCCGTCGCCTGCAAACCCAAGATGATCATCGCCGGCTTCTCCGCTTACAGCCGGCATCTCGATTTTGCGCGTTTCCGCGCCATCTGCGACAAGGTCGGCGCATTGCTGTTTGTCGACATGGCGCACGTGGCAGGCCTGGTGGCCGCTGGCGTGTATCCGAACCCGATCCCGTTCGCCGATGTGGTCACCACCACCACGCACAAGACACTGCGCGGCCCGCGCGGTGGCCTGATCCTGTGCCGGGCCAACCCGGAGATCGAGAAGAAGCTCAACTCCATGGTCTTTCCCGGCACCCAGGGCGGCCCGCTGATGCACGTGATTGCGGCCAAGGCGGTGGCTTTCAAGGAGGCGCTGGAGCCCGAATTCAAGACTTACCAGCAGCAGGTCATCGTCAATGCCAAGGCCATGGCCGCGGTGTTCATGCAACGCGGATTCGACATCGTCTCCGGCGGCACCGACAACCACCTGATGCTGGTGAGCCTGATTCCGAAGGGCCTGACCGGCAAGGAAGCGGACGCCGCTCTGGGCCGGGCCCACATCACGGTGAACAAGAACTCGGTGCCCAACGACCCGCAGTCGCCGTTTGTCACGAGCGGCATCCGGGTTGGAACACCGGCCATCACGACGCGTGGTTTCATGGAGGCCGAGTGTCGTGAGGTGGCCACCCTGATGTGTGATGTGCTGGACAAGCTCGGCGACGCTGCAGTCGAGAAGGCAGTGGCCGAGAAAGTGGTGGCCCTGTGTCGCCGCCATCCGGTGCCGGCCTGATCCGCATCCCCGGCACGAACCACCCGTCCACTGGAAGCCCGCCATGGCCCTGAGCGTCTTCGATCTGTTCAAGATCGGCATTGGCCCGTCGTCGTCACACACGGTGGGACCGATGAAGGCGGCCGCGATGTTCGCGCGCCGGCTCAACAAGGCCGAGCTACTGCCGCAGGTCGTGCGTATCGAGGCCAGGCTGTATGGTTCGCTGGGCGCGACCGGCAAGGGCCACGGTACGGACACCGCGGTCATGCTCGGACTTGAAGGCGAGATGCCCGACGCCATCGACCCTGAAAGCATCGATGCGCGGATCCAGGCGATGCGCTCGGATGCCCGGTTGACCATCGATGGCGTGCATGGCATTGCGTTCAACGAACGCAAGGATCTGTTGTTCCTGCGTCGTGAAACCCTGCCGTTCCACTCCAACGGCTTGCGTTTCAGCGCGTTTGCTGCTGATGGCAGTGTGCTCGAGGAGCGGCGTTATTTCTCGGTCGGCGGCGGATTCGTCGTGTCCCAGGAAGAGGCGGACAAGGCCGCCTGCGACCCGCACCTGGTTGCCGACGCCACCGTTCTGACGCATCCCTTCAGCAGCGGCGATGCGCTGCTGGCTCTCACCCGGGAAACCGGATTGTCGATTGCGCAGATCATGCGGGTGAACGAGCACGCCTGGCGCACCAATGCCGAACTCGACGCCGGTCTGGACCATATCTGGGATGTGATGAAGGGCTGCGTGGCGCGCGGCTGCCGTACCGAGGGTCATCTGCCGGGCGGGATGCAGGTCAAGCGCCGGGCGGCCGAGCTGCACCGCCGGCTCAGCTCGCGTCCCGAGCAGGCGCTCAAGGACCAGCTCTCGATTCTCGATTTCGTCAATCTGTATGCGATGGCGGTCAATGAGGAAAACGCGGCCGGCGGCCGTGTCGTGACCGCGCCGACCAACGGCGCGGCCGGCATCGTGCCGGCGGTGCTGCACTACTACATGCACTTCGTTCCCGGTTCGTCCGACCAGGGTATCCGCGATTTCCTGCTGACCGCCGGCGCGATTGGCCTCTTGTACAAGGAAAACGCGTCCATCAGCGGCGCCGAGGTCGGTTGCCAGGGCGAGGTCGGTGTAGCCTGCTCGATGGCTGCCGGCGCGCTGGCAGCCGTCATGGGCGGCACGCCCGAGCAGGTCGAGAACGCGGCCGAGATCGGCATGGAGCACAACCTGGGCCTGACCTGCGACCCGGTCGGCGGGCGGGTGCAGATTCCATGCATCGAGCGCAACGCCATGGGTGCAGTCAAGGCGCTGAACGCGGCGCGCATCGCAATGCGCGGCGACGGCACGCATTACGTGTCGCTCGACAAGGTGATCAAGACCATGCGCGACACCGGGCGCGACATGATGACCAAGTACAAGGAAACCAGCCGTGGCGGGTTGGCTGTCAATGTCATCGAGTGCTGAGATGGAGGAAGTCTGTGTCAAGCACGCTGGGTTGGCGATGGCCAAGGCCGAAGGGCTGGCATGCGGCATCGCAGGACAAATCGGTAGCGGTGCGCAATGGGCAAGTCAGGCCCGGCTTGCCGATTGCGCACTGCGGGCCACTGCCGCGGTTGGCCGTGTGCCTGCACGCAAATGCGGTGCTTTTTTCTGACTCAACGACCTGACACGCCGTGAACCGATTTTCCATCTTCAGCATTGCCCGCAATGCCATGTCGTATCACGAGAACTGGCAGAAGCAGTGGCGCAGCCCTGCACCCAAGCGGGAGTACGACGCGATCGTCGTCGGTGGCGGTGGGCATGGCCTGGCCACGGCGTATTACCTGGCCAAGGAACACGGCATGCGCAACATCGCCGTGGTCGAGCGTGGCTGGCTGGGCGGCGGCAATACCGCGCGCAACACCACGATCGTGCGTTCCAACTATCTGTGGGACGACGCGACGCACCTGTACGAGAAGTCGCTGAAGTTGTGGGAAGGTCTGTCGCAGGAGTTGAATTACAACACCATGTTCAGCCAGCGCGGCGTCATGAACGTCGGCCACTCGCTGCAGGACATGCGCGATATCCACCGGCGTGTGAATGCGAACCGGCTCAACGGTGTCGATGGTGTCGTGCTCAGCCCCGAAGAGATCAAGGCCATGGTGCCGATCATGAACACCTCGTCCTCGCTGCGGTATCCGGTCATGGGCGCCTCGTTCCAGCCGCGTGCGGGCGTGGCGCGCCACGACGCGATCGCCTGGGGTTTTGCGCGTGCCGCCGACGCGCTGGGTGTGGACATCATCCAGAACTGCGAAGTCATCGGCATCCGGCGTGACGGTGGCCAGGTGACCGGCATCGAGACCACGCGTGGCGTGATCGCCTCGAAGAAGATCGGCATTGTGTCGGCTGGTCACAGCACGGTGCTGGCCGACATGGCCGGTATCCGGCTGCCGCTGGAGAGCCATCCGCTGCAGGCGCTGGTGAGCGAGCCGCTCAAGCCGATCCTGCACACGGTGGTGATGTCCAACGCCATTCACGCCTACGTCAGCCAGTCCGACAAGGGCGACCTGGTGATCGGAGCCGGCATCGACAGTTACCTCGGGTATGGCCAGCGCGGCAGTTTCCCGGTCATCGAGCACACGCTGCAGGCGATCTGCGAGATGTTCCCGATCTTTCGCCGGGTGCGCATGAACCGGCAGTGGGGCGGTATCGTCGACGTGTCGCCCGACGCCTGCCCGATCATCTCCAAGACCGATATCCAGGGCTTGTATTTCAACTGCGGCTGGGGCACCGGCGGCTTCAAGGCGACGCCGGGCTCGGGCTGGGTGATGGCGCACACGATGGCGCAGGACCGCCCGCATGAGCTCAATGCGGCGTTTGCGCTCGACCGCTTTTATACCGGCCACCTGATCGACGAACACGGCGCTGCCGGTGTCGCGCACTGAAGGCGGCTGGCGCCTCCCTGGATTGACAAGACGATGCTGCTAATCACATGCCCCTGGTGCGGCCCGCGCGGCGAAAGCGAGTT
>Ga0335397_10010033_pt1 | contig 11750 bp, 10 predicted proteins | sample MAT04_FD_205740 | JGI IMG/M metagenome (GOLD analysis project Ga0335397, IMG submission 205740) | Freshwater microbial communities from Lake Fryxell liftoff mats and glacier meltwater in Antarctica - MAT-04 (spades assembly) (version 2) ...
CCAGCCAGACGCAGAGTTATGGCCGTGATTGGGGCGTTATCTAGCCATAGCAGGCCATGCCCTAGAATTAAGGCGTCGTGGCCAGCACTCTAGGGGTCTGTGGTATGTTGCTAAGGCATGCTTATTTAACCGGACATCATCGTGCATGGATATCTACCCTGCAGTGCCTGAATCTATGCCTGAATCTATGCCTGAGCTGAACGCGCCGAACTACCGCATTGTTGTGGCGGACGACCACCCTTTGTTTCGTGAGGCCATTGTGGCCGTGGTGCGACGCACGTTTGCTGAGTCGGAAATATTGGAGGCGACTGATCTAGCAAGTCTACAAGCGCTGGATTTGGAAGACGTGGATCTGCTGTTGCTTGATCTAAATATGCCCGGCGTCCATGGCCTTTCGGGATTGGTGCACGTGCGTGCACAGGCACCAGCCGTTGCGGTAATTGTGGTCACTGCGATGGATGACGCGGCCGTCGTGCAGCGGGCAATCGGCCTGGGCGCGGCTGGATTCGTCCCAAAATCGTCCAATTTGAGCGAAATCAGCAAAGCGCTTGAAACCGTGCTGGCGGGTGGCATTAGCCTACCAGAGCGGTTTACCAACTTTGCTTTGGCACCGACAAAACTGTCAGAGACCGAAATCAGCGCCACCCGCCGAATTGGTACGCTGACGCCTCAGCAGTTTCGAATTGCAACCTTGCTAGCCGCAGGCATGTTAAATAAGCAGATCGCCTGGGATTTAGGGATTGCCGAAGCCACAGTGAAAGTGCACATGTCGACGATTTTGCGCAAGCTCAACGTACGAAACCGCACCCAGGTTGCTTTGTTAATCCAGGTGCTTGATTTCGAAGGATTGACCGGCGCGGACGTTAAGTTAGCTGACGAAGTTGTCCGTGCTCTATAGGCTTGCGCTGTCGTAACTGCGGCTGGCGGACTCCAATAGCGAGCGCAAACGCGCCGCACGCAAAGGCTTTTGCAGCAGTGCAATGCCGAGGTTTTTGGTGATTTCCTTTAGCTCGACAGTGCGGTTGGCAGTAACCATAATCGCCATAGGCGGCTGCGTAGGGTACAGATTGCGCAATGCAGCGATGATCTGCAGCCCATCGCCCGAATGTGCGTCGTCGAATTGATAATCAACGATAACCACGTCAGGGCGCGATATTCGCGCTGCTTCTAGCGCACTCGAATGATCGTTCGCTTGGACGCACGGAACGTCCCAACCGCGCAGCAGCGTAATCATGGCATCCAGCACTTCGATATTGTCATCGACACAAAGCACTCGCAATTGCGTCAGGCTAAATTGCGTGGGTGCCATAGGCATTGCCAGCGAAGCAATGTCGGTGCTGACGCGAAAATTGCCCAGGCTCAGGCTAAAGGTGGAGCCTCGACCGGGCATGGAACTAACACTCAGTTTGTGCCCGAGTAGTTCGCAAATGCGCACGCAGATTGCCAATCCTAAACCCAAGCCTTTCTCACCCCAGGGCGAGCTATGGCCACCGCGCCGAAATTCTTCAAATATTTCGGAAATCGCCTCTTCCGCGATGCCAGGACCGGTGTCAACAACATCAACACGGATTTGTGCGCCGGGCAGTCGGCGCGCGCCGATCAAAACGCCACCGCTTGCGGTATAGCGCAAGGCATTGGCGATTAGGTTTTGCAAGATGCGCCGCAGCAGCCGACGATCACTGCGTACAATCACCTTGCACGGGCCGACTCGTAATTGCAGGTTGCGACGTTCGGCGATCGAGCCGAACTGGTCCGTCAGCCCAGTCAACAGTTCGTGTAAATCCAGGTCTTCGATTACCGCACGCACCGCGCCGGTATCGAGTTTGGCGACATCGACCAAGACATCAATAACCTCCTCAGCACCCAGCAATGCGCTGTCGATACGCTGCGCGATGTGCCGGGCCGCGTCTGACAAATTGCGCTGCTCGGCAAGGCTTGCGGCAAAAATTCGCGCTGCATTCAGCGGTTGTAGTAAGTCGTGGCTGGCGGCGGCGAAGAATCGGGTTTTGCTGAGTTGCGCCGCTTGTAGTGCCTGAGTGCGTTCAATGACGCGCTGTTCAAGGCTGCTTGCGGTCTGGCGCAGCTGTTCTTCCATTTGTTTGCGCTGGGTGATGTCGCTATGCGTGCCTACCATCCGCTGCGGCTTGCCAGCGGCATCGCGGGTAATTACTAGGCCGCGATCCAGAATCCATTTGTAGCTGCCATCCTTGCAGCGCATGCGGTGCTCGATGATATAGTTTGTCGCCATACCGTCGAGGTGTGGTTGTAAGATGGCCATTACGCGCGGCATATCCTCCGGATGCACGCGACTAGACCACTCCTCAAGGGCGCTGCCGATCTCGGCCTCGGTATAGCCGAGTATCTCCTTGAACTGTTTGGAGTAGAACACTATGTTTGTCGGCACATCCCAATCCCACACGCCGTCCCCTGCGCCTTCCAGGGCGAACTGCCAGCGTGCTTCGCTTTCGCGCAACGCCGCTTCCGCCCGCTTGCGCTCGGTGATGTCCTGAAAAATCCCAGTCAGCTTAGCCGGGCGGCCAGCGTGTAGCGTTACGGCGCAAGTGGTGCGCACGTCAATCCGGCGGCCCTTGGTGGTTAGAGTTTCCAGTTCTAGATCATAGCCTTCGCCGCGCTCTATCGCCGCCTGCAGTGCCGCTGAGATGATCCGGCGCGACTCAGGCAGGAAATAGCCGACACCGGCATCCACCGTTGGGTTGAATTCCTCCTGTGTGGTGTCATGGAGGCGGTAGGTTTCTGCCGTCCAGAAAAGTTCGTGGGTACCGAGGTCCAGTTCCCAACCACCCAGCTTGGCGGTGGCCTGCGAAGCTTCGAGCAACAGGTTGCTGCGCCGCAACGCCGTTTCCGCCCGCTTGCGCTCAATGACAATTTTTGCCTGGTTTGTAGCACTTTCGATCAATTTGAAATCAAATGGATGCGGCGAGCGTGGCTCGCGGTAGTACACTGCGAATGTGCCCAGCACGCGCTCACTCGCATCTTTAATAGGTGTTGACCAACAGGCTTTCAGCCCATGTTGCAGCGCTAGTTCTCGATAATTGGCCCAGCGCGAGTCGCGGGCAATATCGGCAACAATCACTGTTTTTTTGAGATAGGCGGCCGTTCCACACGACCCAACGTTTGCGCCAATGGCCGCACCGTCTACGGCTTGGTTGTAATCTTCAGGCAAACTCGGGCCTGCGCCATGTCGCAGATGAATTCCATCTTCATCCAGCAATAGAACTGAACAAAGCGCATTATGGGCAGCTGATTCGACGCTCTTTGCAATCGCTGCCAACACCTCCGGCAATTGTGCGCCGCTGGCGATCATCTGCAATATTTGGTTGTCTACCTTTAATAGTGCCTCTGCCCGCTTGTGCGCGCTTATGTCTAAGTGTGCGACTACTGCACCGCCGTCTTTAGTTTTGAGCGCAGTTGCGGTCATTAAAAACCAGCGTTTATTCGACTCGCTGTCGCAGGGATATTCGAGCGAGAAGCTGTTTTGCTCGCCTCGAAGCACCCTTTTTAAACCGTCATGCGCTTGCATCGCCTCGGATGAATTTTCACCCCGGCTTTCCCGACAGCCTTCCAGATAGTTGGCACCCACACCCGTGCGTTGTAGCAGCGTAGGTGAGTTTTTAGGCAACTTCGATTCCAACCCCCTCTGCGTGAATGCTGCGCTAACGTTGTTTTCATGCGTAAATTGCTCCCACGCATCATTAATAGCGACGATTTCTCCATCCCGATCAAGCACGGCGATGTGCGCCAGCATCGAGTTCAGCACGCTGTGCTTTAGTTCCTCGCTCGCGCGTAAGTTTTTCCCGGCTTGCTTTTCATCTTCCAACACGCTCAAAAGTGCGCGTCGCGATCTTTCACCCAGCGCCCATAGCCGGTCGGTTTCCTGTTTGCTGGCTGACAATTCATCGAAATGTTGCTGCATCAAAGCCCCGATGCGCTGGTTCTCGGTGACTTGCGTGGCCAATTCCCCAGCGTGCCGACGCCATTCTAGTATGGCGATAGCTTGCCGTCCCAGGGCGCTCAGCGCGCTCAATTGCTCCGCACTCAATGCCTTTGGTTTGCGGTCAATCACGCACAGTGTCCCTAAGGCGTAGCCTTCCTGCATGACCAGCGGCACACCTGCATAGAATCGGATGTGCGGATTAGACGTAACCAGTGGGTTATCTGAAAAGCGCGGATCAAGCATGGCGTCGCGCACTTCCATCACTTCGCGGTTGTTTAGAATGGTGTGCGCGCAGAACGCAATGTCGCGCGCAGTCCCCGCCACTTCTACGCCCACCTTGGCTTTGAACCACTGCCGCGTTTCATCGACCAATACGACTAACGCGATCGGCGTTTGGCAGAAGAGCGCGGCCAGTCTGGCCAAATCGTCAAAGGCCAGTTCCGCCGGGGTGTCGAGCACTGCGTAATTTCTAAGGGCCTCCAGCCGTTTCGCTTCGTTCGGTGCAAGCGGCGCTTTCATAGCGTCTCAAGGCTGGCATAGCGGGGCGGCTGATTTTGCCGGACGAGCTGCTCGTTCACCTCTCGCTTCAATTCCAAAACGCGATCCTCGCGGCCCAGCAAGACTTCCTGCCAGCGTTGCAGTTCGTGCAGCTGCTGTTGAACTTCCCGCTCCGCCTGTTTGCGTTCGGTGATTTCCAGCACTGCGCCCATTAAACCTATCACTACACCGTCCTCTGACCTCAGCGGAAAATAGTTACAGATCCAATCGCGCTCCTGATTCGGGTCTTGGGCTGTCTTGCCATGGATTTCAACGTTCAGGACGGGTTCGTCGCGCTCAAAAACCGGACTATATGCTTCCTTAATGAAACCGGCGAGTACGGGCACGATTTCTTCAAGCGTCTTGCCGTGGTGATGTGCGACAGGAAAGCCGTTGATCTCCGCCATGCGCTCGTTGATTCGTCTGAAGCGATAATCGCAATCGAGGGTGAACAGGCCGATTGGCGAAAAAGCATAGATTTGTTCAATCTCGCGCAGGCGCTGGCGCGTTTGCGCCTCGCTGCTGCGTAACGCGCGATCCGCTTCGCGCAGTGCCACTTCTGCAAGCTTTTGCGCGGTAATATCCAGGTGCGTACCCACGACCCGCAAAGGCTTGCTGTCGCCGTTGCGATCCACCACGCTAAAGCGATGCAGAAGCCAAACGTCGTGGCCTGCGCGATGACGCGCGCGGATTTCCGCTTCACCGCTAGAACCGTTCGGGTTCATGATCACAGAGTCGAACAGCTGTGCTAGTTTGTGCATATCCTCGGGATGCACCAGCGAATGCCAAAATTCGATGTCTGGCGGTGGCGAGTGTGAGTCTAAGCCCAGCATAGTAAACCAGCGATCATTGACTTCGAGCCCGCCGCTGGGAATGTCCCAATCCCAATAGCCAATGTTGCCGCCGCGTATTACGAGGCGCAGCTGCATCGTGGCTTCATAGTTTGCCTTTTCAATCTCTCGTCGCGCTGTGACGTCACGGGTAACGCCGATGTAATGGCTCGGTGCCCCTTGCGCATCGAATACCGGTGAAATTGTCAGCTCATTCCAGAACCAATTGCCAAGTTTGCGATAGTTGAGAATCTCCCCAGCAAATTCAGTGCGGTTTTTTAAGGCCGATCGAATTGCCATCACGGTTGCGGGATCGGTTTCAGGCCCCTGTAGTAAATTGCAATTCTTGCCCACGATTTCGGCTTCGCTGTAGCCGGTAATCGCGCTGAAGGCGGCGTTTGCCGAGACTATGCGATGCTCGGCATCGGTTATCAGCACCCCCTGAGAGACGCTTTTAAGCGCGGTGTCACTGAGGCGCAGCGCGGCTTCGGCGGATTTGCGCGCGCTGATATCGCGGGTGATGCCAAGTACTGCGGTAATCTTGCCGGCGTCATTGCGCAGCGGGCTAGCGTGGGTTTCGACCCAGCGGCGAGTGCCTTTCAAACCGGTAATTTGGAATTCTAAAACGCCTGATTTCCCCTTGAATACGCTGGCGGTGAGGGCACGAAACGCGGCGCGGTTCGGCTCGTCGATCAAAGCATCGACGCAGTCGTTTTCGATCTGTTGGAACGAATCCGCCTCGAACATGCGCAAGCCCGCCGCATTCATTTCTAGCAAACGGCCATCGGCATCCAGCAATTTGACGCATTCTGGTTCGGTTTCAATGATCGCGCGCAGACGCCGTTCGCTGCTGGCCAATGCACTTTCTACCCGCTTGTGCGCGCTGATGTCTGTTACGACGATGCGAATTTGTTGCTGTCCAAGCTTGAGTGTGCGCGCTGCCACCAGCCTAACCCAAAATGCGCTGCCGTCATTGGCCCTTAGGCGCAAATCAGTGCTGTGTGGTGGCTCGCTTGATCGCAGCTCCAGCGCTTGCTCGGCAAAGATTCGCTGCTTCAAAATATAAAACGTGTCTTGATCATCATTTATGATGAAGCGGACGAACGGTTTTCCGAGCAATGCAGCGTGGGCTGCGCCTAATAATGTGCACAGCGTTAGGTTCGCTTCGACAATCACGCTATTTTCGGTAATGCTGCAATAGCCCACCGGGGCAAAATCATAGAGATCCACATAGCGGGCACGCGATTCTTCTAAAGCCAATTGCGCGCTTTGCAGTTCTTCGTTCTGCATTTCTAGCTGCACTTGTTGTACGGCTAGCTCGTGCAAAATTGTGCGCGTTGCCTCCGGCGTCAGCGCCGCCAAATTTTCCAACGGGGCGAATTTTTTCTGCACAACCGCTTCCGCCTGCGCGCGCATCACTTTTTCTCTGTCTTTTGTTGCCAACATTTATCTCCCGCGCCCGACTTAATGTAACGCCGCTAGCAGAAGATTTAGATACAGTTCTGCCACCTGTTGTGGGCCTTGGTAGGCGCCCGCCAGTACGCCCAACACCGGAATCTGTGCCTGTCTAAAGGTGGCAAACACGATCTGATCGCGGCGCGCTAGGGTTGCGGTATTGACCTTCAGCGTCGCGCGTGGATCGTGCTCGTGGCTATCCATGCCGGCCTGATAGATCACTAGATCGGGGGCCAGGGCAAGCACCTCCTCGAGTGCTTGGTCGAGCACCTCCAGATACAGGCTATCCACCGCAGGCGTGCAGGCACCGGGCACCTGCAGCGCGCGGCTGCGCAGCCCGCCGCGCACGCCAAAGCGGCTGCCGAACACCGAGAAGGTATGCAGATTGCTTAAGCGCTTGGCAAAAGCCTCGGTGCCGTCACCGCCGTGTTCGTCGCAGTCAAGCACGGCGACTTTAAGCTTAGGCATTGCATGCGCCACCAGCGCTAGCCCATTGAGTAGGCAAAAGCCACCGCCGGTATTGGGGTGCGCATGATGGAAACCACAGGCTAAGTTTATGCAGCGCCCGTGCGTCAGTGCTAGCTGCGCCCCCAGCAGCTGCCCGCCCAGCATATGCAGGCAAGCATTCACCAACTGTGCCGACCAGGGCAGATACGCGCTGCTTGCCAGCGGCAGGGTGCCGGTCAGCACCGCATCCAGATAGGCATCGTCGTGCAGGCCCTGCAAGTCTGCCCGTGTTACCGGCTGCGGTAAATAGAACTCACCCAGCGCCTCGGCCTGCGCCATTTCGGCAACCACGCGCAGCCGCGCAAAATGTTCCAACCCCGCTGGTGCGTAGTCTGGGTGGTACACCAACGGCAAAGTCATGGTCAGAGTCATCGTGTTATGCAACTTGCTCATGCGCGAAGTCGATTAGCTGCGCGAGCGTTGTGGTGTCGGGCGAAAACAGCCCGCTGTCAATCTGTTGTTGAAAGTGCGCGCTGAATGCGCGCGCGCGATCCGCTGGACTTACCGCTAACGTCGTCAAGCGCAGCAAGCGCGCACCGCTAATACTTGCCAATGGCAGCTGCACGCCGCAGCGGTTTTGCAGGGCGGGCAGCCCTTCGAGTACCGCATCTGGGTAATCGACGCCGACCAAACTGCCTTTTGGGATGCGTACGCCATGCACCACCATCTCGGCAACGGTAATGCACGAGTGATCGTCGCCAAGCCCGCGTTTTTCGATCAATAGTGGTTGACGTTGATGATCGACAATGACATTCACGCGCCCGCCTCGACGAATGCGCCGATACGCAATTTCCAAGAAAAACTGCTCGGCAAGCGGGCATGAGCCAACCTTCAATGGCATAGGCGCGATCATTGGAAACTCGATTCCCTGCGCGTCGCGCAGCACGATATCGCGAATCATGTGCGCCAACAGCCGTGATTCCATGCGCGCAAGCTGCTCGTACCATTGCGTGCCAGCGAGGGTCATTGCTTGCGCTAATTCGGCGTTGCCCAAGTGCTCAGCAAATACGCGGCTGCGGGCTAAGGGAATAAGGCTGCGCTGATTGATTTGTGCCGCCAACAAGCGCGTGGCTTGGGTATAGCCGCAGCCACGCCGCTCAGTGCGATGCTCAAAGCGCTCGTTGAGCATATCGCACAGCTGCAGGTGCGGCTCAAGGCCCTGCTGCTGCAGGGCGTTAAGCAACTCATGTTCGCCTATGGGTGCGAGCATTTAATGGCTCGCTTAGGCGAAATCGAGCGACTTCTCAAAGCTTTTCAGCTCGTGCCGCGCCATCGCCAGATTGGCCTTGGAACGATCCAGCACCACATATAGGAAGATCTTTTCATTGCGCTCGAGCGGGCGTATCAAGTGATATTGCTTGCCTAACGTAATCAAAATATCCTCGATGCTGTCATTGAGCTTTAGAGCGCTGGCAACGCGTCGTTTGGCTTTGACCACTTCGGCATTGCCCGCCGCCGCAACTTCTAAATTGATGCTGCCGCCGCCGAGCCCGGCTAACGCAAGGCCGCTGTCGCCATCAACCAACGCGGCAGCGACAAAGCCATCCATGCTGTTTAAACCACTTAAATCTAATTTAGCCACAATTTGTTCTCCTCAAAATTCTACAAATCCGCATACGGCGGACGACGTTACGGCCCTGCGGCCGCAATTTTTTGACCGCTACGTAGCGGTCGTAAACTTGTCCAGCCATTCATCAAGCACCGCCGCCACTGCGGTCGCGGTGTTGCGTGTTTCATATAGAATAATTCCCAAATTGGCATTGGTTCTAGCCAGCGTGCCGATCACGAGCAAGTCGCGCTTTGAGGGCACGCGCTGCAGCAGCAGCAGGCCATTTAATGCGCTGACTACAACCGATTGCGAGCGCCCAATTTTGACTTCGCGCCCGATTGTTTCCCCGAGCGCAACCATCGAGCCCGCCATAGCAGAGAGCCGATGTGGGTCCGCTTCGTTGTCCACGACCGACGACACCAAGCGGCCATCGACGGTCGAGATCACGCATCCCATGACGCTTTGCACGCGGGCATGCAAAGCACCAACTAGCAGTTGGAAATTCGCTTTTAATTCTTCAGGTATTGCGCGCGTCATTGTTGCCTACTCAAAGTGTGAATAAAACTCGTCCAATCATCCGAATCAGGCCCTTGATGGTCGGTGGCCTCGATCTGATGAAACAGCACTTCAAGCACCTCAATGACATCCGCACGGCTGCGTACGTCAGCGGGCATGATTGGAATGATCAGTTGCAGCTCCTCTAGACGTTGCGAGTAATCCAAAAAGTTTGGCGTCGGGTGGGTATCCATACGCCCGATTGCGACCACGACGGCACCCGATTGAGCGTGCGATTGAAAAACCGACAGATAGCGCACTAAATCGGCAAGTGGGTCTGGGCGTGAGTTATCAATTAGCACCACAATGCCGAGCGCACCTGTGGCGACGATTTGCCACATGAAATCGAACCGCAGCTGCCCTGGCGTGCCATATAAACCAAGTTTTTCGCCACTGGGCAGGGTTAATTCGCCGTAATCCATTGCGACCGTGGTTTCGTCTTTGTCGAACTCGCTGCGATCAGAATTCCCGACTTCTGTGCTGATCGGCTCAATCTCACTGATTGCCCGAATAGCCGTGGTTTTGCCCGCCCCCATGGAGCCAGCGAAAACCAATTTCAGCGCCGAATTCATGTCGCTCGTTGCGCCGATGGCATGCCTAGGGCAACCCGAATCGCACCCAGAAAACGGGTGAAACCTTGGCCCGGACGTGCTGTACTTTGCCCTGAGTTCCGCAGCACGCTAACTTTGGCAGTTTCAGCTAACGGCACTAGAAAACCGCATAGCGTGGACGCGTTCACAAATGCCGCAACCTGCGCCATTGTCGCATTGGTAGCCAGTTGTAATTCGCTCGCGCTGAGAGGCTTTTCACGTAGCAGCGTCGCAAATTGACTAAACTGGCGTGGCGCGCGTGCCAACAAGTACGGCCAAGAACGCATTTGCAGCGGGCGATCAGCGCCAATAGATGGTAATACGCCTTCGCCGCCCGAGGCCAAGCCTAGGGACCACAATAGAACCTCCAGCGCCCGACGCGGGTGCCGATTGGCTGACACCACTTGGCCTAGCCGCCATTGGCCAGATTTGGCTTCAACTAGCTCCTTGGGCGCGCGCTCTAGCAAGCCAAGAGCACTGCATTGGCGCTCCGTCGGGTGCAACATCCAGCCGCATCCACTAACGTCAATCAGCGCAAATTCTTTAGTGCCCTTTAGCTGCATTTGTATTTTTTCGATGAGTGGGTGCCAGTTATTACAGCCGAGCCGTCGGTCGATACCGGACAAAAATTTCATAAATTCGCTGACCCGCGTTGGGCACAGCATGGTATCTGTGGATTTTTCAGAGTCAGCTGCCCGCACCTCAATAGGCTCGGCGTTTGCTCGCATGCTGCTATGCGGTTTCCCCTGAAGAAAAACACAATCCGCCGACTCCATGAGGTCGGGCACCCAGCGCCGATCAGTGAGCACTGCGGCGCGCTCAATCATTGATTTCATCAGCAATTTGTCACGAACCGTCAGTCCGTGAAAAGCAAAGCTGCGCGCGTGCGTTTTCATAGCTTCAATGTCCCTGTGTTGAGCTGAGTGAATCGCGACTAGTCAATGCGCGATTGATTACGGAGATGTGGGTGATGTGACCGAGATGATCGGTTAGCGGCGAAATCGTCAGCTCATTGCGAAACGCGGTGCCATCTTTGCGGTAGTTGGTTAGCACCACGCAACACACGCGCTGGTGCGTTATCGCATCGCGAATGAGCGCTATGCCCTCGGCTTCGGTGCCAGTGCCCTGCAAAAACAAGCAGTTGCGACCAATAGCTTCGGCTGGACGAAAGCCAGTCAGGTCAAAAAATTGCGGCGTTGTGTAAACGATTGGCAACTCGCGCTGACGTGCATCGGCAACGACTACAGCCGCGCGCATCGCATCGGCTTGACGACGCAGCTCGATTAGCCGGTCACGGGTAATGCCGAAATCGGCAACCTCAACGATAGAAACGACCCGATAGGAATGTCCGTCATAGTCGAAACTATGGCCTTGGAACAACACATTCCGTCGGTTACCGCTGGAGTCAACCACTTCGCCTTCGCTGGCGAATTCCGGTGCGCTGACGGCGAAAACACGGTCAAAGTTGTGTAACTGCAGGCCCACGAGTAACAGCCGCTGCGATTGCCCGAGTAAAAGATCAACGTCCTTGTTCAAGGCTTTGGCGAAGCGATCTGTTATCAACAGGATAATTCCGTGATCATCCAATACGCACATACCCACGCGTGCGGCTTCGATACCACAACGCAATAGATTGTTTTCAAACGCGAGAGTTTGCATAGTCATGGCGCTATCCTCGCAGCTGCACTTTTGCCTTCGCTATAGATAAAAGGTCTTAGTCGTCCAGAACTTTTGTTAAAAAATTGCCTATGCCTATCGATTCCAAATACCTC